>Ga0302326_10019764_pt1 | contig 13883 bp, 14 predicted proteins | sample Palsa_T0_3_FD_202264 | JGI IMG/M metagenome (GOLD analysis project Ga0302326, IMG submission 202264) | Peat permafrost microbial communities from Stordalen Mire near Abisko, Sweden - Palsa_T0_3 | ecosystem: Environmental > Terrestrial > Soil > Palsa > Peat permafrost | place: Sweden: Abisko... | reverse complement strand
GCCCCTCCCTCGAGGAGGTTTCACCCAAGATCCTACGGCAAAACATGACATGGATCCTGGCGCTGGCCTTCGCCATCCTGGCCCTAGGTTTCATCGTGCTCTACCGCGCCCAGCCGGCGCAGAATAGGCGCCCACCCCGATAACATGCCCTTGTTCGCCACGAAAGGAACAAATGAGCGCGGTCGCCGCTGAGGGTGTCTGGAAGTTCTACGGCGATTACCCCGCGCTGCGCGACGTGGCCCTGCACGCCGATCCCGGCGCCTGCCTGGCCCTGATCGGCCGCAACGGGGCCGGCAAGACCACCCTGCTGCGCATCATCGGCGGCTTCTCCAAAGCCGGCCGCGGACAGGTCCGCATCCTCGGCAACGATCCGCGCGAAACCGCAACGCGCCGCCGCATGGGCTGGATCGGCCATGGCATCTCCGTCTACGACGAGTTGTCCGCACTCGAAAATCTGAGCCTGTTCGGGCGGCTCTATAATCTGCCCGACCCCCACAAGTCCGCCATGGAATGGTTGGAGCGCACCGGCCTCGAACGCGTCAAGAACGGCTTGGTGCGCGAATTCTCCCGGGGCATGCGGCAGCGCCTGGCCGTGGCCCGCGCCTTCCTGCATCAGCCGTCCGTGCTGCTGCTCGACGAGCCGTTCACCGCGCTCGACGACCGCGCCATCGCCGTACTGCAGCGCCTTCTGCGCGAAGCCCTGGCCGAAGGGCGCACCGTGGTCATGTCCACCCACCAGTTGCGCGAAGCCCTCGAACTGGCCACCCACGTGGCCCTCTTGAACCGTGGCAAGATCGCCTTCAGCGGCGCACGCACCGCGCAAATGGCGGCCGACCCCGGCTGGGTCTACGCGCACTACGATGAGGCCTGATGGAGTTCTTCCGCCAAACGCTGGTGATCGCCGGAAAGGACCTGCGCGCGGAGCTCCGCACCAAGGAAGCCATCAACGCCGCGCTGGCCTTCTCGATCGTCATACTGGTCCTGTTCAGTTTCGCCTTCGATCCGGGCGAGCAGGAGACCGTTGACATGTCCGGCGGCCTGCTGTGGATCGTGTTCGCCTTCGCCGGCACTTTGGTGCTGAACCGCAGCTTCGCCCGCGAGGTGCCCAACGATTGCCTGGATGCCCTGGTCGCCGCGCCGATTTCGGGCGCCGCCCTGTTCCTAGGCAAAGCGCTCGCCAACTTCGCGCTGGTGATGGCGGTCGAACTGGTCTCTTTGCCGGTCTTCGGTATCTTCTATAATGTCCACTGGACCGCCCGCATCTGGTCCTTACTGTTTGTGTTGGTGCTGGGTACTTGGGGGCTCACCGTCATCGGGACGATGTTGAGCGCGCTGACTGTGAATATCCGGCTGCGCGAGTTGATGACGCCAGTGCTGGTTTATCCCCTTATGCTCCCGGCTCTGATGAGCGCTATGCTGTTGACCATGCAGTTGATAGCGGGAAAGCCGCTGGGCGGTGAAAACGAGATCTGGCTGCGCCTGCTGGTGGTTTTCGACGTTATTTTCACAGCGCTGGCTCTAGTCTTACTGGAGACAGTGTTAGTTGGGTAGGACGGGGCCATGCCCCGCCCAGGAGCATCTTATGCGCGAAAAGCTAATTTACATCCTCGGCGCAGTCGCCGCCATCCTTCTGGCCCGTAATCTCTACTCGATCTTCATGGTGCTTCCCGACGAAGCTTCCCAAGGGATGATCTACCGCATCATCTTCTTCCACGTGCCCGCCGCCATCACCGCCATGCTAGGCGCGGGAGTCACTCTGATTACCAGCGTCTTGTACCTCCTGACTAAGAACCTCAAGTACGACGCCATCTCAGTCGCCGTCACCGAAGTCGGCCTGGCCTTCCTGGCCGCCAACCTGATTACCGGCTCCATCTGGGGACGCATCATCTGGGGCATCTGGTGGACTTGGGACGCGCGCCTCACCTCCGCGCTGGTCTGCTGGCTGCTCTACGCCGGATACCTGATGCTGCGCCACGCCATCGAAGAACCGACCGACCGGGCGCGCATCTCGGCCGTCTTCAACCTCTTCGCCTTCGTCGATGTCCCCATCGTCATCTTCTCCATCAAATGGTGGCGCACGCAGCACCCGCAGCCCGTCTTCTGGGGCGGCGGCAGCATCGATCCCGCCATGTACCTGACCGCCGTGCTCAACCTCGTGGCGCTCGTACTGCTGGGCGTCGTACTGTCGCTGATCCGCCTGCGCCAGGAGGAAGTGCAGCGCGAAATCGATTCCATCCGCCGCTATGCCCACGCCGTCTAAAAGGAGATCATATGGACACACGTAATTTCACATTCATGTTTTACGGCTTCCTGGCCGCCTGGCTGATCCTGGTGGTCTACGTGCTCTCCCTGGTCTCGCGCGAGCGCAAGATCACCGAGCAGCTCAAAGGTTTGAAGGGCCTGCTCGACGACCGGGACCGCAAGTCGTAGGGCAGCGGCGCTGAAGTGAATCAAGTGCACAAGACGCCCGCATTCACAATGGAGCGCTATGGCCGGCTGCCGGACATGGACCGCTCTTTTGACATAGCCTATTGGCAGCGCCTCGGCCCAGCGGCCATATTCGAGGCTGCATGGCAAATGGCCGTCGATGCGCACGCGCTCCCACCGGGCGGTCCCAATGAGCTCAGGCTTCGAAGGACTGTTGAAAAGTTTCAACGGCAGCGAAGTTAGACGGCCGGGAAGAATGAGCGGCACAATCAAAAGGCGCAGCTTCCTGGCCGCCGCGCCCGCCGCGCTGCTGCCCGCCCGCGCCCAATCCGGCCCCCACGCCACACCCGCGCCAATCGTCAAAGACATCACCGTAATCGCCACCGCGCCCGCCGGTCTGCGTCTCTCCGTCGTCAAAATCACCACCGACCAAGCCGGCCTTTACGGCTATGGCTGCGCCACCTTCACCCAACGCGCCGAACTGGTCAACGCCGCCCTCGAAAAGTACCTGCGCCCATTCCTCATCGGCAAGCGTACCGACCGCATCGAAGACATCTGGCAGTCCTGCTATAACAGTTCCTATTGGCGCAACGGTCCCGTGCTCAACAACGCCCTCAGCGGCGTCGATCAGGCCCTCTGGGATATCAAAGGACGCCAGACCGGCCTGCCCCTCTACCAGCTTCTCGGCGGCAAGTGCCGCGAAGCCGCCGCCTGCTACACGCACGCCGCCGGCGCCGAGATCCAGCAGACCATCGACCAGGCCCGCCAGTTCATGGACCAAGGCTTCCGCCATGTGCGCGTGCAAGTCGGCGTGCCTGGCATGGCCGGCTATGGCGCGGCCTCCGCCGGCTCTACGTTCGAGCCAGCCGCCTACATCCGCCGCGCGCTGAAGCTCTTCGAAGAGTGCCGCAAACAGCTTGGCGACGAGGTGGAGCTGCTGCACGACGTGCACGAGCGCGTCTCGCCCAACCAGGCCGTCCAATTCCTCAAGGACGCCGAGCGCTTCAAGATGTTCTTCATGGAAGACCCGCTCTCGCCCGAAGACATCGACTACTTCCACCAGATTCGCAGTCAGTGCGCCACGCCCATCGCCATGGGCGAGCTATTCAACAGCCCGCACGAATGGACCCCGCTCATCACCGGACGACTGATCGATTACATCCGCATCCACATGAGCCAGGCCGGCGGACTCACACCCGCGCGCAAGATCGCCGCCATGGCCGAGATTCACGGCGTCAAGACCGCCTGGCACGGCCCGGCGACGTTTCGCCCATCGGACACGCCGCCAACTTAACGCTCGATCTGGTCTGCTATAACTTCGGCATCCAGGAGTACTCGCCGTTCAACGAGCGCTTGCAGGAGGTCTTCCGCGGTTGTCCGGTGATGAAGAACGGTTCCCTTTACCTGAACAACGAAGCCCCCGGCTGGGGTATCGAAATCGACGAGAAGGCGGCTGCCAAGTATCCATACGGCAGCTTCGAATCGGACGAGCGCAAGCGCCTCAACGGCGGCTGGGGCGAGCTTCGCCGCCAAGACGGCACGGTGATCAAGCAGTAGTGGGGCAGCCAATTTTGGCTGCGGGCCACCTTTTTAGGTGGCCTCTCTACTTCGGCGCCTCATTGATCTCGATATCGCGTTTGAGCACCTCGGTCAGCAGTTCCGATAGCTCCATGCCGCGCTGTTCGGCCTTTCCGGAGAAGTACTCCCACACGCTTCGCTCTATCGAAGCCGGCATGAGCACCTTCGCGCCGGGCGGAATATGATGGAGGCCGCGAACGCCTTTGCTGAAGTCGATCTCAGCCGGCATGTCCACGTCCTCAATGTGGTGATCTTTCATAGGCTCTCCCGATAGTGGCGGATTTCATTCCGTGTCGCTTTGCGCGCTGTCGCTAAAGACTGTACGCGCGAGATCGAAGGAAATCCCGTGCTTCCGCACAATCGCGGCCTCCTTGACCTCGTTCCACTCAAACTGAAAGTGCCGCTCATTCACTACCCATTTTCTCGAATTCCGGGGTGGTCGGCAACCCGGAAAAACCGGTGAACGGCAAGCGACCTTCCCAGTCCGTACCACGCCACTGGTAACCTCACGCCGAACATGGTAGCTTTGGGATATGAAGCTCACTATTGAGTTGGATCGGGAAACCGACGGCCGTTGGATCGCCGAGGTCCCGCAGTTGAACATCCTGCTCTACGGGCACTCGCGTCAGGACGCCATCGCGAGAGCCGAGGAAGCGGCACGCGAAATCGTGCTTGATCGAATTGCCCACGGCGAATTGCCGCCCGATTCGGCGAAGACCGACTTCCAAGTCGCTGCATGAGTTCGTGGCCGTCGTCGAAAGCACGCCGTGTTTTCGCTGCTCTTCTACGTGTTGGCTGGCGTCACGCGCGGACCGTGGGCTCCCATCGAATTATGAAGAAGGAGGGTTGGGCGGACTATCCATTCTCTTTCCACGATTCGGAGGAAGTCGGCCCCGCCATTCTGGCCAAGCTTGCCAAGAAAACCGGCCTCAAACCGGAGGACCTGTAGCGTTGTTGATCGGCCGCCATTCCGCCGCTAGAGATGAAATAGTAGAACCATGCGCACAGCCGCTCTTTGTCTGATCTTCGCCGTCTCCGCCGCCGCGGAAATCCATCATAACCCCGGCAGCACGGTACCGCTTCCACACGAAAAGTACATCCACGTAGTCAGCGAAGCCGACTCGCCCATCCAGCAGACCTACATTAAATCCAAAGACGGCCTGTACATCGCGGTGGCCATTCGCAAGCCCAAAGGCAACGGCCGCTATCCCGCCATCATAATCTTCCACGGCGCACCCGGCGGCCGCGGCATGGAGCAACTCGTAGGTTGGTCCCGCGGCGACTGGGGCGGTCCCGTTTGGGAACGGTTCTTGCAGGAAGGCTACGTCGTCGCCGTGGCCGACTATCGCGGCGGCAACATGAACTTGACGTCCGCGCCCTCCACCAACGGCATGATTACTTCCATCGACGACGGCTTGGCGGTCATCGATTTCATCAAAGCGCTGCCTTATGTCGATCCCGACCGCATCAATCTCTACGGCGTGAGTCTTGGCGGCAACTTGGTCATGAACCTGGTTTCCAGGGTTCCCGTGCATGCCGCCATCGTAGGCGCGCCGGCGGTGATGTGGTTTCTCGGTATCCAGATGCCGCCACCCGGTTCGCCGCCGAACCCGGACGCTTTCAAGAACCTGAAGCCCAATCCCGAAATTTCAAGCAAAAACATCGAGCCGATCCGCACGCCCGTCCTGATCCTGGTAGGCACCGCCGACCGCCTCATGCCCGTCGCCATCATGCTGCACGATGCCTTGGCCGCCGCTGGCAAGTCCGTGCGTCTGGATATCTACGAAGGTGGTTATCACGACTTCTGCCTCGGACCGCAGGGGCAGAAACGTCCCGACCTGCCGCAAGGCGAGGCCCTGTTCGACTCGGCTTTGGACGCGCTGGAAAAGTCAGTCCTGTTCGTTGGGGGAAGGCTGAAGTAACGATGTAACCACATCGAGAGACAGGCTATATTTGCCGTTGACTGCCTCACGTACGACATATCACATGCTCTTGCTTCGTGCGCTCTCTTTGCGGTCTTTGCGGGGCTTTGCGTCTTGGCGAGAAACCAGCGCTGCCTGTAGCTGCTCGGAGTTGTTTTTTTGATTGATTGAAAACACATCACCCAACACCCATCCCAGGCGCTAAGATAAATTGAATGCCCCCACGCCTGAAATCCCTCTACCGCAAGCTCGGGCGCATCGAAAAAGCCTTCCTCGTCCTGGTGGTTCTCGCCGCCGTGCTGGCCTACGCACTCCCCGCCTCCTTGATCGGAATCGTGGTCGCCTTCGCCGCCTGGATCGCGGGCTTCCTGGTGGTCATCCGCTTGGCCCGGGCCGGCGTCAAGAAGCTGATTTGGCGCCTTCGCAACCGCCTCATCGTGGCCTATGCCTTCATCGCCATGGTGCCCATCGTCCTCATCCTGGCGCTGGTCCTTGTGAGCGCCTACGGGCTTACCGGCCAGATCGCCATTTACCTGATCAATTCGGAACTAGACCGGCGCACCAGCATTCTGAAAGGCTCCGCCGTCGCCATTCTGGAAGCTCCTGCCGAACACCGGCCCGAAGTGATCCTGCGTACCCACGACTTCACTCAGCGATTCTTCCCCACCACCGAAATCCTGGTGCGCGATAACGGGGAATACCGCTATCCCGCATCGGCCACCATCGCCGCCCCGCCCGCCGGGTGGAAGGAAGCCAACGGCATCATCGTGCACGAGGCGCAACTGCATAGCTGGGCCAACGTGGTCACCGGCCGCACCGGGGTCACCATCATGGCCCCGCTCACCCAGGAATTTCTTTCGAATCTGCTGCCCGGCATCGGCCAGGTGGATTTCCGCGACTTCTCCGAATCCGGCGGCAGATCGCAACGCGTGGCCGCCGGGACCGCGCCCGCCGCGCGTATTCCGCCCAAGAATAACTTCCTCGATGTACAAGTCAACTGGGGATCGCTGGTGCCAGTGACGTTTTGGAACTCGCCGGGCAGCAAGAACAACCGGGGACTGCTGCTGGTCCACACGCGTATGTCCGCGGTGCTTAGCACCCTGTTCGGCAACAATATCTCTCTTAACGATATGGCTTATGGCCAAGTCATCTGGGGCGCGTTTCTGGTCACTGTCACTCTCCTCTTAATAGTGGAGCTGGTCTCGCTGGTGATCGGCGTCTCCATCTCCCGCACCATTACCAGCGCCGTGCACGAACTATATGTCGGCACGCGCCGCATCAAGGAGGGCGACTTTTCGCATCGCATCCCGGTGCGCGGCAACGACCAACTGGCCGAGTTGGGAGCGTCGTTCAATACCATGACCGAGAATCTCGCGCGTCTCATCGTGGTGGCCAAGGAGAAGGAGCGCCTGGAATCCGAGCTGGAAATCGCGCGCGAGGTGCAAAGCCAGCTTTTCCCCAAGAATATGCCCGGAACCAAAGCCCTGATGCTTACCGGCGTGTGCAACCCCGCGCGCGTGGTCTCCGGCGACTATTACGATTTCATGCGCTTCGAATCCAGTGTGGCGTTCGCCATCGGCGACGTGGCCGGCAAGGGTATCTCGGCGGCGCTGTTGATGGCTTCCATCCAGTCCACCATGCGCATGCAGCTTACGGCGGGAGTCTCTGGCGCGGAGGGCAACGGCTGCCCCCCGCACTCGCTCTCCACCGCCATGATGGTGTCGCGCCTGAATAAGTTGTTGTATGCGAATACTTCGCCCGAGAAGTATGCGACTTTTTACTTCGCCGTGTACGATGAAACTACCCACAATTTGACTTACACCAACGCCGGACACTTGCAGCCGATCCTGTTGCGCAAGGGCGTGCCGGAGTTACTGGAAGTGACCGGAACCGTTGTCGGCGCGTTCCCCTTCTCGCTCTACGAGGAAAGGAACATTCAGATCTCGAGCGGCGACGTTTTGGTGGCTTATACCGACGGTATGATCGAGCCCGAGAACGAATATGGCGAGATGTTCGGCGAGCAACGGCTCACCGACCTGCTGGCCAAGAACGTGGATCGCGATTCGCGGGAAATCATCGCGCGCACCATGGAGGCCGTCTTGCAATGGTCGGGCGACGCAGCCGAATTGTCGGACGATATGACCATGCTGGTGGCGAGGCGCGCATGAAGGTCACGACCGCCGCGCAGATGCGTGAAGTCGACCGGCGCACCGTCGAGATGGGCATTCCCGGCGTGGTCCTGATGGAGAACGCCGGCCATCGCGTGGTCGAGCTGCTCAACGAAAAGTTCGCGCCCCTGGCCGTGCACCGCATTGTGATTCTGTGCGGCAAAGGCAACAATGGCGGCGATGGCATGGTGGTCGCGCGCCAACTCTTCACGCGCTTCCAGCCGCTCGCCCTGCACGTGGTGCTGCTGGCCGCGGCCGAAGACCTGAAAGGCGATGCCGCGCAAAACTACCGCATGCTGCAAGCGTGCGGCTGCCCGATCGCGCGGGAGATCCCCGCCGCAGCCCAACTCGCGACCATCGTGGTGGACGCGTTGCTCGGCACCGGCATCCACGGCCCCGCCACGGGCGCGATACTCGACGCAATTCGCGAAATTAACCGCGGATTTCCGGTCGCCAAAGTGGTGGCCGTCGATATCCCCTCGGGCATGCCCAGCGATTCCGGCCAGCCGGTGGGCGAGCAGGCGCGCGCGGATTTCACCGTCACCTTCACCGCGCCCAAGCCGGCCCATGCGCTCGCGCCGAATTGCGATGCCGTGGGCGAGTTGCGCGTGGCGGCCATCGGCAGCCCGCCGGCGCTTTACGATGACGACGAATCCATCTGGCTGTCGCTGGTCGAGCCGGCCATGTTCACGCAGTTACTCGCGCCCCGCCTCCGCGCCGGCCACAAGGGTACCTACGGCCACGTGCTCGCGATCGCCGGGTCCCACGGCAAGACCGGCGCGGCGGCTATGTGCGGAATGGCTGCGCTACGCTCCGGCGCCGGCCTAGTTACGGTAGCGTCGGAGGAATCCGCCATCCCGGTGATCTCCGGCCACGCCGCGGAGCTGATGACGGAGCCGCTCTCGATCGGCCGTCTGTCCGAGATCGTGGCGCACAAGGATGTAATCGCAATCGGGCCGGGCTTGGGCACGGATCCCGAAACAGTGGCGCTCGTCCGGCGCGCATTCTCCGAATTCACGCAGCCCATGGTGGTGGATGCCGACGCCCTCAATGCGCTCGCCGGCACGCCATGGTCGGGCGCCGGTAAACTGCGCGTGCTCACGCCGCATCCCGGCGAGATGGCCCGCCTCTGCGGCAAAACGACCGCGGAAATCTCGGCCGATCGGTTGGGCGCCGCGCGCGGGCTAGCCACTGAGCGCCAGGCGATCATAGTGCTGAAGGGTGAGCGCACCCTGATCGCTTTTCCCGGCGGGCGCGTTTGGATCAATCCCACCGGCACGCCCGCTATGGGTACCGGCGGCACCGGCGACATTCTCACTGGGCTGATCGCCGGCTTTCTGGGCCAGTTTCCGGCAACTCCGGATCAAGCCGTCGCCGCAGCCGTCTATCTGCACGGACTCTCCGGCGAATTGGGCGCCGCCGCGCTTACCGAAAAGTGCGTGAACGCCACCGATCTGCTCCGCTATCTTCCGGCGGCACTGGAGGAGTGTGCCCGTTTTCCGCACCGCCTCTGAAGAGGAGACCATCGCCCTCGGCGAACGCCTGGCGCGCACGCTGCCGCCGGGTGCCACTGTGCTGCTGATCGGCAACCTCGGGGCGGGCAAGACCACTCTCGCCAAGGGCATTGTCCAAGGATTGGGCGCCGCCCCCGCCGAAGAAGTCTCCAGCCCTACGTTCACGCTCATCCACGAATATGGTTCGCCGCCCGCCGTCTACCACGTGGATCTGTATCGCCTAGATAGCGCCCGCGATGCCGCCACGCTGGGCCTCGACGACTTGTTCGACAGTCCCGCGCTAGCGATTATCGAATGGGGCGAGCGCTTCCCGGAGTTGATGCCGCCCGACCATATTGAAATCCGGCTGCGCGCGCTCGCGGGCGACGAACGGGAAATCGATCTTAAATGAAAGCCGGCGCCGCCCTACTTCTGCTGCTTGCCGCCGCTCTCGCCGGATGCCACCGCTCCGGCGCGCATGGCCGCCAAGTCATCGTGCTGGGCGTCGACGGCATGGATCCCGGCTTCCTCGAGCGCCATTGGTCCGACCTGCCCAACCTCGCCAGCCTTCGCGATCAAGGCGGCTTCCGGCGGCTCGCAACGACCATGCCGCCGCAGAGTCCGGTCGCCTGGTCTACCTTTATCACCGGTCTGGACCCGGCCCAACACGGCATCTTCGACTTCGTGCACCGCGATCCGCGCACCATGCAGCCCTTCTCCTCGATGGGCCGCACCGTGGAGCCGCGCTTCAAGATCCCGTTCGGCCCATACGTGCTGCAGCTTTCCTCGGCGCGCGTTGAAACCTTGCGCAAGGGCGAGCCGTTCTGGCGCATGCTGTGGGATCGCCACATCCCCGTAACCATCCAGCATATGCCCACCAATTTTCCGCCGGAGCGGGCAGGCGAGGCCATCGCCGGCATGGGCGTGCCCGACTTGCGCGGCACCGAAGGGACGTTCACGTTCTACACCGACGATCCCGACGAAACCGCGCGCGACGTGCCGGGCGGCCGCATCGTGAAGGTGCGCGCGGAGAATGGCCGCTACGTTCTGCCGGTGGAAGGGCCGCCGAACCCGTTGCGCAAGGATCGGCGAACTGCCACCCAGAATCTGATCGTGGAAGCCGACCCCGAGCGGGATGTTGCGCGGCTCACCATCGGCGGCGCGGCGGCCATCGTGCAGCGTGGCGAATGGTCCGAATGGCTGCGCGCGGATTTCCCGCTGTTGGGCCGGCTTGCCGGCGCCAAAGGCATGTTCCGCGTCTACGCCAAGGAATTTCATCCGCGGCTGGCGCTGTATGTGACGCCTGTCAACATCGATCCGCGCGCGCCGGATTTGCCGATATCCGCGCCCGCATCTTACAGCCGCATGGTAGCGCGCGCCATTGGCCCGTTCTACACGCAAGGCATCGCGGAGGACACGTCGGCGTACCGCCAGGGAGTGTTCACGCTGGAAGAGTTTCTGCGTCAGATCGCGCTGGTGCGCGACAACGAGATGAAGCTGCTCGCCTACTCGCTCGACCACTTTCGGGAGGGCCTGCTGTTCTTCTATTTCTCCTCGATTGACCAGGGATCGCACGTGCTCTGGGGAAAGCACGAGCCGGAGTTGTTGGAAATCTATCGCGCGGTAGATGCCGCCATTGGCGAGGCCGCGCGCCGGTTTCCGCGGGCGTATATCATCGTGATGTCGGACCACGGGTTCAACTCTTTCGACCGCAGCGTGAATCTGAATACCTGGCTGTGGGAAAAAGGATTTCTGGCGCTGCACGGGCCTCCACGCGGCGGTGATGAGGGCTTCGCGGACGTGGACTGGTCGAAGACGCAGGCTTACGCCCTGGGGCTGAACGGTTTGTATCTGAACATCGCCGGGCGCGAGAAGAACGGCATCCTGCGGCTGGGCGCGGAGACCGATGCATCCATGCAGCGACTGACACGCGAACTGACTGACTTTCGCGATCCGATGAACGGCCGCCAGATCGTAGAGACGGCGCCGCCAACGCACGCGCCGCTGGGTCCGGACATGATCGTAGGTTATGGGCGCGGCTACCGGGCCTCGTGGGAGACGGCGCTGGGAGCGGTGCCGCGCGCCATTCTGGAAGACAACACGGATGTGTGGATCGGCGATCATTGCATTAACGCGGAAGACGTGCCGGGCGTGCTGTTGAGCAATCGCAAGCTGCGCGCGGAGCAACCGTCGTTGAAGGATCTGCCGGTCACGATCCTGAGCCTGTTCGACGCGCGACCAGGTGCCGGAATGACGGGTAAGTCCGTTTTGTAGGGCGGCCAATCCTGGCCGCAGCCGCCTTTCAGGCGGCTTGACGCCTATCCGCCATTGGCGGATAATGAACTGAATGGAGTTGATTGAAACTTCGATTTTCACGAAGCAGATCACCGCTCTGCTGAGTGACGAAGAGTATGGCGAGTTTCAATTCCGGATCGCCGCAAATCCGGACCTCGGCGCTCTCATCAGAGGCGGGGGTGGGATACGCAAGGTTCGCATTGCCGTTGGATCACGAGGAAAAGCGGCGGTGCCCGCGTCATATACTATTGGGCGGTAAGAAAAGACGTGATCCTGCTGCCCTACACGTATCCGAAGAGCGCTGCGGCGGATCTGACTCCGAAACAGGTTTCGCAACTTGCCAAAATTGTTAAAAAGGAGTTCGGCTAGTGAAAAGACAAATGTTCGAAGAACTGCTGAGCAGCGTACGAGAAGGCGGGGCAATTCTGCGCGGCCAACGACAGGCTTCGCGGCGGACGGTAATCCGCTCCTCCGGGGTCCGAGTCATTCGCGAACGAACCAGCCTCTCTCAGTCGGAGTTTGCGCGACTGATCGGTGTAAGCGTGAAGACGCTTCAAAACTGGGAACAGGACCGGCGGTGCCCAACGGGACCGGCAGCGGCGCTTTTAAGCATCATTGAGCATGATCCTGCGCTGGCGGTGAAGGCGATTCATCGCGTATAGGTTTTAGACAACCGGGGAATCCAGCGGCTCCCAGCGCGAGTCTTGTTTCGGAAAAGGGCGGGTCCTGGAAAGCCCTGCCTGGGGCCGCTCCCGCCATTTACCGCAAACCATCAGGAGTGGAGCAGGCAGCGCCATTCAGGATACGGACCCGTAGAAATGGCGCAGGGTTTCGCCAAGCTGCTGCAGGGTGTAGTCCATGTCCTGAGCGAACCCGATACAACCGTCCGTAACTAACAGTCCGATGTCGAACGAGGCAACTGTCTTCGAAGCCCCCAGTCGTCCACCCTCACGGATTCGGTAGGTGGGTGCCGGAGAGGCTGCCTGGACCCGCGCAATAAGTTCGCCGATTGCAGACTGCCTGCATGCGACATCGGCACAGTCTTCAACATTCACCTTGAGATTTAGACGACCGTTATTGTTGACTTCGAGATATACGGGATGCTTGACTTCAAGATAAATCGGATTCTTTGCATAGCCGAAGTTAAGGATGGTATCTGGTCGGGTGCCCCACATGTAGCAGGTCGCGTCAATTCCCTTGGATGCTGCCGCTTCTTCGACTGCTTCTCTCAGTTGACCGAGAAAGCAGATGTTCCAGGCTCCGGATCGGTATTCGGAGAGGCAAGATCGATCATTTCGTCTTACGCATTCGTGCAGACTGGCTTCTCTTCTAATGGCAACCTTCCAATCCTCGATGACCCGTTCAGTTGTGCCCATTTGTTCCAGAGCGTGGGCAAACTCGTGCAGCCGGACCCACCGGAAACGGGTGCCGTATGGGGCGTGGAAATACTGCCCCAGTCCGAGAGTTATGTAAAGGTAAGAAGAGCACTTCGGAAACGCTCGGGCGTAAATGTCAGTCTGTGGGCCGACTTCTTGCCTCCCCTGAATCCATTTCCTGGTTTCGTGATCGTGGTCGTCGACCTTCATTTCGACGAGAATGCACGGCTCGTCGGCATTGCCATCAAAGATCGCAAGGTCAATAGACTGCCACTCCCGCTTCGGCACTGGAGATCGTGGGACAGGTACGCCAAGGCTCCCAAAGAGGAAAGTCAGCGGTTCAACCTTGCCCTCCCGATGACGATCGCACAGATAGGCGAGCAGCCCCGTGTGAACCTTGCCGAGGCTGTAACCGATCGACTGAATGAGATTTGCGGCTCGTCCGGGGAATCCGTGGGTAACTGGCTGGCTCAGCGCTGGGGTTGAGCGAGGAAACGGTGGAACTTCCGGCACGTGGAGTCAAAGGTGCGCTGCTCGTCTTCCCATCCGTTATGGATCAGCGGCCCGCCGTCCTCGTGGATCACATTGCGGACGAGGGTTTCGGCGGACACCTTTCTCAGAGAA
>Ga0302326_10019763_pt1 | contig 13884 bp, 12 predicted proteins | sample Palsa_T0_3_FD_202264 | JGI IMG/M metagenome (GOLD analysis project Ga0302326, IMG submission 202264) | Peat permafrost microbial communities from Stordalen Mire near Abisko, Sweden - Palsa_T0_3 | ecosystem: Environmental > Terrestrial > Soil > Palsa > Peat permafrost | place: Sweden: Abisko... | reverse complement strand
AGCGAGGTGAGGTGGAATCCCCAATCGAAGTGATCGGTTTGAACCGTGTCAGGAATGCGTTCGACGTACAGCACCGCCTGGTCGAGCTCGATCCGATTGGCGAAGATGTCATAGGCCGCCGGATAATTCGAATTGTGCGACGTGCTGAGGTTGAAGCTGCCCTCCAGCCAGCCGTACAACTTGACTCGGCTTTGCTCCCAGGCGTCGCCATTCGAGCCGCCATAGAGCGCTTCCATGAGCGGCGGAACGTTGGTGTCGGGCGCGCCGATTTCGGGCGATCCGCCGTAGGACCAGTCCGAGTTGGGGAAGGGCGGGGAATTCAAGGGCGACGGCAATGCGCGGCGCGGAGGTTCGGGGCCGCTGTCCGCCGTGCCGTGCCAGTCTTGGGCATAAGCTTGCGCCAGTCTTTTCAGAAATCCTTGGTGTGCGCCGAGCGTGAGATTCACGGTCAGATCCTGGCCCGCGATCACGTCCCGTTCCGCCATCTGTGAATCGGCGAATCCGAGCTTGGTCGCTTTGAACTGATAATGACCCGGCTGGAGGCCAGCCGTGGTGAATGATCCATCCGCGGCGCTCGCGAATGTGCGATCGACATTTTCGCGGGTGTTATGCGCGACCACTTGAGCGCCTGCGACTGGCGCTCCGCTGGCGTCTTGAACCAGGCCGCGCACCTGTGCGTAAGCGCGAGCGGCAAACCAAAGGATCAAGAGCGCCAGCGCGAATGGCCGCGCGCCAACGAAGTGGAAAGGGACCAATGCCGATTTTCCCACGCTTGGATGTGCTATCGTAAACTCCCTCACAGGAGGTTTCGCCGATGACTATCCTTCATGAACAAGTACACCACGCCAAGCCGGCGTTATGCGGCTGTCTTGCTCTGCTCCTGCTGATGTCCGCCTGCAATCGGCAGACGCCGGCAGACACGCGGGCAGATGAAAAAGCCGTTATCGATGCGGACGCCCAATGGTCAAAGACGGCGGGGGCGAACGACTTGGATGGCACGGTCTCCTATTACACTGACGACGCCTCCATGCTGCCTCCCAACGCCGCCATCGCCACCGGCAAGCAGGCGATTCGCGCGGTGTGGGCCTCGATGCTCAGTCCGGACGTCACCGTGTCCTGGCAGGTCACCAAGGCAGAGGTGGCGCGTTCCGGCGAACTGGCCTATGTGATGGGAGTTTATGCGATCACCGCGAAAAATCCCAAAGGCAAGTCCATGGAGGATCGCGGCAAGCTGGTGGAGGTGTGGAAGAAGCAGGCGGACGGGACCTGGAAGACGGTAGCCGACATTTTCAACTCGGACCTGCCGCTTGCGCCCGCGCCACCAGAGAAAAAGAAGTAGGCGCTCGCCAGACGGACTGCCACCAGCGCCGGTGAAGTACCTCCAACTGAAATCGAAACCGCGCTTCCGCGCCCTGCTCCACTCACCCGTGGGCGTAACGCTGCGCTAGAATGCGGCGGAGGAAGGCTAACGCATGGAATACAAGATGTTCCCTCCGGGTGGGTTTCCAGATGACAGTTTCCGCAAGGGACTGACAACGCTATTCGCTTTGAATGATAACGAGTTGGAAGCTATCGAGAACTGGTTTTTAACTACCGAGTCGTTCGATCTAGACGACGCACTCTCCTCTCCAGCTTTTATTTCCAGTTCGCTCACGCCAGATCGGGCCACCGAAAGCATCGAGGTCCTTCAATTCATTTTAGAAGCTTGGCACATGCGCAGCCTCGAACTGCAGGCAATCCAACGTGACCTAATGCTCTTAGGCCAGCTGCCGGGGGATATTGAACGACTGGGAAGGTTGCTGGCGCGCCTCAGCCCCGTCAAGGAAAGAGCATGGGCCAGCTATATGTGGTCTGAGCACGAGAACGCAGTGCTTCCCACCCTCGAGGACATTGATATTGTATGCGATTTGCGCCCAGTTTTCGAGGACTACGTTTATCCCCTGGCGCAAACAGAAACTATCCAACACAAGAGACTATTAGGCTTTACGTATATGGTACTTGCCGATTTACAAACCGAGGACCACATGGGAAAAAAGCACAGGCTCGCCTTCCAGATGACTGAACACAGCCTCAGAGATCTTGAAGCCGCCATCAAACGGGCCCACGAACAGCTCGATATACTGAAAAGTAGAACACGTGAGCTCTCTAATGAAAGTCAGTAGAAGAACAGCGATCGGAGGACTGAGCCTGAACTCACGCCGTCCTCGCGCGCACAAGAACCGCAACGGGCATCCCGCTCGGGTCCCTTCGACCAGAATCGAGGCTCCTAGGGCCGGGCCAAACGAAGACGCTCAGGCAATCGAGGATCGAGTTCGGACGTTCTCTGAAAATGAATTGCTGGTGCGATACCACGATTTAGTTGACCAGCGCTTCGAACGGCCTCTGGAGTACACCGAGCGTTTTGAGCTCGAACGAATCGAGGCACGCTTGGATTTCGAAGCCGGCGACGAGCTTAAACATGTTACCGCCGAGCGGCGAAGCTGGGAGGGGGAGCGCGGAGAACTCGTCGCTTCGCTCGAACGCCTGCTCTCGGAATTTCGAGTGGCCCGTTAATTCGCTTGTCCCGATTCATCAGAAGACAAACGCCTCCAGAGTATGCAGATCATTATCAATATCGTCCGTTCCTGCGTATCGACTTCCTCGAGCGGTGCGCTTACTGTGAGCGATCGGAGGCGTATCTGCGCGGCACGGACTTCTTTACCGTCGATCATTTCCAACCGAAATCCAAATTCCCTAAATTGGCCAGTCATTATCCCAACCTCTATTACGCGTGCGGCAAGTGTAATCAGTACAAGGCCGGCACATGGCCCACGCCAAGTTTGCTATCGAAGGGGTTCCGGTTCTCCGACCCCTGCGAAGAGGATATGTACGAGGAGCACCTGCGTGAGCTGCAAAATGGCAGCCTCGAGGCGCTGGATAATTGCGGGCGTTATACCTGCGATCATATTCGACTGAATCGCCCCGATCTTGTCCTTTGGCGGCAATGGAGGATAGAAGTCTCCAGGGACGTTCGGGTGTTCAAGGAGATGCAGAGATATCTTGAAGGTCGGCTTGCTTTCGTTAGTGATCCCGCAGAGAAAGACGTTATAGAAAGAACTCTCGCCCTGATCGCGTCGAAGTTGCCGCTGTAGGCCGGGCCTTCCGAGGAAGCCCCGTTTGACACCCCGCCGTCCAATTCGGTAACCTAAATTGACCACGGGTCTCGGCTAGAGAAGGTCTGTCTTTATGAAAACTCATATTCCGTCCCAGGGGGAAATCGTGCGCCAGTGGCACGTTGTCGACGCCGCCGATCAAGTGCTCGGCCGGGTTGCCAGCGCCGCTGCGCTGATCCTGATGGGCAAGCACAAGCCCACCTACACCACCTTCCTGGACACGGGCGATCACGTCATCGTGATCAACGCGGCGAAGATCAAGCTCACCGGCCGCAAGGAAGAGCAAAAAGTTTATCGCCGCCACTCAGGATATCCAGGCGGCCTCACCGAAGTTGGCGCCGTCAAGCTGCGCGCGACGCGCCCCGCAAAAATGATCGAGCACGCAATCGCGGGAATGCTCCCGAAGACCAAGCTCGGCAAGCAAATGTATCGCAAGTTGAAGGTTTATGCAGGGGACAAGCATCCCCACCAGGCGCAAAAGCCGGTGGCGCTCGCAAAGTCGTAATGGTCAGAATGTTTTTCCCGCCCGCGTTCACCTCCAACCAACCAGCTAACAGCAAGGAAGGTATTTGAGTGGCAGGATTAATCCAGCATCTAGGAACCGGCCGCCGGAAAACTGCGGTCGCACGCATTTTTTTGCGATCGGGTAAAGGCCAGATTACGGTCAACGGGCGGCCCTTTGACAATTATTTCGTCAACGAAGCAGCGCGCGCTTTAGTGCGCCAGCCTCTGCTGGCGGCCGAGGTGGCGGACAAGTTCGACATCATTATTTTGGCGGACGGCGGGGGGCCTCACGGTCAGGCCGGCGCGGCGCGTTTGGGGATTGCCCGGGCGCTGCTCGAATTCAACGCCGAGTTGCGCCCGAAGTTGAAGCAACTGGGATTGCTGAGCCGCGACCCGCGCTCGCGCGAGCGCAAGAAGTACGGACAGAAGGGCGCGCGCAAGCGGTTCCAGTTCTCGAAGCGCTAGGTAAGAGTGGCGCACGCACTCCTGCGTGCAGCGTTCACACTCGTGTGAACGGAACAGTAAACGGCCGGTTTCAGTCCGGCGCACACAAATTCCGCTTTGGGCCGTGTGCGCGGGCGCGATCGGGCGAACCAGTGACCCAGTAACAAAGGAGGCATTTTGCCATCGATTTCCATGAAGGAATTGCTCGAAGCCGGCGTTCACTTCGGGCACCAGACCAAGCGCTGGAATCCAAAGATGAAAGAGTACATCTTCGGCGAACGTAACGGAATCTACATCATCGATCTCCAAAAGACCCTGAAGCTGTTCAAAGACGCCATGCGTTATGTGGCGGAGGCGGCCGCGCAAGGCAAGACCGTGCTGTTTGTCGGAACCAAGCGGCAAGCCCAGGAAGCCATCGCCGAGGAGGCCACGCGTTGCAGCCAATATTACGTCAACCAGCGCTGGCTGGGCGGTTTGCTCACCAACATGTTGACCGTGCAAAAGTCCATCAAGCGGCTCAAGGAGCTGGATATCATGGCGGCGGAGGGCGCGGGCTACGAAGGGCGCGTCAAGAAGGAAGCCAGCCGCCTCGAGCGCGAGCGCAAACACCTGCAGCAGAATCTGGCGGGCATCAAGGATATGCAGGGCCTGCCCGACGTGCTGTTCGTGGTTGATTCGAACAAGGAAGCTATTGCGGTGAAGGAAGCCCGCAGGCTCGGAATTCCGGTGGTCGCGGTGGTGGACACCAACTGCGATCCGGACGAAGTGGATCACGTGATTCCAGGCAATGACGACGCGCTGCGGGCCATTCGGCTGTTCACCACCAAGGTGGCCGACGCCGTCATCGAAGGCCGGGCTCTCGCCACCGAACAGGATTTCGCGGCCGAAAAGATCATCACCGACGAAACGCCGGCCGAGGAAATCCCCGAGTACACGCAGTTCGATCCTCAGCAGCTCGATCAGCTCATGTCGGAAGGGCTGTCGGACGAGGATCTGCCCTCCATGTCCCTGCCTCGCAAGGGCCCGGGATCGGAAGCGGGCGAAGAAGTCGGCACCACCTCGCACACCGTGGAATAGCGGCGGCGAGACGGCGGGAACGAAATTGAACGCGAGTCGAAACCAACGTGAACGAAATCATGGAAATTAGTGCGAAATTAGTCAAGGAGCTCCGCGACCGGACCGGCGCGGGCATGATGGAATGCAAGAAAGCCCTGATCGAATCCAAGGGCAATCTGTCGGAAGCCGAGATCATTCTGCGCAAGGCGGGCATCACCAAGGCGTCCAGCAAGTCGACGCGCACCACGCGGCAGGGCATCATCGGCAGCTATATTCACCCGGGCTCGCAGTTGGGCGTGCTGGTGGAAGTGAACTGCGAGTCGGATTTCGTGGCCCGCACCGATGACTTCCAGCAGCTGGTGAAGGACCTGGCGATGCAGGTTGCCGCGGCCGATCCGCAATTCATCCGCAAGGAAGACGTCACCGCCGAGGCGCTGGACAAAGAGCGCGACATCCAGCGCGCCCGCGCCTTGCAAGAAGGCAAGCCGGAGAAGATGGTGGACAAGATCGTGGAGGGACGCCTGGCCAAGTTCTATGAGGAAATTTGTCTCTACGAACAGCCGTTTATCCGCGACAACGCCACCACGATCGGCGATTTGATCAAGTCGGCGATCGCCAAGCTCGGCGAGAACGTCTCGGTTTCGCGCTTCGTCCGCTTCAAGGTGGGCGAGGCCGCGCTGATCGAGGAGACGGCCGAACACTCGGCGCCCAAGGCTTAGGCAACCGGCGCGCGCACATGCCTAAATACCAGCGCATCGTTCTGAAGCTGAGCGGCGAGGTTCTGGCCGGCGGAAGCCCGTTCGGCATCGATCCGGCGCGCGTGAAGAGCCTGTCGGAAGAGATCGCCGGCGTGGCCCGCACCGGCGTCCAAATCGGCCTGGTGGTGGGCGGCGGCAATTTTTTTCGGGGCGTCGGGGCGGCGGCCATGAACATGGATCGTGTCGCGGCCGACCACATGGGCATGCTGGCCACGGTGATCAACGCGCTGGCCTTGCAGGACGCGCTCGAAAAGGCCGGCGTGCCCACGCGCGTCATGACGGCCATCCAGATCCACCAGGTGGCCGAACCCTACATTCGCCGCCGGGCCATCCGCCATCTCGAGAAAGGCCGCATTGTGGTGTTCGCGGCCGGCACCTCGAACCCGTATTTCTCCACCGATACCGCGGCCACTCTGCGCGCGCTCGAAATCCACGCCGACGTCATCGCCAAAGGTACGCGCGTGGACGGCGTCTACGATAAGGACCCGCTGCGGCACCCGGACGCCGTGCTGTACCCGGAAGTCAGTTATCACGAAGTCCTGGCGAAAGCGCTCAAAGTGCTGGACGCCTCCGCGGTGGCGATGTGCCGCGACAATCAGCTTCCGATTCTGGTTTTCAACTTGAACGTGTTCGGCAATATAATGCGTATGTCGATGGGCGAGCCCATTGGGACGCTCATTCACTAGGCCGGATATATGAAAAACGAACCCTCCACAACCACTACAACCGCTCACGGCAACTTTAAGAACGTGAAAGAAGTCGATTCCACCGCCAGGTCGCGGATGGACAAGGTGCTTTCGGATCTGCAGCATGAAATGGCGGGCGTGCGCACCGGGCGCGCTTCGGTAAGCCTGCTGGACAACGTGCGGGCGGATCAATATGGAACGCTGACGCCGCTCAATCAGCTGGCGACGCTGCATGTGCCGGAGCCCACGCTGATCACGGTGCAGCCGTGGGACGTGTCGCAGATCGGGGCCATCGAAAAAGCCATTCGCGCAGCCGACCTGGGGCTGAATCCATCCAACGACGGAAAGCTGATTCGCGTGCCGATTCCCGCGCTCACCGAGGAGCGCCGCAAAGACCTGGTCAAGAAGGTGCACCATATCGCCGAGGACCATCGCGTGGCGCTGCGCAACGTCCGGCGCGACAGCAACGAGCACATCAAGAAGCTGCTGAAGGACAAGCTGATCAGCGAGGATGAGGACCGCCGCGCGCACGATGAGATCCAGAAGCTGACCGACAACTATATCGCCAAGCTCGATCAGGCCGTCAAGACCAAGGAAAAAGAAGTTCTGGAGATCAAGTAGGGCCCTCGTGCACGCGCACCCCCGCCGTCCGGCTGGCCGGGTATTCGAGAACCAGAGTCCCGGCCCGATCCGTTGTGGTCTCCTGCATCTCTTCGTCGTCCGTCTCCACCAGGTATGGATGCTTCGGTTTCAGACCGATCAACAGCGCGGTCCGGCCTTCCATCGAAAACTGAAACGGAATGCGTCCGAAAATGACGCTCGTCTCTCCCAACTGGATCGGTTTCGGCGCCGTTGAACCCGACACAGCTTGGTTCACCACCCTGACCCGTCCTTCGTGAAACACCTCTGCCTCGCCCCCGTACAGGCCAAACCAATCGGCGTCCTCGTCCCAGCCGGATCGGACGAACAAAGCTCCCGAATTCTCGTCATGAAACACTAATGGAAGCTGAAAAAAGCTGAGTCCCGGTTGGTACGGATTGGCCCACAAGAACTCGTAGGGCGCGCCGAAGGGAGTCATCAGCGAGAAACGATCTTGGATCAGCCAGCCTTGCAGGAACTGGTTCTCCAATCCGTTGTTATCATACGCCACCATGCTCAGGCCGGCGGCCCGCGCCAGGGCTGCGCGGTTCAGATCGGGCGGAGCCTTGCTTGGGTCAATGCGGCCCGAGTACGTCCCGCCTGCATCCATCGGGATCCGGAATTCGTTTTCGGGCGCGCGATACGGCGCCGGATAGTTCGCCATGACGAGGTACTTCGGCAGGTCCACGAAAAATTGGGGCGCGGCGTCGCGCAGCTCGATCTGCAAATTGTCGCGGACGGCGTGCAGGATTTCAAGCAACGGGTACGCGTCCGGAAGCGGCAGCGCGGTGCGTCCGCCATTGAGCGCCGGCGCGTAGTCCATGCGCCATTGCCGCACCGCTTGTTGGAGGGGAGCTTCCTCGGAGTGCCGGCTGTCATCAGCCGTCGAAATCAGAGCCAGGATGAGATCGCGGCGGGCCGAGATGTCATCGCCAGTTCGCTTCTCAGCACCCTGGTTTTGGAGCAGCTGGCGGATCTTGGCGGCCAGCGCCGCGGACTCCCGCGGGCCGAGCACGGGCTGGCACCAATCGTAGACCAGCGCCAGTTGCCGTAAATCGTCGCCGGCGCCGAGAGCCCACGCGACGGCCCGTTTCCCCGCTGCGTCGTCGCCGGAGACAGCGTAATACAACGCCAGCGCGAAGCCCGGTTCGGGTAGCGTGGCCGAGCCTTTCACCAGCAACTCAAACTGCCGCCAGCGCTTGGATTGGCGCTCCCGTTCGCGCTTGAGCAGCCGGAGGCGCTGGGCGGTCAGGATCAGCCGGGGATGGTCGGAGTAGACGCGATACTCTTCGTCCTCGGAACGCGCCGCGAGGGCCGTTAGCAGAAGGCCGACTATGAACGTAAAACGCATGGAGGAGTGGCTGGTTGCTGGTGGCTAGTGGAACGGATTCCTGCCAATCACCAGCCACCGATCACCAGCCACCAATAACCAGCACCTGCCAATCACCAGCCACCGATCACCAGCCACCAATAACCAGCACCAATTGTGTCACACTGACACAGTCCTAGCAGCTTGCCGCCTCAAAGAATGCCCGGAGAACCCTGAAAACAAAGGGAAAACCGGTGGCGGACGGCGTGCACCTGATAGTACCCGAATTGATGAAGTGACCTTTGAAACCTGCCCTCTGCTTGCAACGCGCGGGACGGGGTTTTGAGCGGGCTGGTGAACGGCGTGCTTGCGGGAACCAGGTGCTTAAGAGATTTGCAACCGCTTTAGGCTCTGATCGGCGAGTTGCAACAGAGGGATTTTTTTGGGTCGCTTCGCAGCATGAAACCGATCCGTCTTCATTTCGGACTGGTTTCGGCGGCGCTTGGCGGTCGTGGCGGGGATAGCAGGACGCGGGCCTCGCCAGGATGGAGCTGAAAGTTAGTTTCCGGCCAGACGCGCCGACGCTAGATCCTGACCGCACCGGAACCGGCGGCTTCGATGGTCCTCACCAGCCGGTCCCCGGTGCGGGTTTCTTCTAACGCTTTTCAGTGTAATCGAAGATTCCTAACGTTACAAGCGAGTTATAAGCACCTCCAGCCCACTTTCGTGGGGATGACGCGCAGCGGCTTCTGCCTTATAATCAGAGCAAGGCAAATCATGCACCTCCGGTTCGCTCTTCTCGCTTTGCTTGCAATTTCTTTGTTCGGGCAATCCTCGACGCCCATCGCCCAAAAACCAGACGTCACCGCCAATAGCCAACCGTCTTCTGCGGCGAATCAGGGCCCGGCCCCGATCCAGGTCCAGGTGAACGAAGTCATTGTCCCGGTGACGGTCACCGACGATAAGGGCCGTTTCGTCTCGGATTTGGATCAAAAGGATTTCACCGTCTTTGAAGAGGGCAAGCAGCAGGAGATCCAGTTTTTTACCCGCGAGCGCAGCCAGCCGGTGGTGGTTGGCTTCCTGGTGGATCTGAGCAACTCCAGCCGCCTGCATTGGAAGAACTATCAAGACGCGGCCGTCGAGATGGTGCAGAACCTGATTCCGGGCGACAACCCGAAGTTCAGCGGATATCTGATCGGCTACTCGAATACCGCGGACCTGCTGCTCGATACCGGCACGGATCCCGAGCCGATGGTGCAAAAGCTCCAAAAGCTGAAGCCCAGCGGCGGGGCGGCTCTGTATGACGCCATCTATATGGCGTGCACCAGCCGCAAGCTGATTCAGGGCGAGCCGATCGAGCCGCGGCGCATCCTGGTGATCATCGGCGACGGGCACGACAACGCCAGCAAGAAGACGCTGGACGAAGCGCTGGAAATCGCGCAGCGGAATCTGGTTACGATTTATGGCATCAGCACCCTGGCCTATGGTTTCGCGAACGATAACGATAAGAACCTGGTCCGGCTGGCGGAAGAGACCGGCGGGCGCGTGGAATACCCGTTGGAAGGCGTGTTCAAGGATGTGGCCGGTTATATTTCGACGCCGTCCGACGAAGGCAATTACCCGCTCAAAGTAGGCACCGGCCTGTACGCCGCCGAGATCGCGAACGGAATGTACCACGCGGTGGAAGCCGTGGTGGGCGAGGTGACCACCCAGTACATCATTCGTTACGTTCCGAATTCAACCGATGTCAAAAAGCAGTTCCGGGATATTGAAGTCAAGGTGAATCTGGTGAACGTGAAGGTGCGGGCCAGGAAGGGATACTATCCGTTTGCCGTTCCCTGAGCCCCCAGGCTGGGCGGCAGCCCCTAGCTGGGCGGCAGCCCCTAGCTGGGCGGCAGCCCCTAGCTGGGCGGCAAGCCCCTGGCGGGGCGGCAAGCCCCTGGCGGGGCGGCAACCGCCTCCGGCGGAGAAGGCTGACGTGCCCCCGGCTGCCGGCCGATAAGACCACTTAGCGAATATGGCGACAGCTGAGACTTTCGAGACCCGCGTGGGCCAGTATTGCGTCGTGGAGACCGATACGCCGGAGCACGGGACGGTGAAGCTCGGCATCCTGTTGCAAGATCCCCGGACCGATTCGCTGCGCCTGCGTTTCCGCAGGGATCTGGAGTCGCTGGCGAGCGAAGACCTGGACGTGCTGAGCGCGCTGGCCGATGACCTGGCGCAAAAAGCGCACGAGGTGGGCGCGGAAAAATTGTTCGAGTATCTGGAAGGCACGCTGTCCGGCGCAGTTCGCATCACGGATCGCGAAGAAGTGCTGGTGTCGGACTTCGACCGTACGCTCGACCGGCTGTATCTGAACAACGTCCAGAGCAACGTGCTCGAATTCCGCACCCATCTTCCGAAATACTCGCTGCGGGCGGCAGCCGGCAAATTTCTCGAAAATCAAGAAGTCACCGCGGAGGGCTGGGTTGAAACACCGGAAGATTTGCGCCTGGGGCCCGATATGTTTGTGGCGCATATTGCGGGTCATTCAATGGAACCAACTATTCCTGACGGGTCGTTGTGCGTGTTTCGTTACGGGGTCGTCGGCTCGCGGCATGGGCGGCTGGTGCTGGCGGAGAATCTCGAAAGCGGCGGCAACGATCGCTACGCCGTGAAGCGCTACCGGAGCGACAAAACCAAGGCGGAAGAATGGCGGCACAATTGGATTCGCCTGGAATCGCTCAATCCCGAATACCCATCCTGGGATCTCGATCCCGACGAGGAGAAATACCGCATCATCGCCGAGTTCGTGCGGGTACTGGACTAAGACCGAGCCGCGACCGTAAGGGAGTCGGTTACGCTTTTGCCAATTGCCGCACGACGTACGGCAAAATCCCGCCGTTGCGGTAGTATTCGGCTTCCTGCGGCGTATCGATCCGTACCACCACTTCAAAGGTCTTTTCGCCCGCGTCGGATATCGCCCAGACGCGCGCCTTGGCGCCGGCGGCAACGGCCTGCGGGATACCGGTGATCGCGTAAACCTCGAAGCCCGTCAATCCCAGCGATTCGCGATTCTCTCCCGGCAGAAACTGCATCGGCAGCACGCCCATCCCGACCAGATTGGAGCGGTGAATGCGCTCAAAGCTTTCCGCAATCACGGCGCGAACACCAAGCAGCAGCGTGCCCTTGGCGGCCCAATCGCGCGACGATCCCGAGCCGTACTCCTTGCCCGCGATAATCAGGAGCGGCGTGCCTTCCTTTTGATATCGAACCGACGCGTCGTAGATGAACATCTTCTCGCCCGAGGGCGCGTGCATAGTCCAGCCGCCTTCGGTGCCCGGCGCAAGCAGGTTGCGCAGCCGGATATTCGCAAGCGTTCCGCGCACCATCACCTCGTGGTTGCCGCGGCGCGCGCCGTAGGAATTGAAGTCGCCGGGCTTCACGCCATGCTCGATCAGGAATTTGCCGGCGGGGCTGTCGGCGGGAATATTGCCCGCGGGCGAAATATGATCGGTGGTTACCGAATCCCCCAGCATCGCAAGCACCCGCAGGCCGGAAAAATCCTGCACCGAAGTCTCGGGGTCCAACATATTTTCAAAATACGGCGGCTTGCGGATGTAGGTGGATTTTTCGCTCCACTCATACAGATCTCCCGACGGCACCTTCACCGAGTTCCAGCGATCGTCGCCCTGGAACACTTCCGAGTACTCTTTCTGGAACATTTCGGCGCGCACCGAGCGCTTCACCACGGCCTGCACTTCTTCGGGCGAGGGCCAGATATCCTTGAGGTAAACGCCTTGGCCGTTGGAGCCCGCGCCAAGGGGCTCGCTCGCCAGATCGATGTCCACGCGGCCCGCCAGCGCGTACGCCACCACCAGGGGCGGGGAAGCCAAGTAGTTGGCCCGCACCAGCGAATTGATCCGCCCTTCGAAGTTACGATTGCCGCTCAGCACCGCGGCCACGGTCAGCTTTCCTTTTTGCACCGCGTCGGCCACCGGCTCCGGCAACGGCCCGCTGTTGCCGATGCAAGTGGTGCAGCCGTAACCGACCAGATTGAATTTCAGTTCCTCCAGGTACGGTGTGAGGCCCGCGTCGTTCAAATAATCGGTGACAACTTTCGAGCCAGGCGCCAAACTCGACTTCACCCAGGGCTGCGTCTTGAGTCCCTTCTCGACGGCCTTTTTCGCCAGTAGACCCGCGGCGATCATCACCGACGGATTGGACGTGTTGGTGCAACTGGTGATCGCGGCGATGACAACCGAGCCGTCGTGAATGGTCGACTTCGACCCGTTGGTTGCGATCTCGGCCGTCTTCTGCGCCGCGGTCAATGTGTCCAGAAAGTTCTTTTTGACGTCCGGCAGATTGATGCGGTCCTGCGGCCGCTTAGGACCCGCCATGGAAGGGACCACGGTTCCGAGATCGAGCTCCAGAGCGTCGGAGTACTCGGGCTCGGGCGAATCGGGAGTGAGGAACAGGCCCTGCGCCTTGGCATAAGCTTCCACCAGCGCGATCAGTTCCGGGGAGCGATTGGTGAGCCGCAGATAATCGAGCGTCTGATGATCGATGGGAAAGAAGCCGATGGTGGCTCCATATTCCGGCGCCATGTTGCCGATGGTGGCGCGATCCGCCAGCGGCAGCGCGGCCACACCGGGCCCGTGGAACTCGACGAACTTTCCGACCACGCCCTTCTTGCGCAGCATCTGCGTGACGGTGAGCACCAGATCGGTGGCGGTGCAGCCTTCGGCCAAGCGGCCTTTCAGTTTGAACCCGACCACTTCGGGAAGCAGCATCGAGATGGGCTGCCCGAGCATGCAGGCCTCGGCTTCAATGCCGCCAACGCCCCAGCCGACCACGCCCAGGCCGTTGATCATGGTGGTGTGCGAATCGGTTCCGACCAGCGTATCGGGGTATGCGAGCACGGGTGATTGCTTGCGATCGGTGAATACCACCGGCGCCAAATATTCGAGATTCACCTGATGCACGATGCCGGTGTCCGGCGGCACCACGCGAAAATCCTGAAAGGCCTTTTGACCCCAGCGCAGGAACGCGTAGCGCTCCTGATTGCGTTGAAATTCGAGCAGCGCGTTAAAAGCGAATGCGCCGGCCGAGCCGAACTGATCCACTTGCACCGAATGATCGATCACCAGGTCGGCTGGGATCATCGGATTGGCGCGCTTGGGGTCGGCGCCCATCTCGCGCAGCGCGTCGCGCATGGCGGCCAGATCCACCACGCAGGGAACGCCGGTGAAGTCCTGAAGCAAAACGCGGGCCGGGCTGAAGTTGATTTCCTGAGCCTGCGCGCCGATCTTCCACGCAGCCACGTATTCGATATCGGAGGCCTTCACGGTGGCGCC
>Ga0302326_10019759_pt1 | contig 13885 bp, 9 predicted proteins | sample Palsa_T0_3_FD_202264 | JGI IMG/M metagenome (GOLD analysis project Ga0302326, IMG submission 202264) | Peat permafrost microbial communities from Stordalen Mire near Abisko, Sweden - Palsa_T0_3 | ecosystem: Environmental > Terrestrial > Soil > Palsa > Peat permafrost | place: Sweden: Abisko... | reverse complement strand
GATCCGCGGGTCCGTCGAGCGAGCCTGATCATGGAGCAGAACCTGGCCAGCCCGATCGCGATTTCCGAGCTTGCGGCCCAACTCGGGCTGTCGACACGGCAGTTCGAACGGCTTTGCAGCGTCACGGTGGGCCTCACCCCCGGGGCCCTGTATCGCCAGCTGCGGCTTCGCTATGCGGAGTGGCTGGTCGAGAACACCAGCCGCTCGATCATGGACATCGCCCTGGACGCCGGTTTTGCGGACGCCTCGCACTTCACGCGCCAGTTCAAGGCGTGTTTCGGCCTGTCGCCGTCGAAGCGTCGCCTGGAGCCCCGCTCCGCGGCCGCCGGCGAGCGCGATTCCGCGGGCACCCGTGTCTTTAGCTGATCGGTGTCGAGACCTAACGCTGAGCCTCGCGCCAGTTTTCGGCCACGTAGTAGGGGGCGTTGGAGGCCGCCAGCGCCGGCCGACCGAGAATATGGTCGGCCGCCTTCTCGGCGATCATCAGGGTGGGGGCGTTGAGGTTGCCGGTGGTCACCGAGGGCATGATGGAAGAGTCGACCACCCGCAGGCCCCGCAGGCCGATCACCCGCGTTCGGCAATCCACCACCGCCATCGGATCATCCTCGCGGCCCATCTTGCACGCGCCGCAGGGGTGATAGGCGCTCTCCACCTTGGCCCGGATGAAATCGTCGATCTGGTCGTCCGTCGATACGCCTTCGCCCGGTTGCAGTTCGCGCCCTGCAAAGGGGGCGAAGGCGGGCTGGGCGAAGATCTCGCGGGTGAGCCGCACGCAGGCGCGCATCTCGGTCCAGTCCTCAGCATGGCTCATGTAGTTGAACCGGATCAGAGGTTTGTCAGCGGGATCCGGGGAGGCGAGCCGCACCTGGCCACGGCTCTTGGAGCGCATCGGACCGACGTGAGCCTGGAAGCCGTGTTCCTTGGCCAGGGAAGACCCGTCGTAGCTCGCGGCCATGGGCAGGAAGTGGTACTGAATGTTCGGGTATCGGATTCCGGGGCGGCTTCGGATGAAGCCTCCGGTCTCGAAATGATTGGTCGCTCCAAGGCCGCCATGGGTCACCAGCCAGCGGGCGCCGATAATCGCCTGCGCGATCGGGTTCGTCGCCGAATACAGGGTCACCGGCTGTTTGCAGGCCACCTGAAAATAGAACTCCAGATGGTCCTGCAGATTCTCGCCCACCCCCGGCAGGTCATGCACGAGCTCGATGCCATGACGTCTCAGTTCTTCACCCGGACCCACGCCAGACAGCTTCAGAAGCTGCGGTGAATTTATCGCGCCGCCCGCCAGAATGACCTCGCGCCGCGCCGTGGCGACGTGAGCCTGGCCACCCCGTCGATAGGCCACGCCGGTCGCTCGTCGCCCCTCGAAGACGATGCGAGTGGCCAGGGCGCGGGTCTTGACCAGAAGGTTGGCGCGCCTCATCGCCGGTCGAAGATAGGCATTGGCGGCGCTGGACCGGCGACCGGCGCCGACAGTCATGTCCAGTCTGCCGAAGCCCTCCTGCTGGAAGCCGTTGATGTCTTCGGTCACCGGGTAGCCGGCTTCTTCGGCGGCCTTCACCCATGCGGCGTGGAGGGGGTTGTTCAGCCCGCCATAACGCGTTTGCACCGGGCCCGCGTCGCCGCGATAGGCGTCGCCGCCTTCGGCGCGAGTTTCGGCCCGCCGGAAATAGGGCAGCACATCACGGTAGCCCCATCCCGCCGCGCCCTCCACTTCCCAGCGTTCGAAGTCGAGCGGATTACCCCGGACATAGACCATTCCGTTGATCGAGGAGGATCCGCCGAGCACCTTCCCACGCGGCGTGTGCAGTCGCCGCCCGGCCAGGTTCGGCTCGGGTTCGGTTTCATAGAACCAGTTGAACCGCGCCATGTTCATGGGAATCGATAGCGCGGTGGGCATCTGGATGAAGATCGACCGATCCGAGCCGCCGTATTCCAGAACCAGCACCGTGTTGCGGCCGTCGGCGCTCAGCCGGTCGGCCAGCACGCACCCGGCCGAGCCGGCCCCGACGATCACGTAGTCGAAGACTTCGACGGCCAAGTCGTGTTTCCTCAATAGGGAGATTCTATGTCGCCCAGGGCGACATAGACGCTCTTAAGCTGGGTATAGTGTTCGATCGCCGCTTGACCGTTTTCACGCCCCAGCCCGGACATCTTGACGCCGCCGAAGGGCAGCTCCACCGGAGTGATGTTGTAGTGGTTGATCCAGCAGGTTCCCGCCTGCAGCCGCGCGATTACGCGGTGAGCCCGGGCGAAGTCGTTGGTGAAGACGCCGGCGGCGAGGCCGAAATCGGTGGCGTTGGCCCGGGCGATGACCTCGTCCTCGTTGTCGAAGCTCAGGATGGTCATGACCGGACCGAAGATTTCCTCCCGCACGATGGTCATGTCGTCGCGACAGTCGTCGAACACGGTCGGCGCGACGAAGAAGCCGGCGCCGAGGGCGCCGTCGACCACCCGCTCGCCGCCCACCAGAACCCGCGCGCCCTCCTCGCGACCGCGCTCAATGTACGCAAGCACGCGTCTCATGTGCGCCTCGGATATCAACGCCCCGACCTGGGTCGTCGGATCGGTCGGGTCGCCGATGGTCATGGCCTTCACCCTGGCGATCAGGCGTTCGATGAAGGCCGCCTTCACGTCCCGGTGGACGAAAACCCGCGTGCCGTTGGAGCAGACCTCGCCGGCGGAATAGAAGTTGGCCAGCAGCGCGCCCGCCACGGCGTTGTCCAGCTTGGCGTCGTCGAAGACGATCAGGGGCGATTTGCCGCCGAGTTCGAGCGTGACATACTTCAGGGAGGCTGCGGCGTCCGCCATCACGGCCTTTCCGGTCGAGACCTCGCCCGTAAGCGAGACCTTGCGGATCGCCGGATGACGGGTCAGCAGGCGACCTGTATCGGCAAACCCCTGGACCACCTGAAAAACTCCCTCGGGCAAGCCTGCCTCGGCGTAGATCCTGGCCAGCTCGATCGCCGTCAGGGGCGTGAGTTCGGCGGGTTTGAAGATCATCGCGTTGCCGCAGGCGAGCGCCGGAGCCGACTTCCAGCAGGCGATCTGCAGGGGATAGTTCCAGGCCCCGATTCCGGCCACCACGCCCAGGGGCTCGCGCCGGGTGTAGCCGAAGGCGCCGGGTCCGAGGTCGATATGCTCCCCCGCCAGGGTGGCGGCGATCCCGGCGTAATATTCCAGGCAATCCGCGCCCGAGGTCACGTCCACCGCCAGCGTCTCCTGGATGGGCTTGCCCGTATCCAGGGTCTCGAGCCGCGCCAGCCGGTCGTTCTGCTGGCGAAGCAGGTCGGCGGCGCGGCGAAGCACACGGCCCCGTTCCGCGCCGGTCATGGCCGCCCAGCGGATCTGCCCGGCCACGGCGGCCGCAACCGCCTCGTCCACAGCCGCCTTGTCCGACACCGGCAGAGTTGCGAGCCACTCGCCGGTCGCCGGGTTGATCGTGGTGAGAGTCTGTGGCCCACACGAAAACAAATGAGTCTCCAACGGTTGGTTGCTTGCTCAAGGCGTAGTGTTCGGGGATGGCGAAAGTCAAATCCGTTTCGTGTCGATGATTCGCCCAGGTTTATCGGCGGTGGCACGGCAAAGCGCTGATATTTCAGGCATGCTGGCGCTATGGCGAGTGAGCGATTGACGCCTCTTTCCGCGCCACTCTTAAATGCAGGGTCAATCGGCTGCGGATCAGCGAGCTCGGTGCGACCCTTACAGCCGGCCCAAGGAATCACCGCTCGCATGCCCACGGCGCTCGAGTTCCGTCACGTGGACATCCTCTTCCCCGCCGTTTCGGGGCGCAGGGGCAAGCGCCGCGTGAAGGCGGCGTTGGATCTGCTGGACAACGGCTCCAACCGCGCGGAGATCGCCGACCAGACCGGTGTGATCGTCGGCGTCAGCGGAGCGAGCCTAACGGTCCGCACGGGCGAGATCTGCGTGCTCATGGGTCTGTCGGGCTCAGGGAAATCGACCCTGTTGCGCGCGGCGAACGGCCTCAACCCGGCCACGCGGGGCGAGATCCTGGTCCGCGATGGAGACACCATGGTCGACGTCGGGGCCTGCAGCCCCTTGACCCTCAGGAGCCTTAGGCGAATGCGGGTGGCGATGGTGTTCCAGCAGTTCGGCTTGCTGCCCTGGCGCACGGTCCGCGAGAACGTGGGATTGGGGCTCGAGCTACGCGGCGTCTCCAAGGCTGATCGACGCCGGGTCGTCGACGAGAAGCTGCTCCTGGTCGGTTTGAACCAGTGGGCGGATCGATACGCGAACGAACTGTCCGGCGGCATGCAGCAGCGCGTCGGCCTGGCGCGCGCCTTCGCCACCGATGCCGACATCCTGCTGATGGACGAGCCCTTCTCTGCCCTGGATCCCCTGATCCGCTCCAAGCTTCAGGACGAGCTGCTCGAGCTGCAGGCGCGCCTGCGCAAGACCATCGTTTTCGTCAGTCACGACCTCGACGAGGCACTCAAGCTCGGCGACCGGATCTCGATCATGGAAGGCGGTCGGATCATCCAAACCGGAACGGCGGAAGACATCATGCTTCGTCCGGCCGACGCCTACGTCACTGAATTCGTCGCCCACATGAACCCATTGACCGCCCTGACCGGCGGCATGGTCATGCGTCGGCTGGAAGATCTGCCCACTCGAGAGGGGGCGGCGGTGCTCGATGTCAGTGGGCGCTACAGGCTGGTGATTGATGGTTCGGCCCATCCGGTGTCACTCACCATAGACGGGGTCGCGCGCAGCCCCGCCGTCTACACGGAGCCTTCCGGCGACCATGCGGACCGCCTGGTAATGGCCGACGAGGGGCTTTCCCTGCAGTCTCTGATCGCCATACGACACGTCAGCGGTCATCCGGTGCTGATCATGCGGGGGGCGGCCGTGGTGGGCGTCTGCTGCGAGGCCGACATCATGACAGCGCTCGCCTCCCGGAGGGCCGCCGGCGAAAGCCCCCTGCGTGCGGCGTGACCACGACTTCGGCCGCGGCTCTGGGCCGCAGGCGCCATCGGCGTTCAGCGCTCGATGACCAGATCGCTGATCGGGCGCGAGCAGCAGATGAGGATCATCCCCTGGTCGATCTCCCGTTGGCGGATACCGCCCGCGTGGTTCATCTGCACTTGGCCGGACACGAGTTTGCTCTTGCAGGTCCCGCAGACGCCCTGGGTGCAGGACGAGGGAAGACGCATGCCCGCTCGCATCGCGGCGGTGAGGATGGACGTGTCTTCGGGCGCTTCGATCGTGCGGCGCGACCTCGTGAACTCGACCTTGTAGGTGCGGCCCGAGGCGGGCGGCGCGTCCCCCTCAGCCTCCTGCTGCTCGGCCGCGCTCAACGCTGCGAACACAAAGCTTTCCTCGTGGTAGCGGCCCATGTCGAAGCCGGCTTCGGCCATCATCATCCTGACCGCGTCCATGAAGCCGGTCGGACCACAGACGAAGACCTCTCGTTCGCGGAAATCCGGCGCGATCAAGGACAGCATCGACGGGCTGAGTCTTCCAGTGAAGCCGTTCCAACCTCCGGCCGCATCCTCGCAGATGGTCGCCGCGCGCAAGCCCGTATGTCCGCGCGCCATCATGGCGATCTCGTCGGCGAAGATCACATCAACGGAGGTGCGAGCGCTCTGGACGAAGACGACGTCCCGCCGATCGCCGAGGTCATGGTGGGCCCGGGCCATGCTCATCAGCGGCGTGATCCCGCTTCCCGCCGAAAGCAGCAACAGATCGCGGTCGCCCTCCTCGTCGCAGGTGAATTCCCCCATGGGGCCTATGGCGTTCAGTCGGTCTCCGACCCTGAAATGATCGTGCAGCCAGTTCGAGACCGGTCCGCCCGGGGTTCGTTTGACGGTGATCGACACCCGGTGCGGCCGCGTCGGCGACGACGACAAGGTGTAGCAGCGGGTATGGACCATGCCGCCCACCGGAATCTCGAAGGTCATGAATTGACCGGGACGGTAATCGAACAGGCGCGGCTGCGGCGGCGATAGCACGAAAGTGCGCACGTCAGGAGTCTCGTCTCTGATCTGGCGGCAAACCAGGGTCTCGTCCCGGCTGGGGTCCCAGTAGGTCCCGACGGGGGACCGGGGCGTCACGACGCGAGGCCCGCGGACAACCGCCCAAGGTACCAATTGCAGAACTTCTCCACCAACCCCTCGGTGTAGGGCGAATAGGGACCCGGCTCATACGCCGGACTGCGGACACCGGCCTGGGACCGACCCACGAGTTCGGCATCCTGGCGATTGGTGGCGCTCCACACCGCGGTGAGATTTTCCAGGTCGTAGTCACGACCTTCCACGGCGTCCTTGTGAACCAGCCATTTGGTTCGCAGCAAGGTCTTCTGCGGCGCCAGCGGCAGGACCGAAAAGGTCACCACGTGATCGCTCATGAGATGGTGCCAGCTGTTGGGCTGGGTCCAGAACGACAAGCCCCCGGACCGGAGATCGTTGATCCGGCCGAGCGGTTTTCGCGAAGCGACCCGAGTGTCGAAGGTCTGGCTTTCACCGGACTGGTCGATCGGCAGGCGCTCTGTGCGAAAGCCGGTGATCCTGTCGCTGAGATGTTCCATCTCGCGAGACGGAAGCCCGCTGCCCTCCCAGCGCTCATGCAGGTCGGCGACCAGGGCCGAGTATCGATTGGCCTGCTCCAACTCCAGGTCGTCCACGCCCTTGGGCGAAAATCCGAAGCCGTAGGCGAACAAGGAAATCGTCAGTTCCGGATGGTTTCCCGAGCAGTGATAGCACTCACGATTGTTCTCCATCGTGAGCTTCCAGTTGCAGTTTTCGATCAGGTCAACGGCGTGGGCGACCTTGGTGTTGGGCACATCGTGCGGGGCGAGGTAGGGGGTCATCGCCTCCTCCATCGCGGCCACGTCTTCGGGCGGCGTCTGCGAAAGGCAGATGAACAACAACCCCGCCACCGAGCGTAGCCGGATGGGCTTCAGACCCAGACAGCCCCCGTCGAAGTCCTGGCCCATGTGGTTGGCGAACAGCAGCTTGCCATCCAGGCCGTAGGTCCAGGCGTGATAGCGGCAGACCAGATTGCCTACCGTCGCCTTGTGGTCGTCGACCAGGCGTGAGCCGCGGTGACGACAGACATTGTGGAAAGCCCGCACGGCCATGTCGTCGCCGCGTACGAGGAGCACCGCTGTCGGCCCGACGTCGACCGTCATGACATCGCCGGACTCGGGGACGTCGGGCTCGACGCCGACATAGATCCAATGGCGGCCGAATATCAGCTCGAGATCGGCCCTGAACACCTCCGGGCTGACATAGAAGGCCTGCTCCAGACTGTGGCCGGGCTTGCGGCGCGCGATCAACTCGGCAAGGGGAGGGGCAGCCGAATTCCACATGGCGCGACTCCGGGACGAGAGGGCGAGACAGGCTGATCTTGCGCCCTGACAGCGCACGGCGCTTTTCCACCATAGACATACGCTTGTCCCATTTCGCCATTGGTGAAAAGGCCACGCCGCGCGTCGCGATGTCGCGCTCAAACAACCAATGTCGTGTATGTTCCGGTCATTCGGCGCGCGCATTCTCGGCTCGGCGGTCACAACGGCGCATCCTAAGCGCGGCCAAGGCCCTGGATCGCCGCATGCAGACGTTTTCCGCCATCTCTTTGTTCCGCCAGGGCCTCGTCGGGCAGAGGGGCTGGTCGCCGCAATGGCGTTCGCCCGAGCCGAAGGCGGAGTATGACGCGGTGATCATCGGCGGGGGTGGTCACGGGCTCGCGGCCGCCTACTACCTCGCAAAGCAGCACGGGCTGCGCAACATCGCGGTCCTGGAGAAGGGGTGGATCGGCGGCGGCAACACCGGCCGCAACACGACGATCATCCGATCGAACTATCTGTTCGACGAAAGCGCCGCCCTCTACGACCACGCCCTGAAGCTGTGGGAGGGTCTGTCCCAGACCCTCAACTACAACGTCATGTTTTCGCAACGCGGCGTGCTGATGCTCGCGCACACCGTGCACGACGTGCAGGTGTTCCAGCGGCACATCCACGCCAACCGGGCTAATGGCGTCGACAATGAATGGCTGACGGCAGAGGCCGCCAAGGCCTTCTGCCCGCCGCTGAACATCACCTCCAACATTCGCTATCCCGTGCTCGGCGGGGCTCTGCAGCGAAGGGGCGGTACGGCGCGTCACGATGCGGTGGCCTGGGGCTACGCCCGCGCCGCCGACGCCCTCGGGGTCGACATTCTTCAGAACTGCGAAGTGACCGGCATCGAGCGAGACGCCGCAGGCGCGGTCGTCGGCGTCGAGACCAGTCGCGGCCGCATCCGGACCCGCAAGGTCGGTGTCTCCGCGGCCGGTCATACGAGCGTCGTGCTGGGCATGGCCGGCGTGCGGCTGCCGCTGGAAAGCTATCCCCTGCAGGCGTTGGTGTCCGAACCGGTCAAGCCGGTGTTTCCCTGCGTGGTCATGTCCAACACCATCCACGCCTACATCAGCCAGTCGGACAAGGGCGAACTGGTGATCGGCGCCGGCACGGACATCTACACCTCCTATACTCAGCGGGGCGGGCTCCACATCAATACCCATACACTGGACGCGATCTGCGAGCTCTTCCCTCGGTTCCGTCGGCTGCGAATGCTGAGAAACTGGGGCGGCATCGTCGACGTCACGCCGGATCGGTCTCCGATCCTGGGAAAGACTCCCGTGGCGGGGCTCTACGTCAATTGCGGCTGGGGCACTGGGGGCTTCAAGGCGACCCCTGGCGCCGGTCATCTTCTGGCCTGGACCATGGCCAAGGATGAGCCGCACCCGATCAATGCGCCATTCACCATCGAACGTTTCCGGGATGGCTACCTGATCGACGAGGCCGCCGCCGCGGCCGTGGCGCACTGAGGGCCGCCCATGCTGCTGATCCCATGTCCCTACTGCGGCGAGCGTCCCGAGCTCGAATTCGTCTATGGCGGCCAGGCGCATATCGCGCGTCCCGCCGACGCCGGCGCCCTGAGCGACGAGGAATGGGCGGAGTATCTCTATATGCGCGACAATCCGAAGGGGCCGCATGCGGAGCGATGGCGGCACACCCATGGCTGCGGGCGCTTCTTCAACGTGGTGCGCGACACGGCCAACGACACAATCCTCGCGGCCTACCTGAGCGGCCAACCCCGCCCTCCCAAGTCAACAGGCGGCGCCCCTCGATGAACGCGCGCTTTCGCACGGCCGCCGGCGGCCTGATCGACCGAAGGCGGGCGCTCAACTTCACGTTCGATGGTCGCGCGCTGCAAGGCTTCCAGGGCGACACCCTGGCCTCGGCCCTCCTCGCCAACGGCGTCCGCCTGATGGGGCGATCGTTCAAATACCATCGTCCGCGCGGTGTCCTTTCCGCCGGACCGGACGAGCCGAACGCGCTCGTCAGCGTTAGACGTGATGCGGCCCGCATCACCCCGAACCTGCGCGCGACCGAAATCGAGCTCTACGAAGGGCTCGACGCCCGGAGCCAGAACCGCTGGCCGAGCCTGACCTTCGATGCCGGCGCGCTCGCCCGGCTGATCGCCCCGTTCATCTCAGCCGGCTTCTACTACAAGACTTTCATGTGGCCCCGCAAAGCCTGGGACCGCCTTTACGAGCCTTTGATCCGTGCAGCCGCGGGTCTGGGCGACGCACCAACCCTGGCCGATCCGGATCGTTACGCCTGCCGCTATGGCCACTGCGACGTGCTGGTCATAGGGTCGGGGCCGGCAGGTCTCGCCGCGGCGCTGGCCGCCGCATCCAGCGGCGCGCGGGTGATGATCTGCGACGAGCAGGCGGTGTTCGGCGGAAGCTTGCTGACTGGCGGCGACGCACTGGTCGACGACCTGTCCACAGAGGCCTGGCTGGCGCGGACGGTGAGCACGTTGGCGTCCCACGCCAATGTCGTGATGCTGCCCAGAACGACGGCGTTCGGATACTTCGCCCACAACCTGATTGGACTCTGCCAGCGGCTCACCGATCACCTACCGTCGCCGGCGGCCACCGCGCCCCGGGAGCGGCTGTGGCAGGTGCGGGCGAAGGAAGTGGTGATCTGCGCCGGCGCCCTGGAGCGTCCCCTGGTGTTTCCCGGAAATGACCGGCCAGGGGTGATGCTGGCCGAGGCGGCGCGAACCTATCTCAATCGCTACGGGGTCAAGCCTGGCCGGCGGGTCGGCCTCGTTACCGCCCATGACGGCGCCTATCGAACGGCGCTCGACCTGCACGCCGTCGGCGTCGATATCGCCTTCATCGCCGATGTCCGCGGCGCGGCGGACGGCCACTGGCCAACGACCGCGCGCGCGGCGGGGTTGCAGGTCAAGACCCGCATGACGGTCACCGGAACCACCGGCCGATTGCGGGTCACGGGCGCGACCCTGTCCAAGGTTTCTGTCGATGGCCGCGTCGGCGGCGGCGAGCGCTTCGACTGTGACGCCGTGCTGATGTCGGGCGGTTACACCCCCAGCGTCCACCTGCATTCCCAGTCGCGCGGCAAGCTGATCTGGAGCGATGAGTTCAAGGCCTTTCTGCCCGGCGGCCGCGCCGAGCGCGAACGGTCCGCCGGCGCCTGCCGCGGCGTGTTCGGCCTGGCGGCGGCGCTTGCGGACGGGGCTGAGGCCGGGTCGGCGGCGGCGACCGCCGCGGGTTTTGCAGCGGGCATTGCAACGGCTGGGGGCCGGTTCGACGTCCGGACCGTCGAGGTGGGCGCGGACAGCATGATCGGCGCCTTGCCCCAGCCGTCGTCGGTCCACGACGGCGAGGCCTTCGTCGACTGGCAGAACGATGTGACGGTGAAGGACTTGCTGCTGGCGACGCGGGAAGGCTTTCGCTCCATCGAGCATGTGAAGCGCTACACTACCACCGGCATGGCCACCGACCAGGGCAAGACCTCCAACATCAACGCCCTGGGCGTGGTCGCTCAGGCGCTCGGCGCATCTGTCGCCGATATCGGGCTGACGACCTTCCGCATGCCCTATACGCCGGTGACCTTCGGCGCCCTCGCGGGGCTCTCCCGAGGCGATCTGTTCGAGCCGGTGCGAACCTCCGCCATGCATGACTGGGCGGCCCACCAGGGTGCGGTGTTCGAGGACGTCGGCGCCTGGAAGCGCGCCCGCTATTTCCCGAGGCCCGGCGAGGACATGCACGCCGCCGTCGCCCGTGAATGCGCCGCCGTCCGCACGGCCTGCGGGGTCTTCGACGCCTCGACGCTGGGGAAGATCGAGCTGGTCGGGCCCGATGCGGCGACCTTCATGAACCGCATGTACGTCAACGCGTGGACCAGGCTGGGGGTCGGCAGATGCCGCTATGGCCTGCTGCTGGGCGAGGATGGCTTCGTGCTCGACGATGGCGTGGTTGGCCGCATCGCCGCGGATCGCTTCCATATCACCACCACGACCGGCGGCGCGGGGCGGGTGCTGGCCAAGATGGAAGACTATCTGCAGACGGAATGGCCGGAGCTGAAGGTCTGGGCGACATCGACGACCGAGCAATGGGCGGTGATCGCGCTGCAGGGTCCCAACGCGCGGCGCATTCTGGAGGGCGTGATCGAGGGAATAGCCCTTTCACCGGAGGCCCTGCCTCACATGAGCCTCGCCGAGGGGCGCATCCGCGGTGTTCCCGCGCGGCTGTTCAGGGTCAGCTTCACCGGCGAACTTGGCTTCGAGGTCAACGTCCCCGCGGACTACGGCCTTGCCGTCTGGAACGCGATCTGGGAGGCCGGGCAGGCCCACGGGCTCACGGCCTACGGCACCGAGACCATGCACGTGCTGCGCGCCGAAAAGGGCTTCATCATCGTCGGCCAGGAGACCGACGGCACGGCCACGCCCGACGACGTCGGGCTCTCCTGGGCCGTGGGCAGGACCAAGCCCGATTTCGTCGGCAAGCGATCCCTCGCGCGACCATCGATGGCGGCGCCGGATCGCAAGCAACTGGTTGGCCTGATGACCGATCGGCCCGACCTGGTGCTGGAGGAGGGCGTCCAGATCGTGGCGCTGCGCGACCAGCCGGAGCCCCGCCGGCCGATCGGCCACGTGACGTCATCCTACGCGAGCGCGACGCTCAAGCGCTCGATCGCCCTGGCCATGGTGTCGGCGGGGCGCGCCAAGCTGGGGGAGACGCTCTACGCCGCGACCATCGAAGGGGATGTTCCGGTAAAGGTGACCGCGCCGATCTTCTACGACCCGGAAGGAGCGCGTGTGAATGTCTGACGCCATGGTCCTGGAGCGCGCCGAGCCGTCGACGCCGACGGATCGGCGCCTCGCAAAGGGCTCCCCCGCGATCAGGTTCATCTTGCGCGGCGATGCGCGGGTCATGGCCGCGGCCGGCGAGGCCTTGGGCCTTTCGCTGCCTGCCGACACCTGTCGCGCGACGGTTGGGGCAGCGGCGGCCGGCCTGTGGCTTGGGCCGGACGAGACCCTGCTGCTCCCGCCGCCGGTCGCCGACCGTTCCTGGCGGGAGGTTCTCGGCGAGGCCCTCTCCGGCCTGGCCCACAGCCTGGTGGATGTGAGCCATCGGCAGACGGCGCTTGAACTCAGCGGCCCAAACGCCGAAGCGATGCTCGCCGTGGGGTGCCCCCTCGATCTTCATCCCTCGGCCTTTCCTGTCGGCATGTGTACGCGCGCCGTATTCGCCAAATGCGAGATCGTGCTTTGGCGCAAAGGCCCGGAGCTGTTTCATATCGAGGTCTGGCGCTCGTTTCGCGCCTATGTCGTCGGCCTGCTCGAACTGGCCGGGGAAGAGTTCACCGTCCTATGACCGCATCCATGACTAGCCTGTTCTCAGGCCTCTTGCCGCTCAATCGTTGGATCGCCCCATGAAGCCCAAAGCTCGCGCGGTCATCATTGGTGGTGGCGTCGTCGGCGTCAGCACCCTCTACCACCTCGCAAAGCTCGGCTGGTCCGACGCGGTCCTGATCGAACGCAAGGAACTGACGTCGGGGTCGACCTGGCATGCGGCTGGCCTCCTGCCCCTGTTCAACCTGAGCTATTCGGTCGGACAGATGCACAAATACTCCGTCGGTCTCTATTCCCGGCTCGAAGCCGAGACCGGCCAGGCCGTGGGCTTCCACCAGGTCTCGAACATTCGCCTCGCCTGCACCGAGGACAGGATGGACGAGTACCGGTACTACGCCGGCATCGCCAAGACCCTCGGCGTCCAGGTCGATTTCCTGAGCCCATCGGAGGTCAAGGATATCTGGCCGCTGTGCGACGTCACCGGGGTGATCGGCGCCATCCGCCACCCGCGGGACGGCTACATACAACCCGCCGACCTGACCCAGGCCCTGGCGAGGGGCGCGCGCGCGCTGGGCGCGACCATTCATCGCCAAACGGCGGTCGTCGGCATATCAGAGCGGGCAGGCGGCGACTGGGTGGTCCACACCGACCAGGGCGACATCGCCTGCGAGCACGTGGTCTCGGCCAGCGGCAGTTTCGCGCGCAGGACCGGCGCCATGGTTGGGCTCGACGTGCCCGTCATCCCGGTCGAGCACCAGTACATCGTCACCGAAGCCCACCCCGCGATCCAGGCGCGCAGGGCCGCGGGTCTTCCGGAGATGGGCGTGCTGCGCGAGTCCGACGCCTCTTACTACATGCGCGAGGAAGCCGGAGGCCTTCTGCTGGGTCCCTACGAGGTCGGCGCGCCGGCCTGCTATGTCGATGGCCCCGACCCCCGGTCGGAGTATGAACTGTTCCAGGAGGACCTTGAGCGGCTCGCCCCGCACATCGACGCGGCCATCGCCCGCGTTCCGGCCTTCGGAGAGGTCGGGGTCAAGCGGATCTACAACGGCGCCATCGCCTACACGCCGGACGGAAGCCCCATCGTCGGACCCGCGTGGGGCCTGAAGAATTTCTGGCTGAACGAGGGGCACAGTTTCGGCGTCACCGCCGCCGGCGGCGCGGGCTGGCAACTGGCCAAGTGGATCGTCGAGGGCGAGCCCTCCATCGACATGATG
>Ga0302326_10019757_pt1 | contig 13885 bp, 9 predicted proteins | sample Palsa_T0_3_FD_202264 | JGI IMG/M metagenome (GOLD analysis project Ga0302326, IMG submission 202264) | Peat permafrost microbial communities from Stordalen Mire near Abisko, Sweden - Palsa_T0_3 | ecosystem: Environmental > Terrestrial > Soil > Palsa > Peat permafrost | place: Sweden: Abisko... | reverse complement strand
CCCGGAAACAGAAACATGATGTTTTTGCCGAACTCCGCCAGCTCTCGTTTGTTGCCCGAGCGGAAGCCTTCGCCAACCCCCACCAGCAGCAGTAAAGATGCCACTCCCCAGGCGATCCCGAACATGGTGAGAAATGAGCGCAGCTTATGCGCCCAAAGATTGCGAAAGATTTGCACGAAGATGTCCGACACCGTCCGCATCGTCGCCTCAGGCGGTACTCTTCAATCTTAGATGCACAGTTGCTCACTAGAACAGGAAATTTCAACCAAAAAAACCAAAATGGTGCGCAGTTGACCGACGGCCTACGCGGGCCTACATCGTGTCGAACCGCCCGCGAGAATCGAGTCAGCACTTCGTCCACCATGGTCCGAATCGCATGCAGCGGATGATCCCTCCGCAACCGCGATTCCCGGCGAAAAAAGTAACTGAAAATATGATTCTGCTGCTGATCGTCTCCGCGCATGCCTTCTCGTGCCACCCAAGGATTAGGGGGCTTTTTCAGCGGCCCGCGAGCTAGCCCGTCCCAGCCCTTCTGTTGACTCGGAACCTTCGCGTCCATAAGATGAACCGACTACAAAGCTGACATCTGCTCATGATCGGCCTGACCGTTTCCCACTATCAAATCGTCGAGAAACTTGGCGGGGGTGGGATGGGCGTTGTCTACAAAGCTGAGGACATGCGCCTGCACCGCTTCGTGGCCCTCAAGTTTCTCCCGGAAGAGGTTGCCCGCGACCCGCAGGCCCTCGCCCGTTTTCAGCGCGAAGCCCAGGCGGCGTCTGCGCTCAACCATCCCAACATCTGCACCATCCACGATATCGGTGAGCAGGACGGCCAGGCGTTCATCGCCATGGAATTTCTGGAGGGCGTTACCCTGAAACACAAGATCGGCGGCCGTCCTCTGGAAACCGAGACCATCCTCTCCCTCGCCATCGAAATCGCCGACGCACTCGACGCCGCTCACGCCAAAGGCATCGTTCACCGCGACATCAAGCCGGCTAACCTTTTCGTCACCGAACGCGGGCACGCCAAGATTCTCGATTTCGGGCTCGCCAAGGTGACCCTGGCCAGCTTCTCCCCCAGTCAGATCGGATCCGCCAACACCATGACCGGAACGCTGGACGATCCGCACCTCACCAGCCCCGGCTCCACTCTCGGCACCGTCAGCTATATGTCGCCGGAACAGACCAGGGGCAAGGAACTCGACGGCCGCAGCGACCTGTTCTCTTTCGGCGCCGTGCTCTATGAAATGGCTACCGGCACGCTGCCCTTCCGCGGAGAAACCTCCGCCGTCATCTTCAACGCCATTCTCGAGAAGGCTCCGGTGCCGGCGACTCGTCTCAACCCCGACCTGCCGGCAAGGCTTGAAGACATCATCAACCGCGCGCTCGAAAAAGATCTTGAGCTGCGTTACCAGAGTGCCAAAGAAATGCGCTCTGAGTTGATGCGTTTGAAGCGCGACACCGATTCCGGCCGGCAAATACCTGCCGTTAGTTCGGATGCTGGTTCCGGGGCGAGCGCTTCGGTCGACGCGCAGGCTGCCAGCAGTTCCTCCGTCGTTGCCGTTGCCAAACAGCACAAATTCTCCCTCGGCGTCATCAGTCTGGTGGCGGTTCTGCTGGTCGCCGTCGGGGGCTACGGAATCTACGCGCTGCTATCCCGCGCTCGCCCTGCGCGCTTTCAGAATTTTTCCGTCAGCAAGGTCACCGAAACTGGTAAAAGTACGCTGGTTGCCATCTCTCCCGACGGCAAATACATCCTGACCGTCACGTCCGAGAACGGCCAGCAAAGCCTGTGGTTGCGCAACATACCTACCAACAGCAATACCCAGGTCGTACCTCCGGCATCGGCCAACTATCTCGGTTTGCGTTTCTCTCCCGACGGCAACTACCTGTATTTTGTCCGCGGGGAAACCGGCAGCAACTCGCTCCATTATCTTTATCGCGCTCCGGTCTTGGGTGGTACTCCCGAGAAGCTCGTGACCGACATCGACACCAACGTTTCGTTCTCTCCCGACGGCAGGAAAATCGTCTATACGACCGCAAACTCCCCCAAGGTCGGGGAGTACCGGGTCACGGTCCACTCTCTGGAATCCGGCGAAGAAAAACAGCTGGCCACCGGCCCGTATAACGAGACACTCCGGGACCCGGCCTGGTCCCCGAACGGAAAAACGATTGTCTGCGTAGTTTTCCACCCGGGAACTGCTCTCTCCGGCCTGGTTGCCGTTGATCCAGAAACCGGCGAGCGCAACTTATTCATAACCTCGGACAAATTGTACTTCTCTCGGCCCCGGTGGCTGCCCGACGGCAAGGGAATGCTGATCGTGGGCGACTTCCCTTACGGCGGCGCCCAGGACCAGATCTTCTTCGTTTCCTTTCCGGATGGAAACATCACTCCGGTCACGCGAGACACCAACTCCTACACCGATCTCAGCCTGTCTGCCGATGGCCACGCCGCTGCTGCAGTTTTGCGGCAGTTGCACCTGAGCCAGTCTGTGATGGCAGTGGGCAGTTCTCAGGAGAAACCCTTCGGCGCTGTGTCTTACAATGACATGGTTTCCTGGACGCGCGACGGCAAGCTTTTGATGTCCGCCGCGGCCGGCGGCCTGACCCTGGCAAATCTGGAATCCGGCTCACAAACCCCTTTCGCCTCGCAGATCTCTGGACCGAATTTTGCTCGCGCCTGTGCCGACGGCCATGTGGTACTCTCTGCCCTCCGCAAACCGAACGGGCTGGGGATCTTCTTGGCCGACGGCGATGGCGCCAATCCTAAAGAACTTACCACCGGCAAAATCGATGGCTTTCCCGCCTGCACTCCCGATGGCAAGACTGTGCTCTACAAGGATAGCGACAATATTCTGCAGAAAGTTTCGAGCGAAGGCGGGCCCTCGCAAACAGCGTTCGACCATCCCGTTTTCAGCCGCATCACGATCTCGCCTGACGGAAAATTGGCGGCCTTCGTGACTCATCAGCAAGGGAATGATCCCAAGGAGAAGCTTGCACTGCTTTCCCTCGATTCCAGCCAGCCCCCGCGCTATCTGGAATTCGAACGGCCTCGAGTGGAGTTTCAGTTCAGCTACACCATCGGTCCGGTCGCTTTCAGCCCCGACGGGAAGGGGATCGTCTATCCCATACGCAACGGCGAGACCGACAATCTCTGGCTGCAGAATCTCGACGGATCGCCCGGCAAGCAACTGACCGATTTCAAATCCGAGTTCATCCGCGACTTCGACTTCTCCTTCGACAGCAAACAGCTCGCCATCATCCGCGGCCATCAGGAAGCCGATGTGGTGCTAATCCGCGATTTGGATAAGTGACCGCCTCGCTAATCCCAGGGTTGGCATCGTTTTGATGCCCGAGTGACGCGCCACTCGGAAGTCCGCCGTGAACTAAGGGACGAAGACTGGCCGCCTGAGAATTTGCTGGTCCGGTGGTAAGGTCACACCGGCTGCGGATTAGAGCGTGCGGCAAAGCAGGCCGAAGCCAGACTCTCACGTTCTTGTTTGGCACGACAGAACGCTTTCGGGCAAGGACGGCGACTCCAATGCATCGGCTGCGGATTCTTGCTGAGGTCCATCAGCATTCCTACACCATAAGCAAAGTAATCGTCGGAATGACCGTCTCGCTTGACGGGTTGACTTCTCGGCCCTCGGGAAGGGCGGAGGCCGCGCTTGCTCTATCTGCCTCGTGCTCGACGATTGACGGAAACTTCCGCAGCGAGTCTTCGGGAAGAGATGGCTTCTGACATATCAGGAGGCCCGATATCCGAACAACTTTCGGCACTCCAGTCTCAAAAACTTCTCGAAGACGGGAATGTGGCGGTTGCCCTTTTCAAGAACGAATTTGCATGAAATAAGACAGGCGCGCCATTTGAATTCCTCGGTACCGTGTTTGGTGCCGTAGGCGGTGATATCTTCTTGGGAAACGCCAAATACCACCGCTCCTATCTTGGACCAGACGCAGGCACCCGCGCACATGGCACAAGGCTCGTGCGTGGAATACAACACGAAATCCGGGAGATACCGACCGTAGCCGGAGGAAACGTATTTCAAGGTTTCAAGCTCCACATGCTTGATGGATGAACCCGAAGTTTTTACGCGGTTGCCGGCAGACGCGATAACCACTTCCCGCTTCCCGATAAGGTGCGTGATGACCGCACCGATAGCATAGTCGCCCCGGTCGCGGGCGCGCTTTGCCTCCGCGATCGCAAGCTGCATAAACTTTTTCTTCGGTTTGTAGGTGGGAGGAATCATTTTTCTCCCGAGTTCGAAGGTCCTAGGCCGCTTTCTTCCTCCGAACCTTCGCCCATCTCGCACGCTGGGCCGCTGCGATTCTCCTCCGGCCCGCTGCTGAAAGGGTTCGTCTAGGCTTGTTCCGCTGTTTTGCCCAGCGTGCTTTCTGCGCCAGGCTGATCTTCCGACGAGCGGCAGCGGACATTGAATGCCGCTGCGACGAGCCGTTGGCGCTAACACTCCCCAAGGCCGCAAGTGCTGCGTCTATGCGCTGGGCTTCCTTTTGTACTCGTTCGCGTTCTTGTCTCAACCGCATTACAACGACCGACAGGTTTCCCATTTTGGTGTTTCCCCCTCGCCTAGGATGATAGCAGGCCAGAGGAAGCAAAGGGGCGATTCCTGGAACTCGGTTTTCGTCTAAGACGGATTATTTCTGAATTGCCGTCATCCGGCCGGAACCCTGAAGAACAGTAATCCGGTGTGTGCAAGAGGCGAAAAACAGTCACGAGGTTTAACCAGCCGAAGAGAACGATCGCGGTATATACCAACCGGAACCACGCGGTAAGCAATGACAGCGATCTGTTTACCGGCGCGAGCAAGACATAGAGTGCCCAAGCAATAACCACGTCCTCGATAAAGGTGACCATGTAGCAGAGTATTGCGGCAACGAACAGCCCCCCATGGGCGACAATGTTCTGAACGGTTGGTTCGATGTTGCCCGGAATCACCAGCTTTGGCATGATAGAGAACTCAGCAGTGGTGACCGGTGAGAGCAAATAAGCGAAGCCGGCGATCAGCGCCGCCAGACGCAATGTCAATCCCTCGTTATGATTTACTTGGTTCAATGACCTGCTCTCCCAACACCGGTCCACGCCCGTCGACAGGCGTCCTGTGTTTTTTGTTCCTCGAAAGCCGGAGGTTTTCGGCAAGCTGTCACGATCCTCGATTTCGAGTAGGATCGGGCCGAGGTATTATTTCTGTTGGCTCAGCCCAAGTCAATGAAATGCGAGAAGTTGGCTCTGTCGTGAAGGATGGTTGCAGGCGCCCCAGCGATTTCGTTTTCTGAACCGCGCACCTTTAATGCAGAAGAAGACAGGAGAACCACAAAATTTGAAACCCGAACTGGCCAACGTGAAGGCGCTGGTGTTCGATGTATTCGGCACAGTCGTGGACTGGCGCGGTTCAGTAATTGCGGAGGGCATGGCCTGGGGCAAGGCCAAAGACCTGAACATCGACTGGGTGGAGTTTGCCGACCGCTGGCGCCTCGGATACAAACCGACGATGGACAAGGTACGTAAGGGCGAGATCCCCTGGACCAGACTGGATGATGTGCATCGGATAATCCTCGAAGAACTCCTCAGTGAATTCAAAATTGACGGGCTCACCGAAGACGAAAAAGTTTCTTGGACTCACGTCTGGCGCCGGCTCAAGCCTTGGCCTGACTCGGTCGAGGGGCTGACGCGAATAAAAAAGAAGTATGTGATCGCGCCGCTTTCGAACGGCAATCTCGCGCTAATGACGAACCTGGCCAAATTCGGCGGTTTGCCATGGGACGCCATCTTGGGATCCGAATTGGTCCGGCATTATAAACCGGACCGCGAGGTATACGTCTCCGCCTACTACTATCTCGATCTGAAGCCAGAGGAAGTAATGATGTGCGCGGCCCACTCCTCTGATTTGAAGGCTGCGCGCAGCCATGGTCTCCGTACGGGGTTCGTTTATCGCCCCAACGAGTTCGGAAGTGGTCCCGCTGGCGTGCCGGACAAAGCTAGCCCGGCAGATTTTGACCTGGTTTCTGCCAGCATAATCGACTTGGCTCAACAAATGGGGGCGTGATCGCGGCGGCCAACAATCATAGAATCGCAGCAAGTCTACTGCGTCGCGGCATCTTCTCTCGGCCACGGGTGGATTCTCGAGAAGAAGACTTGTGTGTCTACTCGACTTATATACATTTTCGGAGGGTTGATGCATCAGGACAGCGCGGATTTTTCGTTCGGGAAATAGTCAGGCGGTACGGCTGCCGAAGCAATTTCGACTGAAGAGCAAGGAAGTGGAGATCTTTCGGCGAGGGGATGAGATTGTTCTGCGGGAAAAAGATGGAAATATGGTGCGAGCCTTTGACCTGCTGGCTGATTTGCCGGATGACGTCGTCGTTGCTGACCGCGGGAAGGATCGCCCGCAGAGAAAAAAGAGACGGTAATGGAGCCTCGCTACCTGCTGGAGAGGCGAGATGATCGGAAACAACCATCTCTGGATCGCCGCGGCAGCCGTGGCAGCAGAGCTGACACTAGATACAAACGATGAAAGCGAATTTCGGCGGGGGCATGGGCTGAAGATCCAGAACTGGACTGTCTAGCCCACCTCGATGACCGGTTTCCCGCGACCGACGTCGATGGAGGGTTTAGCGATGCGGACCGTTCCCTGCCCCCGAGTGGCACTCCCTGGTCCGGCTGGCGGATGACCTGCCTTGGCGAAAATTCTCTGATTTGTCTTCGCTAGAAGCGATAAGATGACGGGCCGAGGAATGGGGACACGATGAGAGCCTTCCACTTCAAGACTGGCACACTGATGGTGGTGTGTTTCCTGGCGGGCGCCTTGCTTAGTTCCGGCCAGGCGCCGCAGGCATCCGATTCGGAATCGGTGGAGAGTTTGCGGCAACGCGCTGATCATGGCGCGGCGGACGCGCAGCTTGCTTTGGGCAGAATATATTTCAACGGGAAAAAGGCGCCCCAAGATTTTAAGGAAGCGGCGGTTTGGTTCCGGAAGGCCGCCGATCAGGGTGTCGCACAGGCTCAATTCTGGATCGGGCACCTATATTTGTTTGGCCAAGGTCTGCCTAAGGACAGCAGCGAAGCGGTGCGCTGGTATCGCAAGGCCGCGGACCAGGGCGACGCGCAAGCGCAGTTCGGCCTGGGAAGCATGTACTTTACCGGTAACGGTGTGCCCAAGGACTTCAGCGAAGGAGTGCGCTGGTTCCGCAAGGCCGGCGATCAGGGAGTCGTGCAGGCGCAGTTGAATCTGGGCAACGTGTACTACTTTGGCGAGGCAGCGCCCAAGGACTACAGCGAGGCGGCGCGCTGGTTCCGCAAAGCCGCGGATCAGGGTAACGCACAGGCACAGTTCTGGGTGGCCAAACTTTACTCCTTTGGGAACGGCGTGCCGAAGGACATCGGGGAAGCTGCCCGTTGGTACCAGAAGGCTGCCGATCAGGGCAATGCAGACGCGCAATCGAATTTGGCCCTTCTGTACCAAAAGGGCGAGGGAGTGCCCAAGGATCTGGGCGAGGCGACGCGTTGGTACCGCAAGGCTGCCGATCAGGGCCATCAGGTTGCACAGATTGGGCTCGGCCTCCTGTATGAGAACGGCGAGGGAGTGCCCAAGGACTTGAGCGAAGCAGCGCGCTGGTTCCGAAAGGCTGCCGAGCAGGGCAACGCGGCTGCGCAGACGAAGGTCGGGCTGATGTACTACCGCGGCGAGGGAGTCGCAAAGGATCTCAAGGAAGCGGCGGGCTGGTTCCGAAAGGCTGCCGATCAGGGCGATGCAGGTGGGCAGTACTGGCTCGGGCATCTCTACTTGTTTGGTGAGGGCGTGACCAAGAGCTTGGGCGACGCGGCTGGTTGGTGGCGCAAGGCCGCTGATCAGGGCGATGCGCGAGCAGAACAGGACCTCGCCCTGATGTACCAACACGGCGAGGGCATGCCAATCGACTTCACAGAAGCAGCGCGTTGGTACCGGAAGGCTGCTGACCAGGGGAATGAAAACGCGCAGGTGGATCTTGGGCTCCTGTACATGGGCGGCAACGGCGTGCCCAAAGACTGGGATGAGGCGGCGCGCTGGTTCCGCAAGGCTGCCGACAAGGGGAATGCGACTGCACAGTTCAATCTCGGTTCGCTGGCCGAGAACGGGCAGGCAGGATTAGCCCAAGCAGATGCAGCAGGTTGGTACCGGAAGTCCGCGGATCAGGGCTATGCATACTCCCAGGCAGCACTCGCTGGCTTGTACTCGCTGGGGCACGGAGTTCCTCAGAACAAAGCATTGGCTTTCATGTGGATGACGCTTGCTTCACGCGGGATGGAAGCAGGATCTACTCGCGACGAACTGGCTGCAAAGATTACCGCGCTTGTCGCGCAGATGACGCCCCAGGAAATTGCGGAGGGGCAGCGTCTGGCGAAGGAATGGAAACCCTCGGGTCAGTGATGCGCGGGTGTTGGAATTTCCCGCTGGAGATTCTCTGGTCTGTCTTCACCAAAAGCAATAACATGACGGCCGAGGAATGGGGATCACGATGAGAGCCTTCCACTTCAGGACTGGCACACTGATGGTGGTGTGTTTCCTGGCGGGCGCCTTGCTTAGTTCCGGCCAGGCGCCGCAGGCATCCGGTTCGGAATCGCTCGCGAGTTTGCGCGAACGCGCTGATCACGGGGTGGCGGACGCGCAGCTTGCTTTGGGCAGAATATACCTGTGGATGAGCCTTGCGACTGGCCGAGTAAACAAAGGGACCCAGGACGAGCTTGCGGCGAGGGTAGCTGAGTTGGCCGCGAAGATGACTCCACAGGAAATTGCGGAGGCGCAGCGTTTGGCGCGGGAGTGGAAACCTCCGGGTAAGTGAGCTCTACCCCATCTAGAAGGTTTCCCGCCACCCATTAGGGAATCATCTCAACTGGCGATACATCGCCTCATTGAACCCCACCGTCTAATTCTAATTCTCAAATGAGTTTCAGATGGGCCTCCGGCCCACTCAAGGGAATGAAAAACAGGCTGCTGAGGTTCACTGGTTCTAAATGAGTTGCTCCTATCTTTCGACGGAGTGATAACGCCTTTGATTATCTCGACTGCCACGCCACCACCGTCGGCGCGATGCCAAGAAAAGCCGCCCAGACATCAGGCGGCTTGCTCTTTGTTCGGACGTGATGCGTGAGAACAGCCAGGCTACTTTCCGCTGCTCAGTTTCGACAGCTCGGCGATGCTTACCTTGTCATCATAAATCCCTGCGGCTGCCACGTACGGGGTCCCTTTGGCACCCAGTAGATAGCTGACTTTACGCGAGCCTTCCTTCTCACCGGTCTTCGCCCAGGAATACTCCACCCAAGTCCCGGAAGGTTTCCTCGCTGCTGCGCACATGCCCTTCGGGTCCGGGAAGATGCTATTCCCTTTGGGGTCTTTGATGGACGAGATTTCTGCGCCTCTGATATCTGCCCTCATGGGGTGAGACACATTGGTCAACTTGTCGCAGTCGAGAACGAAAATATAGGTGTCCTTCCACACCCACGGACTCGGATTTTGGTTGAACTGCGCCGCGTCATGTGTCTTCGACAGCGTGCTGGCTGCGTCCTTTACCTTGGCGATGACCTCTTGAGCGGTTGCGTGGTCCTGCCCAACGGCAACCGCACACAGGGCGACGCTGGCCAGAGCCACCGCCACACCGGCGAAAATCTTGCTGCTCTTCATTCGAAACCTCCCTTTTTCAACTTCGAGAAACGGCACCCAAGTCTACACCCATCTCCTCCGTTCGCAAGCAATACGAATTGATTTTCAGAGTCCATTAAGTACGCACTGATCGGTATGATCCGGGCTACAATGTTGACGCTATCGGCCAGTGGGGGGAAAAGGTCACTCTGTTATTGTCACAGCAACCCGCCGAGTTCATGCACTTGAACGTCGAGCCGCTGATACGTCTGTAGTTTTGAGTTGGGGTCAAGGTGTCGATGAATTCTCCGCTTTGCCGATTGGGCCCGCTGTGCTTGATGCTTACGCTGTGCGCCTTCAGCCCGGCGCAGACTGGTCCCGCTTCCCGCATCAATCAACCGATGAATGATGCGGTTCGTGTGACGCTCAAGGGAAACGTTCACCCGCTGGCACAGGCACATTTCGATCTGGGCACAGTCCCCGACTCATTCCCCGCCTCGCGAATGGTGCTGCTGTTGAAGCGTTCGCCGGAGCGCGAAGCGGCGCTGCAGCAATTTCTGCAAGACGCACACAGGCCGGGATCTCCTACTTTTCACAAATGGCTCAAACCCGATCAGTTGGGCGAACGGTACGGACTTACCGATTCCGAGATCGCTACGGTCTCTAGCTGGCTCGAAGGGCATGGATTCGCGGTCAGCCGAATCCATCGAGCCAAGACAGCAATCGAGTTTTCGGGCACCGCCGGGGAAGTGCGCTCCGCCTTCCACACGCAAATCCACGCTTACCTCGTGAAGGGCGAGGAGCATTACGCCAACGATGTCGATCCGCAGATCCCGGCAGCGCTGGCGCCGGTGATTGCGGGCATCACTCCGATCAACGACTTTCGTCCGAAGTCTTACATAAACCATTTCGGGAAGGCGGTCTACGACAGCGGGAGTAAGAAATTTGTTGCGGACTGGACTTTTCCTGCGGGTCAGGACTCGTTGGAGTTGGCGCCTGGCGACTTCGCACTTCAATACGACCTCGGTCCGCTTTATGCAGCGGGAATTACAGGCAGCGGCATCACCATCGGGCTAATTGGCGCATCCAACGTTGATCCGACGGTTGTGGCTACCTATCGCTCGTTCTTTGGGTTGCCGGCGAACCCGCTCAACGTCGTTATTGACGGAACTGATCCGGGAGAAACCGACGCCGTCGTTGAGTCGTATCTGGATGTCGAACTGAGTGGCGCTGTTGCCCCGGGAGCAACCATCAACCTATACACCGCGGCCGACACCTCGGTGCAATCTGGACTGTATCTGGCGGCGCAGCGAGCCGTTGATGATGATCAAGCCTCTATCCTCAGCACGAGCTACGGTTTGTGTGAACAGGATTTGGGCTCGGCAGGAAACCAGTTCTGGTATTCCTTGTGGGAGCAGGCAGCGGCACAAGGGCAAACCTCGTTCGTTTCGGCCGGGGACGGCGGCCCGGCAGGCTGCGACGACTTCAACAACGATCAGCCGGCGCAGTACGGCATTGCCATGAATGGGTTCAGTTCGACTCCCTGGAACGTTTCTGTGGGTGGCACCGACTTCTATTACAGCAGCTACAGCGAAACTTCGTCCGCACAGCAAACTCAGCTGGCGACTTACTGGGACACGGTCCCGACCATCTTTCCTACGACGTCTCTTCTACAACCTGTGCCGGAGCAACCGTGGAACGATTCGTTCGGACTGAATCTTGCGAATGGCGGCGTCTATAACGCCAACACTCCGGACATTGTTGCGGGCAGTGGCGGACCGAGCAATTGCGCGAGCGGGACCGATGCTTCAGATGGCACTTACAGTTCGTGCTCCGCTGGATATCCCAAGCCTTCCTGGCAGACGGGACAAGGTGTTCCCAACGACGGAGTCCGTGATCTTCCTGATGTATCGCTGTTTGCCGCGGCGGGGGAGAACGACACTCTCTATCCCCTCTGCACGGGCGAGGGGGACTGCGTGGTTTCCGATGGCGATCTGACCATCGGAATTGTGGGAGGGACCTCGGCATCTTCGCCTGCGATGGCGGGTATTCTGGCGTTGATCGAACAGAAATATGGGCCGCAGGGACAGGCCGACTACCTCCTCTACCCCTTGGCGGCGCAGCACCCTTCCGCATTTCACGACATCACAACTGGGAGCAACATCGTGCCGTGCCAGCAGGGCACACCGAACTGCACTCTGAGCTCGGCCAATGACAATACAAAAGGCTTTTACACGTTCGGGTACTATGCAGGCCCGGGATACGACCTGGCGACTGGGTTGGGTAGCGTGGACGCGAATCAGCTGTTCAACAACTGGAGCGCTCTTAGCTTCAAGTCAACCTCGACAAACCTCAGCCTCAGCCAGAACAGCTTCACGCATGGCACTGCGATCAAGGTAAACGTCGGTGTAACTGGGAGCGGCGGGACTCCTTCCGGGGGTGTGGCGCTGGTTACGACCGCAACTCCACAGAACAATGAGGGCCTAACGCTGTTAACCCTGCAAAGCGGAACGGCAAGCGCCAACGTGAACAGCCTTCCCGGAGGCCAATATAAGGTGAGCGCGCGCTACGGTGGAGACAGTGTTTTCGCTTCCAGCACTTCCAATCCAGTATCGGTGAATGTCGCGCCGGAAGCGAGCAACCTGTCGCTGTTTGGAAGTTATTACTCGTATGACAGCAACACTACGGGGACCCTTGCGAACGGAGGAAGCTATCCTGTCGGTACTTCAATCGCGCTCGAGGCGCAGGCGGTGGGAGTAAATGCGCCTGCGAGATCAACCGACGGCGTTGCGACGGGCACCGTCACGTTTACGGATACGGCGAGCACAGGCACGGTGAGTTCCGGACCGCTAAATATGGGAACGGCCAGCACGGCGGAGTGGGTGCCGACTGCCTTTAGTGTTGGCAGTCACAGCATAAGCGCCGGCTATTCAGGAGACGCCAGCTTCAACGCGTCGTCCAGTTCGACGCCGCTGAATTTCACCGTCACTAAGGCAATCCCCAGCGCTCAGCTGTGGGCATCCTCATCTGCGATCGCGCGCGGCCAGAGCATCATGCTCCAGCTCACGGTTGGTAACAGCGTCGCTCCCCCGCCCACGGGTACGGCGACCTTCTATTCCGGAAAGACCGTGCTGGGGACCGCCACGGTCGCCCAGACGACACTTACCTGGCCCTACATCAATTCCGCGGCGATCTTGAACGTGACGAACTTGCCCGTGGGGACGGACTCCATCACCGCGCAATATAGTGGCGATGCTAATTACGAAGCCGCAACCTCCAATGCCGTACAAGTCACCGTGACGCAGCAGCCGGTGGGCATTCTTACTGCCAGTGCGAACGCGTCCTCGATGCTTCCGACACAGGACCTGACAGTGACGGCCAATGTTGCTCGATTGAGCGGGCAGCCGACTCCTACCGGATTCGTCGGTTTCTATGCTTATGGACCCGGCGGAAGCTACAGCGCGGGCTGCACCTTGGTGAATGGTTCCTGCAGCATGGACTTTGGGAGCAGCTATTGGAGCCCCGGCGCGGTCACCGTGAATGTGAGCTACGGCGGTGACGCCACTTACGCTGGAAGCAGCACGGTCGTCCTGGTAACGATGCTGAATATGTTCACGATGACGGCGGCGACTTCTGCATCGTTTGCAGCGGGCGCAACCACGGGTAACACGTCCGCGCTCACGGTCACGCCAGCCAACGGATTTACCGGCCCGATCTATTTTGCGTGCACGATCGCATATTATCCGCCAGGAGCGCAGCATCTTCCCACGTGCTCGGTTCCGTCATCGGTGAATGTAACAAGCGCAACTGCGGTGACCTCCGCCATGACGATTAGCTCGACGGGACCGAGGACGGTCTCACGTGCGGAAAAAATCAACAGTCCGTGGTGGCTTGCGGCGCAATCTCTTGTTTCCGTTGCCGGGATTCTCGTGGTTGGATTACCGATGCGAAGACGAGTTCGTCTCCACAGGACTGCTCTGTGCTTGCTGATCGTGCTGGTGGGGAGCATGGCCTTGGTGAGCTGTGGCGGCGGTGGTGGGAGCGGTGGAGGTGGCCAGACGATTCCCGGTACAACGCCTGGGACCTACAAGTTTATGGTCGACGGCGCGTACACTCCGAATACCAGTCTCACTACTGAGCCACTTTTTTACAGTACGCCACAGGTGTTCGTGGTGAACGTGAATATTCATTGAAATCCTCCCCTCCCTAAAGGGAGGGGATTCCTACTGGCACACCCGCTAAGCGGGGGAT
>Ga0302326_10019756_pt1 | contig 13886 bp, 12 predicted proteins | sample Palsa_T0_3_FD_202264 | JGI IMG/M metagenome (GOLD analysis project Ga0302326, IMG submission 202264) | Peat permafrost microbial communities from Stordalen Mire near Abisko, Sweden - Palsa_T0_3 | ecosystem: Environmental > Terrestrial > Soil > Palsa > Peat permafrost | place: Sweden: Abisko... | reverse complement strand
GTTCCTTGAGTTCGTACTGGCCAAGCAGAATGAGGGCACTGAACGTCCGGTTTTGCTCGGGTGACAGCATGGGATTGGACAGGAATTGCAAGTTAGTAGGCAATTCGGATTTTCGGGAGAAGCGATAAAACGACGGGGCAGGATCAATTTTGCTGTGGTCCCGTCCCGCCTGCTGGTGACCGGGACCGAAGGCGGCCCCGAGTATGGTTATGGGCTCCGAGGGTCCGAACATCGATTCTGTGAACACCACCAGGCTACAACAGCACTGCTTGTATTCAATAAGTTGCTTTTGCGCATCCTTTATCTTGTTGCGCACCGGGCGGTCGGGGTGGAAGCCGTTCAACGGAAGCGGATCAGGGTCTTCGATTTCCTTGACCTCGATAACGCACTTTCCGGTCGGGTGTTCCACAACGTAATCAGGTTTCTTGCTGCCGGAAAGCGCCTCGTATTCCCATGCCAGATTATGCCCTCGTAGGTACTCTTCAAAGACGGATTCGGCACGTGATTTATCTCGCCTCGGCACAGAAAACCATTGTAAATCCGCTGCAAGGGCATCGAAAACTGATGGCTTAACGGAAACGATATCCAGCTTTATCGTTAGGCTCTTCCCGTCGGACAAGACGTTTCTTCACCAACAGGGGTAACGATTGGGTCTTCGATCAGATCGCCCCGGTCATCTGTCGCACTCTCGTCGCACGACGAAACAGTATCACAGCGCTACGTCGTGTTCGGACGCCGGCGCGAGGGCAAGCGCATTAGACCGAACGAGCGGAAGAAATCGAATAGAACATGCGGTTGGCTATACTTGAATCTTCAGCGAAGCGGAACCGCCGTCTATCGCAAAGCCACCCCGGCGGCTGCGTTTTCGCTTCGCGCGCCGATGCCCGAGAAGATTCAATTCGACAACGCGACTCTGCGCCCGAAGCTCTTCCATTGCCTTCGGACCTATGGCCGCAGCGACTTTCTCGCCGATCTGATCGCCGGTATCACGGTCGGCCTAGTGGCTCTGCCGCTGGCGATGGCGTTTGGCATCGCGTCGGGCGTAACCCCGCAAGCGGGAATTTACACGGCGATCGTTGGCGGCTTCATTGTTTCCGCGCTGGGCGGTTCCAAAATCCAAATTGGCGGGCCGACCGGCGCCTTCGTCGTGATCGTCGCCGGCATCATCGCGGTACACGGACTTTCCGGCCTGCTGATCGTCACCATGATGGCGGGCGTGATGCTGCTGTTCCTGGGATTTACCAGACTCGGCAGCGCCATCCGCTTCATTCCCCGGCCGGTCGTGATCGGATTCACCAACGGAATCGCGTTGTTGATTGCCTCCACGCAGATCAAAGACTTCTTCGGTTTGACAATGGCGGCGAATCCGAGCGAGTTTTTCCAGCGAATGCGCGCTCTCGCAGGCGCTCTTCCAACGCTGAACTGGGCGGCATTCGGTCTGGCGGCAGCCTCACTGGCGCTGATTCTCGTCGCCCCCAAATGGATTCCGCGAATACCCGGCACGATTGTCGCGCTGATTGCCGCAACCGCGGCGGTGGCGGCGTTCCATTTGCGCGTGGAGACGATAGGTTCGAAGTTCGGTGGCATTCCGCAAGGATTTCCCGCTTTCGATATTCCGCGCTTCCGGCCCGAGTTGATTCTTCCTTTGCTGCCTTCGGCCTTCACGGTGGCGATTCTCGCGGCCGTGGAGAGTCTGCTTTCCGCCGTGGTCTCCGATTCGATGACGGGCGACCGGCATAACTCGAACGTCGAACTGATCGCGCAGGGCGCGGCGAATTTGCTGGCGCCGATGTTCGGCGGCATTCCCGTAACCGGCGCCATCGCCCGGACGGCCACTAATTTTCGCTCGGGCGGACGCACCCCTGTGGCGGGAATCATTCATGCGCTGACCCTATTGGCGATCGTCCTGGTCTTCGCGCCGCTGGCCAGATTTATCCCGCTGGCGACCCTGGCGGCAGTGCTGTTTGTGGTGGCGTATAAAATGGGGGAGTGGCGCGAGATTGGTGCCATATTGCGCCTGGAAGTGGCGGACAAGTCGGTCTGGTTTATGACCTTTGCGCTGACGGTGGTTGCGGACCTCACGGTCGCGGTGGAGGTGGGCATGGGGTTGGCAGCGCTACTCTACATCTATCGGGTCTCGCAGACCACCACTGTAGCCACGGTGACTCCGGAGTATATCGAAGAGGGCCGGAAACATATCCTGCAAGACAAGGAGTTTCCCAAGTACGTGACAGTGCTCCGCATTCACGGGCCTTTTATGTTCGGAACTACCGACCTGCTGATAGAAGAAACTGCCGATATCTCGCGATACGCACCCATCGTGATTCTTCGCTTGCGGAACATGACCGCGATCGACGGCACCGGTCTTCACGCGTTGGAGGTTTTGTGCGACCGGCTCAAGCGATCCGGCCGCCCGCTGATTCTGTGCGGAGCGCGCCGCCAGCCGGCGAAATTTCTACGGCAGGCCGAGTTCGTGGAACATATCGGGAAAGACAACATTCAGCCTCACATCGAAGGCGCGCTGGCGCGCGCCCGCGAAACCTACGAGGAACTTTCTCTGGTAGGACGGCCGCTATAGAATTGTGGCGAAGCCAATCCTGGCCCGCCCGGCTTTCAGTCTGTGGTCCGATCGCGCGCTATCTGGTGGAATCGCGTTTGGCCCCTGGCAGTGGTCGGCGGCTTGAAGACGGTACAGGAGGGGTTGCAGCGTCTGCTGCTGGAAACCGCGGCCGATGAGCTTATTTTCGTCTCCGAGCTCTACAATCACTTCCGACGCCTCCGCTAATTCGAGATTGCGGCCGAGGCCACGAAGCGGCTGTCACCTTGACCAATCTACGCCGCAACGCAGACCTATGCCGAAGCCATGGTGGCGGGAGCTGACGGACACCCCATTGATTAGTGGTGGCACTGGCGAAGAAACTGCGACGCAGCCTCACTGACGTTGCTCGACCATTCGTGGCCGGCGGCCAACTCGACAGAACGAACGTCAACCTTAGAACTGCGAAGAGTCATTTCGTCCTGTACGAACTGCTTATTCGTGTACAGATCGTCGGATGCCCCGCGCACGATAAGTACCGCCGATATCTTCTGCAATGAATCGGGAGATAGTTCGGGTGGAATGTCACCGCCGACGGCGATCACCATTGCATCAAAGTTGGTCACATTCACTGCAGCGCGAAATGCCATACCAACGCCCTGGGAGAATCCAACAAACATGATCTTCGATGTGATGGGCCACTCGGTCGCGACGGCCTCGATGCACTTCGAAACGTACTGGACGTTGTCAATAATCGCCAATTCACGATCCTGCCGTGTCATCCAACTGGCGACTACTCGGCTGGTACGACGCTGGTAAAAGCGGTGGAGAGCCTGAATCGACACAGTTGTCCAACGGTGGCTCTCGGGAATTGCCGCAAGGCGATCGAGTTGTATGTCCGCGTCCTCGCCGTACCCATGAAACCCTACCAACATCGGCGCGGGCCCTGAAGTTGCGGACGGCAACGCCAGATAACGTCCGTGGACTGTTGTCGCTAAGGTTCTTTCGTTCACCTTGCTATTCTAATGGTATCCTGCGAGTCCAGGCAAAAGTGGCAGCTCTCAGATCACCACGGACCAATCGTCCGAGCACTGCCCAAACCGTCTATATTACTGCTAGCGCCTCTCGATAGCCAGATCAATTGAGTGTCGGAGTTGACGATGCGGCACGAGTGTTCGCTTGGGCCAGCGTGGTCGCGAACTCTCTAACGCTCCTCCAGCTTCGTAACCGGTACTCGTCACGTTAGGGTACGCAGTTTCCGATTTTTACGTGCGCCAGATCGCTTCTTGATATTGCAAAGCTTACTACGCCTCCTCCCGGAACCCGTGGAACTACTGGCGGCGCACGATTAAATCCCAGCCGAATCGCCTCCCAAGATCCCACGCCAGGGATTGTAACTCGGCAAGACAGCCTCTTCGATTGCTTTCGTGACTTGCTCAGGTGGCGCCGTGCCGTCCACCGTAATGATGCGAGCGGTCTTGTAATACTCTAGTACCGGTTGCGTTTCTTCCCGGTAGGCGCGGAGACGTTGGCGGATGGGGTGCTCGCAGTCGTCTTCCCGAACTACCAGCTCCACATCGTCGCGATCGCACCGGCCCGTAATCCGCGGCCGTTGCGAATTCAGATTGTAGACGTGTTGACATCGCGGACATTGCAGGCGCGTCGAGAGCCGCTCGATCAACATCTTCTCGTCAACCTCTAACCGTGCGATCATCGGCTCCGGTAGTCCACGAGCGAGAGTCAAGGTAGAGAAGGAGCGCGCTTGCGCGGTAGTCCGCGGATAGCCGTCGAGCAGGAAACCGCGGGCGCAATCGAGGCGTCCGATCCGGTCGGCCACAAAGTTGTCAACAAGTTCGTCGCTTACCAGACGTCCCGAAGCGAGGACATGCGCGGCCATCCTGCCCAGTTCGGTGTCGGCCCTGCTCGCCGCGCGCAACATATCTCCGGTGGAAATGGCCGGTACCCCAAGCCGCTCCGCCAGCATTTTAGACTGGGTACCTTTGCCTGATCCAGGCGGCCCGAAAAGAAGAATAATCATCGTGGAATCCCAGCTCCTATTCCTTACCTTTCCAGTGTTCAACCATGCCGGCAAGGCAGGCATCCCGCAGGGTGCTCATCGCCATAAAACCACTGCCCTTAGTCGTTTCATGGAAACCCGACATCCTCACGCTGCGCGGGCCTGTTCACAATCCCAAACCCGACGAAGAATCTCACGTGGGTTCCGTCTTGGGAACGCTCGGAACTTCTTGAAAATCGCAACTCCGAGCCAACTCTACAACGCTTTTTGGCAGCCGAGGCTTTCAGCGGCGTAAGAGACTTCTACCGGCGTTTGGCGGCCAGAATTTGATCGTCATGCACATCCCGCGACCGCGTTCTAAAACTATACGAGTTTCACGATTGTCGACCGATTAAAAATTATCTTAGACCATATGTCGTCATATTGACGATTATTGCATATTAATGTATACCACAGCTTGTCCATGCGAGCTAAATGCGGGTGATGGGAGGCATGCATGAGAGAAGCACGGGCCATTTCGCGCACGGAGTTGGTGAAATCCTTTCGCGGTGCGTTCAACATGACGCGTTCGGAAAAATCTCGCGGGCGCACAAGACGCCGCAACTAGATCCGAAGCGGATAGAAGACATAGTTTTGGCCCGCGCACAGGCGCGCGATTCGCAAGGCCATGACATGGCGCGCCAGGCGGCGATTTCTCGGCGGACTGCCGTTTCGGTCGCGGCGATGACGACCATCCGGGCACGACCTGAGCGAGAAGCGTCCGGCCTCTTCACGGCAATTCCGCACGAATGCCTCGATTGAGGCGACTCCGTGCTTTTGGCATCGCTGCTCCAGTTCGGCGGAAGGCGTTTGGGCGGCTGCCCGCTCGCGAACGCCTAACAGATAGTTAAGGTCGTCAGTTCGAACGGATCGACCATTGACCAACTTCCATCGGCTTCGTTGTTATCATCTTCGGTGAATTGCGAAAACATCTGTTTTTAAATTGACCTCATGATGTCTGCTTGATGTATACTACTTTACGGCACTATTTATTGGATGACATAATGTTTAATCCGGAACCGCCGCATGTAAGCCGCGAATCGATCAATTCGCACTCAAGCTTCGTTTCTGACAAGTGGAGGGTCGCCGAATGATGTGCGACCGCACCGGAACCATTGCGAGGTGGTCATTGCGGAGGAATCAGGAAGTGTGAGGTATGGCGTAAAAAGGGGGTGCAAAATGTTGAATAAGCGAAGCGAGTCCTCAACCGGTTTGGGCGAGGGTCGCCTTGGGGACGAGAATGTCCGCGACGTATTAGCGGCGATAAGTGACGGAAGGATTGCTGACGCGGTTGACCAGTTCGATGATCGTTTTAGTTTCTTCGATAATGCCCTCGACATTAGGATTAGCGCCAAGGATCGTCTAACCGAGTTCTTCAGTGATATTAAGGAGGTCTTCCCGGACACTGCGTTCGAGATCGTCTCCTTATTTGAACATGGGAATTATGTAGTTGCGGAATGGAGGCTCGCCGCAACATTCGTTGAGTCCTGCGGGCTCTCCTGGCGACGGCGAATTCCGATTTTAGTGCAAGGCGCGACAACCGCGCGTATCGAAGACGGAAAAATCACTCGGTGGTGCGACTACTATGATCGGATCAATGCCCACCGCCACGTTTTGGCTGGGCGATATAAGGACTGGGTCGAGTACTGAAAAGGGCTTAAGGGTTTGCGGTGTTCCGGCAAAGAAGACGGGAACTGTTGATATGAACAGCCACCCTTGGGTCGCAGGCTAAACCGTCATTTCAGCGTACCCACAGATTGCTAGATTCCCCGGAGGCTTATCATGTTTATTTCACGCCGCAACTTCGGTCTGCTCTTGCCCTTGGGAGTTGCTGGCATCGCTAAGGGACAGAATCCCGTACTCAAGTCGCAAACTTATCGGTTTGAGGATAGGTCCCCCATTCTTCCTGGCAGTTACGCACATCCGATCTTTAACGGCGAATTGCACTCCGGATTTGCCGTCGAATTGCACGAGACCGAACTTCCCGTCAACGAAGTTCCTCATCCCCCTCACCATCATGTACATGAGGAAGTCATTATGATCCGTGAAGGCATGCTTGAGGTTACGATTTCAGGGCGGAGCGTCAAAATGGGGCCGGGATCGGTCGCTTTCGTGGCGTCCGGTGAAGAACACGGTTGGAGAAACGTGGGCTCAACTACTGCGCGTTATTTTTTATTCGCTTTGGGCCCGGACTGGGGCTATCGTCAGAATCCCACCGGTATTAAAGGTTAATTTGTGATTTCAGTAATTTGTAGCAGGTTGTTTGACCTCGGAGGTTGCGCCGTCGAATAGTTGCACTTACTCCGGCTGCGGGCCGGTTCAAATCTTTCTGCTGTGGGCCGAACGTGCGCAAACTACCACCTCCGGCGGCATTGGTATCGCCCTTTCGGCTTTTCCGCTGACGGAGGCCGTGATTGCTGGTGCCGGACTGCACATTGGTGGAATTTGGGACATCATGCTGATAGCGCCTGAAGCCAAGTCCGGTGCTTCTGCCATAGAAGGCAACGGAGGCCCGTTGAGGCGAATGAGCGTGGTGCGTGCTTCCCATGGATTGCTCGCCGACGTTGGACGGTGAATTAGGCCCTATGGCTATCGAACGCCCACGAACCGCAAGGTCCGAAGGGGGACGTGATAATCGGCCCGGCCAGTTCGGCAGTAGGCAATCGGCGGGAATTCCTCTCGAATTTCGAGGTGCGCCGGCGCAGCCGGGACGCGGCCAAGTACGTAATCCGCCCTGTTTGGCATGTTCGACAAGGCATCGACCTCCCGCATAACCGATGATACCGACCAAGAGGTGCGATCGCTGTCTTGCGTTTCGTGGTATCAAGAGCGGATCCGTGGAAGCATCAGAGTGTCGACATTCGGCATTTCTTAAGTGATTCCTGTTCCAAATTGCATTCCCATCTAAATTAGGGCTATAATCAAGGGGGAGAACTGGGATGCCAAAGAAAGCGCCTGTGGCGCACCATCGCAATGATGCCTCGGTTCGGGAAAGAGCGTATCTTCACATTCAAAAGAAGATTGCATCTGGCGAACTGAAATCCGGTACTGTGGTTTCGGAGCTTTCTTTGGCTAAAGAATTGGGCAGCAGCCGCACGCCTATCCGGGAAGCCGTGGGCCAACTGGTCGCGGAGGGCCTACTGGAACAGACGCCAAACCGTGGTGCAGTCGTGGTTAAACTGGGCCGTCAGGATATTCTCGATCTTTACGAACTTCGGGAAGCTCTGGAGTGTTTCGCTATTTCCAAAGCCTCGAAGCAGGCGGTACGCGCATCGGACCTTGAGCGGCTTGAGAACCTGATCGATGAAGTGCTGATGCTCAAGCGCGAGTTGGACGAAAACGGCACAAAAGTCATGAGCGCACCGCAGGCTTGCCGACTGATTTCGGCCGATTTGTCGTTCCACGCTCTGTTGATGCGACTGGCCGCCAACGGGCGAATCCTGGACCTCGTTAATGAAGCTCGTCTACTGATCCGGATCTTCGCAATGCGCCACCGCCGGCCCACCCTGACAGAGATCGACAGGATCTACCGCGAGCATATCGCAATTCTCCAGGCTGTCGCCGCCCAAGACGGCGAGCGCGCGGTACAACTGCTTGCTGAGCATATCCATACTAGCAAACGGGAGCGTCTCGAGGAATTCGATCATCGGGAGCGCGAAGCCTCCCTCCGCGACAGTGTTCCGTCGTTTCTAAATGAACTTGTTCCCACCGAATAGTCAAGCCTGTATTCATCCTGCCGACAGCATTTCACGGACTGTACTCACGGATGCTAAAATGGCTACCGATGGAGAGCTACAGAAAAGGTCCGGACTTTGAGCTGACCAGCAAGACTACGCATGAGGTGCTTCTGGAAACCGCAAGCCGATTTCCGGATAGGGATGCCTTAGTTTCGTTTTGCGAGAATATCCGTCTCACCTGGAGGGAGCTTGCAGACCATGTTGAGAGGGTCGCAAGGGGCTTAAGCAGCCTTGGATTGCAGCGCGGCGACCGGGTGGGCGTGTGGGCAACCAACTGCGCCGATTGGGTATATCTTCAACTGGCATGCGCCCGGGCCGGGATGATCCAGGTCAATGTAAATCCGGCGTATCGCGCTCAGGAATTACGCTACGTGCTGCGGCGATCCCGGCTGAAAGCTCTGTTCCTGCGCGGGGGGGACTCGAGGTCCGATTACCGCCAAATTCTAGAGGAAGCTACTGCGGGAGAAACGCTTGAACTGCGCCATACAGTTTATTTCGGCGAAGAATCCTGGGACCGGTTTCTCGATGGCGAAGCGAACCCCGGACCCATACCCACAGACTGCGAAGAAGTGATCAATATTCAGTACACATCGGGCACGACAGGCTCCCCGAAGGGGGTTCTGCTTACCCACCGTTCTACGGTAAACGATGCGCGGGTAATCGCCAAAGGCCTTCGGATTACCGAATCGGACCGCATGTGCGTTCCCGTGCCCCTGTACCACTGCTTTGGCTGCGTCTGTGGCACCCTGGTTGCCGTGGTTAGCGGCGCGGCAATGATTCTTCCATCCGCCTCGTTTGACGCGCTCGCCACAATGGCGGCGATCCAAACCGAACGGGCCACTACAATATACGGCGTGCCGACCATGTACATTGCCCAGTTGCAGCACCCGGAATTTTCACGGTTCGATTTCACGTCGCTACGGACCGGCATTATCGGCGGAACTCCCGTGCCCCTTGAGACCATGATGCAGGTAGTGACCGAAATGCATTGTTCCGGGCTGACTATCACTTTCGGTCAAACCGAGTCATCTCCCGTGGTAACCATTTCAACGCCCGATGTTCCCCTGGAGACGCGCCTGACGACGATTGGCGCCGCGGCGGAAGGGATAGAGGTCAAAATCGCGGATGCGCATGGAAACGCAGTTTCGGAGGGATTGCCCGGCGAGTTGTGCATTCGCGGCTATTCGATTATGAAAGGGTACGACAACGATCCCGCGGCCACGGCGAAGGCGATCGATGCGGAAGGCTGGTTGCATACCGGGGATCTGGCTGCGATGCGAACGGATGGATACATTCGGATCACAGGGCGGCTGAAAGACATGATTATACGCGGTGGCGAGAACATCTTCCCGCGCGAAATCGAAGACTTCCTATACCAAAACCCGAAGATCGCCGAGGTCCAAGTGATCGGAGTTCCGGACGAGCGCTTAGGTGAATGCGTCGCCGCCTGGGTCCGGTTGCAACCTGGCGAAACCGCTACGGAAGACGAGATCCGGGAGTTCTGCCGCGGCAAAATCGCGCACTTCAAGATCCCGCAGTATGTTCGGTTGGTAGATTCGTTTCCCCTGACCGTAACCGGGAAGGTCCAGAAATTCGCTATGCGCCTGCAGGAGATCGAAGAACGCGGATTGCACAAGGCCGCCCAGATGACCTGCCTACCTTCGTGAGACGCCGTATGCAATTAGCAATGGCCTTTGGACGGACTGGTCTCGAAATCGAACTGCCAGACGGTTTGGAGTACCGGGTGCTGAGGAGTTCTCGAACCGCGCCCGTCGGCGATGAGCGTACCGCCGTGGAGCGGGGACTCGACGGCCCGCTCGCCGGCGCTTCTCTGCTCGATTTGGCTGCGGGCAAAACTTCGGCCGCGATATCGGTTTGCGACATCACGCGCCCTGCGCCGAACCGTATCGTATTGCCGCCTCTTTTGGCACGGCTCGAGGCGGCCGGCATCCCGCGGCGCGAAATTCGCATCCTGATCGCCACCGGGCTGCACCGCCCGGCCACAGAAAGCGAGATCCGCTACATCGTGGGCGAGGAGACTGCGCGTGAATTCCAGGTTCTCAATCACGATGCGCGGAACGCCGCGGAGCACCGCTATTTGGGGAATACGCGTTCTGGGACGCCCGTATGGATCGACGAGCGCTTCATTCGAGCCGATCTGCACATCACACTCGGTTTTATCGAGCCGCACTTGATGCTGGGCTTTTCGGGTGGCCGCAAGCTAATCGCGCCCGGTCTCGCGGCAGAGGCAACTATCAAGGAACTGCACAGTTCCCGTTTCATGCGCGATCCGCGCGCCAGTGAGGGCTCGATTGCGGAAAATCCGCTTCATGCCGAGCTGATTGAGATCTCGCGCATGGCGCGGCACGATTTCATGCTGGACGTCTCGCTCAATCATGATCGCCGCATCGCGGCAGTATTCGCCGGAGAACCGCTGCACGCACACGCCGCGGGAGTGGGATGGGTGCAGTCCGCCTTGCTGCAGGAACTGGACCGTCCCGCCGATGCCGTGATCACGACGGGCGCAGGACATCCCCTGGACCTCACGTTCTATCAGAGCATCAAAGGCCTTACAGCGGCATCGCAGATCGTTCGGCAGGGGGGACGCATGCTGCTCTTTGGGGCCTGCGAGGAAGGATGTGGGGCGCCGGAGTTTTGCCAGATGGTGTCGCGGTATAGGTCGGCCGAAGAGTTTCTAGCGGCAATTAATGGCGCCCCTGTCACCGTGGACCAGTGGCAACTGGAAAAGCTCGCGCTGGCCGCACAGAAAGCCGAGATTCTGTATTACGTTCCGGGGCTGCCGAGAGAGTATGCGCCCAGCTTGTGGGGAAGTTGCTGGAGCGATCCACACGACGCGATCAAGGCGCTGCTTAAGGGCTTGCCGACCGGCAGCCTGGTCGCGGTGATCCCCGACGGCCCTTACGTTCTGGGAGGCATTCGCCGCAGCGCGGCCGCCTGATTAATGCGATGACCATCCGCCATCGATCACGATATCCGTGCCAGTGATAAAGCCTGCGCCATCGGAACACAGAAACGCAACAATCTTCCCCATCTCTTCCGCGGTCCCAAAGCGACGCGCCGGAATCCGGGACAGGAATTGCTGGTAGACCTCCGGATTCTGCCACAATGCCGCGGTCATCTCGGTAGCGAAGGGACCTGGGCTAAGCGCGACCACGGTAATACCCTCATCGGCCAGCTCCTGGGCCAGAGATCGCGTCAATCCGAGCACCGCAGCTTTACTGGAGCAGTAAGCGCCACGAAGCGGCAACCCTATATGCGGCCCCAGCACGGAACTGAGCATTATGATCCGGCCCCAACCGCGGCCGCGCATATGCGGTACAAAGGCGCGGCACATTAGGAAGGAGGATGTAAGGTTTGTATCGATGACGCGGTTCCATTCCTCAAGCGTGCATTCGACCACCTCCTTGCGGAACTGAATACCGGCGTTATTGATCAAGATATCTACCCGCCCGAAACCGCCGGCGACCTGCCGCTCAGCTTCCTGGACCTGGCTTTCATCGGTGACGTCGGCCAGATACCAAGCGACATCCACCCCCGCCTCAGCCACGGCGTCGGCAGTTTGCCGGACCTGTTGCTCGTCCCGGGCGATTAATGCCAAATTGGCCCCAGCGGCAGCCAGTGCGAGAGCCATGCTGCGGCCAAAACCCCGGCTGGCCCCCGTCACGACAGCCACCTTGCCTTCCAGGAAACGCTCCATTATTTACTCCTCCGGTTGGGTTATTATACAACTGTTTACAGTATAACGACCGGTGTCTACATAAAGGAACAATCCATTGCCCGGCAATCAACCCGATTTAAAAGAAGCCTTGTATGAGCTAGTAGACCTTGAAAGGCCTTTCGGCCCGATTGAAGAGGCGATCAGCGACGCCCTCATCAAGAAATACGCATTCGCGATGGACGATTACCATCCCTGGTACTTCGGCGATTCGCCCTTCGGACGACGGATCGCTCCGCCGGGGCTGCTGGTAAACGACCTGCTCTGGCTATTCGGTACCGCATATAACCCGCACACGTCGGTGGGTCTGCACACGCAAGAGGAACTCTGGTTTAGCGCACCGGCGTTCGCCGGCGAACGAGTCACCTTGACCGGAAAGCACATTGAAAAATACGAGCGGCGCGGCAAAGGCCATGTGGTGATGGAAGCCAATGCTCATGGCGAAGATGGACGCCTGCTGCTGCGGCATCGTGACGTGACCATCTTTCGGGTTCCCGCCACTCCGGTCTCCGATACGCCTGCCGATCGCAGTCCCGTGGAGACTCCCGAAAAGCGTGTCACGGGGGAGTACAACAAAGAAGTTGAGCCGGTGAGCCGGGCCCGTCGTGGAATCGCACCCGGAACGCCGCTGGTCTCGTTGCCAAAGCGGGCTGCGCAGGAACAGGTGACGGTCTTTTCGGGATTCGTGGAACTCCTGCAAATCTCCGGGCGCGCACGCGGCATTGAGCGAACGCAGCTTCGGAATATTCACACGACGCCTGAAGTGGCGCAGAGCGCCGGGCTGCGCGACACCGTGCTGCAAGGGGTGATGGAGAATAACTTTCTGACGGAATTGTTGACCAATTTCTTCGGCGCTGCGTGGCTTACCAGCGGCTGGCAGAAGGTGAAGTTCATCAAACCTGTCTATTCGGGAGAACCAACGACAGCCGGCGGGGTTGTGACGTGCGAAAAGGAAACCGACGGCGGTATTCGGCTTGAGTTGGAGATCTGGCTGAGGAATGCCGCCGGACAATTGGCGGCCACAGGGTGGGCCGGCGCAGCCCTGGAATGAAGCTGGCAAGCGGCAGAATCACGGGCTGGTGGTCGCGCAGTAGCTTCGTCTAGAGCGCCGCGGATGCATCACCCTGCACGACAATGTCAGAGTAAAACTTACTTGACAAATCACACGGAAAGGAACAGAAACCTCAGTAGAGGTTGTCACTGAGTAGATACCAGTCTCCCAGACTCCTTTAAATGGATCGTGCGCCAAATTCCAGCCAAACCAATAACCAAAGGGATAAGGTTCACATGCGAGGGGCGACACACCCGCCGAACGTCTTGACCCTAGTGCTCGCCGCGTTAAGATCCAATTCTCTGAAAGTTGAGGCGTGGGAAAAGCGGCAACAGGAAAAGAGGCGGGCTGCGAAGAAGCACGCCTGACGCCGGGGCAACGTTACTGCTCTGCCGCCTTTGCGCTTGAATGATCTTGATGTTTCAGGATTCGATAAGCAATTTCTTCGAGCGAGAGCATGGCATCGTCGGGTTGGGGCGCCCAGTTGCGCAACTTGAGGGTGTCTCGCTCAGGAACATGCTGACCATGCGTGATCGAGTTCAACACCCTACCTGCAAGTTCCGTCCTCGCGGGGTCCATTGCTAAAGTATAACTCAGTATCGGTCAAATGGCTGATGCAAGAGCTAGTTATATTTCGACAGGAAACTGGATGGCATGTACATGATGTTCGGCCTGATCAGTTTCTGGCTGGCCTGTTCCTTTAGAGCCTGCGCCAATGCTAGCTTTGCAGAAAACCCGCTGGATTCAGTCCTGCCGTGGTTCACGTGCCA
>Ga0302326_10019753_pt1 | contig 13886 bp, 13 predicted proteins | sample Palsa_T0_3_FD_202264 | JGI IMG/M metagenome (GOLD analysis project Ga0302326, IMG submission 202264) | Peat permafrost microbial communities from Stordalen Mire near Abisko, Sweden - Palsa_T0_3 | ecosystem: Environmental > Terrestrial > Soil > Palsa > Peat permafrost | place: Sweden: Abisko... | reverse complement strand
GATCAGGACGTCGCCCGAGTCCGCCTGCGCGAGCAGGTCGGCGAGGAGCGGCCGGTTGAATTCAAATCCGGGACCCCGGGGTGATTCCATCGACGCGGCGCCCAGCGGGCCCACGGATTTGCCCAGCTCGGCGCGGACGGCGCCGGCGACGCGGTCGCGGATCTCGGACGAGGCGCGCGACGGGCCACCGTGGTCGACGACGATGACGCGCGGCCGCCGCAGTCCGCCGGCGGCAGCCGCCTGCCTGACGCGGTCGGCGACTATTTCCGCAAGCGCGGCCCCGTCGGCGAGGCCCCGCGTGAACGAGAAGTCGAACCCGCCCGTTTCGCGCTGCAGCCGGACAAGGTCGCCCCGCAGGGCGGACCCTATCGCGCCCTGCGGGCTTATGAAGAAGGGCACGAGGAGGAATTCGCGTTCACCGGCCGAGACCTGCGCGCGGATCCACGGCGCCAATGTCCGCGCCGGGCCGCCCGAAAGGGCCGCCGGCGGGATCCGGTCGCTGTGCTTCCACGAAACGGCCTCCACGCGGACGTCCGCCTTTGCGCCGATCGCCGCGGCTGCGGCCCTCAGGCCCGCGTGCGCCGCGGGTTCGAGCGAGCCGTTGTCGACCAAAACGACCTTCATCGCGCCCGCGAAAGCTCCCTCGCGGATTCGAACCAAGCCAGCTTCTCCGAGAATGCCGCCACCTCGCCGATGATGAGCATCGCCGGCGCCTGGACGTTCTCCGCCTCGGCGAGGCCTGCGATAGTCCCCAGCGTGCCCATGATCGTGCGGTGGACGCCGGTGGTGGCCGCCTGCACGATCGCCGACGGCGTCGAGGCCGCGAGGCCGCCGGCCTCGAGGCGGCCCGCGATGGTCGCCAGGTTCTTGACGCCCATATAGACGCAGAGCGTCGCCTTCAGCCGGGCGTAGTCCTCCCAGCGGACGGCGGCATCGGGCTTCGACGGGTCCTCATGGCCGGTGAGGAGCACGACGGACGAGCTGTGCAGGCGATGGGTGAGGGGAATTCCCGCGTAGGCGGCGGCCGCGAGCGCCGACGTGACCCCCGGCACGATCTCGAACGGGATTCCCGCCGCCGCGAGTGCCGAGGCCTCCTCGCCGCCCCGGCCGAAGATGAACGGGTCGCCGCCCTTCAGGCGGACCACGGTCTTTCCCTCGAGGGCGAGACGCACGAGGGTCTCATCGATGTCGTTCTGCGGGACGCACGCCTGGCCGCCCTTCTTCCCCGCGAAGATCCGCTCGCATCCGGGCGGCGTGAGTTCAAGGAGCTCCGCATCGACGAGATGGTCAAACACGACGGCGTCGGCCTCGCCCAGGACGCGCCTGCCCTTGAGCGTGATCAGTTCGGGGTCGCCGGGCCCTGCGCCCACCAGGTATACCGTCCCGGGGCTCATATATTCTCGCCCGCGCCCGCTCCCGTCTGCTCCAGGGGCCGCGCCAGGCCGAGCGCGAGCTGCGTCAGCATTTCGATCGAGTCGTTCACGGAAAGCCGGTCCGTCCTGATCTCGAGGTCTGGGGCGAGCGGCGCCTCGTACGGGGAATCAATGCCGGTGAACTGCTTGATCTGCCCGGCGCGCGCCTTCTTGTAGAGCTGCTTGGGATCGCGGCGCTCGCACTCGCCGAGAGGCGCGTTGATGAAGATCTCGGCGAAGGGAACGCCGCGCTCCTTGGCCCGCTCGGCGGCCATCGCGCGGTCGGCGCGGTAGGGCGAGATGAGCGCCGCGATGACCACGACTCCGGCGTCGGCGAGGTGGATGGCGAGCTCCGCCGCGCGGCGCAGGTTCTCGCTGCGGTCATCCGGCGTGAAACCGAGGTTCCGGCTCAGGCCGGTCCTCAGCACGTCGCCATCGAGTATCGCCGAGAGGATTCCTGAGCCGAGGAGGCGGTTCTCGAGGGCCTGCGCAAGCGTCGACTTTCCCGAGCCGGACAAACCGGTCATCCAGATGATGCAGCCCCGGTGCCCGAGGATCGCCGAGCGGCTCACGGGGCTGAAGCCGCGGGTCTCCTGCGGCTCGTCGACGACGGAGTCGATCACCCCGCCGCCGCCGATGCGGCGGCCCCTCATGAGCACGAACCGGCCGAGGGCCGGGACCTTTCCTCCGACCTCGAAGGCGATCGGCTTGCGCACGCGGAGGCGGATCTCCGCGACCTCGTGGACCTTGACCTCGCCGGTCGTGCCCGTGCCGGTCTCGAGCGTCACGGCGTCCAGGGTCCGCTGGATCCCGAGGACGCGGGCCTCGGCCTGCTGGGTGCCCAGCTTCAGCGGGATCAACTCCCCGGAGCGCAGGGGGACGTCGTGAATCCAGAACACGCGCGCGGTGAACGTCCTCGCCTCGTAGGGCTTGTCATCCGGGGGGGCCCCGATCTGGCCGCGCTCCACGAACAGCTCGTCCACCAATGTGATGGCGACCTCGCTGCCGGAGCCGACCGGGCCCCGCGGGGGCGGATCCGACTGGGGCCACGTTTCAATGGACTTCACGCGGCTCTGCTTGCCGCCGGGAATGAACTCGATGGGGTCGCCGACGGAGACGCTTCCCGACTCGACGAGCCCGGCGATGATCCGGCGGGAGTCGAACCGGTAGACGTCCTGGACAGACAGCCGCAACGGGCCGCCCGAGGCCGGGGGATTGGCCCTAAAGCTCTCCAGCACCTCGAGGAGCGTCGGACCGTGGTACCAGGTCATCCGGTCGCTTCCCTTGAGCAGCCCCTCGCCGTGCTTGGCCGAGATCGGGATGAAGTGCGCGGGCTCAACCCCCAGCTTGGCGAGGAACTCGCCGAGCTCCTTGCGGATGGCCTCGAACACCTCCGGACGGTAGTCGACCAGGTCCATCTTGTTGACGGCGACGACGATCTGGCGGAGCCCGAGGAGCGAGAGGAGGAAGCAGTGCCGGCGGGTCTGCTCGCGCAGGCCCTCCAGCGCGTCCACGAGGAGGACCGCGGCGTCCGCGCTCGCCGCGCCGGTGATCATGTTCTTCAGGAATTCCTTGTGGCCCGGCGCGTCGATGATCGTGAACGAGCGGCGCGCCGTCCGGAACGGAACGCGCGTCGTGTCCATCGTGATGTTCTGCGCCTGTTCCTCGAGCAGCGCATCCAGGAGGAACGCATACTCGAAGTCCATCCCCTCGGCCTTGCTGGCCGCCTCCATCCGCTCCTTCTTGCCGTCAGGCACCGAGTGTGTGTCGAAGAGGAGCCGGCCGATCAGGGTCGACTTGCCGTGGTCCACGTGCCCCACGACGACGAGCTGGAGGTGGTCGGAGGCCGGGGCCCTGGCCGCGGGCGGCCCGGAAGGGCCCGATGGGGCGGCGTCGGCGGACGAGGGAAGGGTGGTGTCCGGAAAGGCGGGCATCGTCTTCATCACATGAAACCCTTGGCCCGAAGCTTCTGCATCGCGTTGCGCTCATGGTGGTCCTGCGCGCGTCCCGCGCGCTCGGACACCTTGGTCACCTTGAGCTCCTCGATGATGTCATCGATCGTCTTCGCCTCGCTGCGCACCGGCTTGGATATGGGCATGCAGCCGAGCGAGCGGTAGCGCTGCCCGTTGCGCGAAAAATACATCCCCGGCAGCGGCACCTTCTCGCGGTCGAGGTATTTCCAGATGTCGATCTCGGTCCAGTCGAGGAGCGGCTGCACGCGCACATGCTCGCCCGGCCCCGACTCGGTCGTGAAATGGTTCCAGAACTCGGGCGGCTGGTCCTTGTAGTCCCACTCGAACTCGGCGTTGCGCGGCGAGAAATAGCGCTCCTTGGCCCGCGTCGAGTCCTCGTCGCGCCGTATGCCCGTGATGAGCGCGTCGAAACCGTAGGCGGAGAGCGCCTGCTGCAGGGCGACCGTCTTCAGCTCGTGGGTGACCGTGACCGGATCCGTCGTCTCGTAGCCGATGCCGCGCTCGCGCGCCTCGAAGTTGGTCCAGACGATCAGCTCGAACCCGTAGTGCTTCTGCGCCCAGACGCGGAATTCCAGCATTTCCGGGAATTCGTAGGTCGTGTCGATGTGCACGACGGGAAAGGGCATGTGGCCGCAGAACGCCTTCTTGGCCAGCCAGAGCAGGACATTTGAGTCCTTGCCCATCGACCAGAGCATCGCGGGCTTCTCGAAGCCGTGGAAGGCCTCGCGCATGAGGTAGATGCTCTGGGACTCGAGTTCGTCCAGGTGTGTCATCGCAGATACATCAGATGTTCGAACCCGAGTCGTGGATCCCGCACTCGCGTTTGAGGCCGAAGAAGCGTGTCTCCTCCGGCGTTAGGTCCGCCGTGAGCGGGCGGCTCGTGTGCATGTCGCCGATCGAGACATATCCCTTCTCCCAAAGCGGATGGTAGGGCAGGTCATTCTCGGTCAAATACCTGTGAATGTCCTTGTCGGTCCAGTCCACGATGGGAAGGACCTTCGTGCGCCCGTCCTGCGTGCTGACGACCGGCAGCAGCTCGCGCGTGCTCGATTGCACGCGCCTGAGCCCGGCGAGCCACGCCCGCGCGCCCAGCTCGGAGAGCGCCCGCTGCATCGGCTCGACCTTCGCAATCTGGTTGTAGGCGGCGATGCCGTCCGCGCCCTTTTCCCAAAGCCTTCCATGGCGCGCCTCGATCCAGGCGGGCGACACCGGCGCGCGGTAGACCTTCAGGTTGATGCGCAGCCTCCGGGTGAGCTCGTCCGCGAAAAGATAGGTCTCGGGGAAGAGGTAGCCCGTGTCGATGAACACGACCGGGATGTCAGGCGCCATCCGCGTCGCCAGGTGGAGCATGACGGCCGCCTGCGCCCCGAAGCTCGTGCTGAGCACGAGGGAGCCGCCGAATTGCCCCAGCGCCCACGCCATCCGCTCGGAAGCCGACGCGTCGGATAGCCTCCGGTCCACCGCGGCCGGATCAACCGCGGGAGTGACAGTGTCCGCAGTCGGCATTATCTAGTTGGGACAGCGGCAAGCACGCACGCAGCACGCGCCGGTTGCCATTGCCCTTGCGGAGGCTGGTTTCATCAAGGTCGAGGGGTTAATCTGCAGTATTTGGCCGCTTTTGACAAGCCCTGCTCGGGGGATTCGTGTCATAGCCCCGGCCGCGCGGCGGACCCGCAACTCCCTGCGCGCCCGCGAATTCTTGATGTTGATTATGCGCGCCGGGGCGGAATGCTCCACCCGGGCATGTCCCGATGATGTACACCCTGGTTTCCATGGTCCGCGGGATCAACGTCGGGGGCAACCGCCCCCTGAAGATGGACAGGCTGCGTGCGATCCACGAGGGGCTGGGATTCCGGTCGGTCCGGACCTACCTGCAGAGCGGCAACGCCGTCTTTGAGGCCCGGGGCCCGGACGCCGACGGGCACGCGGTCGCGCTCGAGCGGCGAATCCTGCGCGACTGCGGCTTCGACGTGACGGTCGCAGTCCGGTCGTCCCAGGAGATGACGGCCGCGCTCAGGGCGAATCCCTTCATCGGCCGCCCCTTGGTCGACCCAAAGTTTCTTCATGCGACATTCCTCGCCCGCCACCCGGGAAAGGCGTCGCTTGAGGGCGTCGACCTCCCGCTCGCGAAGGGCGAGGCCGCCGTCCTGCTGGGAAGCATCGTCTTTGTGTACTGCCCGCTCGGATACGGAAACACGAAGATCAACAACACCTTCTTCGAGAGGAAGCTGTCCGCGAAGGCGACCACGCGGAACTGGCAGACGGTCACCTCGCTCGAAAAAATGGCCCGGGGGGAGATGCCCTGACCCATGAAGCAGGCGATCGGCGGCGTAGGGGTCCTCGTGAGGGATTATGACGAGGCCCTCGCGTTCTACGCCGGGTCGCTTCAGTTCAGGGTCGTCGAGGACACGCCCCTGGGCGGGGGCAAGAGGTGGGTCCTCCTCGCGCCGCCCGGCTCGGGCGAGACGCGGATCCTCCTCGCCCAGGCCACGAGCGACGTGGAGCGGGCGTCGGTGGGCCGGCAGGCGGGCGGGCGCGTCTTCCTTTTCCTCCACACGGACGACTTCGACCGCGACTACCGGGAGATGAGGCACCGCGGCGTCACGTTCCTCGAGGAGCCCAGGGAGGAGGCGTATGGCACCGTCGCCGTCTTCGAGGACCTGTACGGGAACAAGTGGGATCTCCTTATGCCGAAGGGGGCTGCGGGGAAGGGGAAATGAGCGACACCCTTGATATCCCGGCGCCTGCATGAAAGTCGTCATGGTCCACGGCTTCGCGGACACCGGCCGCCTCTTCCGCGCGCTCCGCCGCAGCCTCGAGGCGCGCGGGCACGCCTGCCACGCGCCCACGCTCAGCCCGCGCGACGGCCGCCTCGGGATCCCCGACCTTTCCGGCAAGCTGGCGGCCTTCATCCGGGAAACCCTTTCACCCGGCGATCCCGTCGCGCTCGTCGGCTTCAGCATGGGCGCCCTGGTGGCCCGGCACTACCTTCAGTCTCTGGGGGGCGCGCGCGCCAGCTGCGCGTTCTTCTCCATAGCGGGCCCCCATCGCGGCGCCCTCAGCGCCTATTTCTACCCCGGGGTGGGGACGCGCCAGATGCGGCCGGGCAGCGCGTTCCTGAACGAGCTCGACGCCGGCGCGGGAGCTCTCGAGGGGCTGCCCGTGTTCACGTACCGCACGCCGCTGGACCTCATGGTGAACCCCGCGGCGACAACGCGGCTTGCGTCGGCGACCGAGGTCGTTGTCTGGTGCCCGCTGCATTCGATGCTTCCGGGCGATCCGACGGTCATGGCCCACATCGCGGGCGAGCTCGCAAGGCTATCGCCCGCAACCGTGGTCCGGAGGCCCTAGCGACGGTGCTTGCCCCTTCCCGCGACTCAATTTCCCTTGGATTCGCCGCCCGCCAATGACCCGCTTCACACCCGCCGGACTTTCGTCCGCAACATGACACTCGGCGCCGCCTTGCTGGGGACGGGCGCAGCGCGAAGCCTCGCGGCCGAGGTCGACGAGGCGACCAGGGCGGGGGAGAAAAGGCCGGGTGTCGCCCTCATGGGCCTCGGGCTCTACGCCCGGGGCGAGCTCGGCCCGGCGCTCTTGAAGACAAAGGTGTGCCGATTTGCCGGAGTCATCACGGGATCCCGCGACAAGGGCGTGGCGTGGAGCCGGCAGTACGGATTCCCGGAAAAGAACATCTGGGACTACAACACGATCCACGAGATCGCCGGAAACCCGGACATCGACATCGTCTATGTGGCGACCCCGAACGGGCTGCATCCCGAGCATGTCATCAGGGCCGCGGAGGCGGGCAAGCACGTGATCTGTGAGAAGCCGATGGCGAACAACGCGGCCGACTGCGACGCGATGATCGCGGCCTGCAAGAAGGCGAACGTGAGGCTGTCCATCGGCTACCGGCTCCACTTCGATCCGAACCACATCGAGCTCGACCGGCTCGCCCGCGAGAAGGACTTCGGGACGCTGGAGAGGCTCTCGGGGGAGCACAGCTGGACGTTCAGACAGAGGGCCTGGCGGATCGAGTGGGCGCTCTCCGGCGGGGGTCCCCTCATGGACGTCGGCATCTACGTGATCCAGGCCGCATGCCGTGCGGCCCTGGCCGAGCCCGTGGCGGTGTCCGCGCGCGAGCTCCCGAAGACGAACCCCGGCCTGTTCAACGAGGTCGAGGAGGCGATCGAGTGGACAATGGAATTCCCGGGAGGGGTGACCTGCACGGCCTTGTCGAGCTACGCCCGGGACAGCGCCTTCTTCCTGGCGGAGGGCGCCCACGGGTGGATCCGCCTCGATCCCGCCTACGCCTACCGGGGGATCAGGGCCAGCACGTCCCGGGGACCCCTCAGCTACCCCGAGGTGCCCCAGCAGTCGCTCCAGATGGACGATTTTGCCGCCTGCATCCTTGCCGGGCGCAAGCCACCGGTCCCGGGTGAATTGGGGCGCGACCACATGGCCATCATCGACGCTGTGTATAAGTCGGCATCCGAAGGCGGGAACCGGATTGGGCTCTCCCGGGTCTAGGGGCAAATGTCGCTAAACGGCGGCTCTGTCCGGGTTTGTAACACACACCCTCGATTCTTTCATCGACAGACGGCCCAGAAACTGCTCACTTATTGACAGGATATTCCCAAAGCTTCAATGGAAAACCTGCGCGGGGCTTCGGCTCCAACTTCGCGGATACGGGTCACGGCAAAGGTAAAAACATTCGTGTTGGACACGAATGTCCTGATTCACGATCCGCAATCGATTTACAAATTCCAGGAGAACAACCTGGCCCTACCCGTGGAGGTCCTGGAAGAGCTCGATGCGATAAAAACCGAGCAGTCCACGGAACGCGGACGAAACGCGCGCAGGGTCCACCGGATCCTCCAGGAGCTGCTCCCCGACTCGCGCTCCATGCTTGAGGGCGTCGAGCTTCCAAACGGCGGCACCCTCTCCGTCATCATCAATCCCTACCTCGCGGATCCGAACCGGCGCTCGCCGGCCATGGACCGCCTGAGGGCCGTCCTGCCGGACCTCACGAAGCAGGACAACCGGATCATCGCGTCGGCGCTCTACGTCCAGGAACAGTACCCGCCGCCGACGGTGCTCGTCACGAAGGACGTCAACGTGCAGCTCAAGGCGCGCGCGGTCGGCCTCGAGTCGCAGGACTACCTCAACGACAAGGTGCCGGAGGACGCCGAGGAGGCGAGCTACCGGGAGATCCCCCTTTCAATCTACGAGCTCCAGCGCTTCTGCTCGGAGGGGCGGTTCGAGATCGACCCGAAGGCGGCGCGGCCGCTCTACCTGAACGAGTACGTCCTGCTGCGCTCCGACGAGGGAAAGACGATGCCCGCCCGCTACTACGGGGACGACATCGTGCAGCGCCTCAAGATGCCCGAGTACGTCAAGGCTCCCGGCGGAATTCCCATCCGCGCGCGCAATCTCGAGCAGCAGTTCCTCATGGACGCGCTTCTGGACGACAGCATCCACATGCTGACCTGCTTCGGGAAGGCGGGCACCGGCAAGACGCTGCTCACCATGGCCTGCGCGCTGCACCAGACGCTCGAGGAGAATTCCCGCTACGACGGCGTCTCGATCTCCCGTCCCGTGATCGCGCTCGGCAAGGACATCGGCTTCCTGCCCGGCACGCTGGAGGAGAAGATGAGGCCGTGGCTGCAGCCCTACTACGACGCGCTCGAGGTCCTCATCCCCTCGAAGCCGCCGAAGGAGCCGCAGTTCGCCTCGAAGAAGGTCTCTAAGAAGAAGCACTGGAAGCGCGAGAGCGCGATGGCGTCCATGAGCTCGTCCCAGTCCTCGAACGGCCACAACGGCCATGCCCCCGTCGGACTGGTCAAGCCCTACGAGCGCCTGCTCAAGAGCGGCCTGGTCGAGATCGAGGCGCTCGCGTTCATCCGCGGCCGGTCGATCGCCCGCCGGTTCTTCATCCTGGACGAGGCGCAGCAGCTGACCCCCCACGAGGTGAAGACGGTCATCACCCGCATCTCCGAGGGCTCGAAGATCATCCTGATCGGCGATCCCGCCCAGATCGACAATCCCTACGTCGACTCGCGGAGCAACGGCCTGGTCTACTGCCACAACCGGATGAGGGGCCAGAACATCGCCGCCCACGTCACCCTGAAGAAGGGCGAACGCTCGGAGCTCGCCGAGCTAGCGGCCGACCTGCTTTAGCCCGAGCAGGCTCGGGCCGCCCCTGCGGAGCGAGGCATATTCCATCGCGACCGCGAAGCACGCGGTGAAGACCAGGTCGCTCGCCAGGGTGTTCCTGAAGAAGAAGATCGTCGGGTAGTACTGGGGATGGCCGACCGTCATCGCCTGCCACCACCCGGCGACGTCGTGGGAGTACCCCATGTCGCCGGCCCATGACGCCGTGTTGGTCACCAGGAAGAAGAGGACGGAACCGGCGAGGGCCCCGCCGAGGAGGTTGACCCAGTTGCGCCTGCGGGAGACGGCGACGCCGATGCCGAGCGCGCCCGCGAAGCAGAGGATGCGCAGCGCCGCCGCCCGCACGCTCCACTCGTAGTGGTAGGTGACGGCGTAGAAGTGATCGATGTACAGGTCCGAGAGCACGAGCGCCGCGAACGGGGCGAGCCACATCCAGCGGTTGCGCGTGTACGCTCCCGCGCAGAAGGCCAGGGCCATCACCGGCGAAAAATTGCTGAGCGCGGGCACGTGGAGCGTGAAGACGCGCCAGCCGGCGGCCAGGACGAGGACGACTAGGGCGAGCGGCATCCGTGCAGGCTGGGCCGGCCGGAGATGAATTTCAAGCCCCGGGGACGTTAAGACACGCTCACGTGTGCGGCGACTCGGGCCCAAAGGTTCATCCCCGGGGCAACTTCCCCGGCCCCCGAGCCTACTTCCCCCGGGACTCCGCCTCCCTGGCGAGCAGCCAGAGCAGGTCCGAGAGCCGGTTTGTCCATTGGAGCAGGAGGGGCCTGACGGACCTCACGGCGGGGGGAAGCCCGGCCAGCCGCCTCTCGGCCCGCCTCGCGGCGACGCGGGCCCGGTCAAACGCCAGCGCCTCGGGATTGGCGCCCGGCGTGGCCCATCCGTCCAGCTTGATTCCCCGCGACTCAAGCGCCGTCAGGAAATCATCGAGGCGGCGCAGGTCGGCATCGGACAACCGCGCGAATTTTGACGCGGCATGGCCTGCCGCGTCCTCCTCGGCGCAGGCGAGCTCGCCCATGAGGGCGACCAGGGAGGCCTGCACGGCGCGCAGGAGCTCCGCGACCGCGGGGTCCCCCGCGAGCATGCGCGCCCCGCCGATCTCCACGTTGAGCTCGTCGAAGGCCCCGACCGCCTCGACCTGCGGATGGTCCTTCGGCACGCGCTGCCCATGAAGCAGGCTGGTCGTGCCCGTGTCTCCCTTCCGGGTCGCGATGCTCACTTGGGCGCCGCCGTCCGTTCCTCCCTCGTCCGCCTGGCCAGGGCCTTGACGGCCTCGTCGACCGCGGCCCGGACCTCCTTCTCCATCCGGTCGATGAAGAGGACCCCGTTGAGGTGGTCGACCTCGTGGAGCATGCACCGGGCGAAAAGCCCTGTGCATTCCAGCGTGTGGTGAAGCCCGGACTGGTCCTGGAACTTCGCCGCGAGGGCCCCGGCGCGCTCCACGTCGCCTCGGATGTCCGGAAACGAGAGGCAGCCCTCCTCGGAGGATATGTTCGGAGTCTTGCGCGCCACGGTCAGCCGGGGATTCACGACCACCATCGGCATGAACAGCTCCAGCGGCGTCTTTGCGCCGTCGATCTTCCACTCGAATTCGGCCTCGGTGCCCCTGAGGTCGACGACGCAGATCTGGAGGGCGCGCCCGACCTGCTGGGCGGCGAGGCCTATGCCGTGCGCGGCATGCATGGTGTCGACCATCTGCGCCGCCAACGAGGAGACCTCATCGTCAAATACGGTGATTTTCTCGCCTTTCTTGCGCAAAACTGGATCGTTGTAGTGAACAATTTCCAGAGACATCGGTCGGAGAGACTGTCCAGCCTGATAACCCCGCGTAGGGCCCGCAATCAATACTTTCGATAGGTGCTAATGAGTCGACACGAAGAGGCCCACAAAACATCGCCAGCCGCCCCAGCCCTCGTCTTCGCGGGGGCGGCCATTGCCGTGCTCGCGTGGCTCCTGCCTGTCAGCCTGAAGTCGGTCAGCAGGGGGCTTCTGCGCTCCGCGGGTTCCGGCACGCCGTCCGTCGCCGCGTTCGGCCGCGACCTCGTCGATTCCGAGAAGAGCGGGCCGGCCATCTTCTTCCTCGAAGCCGCGAAGGCCGTCGACGATCCCCGGGCGCCCGCGCTGGATCTGGCCCTGGGCGCCCTCGAGGCGCGGCAGCCGGCGCTCGTCGCCTGGGGCGGATGGGACGCCTCGCTCGATCCCCTCTTCAACCTGCGCCAGAGGACGGACCACACCTCGAGCACGCCGGTCATGACTTTCCTCATCCCGGAGCGCGCGCGAGAGACGGTCCGCGCCTACCTCGCGAATTCCGGGTCGCTCGGCGTCCAGACGATTCTGAAGACGCACGACATCACGTCGACCGGCCGTTTTGTCCCGGCCGCCCGCGCGGGCGGCCAGCCCCTTGACGCGCTCATTCTCCTGACCGGCCTCCACTACCAGGGGGAGCACCTGTCGCCGACGCTGCAGCGCGAGGTGCGCACGCTCGCCGAGACGGCGGTCCAGCGCAACGAGCTCGGCGACCTCGAGGGTTTCTACATGGACCTCCTGTCGCTCGGCCGCCGGCTCGACTGGACGCAGCTCTCCGAGCTCACCAAGCGCACCGAGAGCGTCCACACGGTCGAGGAGTACTCCCATCTGAGCCGGGTCGCGCCCGACCAGCTTCCATTCATCTACTCGGCCGCGCTCCTCTCAAACTCGTCGGACCGCGTGGCCGCCTACCTTATCCGCTTCGGGAAGGCCGGCTCCGAGGACCTGCGCCTCGCGATCGCGGACGGGCAGGGCGCCGTCAACCTGCTGCTGCAGCGCGAGGTGCCCGTCAACCGCTCGCCGGGGCCCGCGATGGGTGCCGCGTCGGCGCTGGTCCTTGAGCATCCGAGGCTCATGCTGGCGGCGAAGTACGCGGGCTACATCCTCGGGCTCTTCCTTCTGCTGCGCGGACTCGACATCTGGATCGTGGCCCCCGGGGGCGGCTCCTCGGGCGGCGCCCAGCAGCACGCGCGCGCGGGCGTCCTAGCGATCGTGATGTCCGCGCTCCTTATCGTCGCCACGGAACCCTTCCTCCTCAAGGCTGCGCCACCGTCGGAATACCGGGTCCACCTGGCCATCCCGATGCTCGCGGCCACCGCCACCCAAACAGAGACTGCTCAATCCTCAAAACCGGTCACTATGGAAACCTCCACACTCGTATCAATCGGCATATTCGCCGCGCTCCAGGTAGGAATGTACATGGCCTGCCTGCGCAAGATCCGCGAAATAGAGACGCAGGACGCATCGCCGCAGCTGAAGCTCCGCCTCATGGAGAATGAGGAGAACCTCTTCGACAGCGGGCTCTACGTCGGGATGATGGGCACGGCCGCGGCCCTCGTCCTGCAGGTCGTCGGCGTCATCGAGCCGAACCTCCTGGCCGCCTACTCGTCCAACCTGTTCGGCATCATCTGCGTCGCGCTCGTGAAGATCCGGCATGTCCGCGGGTTCAAGCGCCGCCTGATCCTCGAGGGCCAGAGGGCCGCCGTTGTCGTAGCATGAACAGGACGCTCCTGCTTTTCATCGTCGATTTCCTGTTCCTGAACCTCATCGCGCTCACGCGGTGGGAAAGGGCGGAGCCCGCCCGGCCGCGCCAGCCCCCCGTCAACGAGATTTCCGCCAACACGGTCTCCAAGGACCAGGACCTCGTCGAGGCCATGAGGCAGTCGCTCGCCGAGGAGCAGCTGTCCCGGCAGGCGCTCGAGCAGAAGCTCAACTCCGCGGACTCGACGCTCGCCTCGCGCGAGCGCAGCCTCGGCGAGCTCCAGACGGACAGCCAGAAGCTGACCGCGCAGCTGGTCGACACGCAGAAGTCCCAGGCCGAGCTCAACATCAAGTACCAGTCCGAGACGGAGGAGAACGCCCTCTCGCGGAGCCAGCTGGCTCAGCTGCAGCGCGAGCTGGAGGACAAGAAGGCGGAGGCCGAGCGCCAGAAGCAGGCCCTGACGGCCTTGGAGCAGCAACAGGCCGATGCGCGCAAGCAGATCGAGGGCCTGACGGTCGCCGTCGCGGTGGGCCAGCGCGAGAACCAGCAGCTTGTCGCCCAGACCTCGCAGCTTGAGGGCCAGGTTCAGACCGAGCGCACGGAGCGCGCCAAGGTCGAGCAGGCCACCAACCAGCTCGCCGAGGGCGTGGGCCAGCTCGCCGAAAATTCCGGCGAGCTGACGAAGGAGATCCGCGACAACCGCCCGATTTCCGCGAACGTGCTTTTCAACGACTTTCTCGCGAACCGGGTGCAGACGACCTTCACGGCGTCCCGCAAGGGGCTCTTCGGCAACACCACGCGGGACAAGGAGGCAAAGAC
>Ga0302326_10019752_pt1 | contig 13886 bp, 14 predicted proteins | sample Palsa_T0_3_FD_202264 | JGI IMG/M metagenome (GOLD analysis project Ga0302326, IMG submission 202264) | Peat permafrost microbial communities from Stordalen Mire near Abisko, Sweden - Palsa_T0_3 | ecosystem: Environmental > Terrestrial > Soil > Palsa > Peat permafrost | place: Sweden: Abisko... | reverse complement strand
TTCGCTGAAGTCTTCGGCAACCGTTAAGGCACGCCTATCGGCTGGCTCTCGCGAGCGTTGGCCGGAGAGCCGCTGACGTAGTCACTTCGCGCGCAGGGGGCCTGGATGTTTTACGAACCCGGACGCATGCCGCACAATCTGCCGCACGATCCGTTCAAGTCGTGCGTGGTACCGCGGCCGATCGGATGGATCTCGACGATCGATCAGGCTGGCCGCCATAATCTCGCCCCGTTCAGCCAGTTCCAGAACGTCACCTTCGACCCGCCGATGGTTCTTTTCAGCGCCAACCACAATACGACCGGCAAGTATAAGGACAGCGTCGCCAACGCCGAGGCGACCGGCGAATTCGTCTGGAACATGGCGACCTATGCTCTGCGTGAGGCGGTAAATCTGAGCGCGCAGGAGTTTCCACCTGAAGTCGACGAATTTGAAATCGCCGGCCTCGCCAAGGCGCCGTCGCGGCTCGTGCGGGCGGCGCGCGTCGCTCAGTCGCCGATCCATTTTGAATGCCGCTATCTGCAGACGGTGCATCTGCGCGGCAACGGCGTGATGGGCAGCGCGGACGTGGTCTTCGGCCAGGTGATCGCGATTCATATCGCCGACGACGCACTGCGTCCCGACGGCTGTATCGACGTCCTGAAGCTGCGTCCGATCGCGCGCCTCGGCTATTACGATTACACCTCGATCGAGAGCATCTTTTCGATGAAGATTCCGGGCGACGAAATGATGAACGCCGGCCTCGAAGGTTCGCCCGAAAAGTGTGAGGAGATCCTCACGACCCGCCGCACCAGCTAGATTATCTCGTTTTCAAACGGCCCTTCGGCATCTCGTCACGGTGTCGGCGGAGCTTCAATCGCGCCGGCGGCATACGCGACCGCCGCGTCGGCAGTGAGCAGATCGGCCTTGCTCTGAATCAGCGTATAGCGAGCGTTGGCCAGATCGCGCTGAGCCGTCAGCAGCTCGACGATCGTGCTGAGCCCCTGCCGATAGGTTTCGAGATTGGCATCGTAGGCCTCTTGCGCCGCCGCCAGCAGCGCCTGTCCGTAAGCGTATTTCTCCACCGATGACTGGAACTCATAATAGGCGCGCCAGACTTCCGCGATCGCTTCGAGCTCGGCGGACTCCAGATCCGCGTGCGACGCGGCCAATTCAGCGTCGGCCCGGCGGTCGTCGTTTAACCGTTTGAAGCCCGTAAACGCGTCCCAGTGGATATTGATCAGCGCAGAATACTGCGGTTGCAAAGTTGAGATCGTCGGCGGCCCATTGAACGTATAGCCCAAGTATTGTTCGCCGTAATTGGCGTCGAGGCCGACCATCGGATACCACTGGGCCGCTGACTGCCGTTGCGAGGCCTCGGCGGCGCGCACGTCGGCGACCTTGGCCGACAGATCGGGCCGATGGCGAATCGTATCGTCGATCAGCGCCTCGATTTCGCTGCCGAGATTCGACGGCACCGCCTGGCGCTCGAGCGTCTCGATCGGCAGCGGCGTGTTTGCGGCGACGCCGATCGCAACGGCTAGATTCGCCTGCCCCTCGCGCACGAGCAGCTTGGCGTTGGCAACGTCGTATCGCGACTGCGCCACCCGTTCGCGGGCGAGCAGAAGTTCAGGTTCAGTGGCGAGGCCGTTGTCGAGCCGATCCTGCACGGCCGCCATGTCAGTTATCGCCAGGTCGAGATTCTGCTGTGCGGCGGTGACCGCCGCATGCGCCGCGTCGAGCGCATAATAGGTGCGCTCGACATTGAAGACCACGTCCTGCAACCGCCGGTCGAAAGTAAAGTTCGCCGCAATCATCTCGTTGCGCGCGAGATCGGCACCGGCGCTGCGGCGGCCGAAATCTAGAATCGTATAGGTCAGCTCGATCATCGGGTTGCTCTGCCATTGCTTGACCACGCTGGCATGCACCGGAAGCTGGAATAGAACCTTGGAATAGCCGCTCGGCGTATCGACGCCTACCATCGGATAGTACGGCGCGCGCGACTCGCCGTATTCGGCCGCCGCGGCGCGCGCCGACTCCCATGCGCTGCGCGTGGACGGATTGCTGCCGAGCGCCATGTCGACCAGCGTCGGCAAATCGTAGGTGGGGAGATTCGGCGCAGCTGAGGGTGGCGGCTCGACCGCCACCGTTCCCGGCTGGTGAACCGCGCTGATCGAATAGTGGTCCGAGGCCTGCGCCGACGGAGCCCACTTGGTTTCCGTGCCGGCGGGCGCATAGCGATCGGGTGCGATCTCCGGCTGCTCCGCCATGTAAGTGCATCCCGAGGCAACCACGGCCACGCCGACAATCATCGCGGCGACGAAGCGTCGCGCGCGTGCGCCGGCCATTCGGCTGTCAGACGCTGATGAGGATTTGAACGGTAACTTCTCACGCTTCTTCATATGGCTACCTGAATCCCGCCGGCGGATTTGGTTGAGCGGATGCAAATAATCTCTCACGGAAAAACCTGGCGGCGTCCCGGCAGACATGATGGCGCGAAACGGCGGGTGGTTTACAGCGGTAGCCCGCAAATTCCGGTCCCCGTGGTTGAAATCTTCGACTTCCGCTATCTTCGATTGCGAGCAACTCCGCGGCGCCGCGCGATGCCACGCGTGCCACGAAATGATGAGAGGGGACGGATGTTAATGAGGGTACGGACGAATGGCCCCATCACGATCACAATCCGGGGTTTCGTGTTTCTGCTCCTTGTGCTCCTCCTCGGCTGTTCCAATTCGGAAGCCCACTCCCACAAGGCAAATGCGGGCATCGCGGTTTTCACTGGCATGGGCGATCCGCTCCCGGGCGTTGCGAACAATTCGGCCGATCTGAGGATTTTCGCCAACGGCCAGATTAACTTCAAAGAGATAGACACCCTCAACAACGCCCAGGCCCCCACTGGTCCGGCCGGAGGTCTCGGGCCGCTGTTCAACAACGTCGCGTGCGCGGCCTGCCATGACCATCCGGCCCAAGGCGGCACGGCGCTGTTCCTGCGGGATATTCGCGTGCGCGATGCCGGCGACGGTGCCCCGCCCGCCGCGCTTTTCGCGGTCGACAACATGCTGCACGCGGGCCCACAGACCCAGGGCGATCAACCCATCTTTCCCTTCGGCGACGTGTCCCCGATTCTTGGTGGTCAAATTTCTTCGTTGAGTAACACGCCGTCGGCGTGCCAGCTCGAAGTGATGAGCAAAAGTACATACAGCCCAATGCTGCCGGTTTGCGATCCCACTTCGGAAGGTTTTGCCAAGGGCGGAAATTGCGTCGGCGAGCGCCTGAGTCTTCCCCTGATGGGCGACGGCCTGGTCGAGGCGACCGCGGACGCCACCTTCCAACGTATCGCGGCTTACGAACCCGCCGATGTTCGCGGCACTGTGAGAATGCTTACCGAAATCGAACAGGTCGGAAAACCGGGCGGCCAGGTCTCGGCGGCGACAATCGCGGCGCTCAGCGTTCCGCACGTCGGGCGCTTTGGCTGGAAGAGTCAGAACGCCACTATCCTCGGGACCGCCTCGGACGCCTACATCGCCGAAATGGGAATCACCAATGAACTGAACTCGACTCCGACCAGCACCTGCGCCCTCGGCGTCCAGCAATTCGGGGTGACGCTCCAGTTCGCCGACGATCCTGAAGATACGGTTGATTCGACAGGCCGATCGGATATCGATCGATTCACTGATTTTATCCGCGCGCTGCAGCCGCCGCCCGAAATTGCGCGCAATTCGATGGCCGTCGCGGGCGCGCGACTTTTCGCACAGGTCGGATGCGAAAGCTGCCACACCGCATCGATTACGACGGCCGACAACCCTGCGTCGTTCATTCCGCCAACGATCAACGGCATGCCAATGTCCGCGAGCTTGAACAAGATTCTCTCGCGGGTGACATATCATCCCTATAGCGACTTTCTGCTCCACGACATGGGTGCGCTGGGCGACGGGATAACCGACGGGATCGGTGGTCCGACGATGATGCGAACGATGCCGCTATGGGGTCTGCGGGCGCGCGAGGTATTCCTGCACGACGCCCGTGCGACCGATCTTCCCACCGCAATAATGCTGCACGCCGGGCAGGGGCAGGCCGCCGCCGATGCGTTCGCTGCGCTGAGCTCGACTCAGCAGAATCAAATACTCGCGTTCCTGATGACACTCTGAATCAAACCGGAAGCCGGGATTAAGGTCTGACTCGATCGGCGCGTCATTCAGTCGGTACTTTAATCGAGCGGTTTTCCGAGGGCTTGTCGGACTGATCTTTCGCTTTCGGCATCGTGGCGGTGCCGATACCGAGCACGCAGGCGGGTGCCGCGGTGTTTTTCGCGACGGCGTTTCGGTCGTTTCGGTCAGGGTTGGCGCGTCGATATGCCACCCATCGCGCGAACTCGCCCGGCGACGCAACGACGCCCCGAAATCTCATGCATACAGTTGCGCACCCGCAGCCGGCGTCGCAGTTGCCATGAAACTCGCCGCGCGATTTCAGGTTGATCAGCAGCCGTTGAGTCTTACCCGGGAAAATATCCACCGGCTGGCTGAAACCGGGCATCCAGAAACTGTGAATGACATCGGCGGACTGGAGGTCGAGCCGCACCGCATCGCCACTCGGAAAATAGATCTCATTGCGGGATTTGATTCCGAGCGAGGGATAATCGAACTCCCACCACCATTGATGCGCAACCGCGCGAATTTCCAGTTTCGGACTCCCGCCCAGGTTGATTGCGGCGCGGATCGCATGTCCCCCGACGACGCCCAAAATGGCGGCGCCCAGGAATATTGCGGCGAAAGAAACGGCGCGCGACGGTTTCATACAATTCTTCAGATGAGGTCTCTGAAATCAGATTTCAATCGGCTGATTAATCCGTTCCCGCCGTTGCCCGCGGCGGCTTCCGCGTCTCTGGCGACCTCGGCCGGGTCCACTTGCCGCACATATTGAATCGTCGGACGTCCGTCAGGATTCACCAGAAAGTACTCCAGCACGTGGTCGATGGATCCGTCCGACTCGCGCGCGATCCGCAGGCCAAAAGCCGCCATTACCTGGTCGATCTGAGGCAGCGAACCAGTCAGAAAGTACCATCCTTTCAGATTGGCGCCTTCGGCTTTCGCATAGTTGAGCAGGCGGTCCGGATTGTCGTTTTCAGGATCGACCGTGACCGAGACCATCCATACGCTGCTACCCAATGATGGACCCAGTTGTTTGGCGATTTGCACCATGTGCGAGGTTAGAAGCTGGCAAGGACCCGGACAGCTCGTATAGATGAAATCGAACAGGACCGGTTTGCCCCGAAGCGACGAGAGGGACATCGGCCGGTTGTACTGATCGGTCAAAGTGAGATTTGGAACTTCGCTGGAGGCATCGGTAATCGGATAGCCACCCGTTCCTTGAGTGGAAGTCGCGGTTTTGCAGCCTCCAATGACCAACAGGGTCGCGCTCAAGGCGATCAAGAAATAAGCAAGCAGTCCTCGACGGTCATGTCGCGGACGAACTTGCGTTGGCGACAGCTCGTGGGAATCCATTTGACAAAACTCCTGGCCCGCCAAGCGTCCGCGGCGTCAATGCTGCAGCGATGACTGTAGTGTCATCATCAGCGACCGATTCTCGCGCGCTTGATTGAGCGTTTCCTGATATTCGTCGCGTTGACGCGCGGCGAGCTGGCTGTTTTCCTGATCGGCCATGGCCTTGCATTGTGCGAGACTGATGGCCGTTTGAGGTCCTCGTTCGCAGTCGCGCTCACGTTGCGATATTTTCTGGCTCTCGCGCTGAGATTTCGCGATCGTAGGATCGTGACCGGGCGCCGAATCCGACGCCGCTGCGCATCCGGCTAGAAGAGCCGCGAGCCCAAGCGCCAGCGTTTTCATCTGATCTTCCTGGTCTTCCCCGATTGTGGTTCGGCGCCATCGTCTAATGGGTCGCCGATACTGATGGAACCGTCTGACGGCCAGCTGCGGTTCCCGTGGCGAGCAAGGGCACGACGCTATCCGCGAGGACCTTGTCCGTCACGGTTATTTTATCGGGCGTGAACCACGCGCGCACAACCCCGGCGCGGTCGACGATAAACGTCTCGGGAATCGAGTCAGGATCTCCAAATCCGTCAGTTTGGGCGTCGTCGAGCATCGCTACCGGATAGCCTAACGATGGCATAACCTGGGCGACGTCCGATCGCTCGTGCGAACGATCGACGCTCAGGCCGATCATCTCGACTCCCCGAGCGTGGTATTGCCGGTAGAAACGGGAGAACGCCGGCATCTCGCTGCGGCAAGGCGTACACCAGGTGGCCCAGAAATTGATGATCACGACCTTGCCCCGCAATGATGCGAGATCGAAGGTCTGGCCGTTCAACTCCTGAACCACGAGCCCCGGCGCGGCCCGCCCGACCTGCACATCGGCGAACGCGCATCGCGCGGATACGATCGCCGTGAACATCAAGATAAGAGCGAATGGCGCGAGCCGCATCTTCAAAGCTCACCAATCGTAACTAACGATCGATTTCACCAGGTATGGCGCGACCAACTGATAACCATTCGTATATGCGAAGACGGGAAACTCCACGTCTGTATACCACCTGAGTACCCACAGCCTGATCTCGCCGCCCGGAGCCAGGAGAGCGCGATCGTATCCGCTGTCCGGCTTGTCGGATTCGTCGCCGGAATCGTGCCCACGAACCGAACCATAAATCGTAAGAAAGGGCGCCAGTTCCTTGAGCGGACCGACGTGCCCGAAGTTGTAGTAGATGCCCACCGCGCCGGCGAACTCTTTGCCGGGGCTGTAATTTCCGGTGGTCAGGAATGGGTATTCGTACTGCACCTGCGTGTACCACTTAAACGGAACTTCGTTGCGAAAGGTCAGATCGAGGTTTCCGATCCTCGATGGAAAGGCCCCAAACTTGTAGGCGCCCAACAACAAATCGGTGCTTCCGGTTCCGATCGAAGTGTCGCGATCGAAGTCGTTGTACACATGGTCGCCGGTCGGCAGCTTGAAGCCGGCTAATAGTCCCAGCGACATATCCTCCTGCAGTCCGGTGTACATGCCCCAGATCCGCACGTCGCCAAAATTGGAGTGATTGTATTCGTTTATCCGGTTAGGGTCGTCGTCGCTCACCGTTCGAAACGTCCGGATCGTGTACGGCACGGTTACCATTGCGCCGAAGTTCCGATTGAACATGTATTGAGTGCCAGCCGTGATGAAATTTGTCTTGATTTGTTTGTCGGCGTTGTTCTTGCCGGCCGACGGCTGCGTCGCGTGCCAATTGATGTACTGGTTCATGAAATCGTATTCCATCCAGGAGGTGCCTCCTGAACCCTTCGGCAGCAGCGACGGAGTGCCGACATCGAAGATGCCGCATCCGCATGCGCACGCCCAGCTCAAACCCGGTGTTAACGACATAATAATGACTATCGCCGCCATCAGACGGTCGATTGAACGACTGCTATTCATGGATCTCTCCAGGCGGTCCGATATATTGCCGCCTCGACAGAACACGACCTCGTGCCGCTACAAGCCGGCACAAGATCAAACCTTCGAAATCTATTTTGGACGCAGGCTCTTAGATGAGCTGCTTGGGGGGAGGCGGTTCGGGACCTGAGATACAGTCGTCTATCCGAACCGGCGCTTCAGCGGTCACCGGCACAAGCTTGCCGATGGGGTGTTCAATTATGATCGGCGCTGGGCGGGCGAGCAGGATGTTCGCCGCGCGGTCGAACGATTGAATCGGACGACAAACGTTGACGGTCAACTCCGGATGATTCGGTCCGGCAACGAGGGCTAATCCGGCCGTCGACGGTGCGCTGGCGATCAGCAGGACGACCGCCAGAATCGAACTGATGGTGCGTAAATCCGATTTTGAAAGCAGCCTCACGCGATCGGGACTCTAGAACAGCCTTTGCCCATCTTCAAGATCGTTGGCCCTGATCGTCACGACCTGCCCGTTCATCTGAAACGGCAGCATAATCGGGGCGCACGAGGCGGCGCCGACTTCCATCGCCTCCAGGGTGTAGCGATTGCCGCAGTACCTGCAGACGAGATTGCCGTGTGAAGCGTAGTAGCCTTTGCGGTAGACGTAGCAGAGTTTGCAAGCATCGAAGGCTACCTTGATTTTTCCCGTCGAATCCCGGGCCACGAGGAACCGAACGTCGCCACCGGAGCGTTCTTTGTATACGAAAAAATGAACGTCCCCTTTTTGCAGGCTGCTGGCGTCGATATTTATCAGCGGCTTTTCGACGACAACCGTAAAATCAGGCTCGTCTCTTGTCGTTTCAAAGTACGACGCGGCGGCGGCGATCAGGAGGATCACAACCACAAACCCGATGATGCGGAACCTTGCAAATCGGCGTCGCATTTTGTTGTTGAAGTTGCATCGCGATGGTGGCCAAGTCAATCGACGGTCGCGAGACTTCCTTTCTGTATTGATGGATCGCGTGCCTTTTGACGCTGTCCCTCGCACGATTCATAGTCGCGTTGCTAATTAATCGAACGCCTGCTAACAAAACGAGGCATAGCCACCCGCGTTCCGATGGCGGCGAGGTCGACTCGCCGTAGGACGCTCCCGGGCGCTTGCGCCCGCATTAGCGGAGCCCAGGAATTTGTGACGGAAGGATGGCTCATCGGCTGACATCGGGGCGGCAATTTGCTCCTCCAGGGGCGGCGATCATTTACGCGGCCGCTAGCGAGCTTGCGCTATGAAGCTGACCGTGCGCACCCGGCGCTGGCTCCCCGTCTTCCACCGGCCGCGCAATCGCGAAAGCATCCTGCTGTATTCCGGTTCGTCGCCCGGCGAATACCATCGCGTCGTTTTCCATCGCCATCACGGCAACGATCGGCCGCATGTTCATCTGCATGCGCAACTCCACGAGCGTTCGAATGACGGTCACCATGCGGCGGGTCATCATCACCATCCGCATAGTCATCCGTCCGCCAACGAGCACGAGGGCGGGCCAGATCGCTCGGCGGGTCACTGGCATTTTGAGGCCGACGCGGCACCGTCGCATCCGTTTCAGATTCTTTCGCTCGAGTACGTCGTTATTGCCTGTGAATCATTTGCGCAGGCGAAACGCACCGAGCGGGTAGTCGATCATCCGGCACGCCCGCCTCCCGATACTCTGTTCGACTCCTGAAAAAGCTCTCGCTCCTTCGAAAACCAACCGCCGCTGAAGCGTCAGGTACAAGTGCGTCCGCGCCCTGCGAATCGGGACGGTCGTCGGCTCATCGAAACGGGCGAGCGTTCAGCGAGAACGCGACTTCGCCGTGACTCCGCGTCGACGTGGAGTCGCGCCTCGCCCGGCTGAGCAATTTGTCATGAGGTTGCGTCATGCGACACCGGATTCGTGTGAGTCGTTCGCGACGAATTTCGAAGTTTGCGATCTGGATGGCTATTTTTGTCTGCTATGCGTTAATGCTCCCTCGCCAGCTGTTGGCATCCGAAAGTTCGCGGCATCGTTTCGTTGCACGCGGAAAGATCGAAGACAGCCTGGGACGTCCGATCGCCGGCGTGCTGGTCACGATCTTGAACGCCACTTCTGGCGCACCGCTTGAAACGACAACTACTTCCGCCGAAGGCAATTATAATTTTCCTGCCGTTGAAAAAGGGCGCTTCATCCTACTGATTGAAAAGGCGGGTTTTCACAGTTCGCGGATATACATAGTCGTCCCGCAGGCCGCCGCCGAAGGGCCACTCGTGCTCGAATCCGAACAGCCACTAACGATGGCCGTCCGCGCGGCGCGCCTGAATCCCCAAAACGAACTGTCCAAGACCGGCGCGAGCAAGTACACGATGAACGCGAAAGATATCCAGGAATTGCCGGCCGGAAAGTTTACGCCGCTGAACGAGGTGATGGTCCAGATGCCCGGCGTAACGCTCGATCAGAATCAGGAGATTCATATTCGGGGCGAGCATATGGGTATTCAGTACCAGATGAATGGGATTATGCTCCCGCTCGACATCAATACCGACCCGACCTTCACTCAACTGTTGAATTCATTTTTTATCAAGCGCGTAAGCCTGCTGGACGGTATCCTGCCGGCTCAATATGGCTATCGTACCGCTGGTGTCATCGATCTCGTGACCAAGAGCGGCTGCGATCAGCAGGGCGGCGAATTTTCCATGCTCGGTGGCCAGCGCAACACTGCCGAGCCCTCCTTTGAGATGGGCGGATGCAAGGGCAACTTTGGTTATTTCGTCACGGGACTCTACCTGCATAATAACCTGGCTTTCAGCTCGGCCACTCCGGCTCCCGATGCGATCCACGACGTGTTGAATCAGGGGCAGGCCTTTGGAAACTTCACCTATCAGCTCGGCCCCACCACGATGGCTGAACTAATGACCGGTTTCACGGTCAACGACGGACAGTTTCCCAATCGGCCGTTCATGCCGGCCTTGTACAATCTGGCGGGCGTCAGTCCGGCCGGCTACCCATCAACGGGGATTCGTTCGAGTCTCGAGCAACAGGACTATTTTGGTGTCTTCGCGTTGAAGTCGGCACCGCTGGTCAACCTCGATTATCAACTGGCCTATTCGATTCATTACAACAAGGAGCAGTTCAATCCGGATCCGATCGGCGATCTGATTTACCAGGGCGTAGCGTCGAACGCGCTTTACAGCGACCTCTCAAACTCGTTCCAGGGCGACGTGTCTTACGAGCCCGACGCTTCGCACGCATTGCGAGCAGGCTTTTACATTGGTGAATTCGGCGTGGAGGCTGACGACAGCTCGCTCGTCTTTCCGGTCGACTCCTCGGGCCATCAGCTCCAGAACACCCCGAGAACTGTCGGGGCCAACATGAACAGAATCAACATCCTGGGTGGCATCTATGCTCAGGACACCTGGCATATTACGCAGAAGCTGGGAGTGAACTTCGGTGCTCGATGGGACATCGTTACCGGCTTCACGGTGGGCGATCAGGTCAGTCCGACGATTAATTTCTTTTATGATTGGATTCCCGGCACGACGGTGCATGCGGGTTTCGCCCGTTATTTCCAAGTGCCAAATTTTCAAGCTGTGCCTCCGGACCTGATCACGGCGTTCAAGGGCACGAGCGGTTCCGTCGGCACCAGCGGTAATCCATTTCCGGTGCCCGAGCGCGACTACTATTGGGATGCGGGTATCACGCATCGGATCATCGAGGATCTGAAATTCGAGAACGACAATTACTTTCGTCTCGATCGAAACTACCTGGATGAGGGTCAGTTTGGCTTCGTCCCGATCGAGGCGCCGCTCAATTACTCCCGCGGTTATGGTTGGGGGACCGAAAACACCTTCACCTACAATCGCGAGAACTTGTCATCGCGCCTGAACTTTACGGTGGCGCGTGAGGAGGATACCGGCGTCGATACCGGACAGTTCAATTTTTCGCCCGACGAGCTCGCGTACCTGGACAAACATTATTTCGTTCTCGACCACACGGCGCTGCTTACAATATCCGGCGGGGTCGCCTACCGATGGAATAATTGGTTGTTCTCGACGGACGGCCAATTCAACACGGGCCTGCGGGCGGGCTTTGCGGATACTGAGACCCTGCCGAACGTATGTCAGATCAATCTGGCCGTTGCCCGCGATGTCGACCTTCCCTGGATCGGCAGAATAAACAACCGGATTATTCTGCAGAACATTTTCGATCGAACGAACCTGATCCGGCCGCCCACCGGAATCGGAGTCTTTCAGTCGGCGTACGGACCGCGGATTACGGTCTACGATGCCGTCACAGTGCCTTTGCCGGCGCCTTGAGCGACCTCAAGATCGGATAACTTGTCCAGCGTGCGCAGGCCTGGGAAAAGCATCATCCAGAGAACGACCACCAGGATGGTGCCGGCACCGCCGATCACGACCGACGGCACCGTCCCGAACCATGCCGCCGTTACGCCCGATTCGAAACCGCCCAGCTCGTTGGACGCCCCGATAAAGAGCGAGTTGACGGCGCTGACGCGCCCGCGCATCTCGTCCGGGGTCGCGAGCTGGACCAGGCTGCTGCGCACGTACACGCTGACCATGTCGGATGCGCCGAGCACCGCAAGCGCCGCGATTGCCGCGATGAAGTTGCTCGAGAGACCAAAGACGATCGTCGCCACGCCAAAGATCGCGATCCCGGCGAACATCGCCAACCCCGACTTGCGGTGCACCGGAACCCGCGTGAGGAGCATCCCCGTCAACGCCGCGCCAAGGGCAGGCGCGCTTCGCAGCAGGCCGAGACCAACCGGCCCGACGCGAAAAATGTCTCTCGCGTAAATCGGCAGCAGCGCGGTGGCTCCCCCCAACAGTACCGCGAACAGATCGAGCGAAATGGCTCCCAGGAGTATTGGCTTAGTGGAAATGAACCTGATTCCCGCGGTAACGCGTTGAAACGAGCCCACGGCGGGATCATGTAACCGTGTCGGACTGTCGGTCCTGAGCGTGCCGATCGCGACAGTGCTGGCGGCGAAAAAAGCCAGGCATACCGCGTATGCGGCCGTCGGCCCCCAAATGTAGATGACTCCGCCGAGCGCGGGTCCGAGGACCACCGCGGTTTGCCGGGCCGAGGACGTCCATGCGACGGCTTTCGGAAATCGATCGGCGCTCACAAGTTGCGGCAGGAAAGATTGGCTCGCCGGCTGACCGAATGCCCGCGAGCAGCCGAGCAGGACCAGTACCGCATAAAATGGCCATTGGGTTTTCGTCGACAGCAATGTCAGCACGATCAGAAAACCCGCCGCGAGCGCTTGCGCGGCAAAACTAATCGTCAGGATAATGCGGCGATTGTGGCGATCGGCGGTATCCCCCGCGATAAAGAACAGCGCCGCCATCGGCAGGAACTGCGCGAGTCCGACGTAGCCCAGCGCCAATGGACTGCGCGCGATTTCGTAAATCTGCCAGGCGATCGCAACCGACTGAATCTGGGTAGCCAACGTCGCCGCAAAGACGCCACTGAAGAACAGACCAAACTCGCGGTTGCGCAACGGGTTTTCGTCAGGACCTGAGCTAAGGGCCACTTCGAATCTCGTCCCTATTGCGCCGCCGGTTGCGGCCGATCGAGGTTGAACTGCATTTCCCGACAGGTGGGCATTAGGCCGGTCACTGGATTTCCATCTGCACGCGGCACATTCGGATAATCAAACATCGTGACACATTCCTAACGGAAGCGCCGCCTTTAGTTTCCCGGACAAATTGATTCTTGGGCCAGCCTGATGCACAATCGGGACGCTTGCCGCCCTCTTGCCCTATCGACAGCCCATTTCCCTCGCGCTTCGCGCTCGTCGCGTTGATCCTCGTTCCGGCGGCGACGCTGTCCGGATGCGATCCGATTATCAACATCATGGGCGCGAACTTTCCGGCGTGGCTGCTGTGCGTGATCATCGGGGTGGCAGGCGCGGCCGCTATCCGGCCGCTGTTCGTCGCCGCCCGGCTCGAAAACCATCTTGGTCCACTGCCGATAGTCTATCCCTGCCTCGCCCTGTTGCTGGCCTGCGTGGTCTGGATAATCTTTTTCAATCGGACTTGAGTTCAACCGGATCCGAGTACCGGTGGCCATGGCACAAGAGAATCGCACGCAAAGCGGCAACCTCGCCCTCAAAATCGCGGGACGGACGATCGGCGCGCTGATCGTGCTCGCCGCCGCCGTGGTGGCTGCCTATGTCACGCGGCTTTACTACATCTATCCCCGAACCGATGACGCCTATATACGCGCCAACGTGGTGGGAGTTGCTCCGCATGTCAGCGGCCCCATAATCCAACTCCCGGTGGCCGACAACCAGCACGTCAATGCCGGCGATATGTTGTTCGTTATCGATCCGCGTCCTTACGAAGCCGCGCTCGAGATGGCGCAGGCGCGGCTCGCACTGACGGAGCTAGAAATCAAAGGCTTGCAGGATGCGATCTCAGCGGCCGGCTCGCGCCAGAAACAGCTCCAGGCCGACGCCACGTACGACCGGCAATATCTCGCGCGTATCGAGCCGCTGCTGGC
>Ga0302326_10019750_pt1 | contig 13887 bp, 11 predicted proteins | sample Palsa_T0_3_FD_202264 | JGI IMG/M metagenome (GOLD analysis project Ga0302326, IMG submission 202264) | Peat permafrost microbial communities from Stordalen Mire near Abisko, Sweden - Palsa_T0_3 | ecosystem: Environmental > Terrestrial > Soil > Palsa > Peat permafrost | place: Sweden: Abisko... | reverse complement strand
TGAAAGCGGGGGCAAGGTATCGATTCTCGGGACCGAAGAAACGCGTCCATGCAGCTTTTTGTGGTGAAGGCGGGACAGTAATCGAGACGACCGGAGGCTGGCTCATGTTGGCTCCTTGATCGTATGTATCTGGCCCGGGGCTGGATTATCGATCGTTTGTATCTTGCCGGAGGGCCAGCGAATTATGGCCTTTTCCACGTGCGGATTCTTGCCCAGGCCAAAGTGCAGGCGGCGCTGATTTTGAGCGGCGAACCCGCTACCTCCGGCAACCTCTTGCACTTGGTGCTGGCCGTTCCAAAACAGCGTGACCTGCGCGCCGATCGCGCTTCGATTGCTTTTGGTTCCCTCGAGATCGAACTCGATCCATTGGTTCTCAGGAGTCACCGTGTTTTTATAGATCAGCAAGGGCCCGCGTTCGTTGGCCACCACGACATCCAGCACGCCTCGGTTCCACAAATCTACCAAGGCCACCGCGCGGCCGTCGTAGGTATCGGTGACGCCAACCGCCTGCGCCACGTCGACGAATTTTCCACTGCCATCATTCAGCCAAACATGTTTGGTCTGGTAGCCCGACAAGCTACGCCCTTCCATCGCCGGCCAATTCTTGGCGTCGTTGATGATGGCGCTGTGGCCGCCGGCTATTTTGGAAAAATCGTACCAGTAGCTGCGATTGTGGTCGAGCGAGACGTAGCCGTTGGTCAGATACAAATCCAGCGTGCCATCGTTGTTCAGATCGCCGAATTGCGCCCCGAAGCTCCAGCCACCAAGTTCCACGCCGAAATCCCGCGCCAAATTTTCAAACTGCAATGTGTTGCCGCTGGTGCCCTCTTTCGGCACCCACAAATTATTTCCCTGAATCAGTACGCCATCTTCGGAAATGTTGGACACGTAGACGGAGTAGCGGCCCTGGTTGAGGATATCTCCAAAACTCGCGTTCATGCCGCTCTTGGGAGCGAAGCCGACGCCGGTCTGTTGGCCGACCTCGTGGAAGCTGTGGCCATCGTTGAAATAAAGTTCGGATACGCCGTAATCATTGGCTACGAAAAGATCGGGGTGGCCGGTGCCCCTGAGATCAGCCGCGGCAGCGGCCAACGCCCACCGGCGGCTATCGATACCCACTTTTGCACTGACTTCTTCAAATTTGCCATTTCCAAGATTGTGAAAAAGATACTTGCGGCCGCCGTTCTTCGCATATTCGAAACTGTCCGGCATCATTTTGGTGGAAGAGAGATGCCAGAGGTCCACGTTCTCGTTGTAGTAGCCGCCAATAAAGAAATCGAGCAGGCCGTCGCCGTCGTAGTCAAACCACAGCGCGGTGTTCGCGTTGATCCAGGGGGGCAGACCGACCTGGTCGGTCACCCGGGTAAAGCCATGCCCCGCATCGTTGTGGAATAACTCCGGCTTGCCCCACTTGATCAGCAGGAGATCTTCGTAGCCGTCGTTATCGTAGTCTCCCCACACCGCGCCCATGGAGACGCCGGTGCCGGGACGATTCACATCGGCGACGCCCATTTCTTCGGCGACGTCTTCGAAGGTGCCATCGTTCATATTGTGATAAAGGGCGTTCTTCCCGCCTTCTTTGCTGCTGGTAACGTAAATGTCCGGCCATCCGTCGCGATCGAAATCGACGATGGACACGGACGCTCCCATCGAAGCGACTTGCGGCATGATGTTGTCCAACTGAGGATCCAGGGTGGGCGCTTGATGAACAAAATTCACTCCAGCGGCGTGGGACACTTCCTGCAAATAGAAACCGTGGCGCGCCAGGGCGGTTTGGACATCGAGCCGCGCTTTGGCCTCGTTACGGCGCGACGCGTAGCGCTTGATGACTAGCGGAGAGATCACCAAGCCCACGAAGACCACCGCCAGAATAATTCTTGCCGCAGGACCTCGTGTCACTGGGGTGGCGCGCTCCTCAGGGAATTCTGAAACACGTAAGGGGTCACGTATCGCGTGTGGTAGTTCTGCCAGTCTTCGGGGTGTTGGCGATATACGTATTCGTCTTCCAAGCGGCCCGGACGCGTGTCGTACTCGTTCTTCGCGTGGTAGGGCAAAGGCAATACCGTCTTCGAGAAAGTGGAGTTGAAGTCACCGTCCTTGATCCATCCGTCGCCAATCACGATGAAATCGCGCAGCCAGCCGGCGGGTGGGGGCGGTTGCTCCTGAAAACGCAATGACATTTCATCGCCCGAATTCACAATCACGTAGCGATCGTCCACGCGATTCAGCAGTTCTTTCACGTCACCATAACGCGTGTAGTAGCCGATTAGATCCCGCCACCGTTGTTTGGTACCGAGAATCTGGTAGTAGTCGGGCACTTCTGGCGCGGGCGGGCCGTTTTCTGGACGATCGATCACCGAGTAGCCGCGATAATGAAGGTCCGCGACTTCGGGCTCGAGGGTCTGCGTTTCCACCTTTGCGTCGGGCGCACCTTGCGCCCACTCGATGCAGTCCCAATAGATCTCCAGGTTGGTCCGCAAGCGCACGCGGCGCGGAGTGCCGGAGCGAAAAATATTGGTGAGGTCGAAAAGAACGGTCTTTTTGCGGCCAGCCGGGAAGCCGAGGTTCGATTGAGCGGTGCGCCATCCGCCGTGTCCATCGGGAACCTCGACGCTCATGCCCTGCGCGCGCCAGCGATTTCCTTGGGTGATCGCCACGTTGAGCGACGATTCAGTGTCATGGATGGAACCCTGTGCGATCAGATAGAGTGGGCCGCTCTTCGGGGCGTCGTCGCCCAAATCGATTTCAACATAATGGTCCCGGGTAATTCCTTGATATTGGCCGCGGCCAAAAGAGTCGAGCGCGCGTCCATCCAGGGTGCTGATGATGTCGGTGACGTCATTGCCGAGGTCGTCGGTCGCGCGCGCGATGCGGTGTGGGGTGGCCACGGTCTGAAAGCCAAGCTTCGCGGGAGGGATCACGAAGCGTTCGTCGACATAGATTTCCGTGCCGGCGGGATGGTCGACGGTCATGAGTGCCAGACGATCGTAGTAATACACCTCCCAAAGCTCGGCGGTGATGCGCAGGTCGTAGTAGCCGTCGTGGGGAACAAGCTGGTCGCGGCGGATCTTATACCACTCCCCGGTGGCGGCGATCTTCGCGGAGCCCAGGGTATTAATGCGCAGGCCAATGGCGGAGCCCCACGGCACCGCGTCCTTGACGAATTCCATGCGGGTGCCGTTCCAGGCGAAAAGAAACGGGCAGGAGGCTTTCAGACGCTGCTCAGTGACGACTTCCTGGTCCGCTTGCACTCCAAATTCGGCGCGGACGGTGCCATTCGGCCAAACCACGCGCACCACGTCCGAGCTGGTCTGATTGCCGAGGCCAAAGTGAAGCTGTGGGCCGTTGATGGGTTGTTTCTGGACGAGCAGGCCCGAGCGAATTTCGATTTCACCACCGACACCGAAAGGATTGATGCGCTGGTCGCCCACGGCCTGCTTTGCATGCGGCCGAACCACTTGCCAGTGATAATTTTTGGAACCGTGATTCACGGCCTGAACCGGCTTGCCCAGCGCGTCGAACCCAAGCAGGTCCAGGCGCCCGCCAGCAGTCAGATCGGCGATATCGAAAATGGTGTTGGGCCCTGGCGGGCGATCGAGAAGGGTGAATTTTGACGTTGAGTCACCCAGCCAAATCAGAGGGGTTGTTTTGGATTGGGCACCCGGAGCGCCTATGGAACTGAGAACGAGATCCAGCGCACCGTTATTGTCGAGATCGGCGACTTCCAGACGGACCTCGCCCGCTAAGTTGATTAAAGGAATGGGAACTCGCACCAGCGGCGTTTCCTTCCATCCGGTCTTTTCGTTGAAGGAAATACTCGCGATCGTACCACTCGACTCAACAGCGAGCAGATCCAGCACGCCATCGTTGTCGGCATCGGCAACGCCAAGCGCTTTCACTGTTGGCAAATTCGCCGGAAGCGCAACCTCGCTGAATTGACCCTGACGTTCATTGTGAAAGATATGGAGGCGGCTGGCGCCATCTACAATTGCCGCGTCAGCGTTACCGTCCGAGTCAAAATCAGCCCAGGCAAATGCGCGGACGCCAGACACACCGGGGAAAGGTTGGATCACCGCGAAGGTGTCGTCGCCGTTGTTTCGCAGGACTTGCGGGAGACCGTCCTTCTTCCCAAGAACGATGTCCAGGTCGCCGTCGGCTTCGATGTCCACGGCCCAGGCGCCGGTGTACGACCCGTTGACGACGCTTTTCGGCAGCTTCGCGTTGGCGGTGACGTCCGTGAATTTTTCAGGTGTATCCTGCCGCATAAAGCGTAACCCGTCCGCACCGGCAAGCACGAGATCCGTTTTGAAATCGTAGTTAAAATCGATCTGCAAGATGCTTTCAGGAGTCAGCGTAGCGCCTGATGAACCGCCGGGAAAAGGAAAACTCGCGCCCGTCGAAAGGCGTACTTCCCGGGAGTTGGCCTGAGCAATGGCCGGCACTCCTAAGCTCCCCAGCTGAATCGCGCCAATCCAGGTCCATCGGGCAGTATCTTGATTGGGAACCGGTTGTGAAGTAAATGCCAACGCGGTGTCCGAAGGCGCGGGCGAAAAGTCCGGCTGCGGGAGGCGAAGAAAATGGGTGAAGGGCTCCGCTTCTTCGCCAGCCGGCGCCTGTAATACCGCGAGGCTCTCGCGAAATTCCGGAACGCGCATGAGCGTGTTGCGCAGAAAAGTGGTACGTGTGGCGGCCGGATGAAGATCGAGCCCATTGGCGGCGGTCTGCAGGGCAGTCAGTTGCGTCTTCACTTCAGGCGGCCAATTCGAGGAACGCGGAGCGATTTGCAGCAACATCGAGCGGAGCGTCGCGGCGTCTCCTCTCTTTGCCGCAATACGAGCGAGTTCGAGCTGCGCAGCAAGATTATCGGGCTGAGCAGTCAGGATCTTTTGAATCAGTTGTTGATACTCTGTGTCGCTGTGGGATGCGGCCTGGCGTTCCACTTCCTGGGCAAGCTGATATGCCGCGCGATAGTTGCTCGGATTGATTTCAACGGCTTTGCGCCAGTCGGCGATCGCGTTCGCGGAATTGCCCCTGGCGCTGTCCAGGAGCCCGCGAAGCTGGTAGATGTGGTCGTTGTCGGGGGCTAGACCGCTGGCTCGCTCAAACCGTTGAGCAGCAGCATCCAGATTTCGTTGGCGGAGCGCGAGCACCCCCCAATTCGCCCAACCAGCCGGTTCGCCCGGCACCAGAGATGTAACTTCGGAAAGTTTGCTTTCGGCGTGCACGTCGTCACCGACCTGCAGGGCGGCGAGTCCGATGTAGAAAGCGGAAACGACCCGTGCGTACTCCTTCGAGGATTTCGAGGGAAGGTTATTGGCAGAGCGGCACGAACACATACTGACAGACAACACACTACAAAGCAGCGCGAAGGCAACTCGCGGGACGTGGAAAAAGTACGAGTTACGGTGAAATGCAGGCGCGCTGCAGACCATCGCATGATCGAGTTCGACCGCGATTCGCAATATTAATCCTCATTCCTTCACCGCATTCAAAAACCGGACACACAGATTTGTGGCTAGTCTCTCATGCAAAAAGGACAACCGCAAAATCTCAATGGGCTTGCCGGGCAAGCGCTTTTCGGAGCCGGTGTCGTTCGGTGGGCTGGACGATGTGCACCGAGCCTGGCCCACCTCCACAGCCCGTGCGTCGAGCAGATGTACGCCGATCCTGGCGAGAGCGGTCTGGTGACCGGCACGGTGGTGAGAGTTCCGGTGAAGAAATGGAAACCGTAGTGCGCCAACCAGATTCCAAAACCAAAAGGAACCAGTGTGTAACTGTAGCGCACCGCAAGAGGCACGAGCCTCAATTTACGACCGCCCAGCGCGCGCGTCCCCCAGGCAGAGCCGCCGAGCAATACCGCAGGCTCCACAACGATAGGGACATGGCTAGGCAACAGATGCTAAAACACGCAGCCTGGGGTATCAATAGTATATTCGTATTAGGGTGGGGCAAGCATGCCCCATATCCCTGGAAGTTCACCGGCCTTCCGGCTGGCCGCCTTTTGAAAATAATATTGACGCTTCCGAAGCAGAGGCCGAGAATACGCGGGACGCTTGCAGGTCACAGGAGCGGTCCAGCTACCTGAAAGATCATTTTGAAAATGGGGGAACTAGAAAATGTCTGAGCATAACGTGATTGCAAACCAGAAGCAGATTTTGCAGAACCAGAAATCGATTCTCGCGAACCAGGGCAAACTCAAAGCCAATCAGGAAACGATCAAGAAAAACCAGGCGTCCATTTTGAAGAATCAAAAGCAAATCCTGGCAAAACTGAAATAGGATTTCTCTTCGAACCGCTGCGACTTTTCATCCGAAATTCGTCGGTGTCTCAGCTCGTCCGCGTTTTGGCCGGAAAGTACACGATCCGGTCATTTCCCTTTTGCCGCCACAAACCGCCCCACTCCGTGAGCCCATCACCCCGCTCCTCATGACGCCTAGTATCTTTCGGTTATTGCACTCCAGCCGGTGCGAAATAGAATGAGCGGCACTTTTGATGTTGGAGCCTCGAACTTCACCACCCGCGAGGCGAAAGAGATTCGCAACGGCCACAAAGTGGCGCGATGGATGCTCGCTCCGTTGAGCGAATTCGCGGCTGATGGCTCGCCAGGCAGTACGCGCGAGAGCTGCCTGAAATCACTGAGAACTGGAGAGCCCGTGAAGAGTTTGCTCGTTTGTTTGGTGCTTCTGTTGGCCGGAACAGTGGTCCAGGCGCAACAGTCCGATACCCAACCGATTAAATTGGGAGACATTACTTTTTCCGGCAGTATTCGCGAAAGAGTCGAGACTTGGGACTGGTTTGAGCCGAAGACGGGCCACAATCTGTACACGTACTCGGGTACGGTCGTTCGTTTCGGATTTTCACAGGTGCACGATCGCTACGACTGGAACCTCGAATTTGAAGCGCCAATTCTGCTTGGACTCCCGACCCACGCGGTGAACGCGGCTCCTCTGGGCCAATACGGGTTGGGGGGATCCTATTACGCCGCCAACGACAACCAACGTAATGCCGCTTTCATCTTCCCCAAGCAAGCGTTCATTCGCATCAAAGGCGCGCATGAGAGCTTGCGAATGGGTCGCATGGAGTTTACCGATGGCAGCGAGGTGACGCCCAACGATCCGTCAGTGGCCTCGTTGAAGGCGGATCGGATCGGCCAACGATTGATTGGTAATTTCGGATTCTCCGACGTGCAGCGAAGTCTGGACGGAGTGCAGTATCTGTATGGCAAGGGACCATGGACTTTCACCGGCTTGAGCGCGATACCCACGCGCGGTGTGTTTCAAGTGGATGGCTGGGGATGGGTGAAAACGCCGGTCAGCTATGTGGCTCTCACGCACGAGACGAATTCGGCGCACACCAACGCGGAGTGGCGCATCTTTGGAATTTATTACAACGACGAACGCGACGTGGTGAAAACCGACAATCGCCCGGCTGCCGCTAAAGCCCACGATTTCGGCGGCATCAATATCGGAACGTACGGCGGAAATTTCATCGTGGTCACGCCTACTTCCTCCGGTTCGTTCGACCTGCTCGGCTGGGGCGTGCTGCAGAGTGGGACATGGGGACTGCTGACCCAGAAGTCTGGCGCGGGCACAGTCGAAGCGGGCTGGCAGCCAAAATTTGGAGAAAGCGTTCAGCCGTGGTTTCGAGGCGGCTACTACTACGCCAGCGGCGATAAGAACCCCACCGACAAAACGCACGGAACATTCTTTGCCGTACTTCCCACCCCTCGGATTTATGCCCGCTTTCCGTTCTTCAACTCCATGAACCTCACGGACGGCTTCGGCGAAGTGATGCTTCGACCGAGCAAGAGATTCGTCATCCGCAGCGACGTACATGGACTGTGGCTAAGCAGTAAGAACGACCTGTGGTATTCGGGCGGAGGCGCGTTCCAGCCGTCGACATTCGGCTTCAACGGCAGGCCCTCCAATGGCGCCACGTCCCTGGCGACGCTGTACGACATCAGCGGCGACTACAAAATGAAGTATGGTTTTTCGGTTGGCTTGTACTTTGGATATGCGGTGGGCGGCGAAGTTATCAAGAAGATCTACCCGGTCAACTCTAACGGCGCGCTCGGTTACACCGAACTGAACTACCGTTTCTAGTTGGTTGCCGGGAACAGGCTTGATCAACAGAGTAACAAAGGACTGAGGGAGCTCGTATTTCCGGAGCTAACTGATTAGCGTCCGGAATGTTCTTTAGGGTTGTCGCCCATTTTGGTGCACCTTGGCCTAACGCTTAGGATGCAGCAGCGGACCTCAGAAGCCGTGCCGGAGCTAATGACCGCGGCCGAGCTCTCCCCGCAAAACGCTTCTGCTCAGATTGAGCGTGCCAGGGCGCTGATTGCCAACGGAAACAACGCGAAAGCCGTCCCCGTCCTCCAGCGAGCCCTCACCGTGGATCCTTCTTCTCCCGACGCAAAATATCAGCTGGCTCTTGCATTCCAGGCCAGCGGACAGGAGCAGCAGTCGATACCGTTTTTCAGGAGGTTGTCGCTGCCGATCCGCGTAACGCGCCAGCACTCACCAATCTAGGCCTCGCGCTGGTCCAGACGGGAAAAACCAAAGAAGCGATCCCGCTGTACCAGCGCGCCCCAAAAGAGACTCCCGCTGATCCTTTGGTCCATCAGGACCTTGGAGTAGCCTATCTTCAAGAGAGCGACGTCGATGACGCGGTAGCCGATTTTCGCAACGGCTTGAAAGTCGTCCCCGATGCTTATGAACTCCATTACGATCTTGGCCTCGCACTCAAGTTAAAGGACGATATCGCCGGCTCAACCCCAGTTCTCCTGATCCGCCCTATACTCTCGGCATTTTGGAAATGCAGCAGGGCCGCTTCGACGATGCCGTGGAACAGCTCAAGATCGCTCTGAAGTTACGCCCGGGAAATGGCGCCGGCTGGGCCACCATCGGCAGTGTCTATAAACAACAGGACAAGCTGGCGGAAGCGCTCGATGCTCTCCTGAAGGCAATCGAGCTGATGCCAAATCAGCCCGGACCGCACATTACCCTGGCTAGCATTCTCGCGCAGCAAGGCAGAACGGAGGAAGCCGCCGCGGAACGAAAAAAAGTAGCTGAACTCTCACGAAAGGCCACTAACCGGTGGCGCGCTTCTGCTGAAGGACCAGGTCACAGACGCGATCGAGCGCTACCAGGAAGCGGTTTCGAGCGACCCGACGTATCTCGAAGCTCATCGAGGCCTCGCCGCCGCTCTGGAACGTGCAGGCCGGACAGCGGAAGCCGAAGTGAAAAGGCAGAAGGGTGCTCAACTTGATCATCGCCTGATGGCACCTGGCGCACACCGCGTCAGAATTCTCTGCTGGCGGCGGTCGAGTCGCGGCGAAGGTCGCGGACGCTGCCGGATCGAAAAAAAGCGCCAACAACAAAGCCGGAATGAACCGATCGAAGAGTGACATCGTAACCTCAGCGAAGAAACCGCACGAAGTGTTCGCGCAGGCAGTACGACATCTTCGCTTCCTCTGGAAGACCGCATTAGCGATACGCAGCTTCGCTTGGGCCTCTCTTGTACATCAATAGAGAAGTAATCGTACAGACTAAAGATGCAAATGGGCTAAGGACTGGTTCCCCGCGCCACACTACGGTCTCGCTGGGACTTGAAGATCCAGAACCGCAGTCTAACCGAAATCACTCACCGGCGCGAACGGGCACACATCCTCACCGATGTCGACCAAGCTGTCGAAACTTGACTGCGCAAATATCCTGCCAATAATTCTGGCATGGCTAGCAGAATGAGAAGCAGTTATAGTGCCGGGGGTAAAACGAATTCTACATTCCGGCATCGGAGTCACAGCATAAGTTGGGGGACTAACGGCATGCACAAGAATACCGAGGCTATTGTTTGGCGATTATTTTCAGGAGTCGTTCTAGTCGCGCTTTTCGCCGGTTCGGCAAATGCGCAACAATCACAGCTCGTTTTGAACCGAGATAAGAGCACCATAGCCCTTGAGGCTTATGCGCCCAATATAATTCGCGTTACGCTGAGTCTGGAAAAAGACCCGGCAGTGGCTCCGCCCGGCTTCGGGTTCGTTGCAACTCCGTCAGTCGATGGCTGGACACACGAACCGAGTGAACAGGGCGACATCTATCGCTCATCGCGCCTGACCATTAAGATCGACAAGAACGTCCCAGGTAACCCCGTGCCGACGCAGCTAGACATCGATAGGTTTTTCAACGGCTCCGCTCCTCCTGCGCATATCACCATTAGCACGCCCGAAGGCAAGGTACTTTCGGAGATGCTCGGTTGGTCCATGTCAGTGCCCAATCACAAGGATGGCAATGCAAGCGTTTTGAACGACAAGCGTAAATCAGATGCTCCCTTCTATCAGGTGGGTGCTACCTTTGCTTCTCCCGACGACGAGCATTACTACGGCCTGGGTCAGAATCATGAAGGCTTTCTCGATCATCGCGGCCATACGGTGGAATGCTGGCACAACTACACCGCGACCGGTGGCCCCAGCGTGTGCGTGCCATTTTTGGTGACCAACCACGGCTATGGATTGATCTGGGACAATCCCTCGAAGACCACGATCGAGCCTGGCTTCAATGAACAAACCCGGTGGATCTCAGAGGTAGGCGATCGCATTTCGTTTTTCGTTATCGCCGGCGAGAATACCGATGAAATCTATGCCGGATACCGCCAGCTGACCGGGCCTACGCCGTTGATGCCTAAGGCGGCTTACGGCTACATACAATGCAAGCAGCGATATTCCAGCCAGGAGGAAGTACTCGCGGTGGCCAAAGGCTATCGCGATCGGCATCTGCCCGCGGATATTCTAGTCGTCGATTGGTTCTACTACTCCAAGATGGGTCAGCAGGATTTTGTTCCGGAAAAGTGGCCCGATCCAACGGCGATGAATCGCCAGCTCCACGACATGGGATTCCAGACGATGATCAGCGTCTGGCCACGCTTCACAAAGGGCTCTCGCTACTATGATTTCCTCGCTCAGAAAGGCTGGTTCGAGCAACTTGCAGACGGGACGCCTATCGACGGTCTGCCGTATGATCGAGCCGGCTCGGATATTGACACCACTAACCCCGAAGCGGCCCGGTGGTTCTGGGAGGTGATTCGTGAAAACATCATCAGCAAAGGATTTGATTCCATCTGGGCTGATGAAACAGAACCCGACCTACCTCCGGCTGGCGGCTATTTCTACGTCGGGCCTGGCACGCGCTACTACAATATTTATCCCCTGCTGCACACCGCTGCCATCTACGACGGCTTTCGCCGGGACGTCGATCATCGCGCACTCATTCTTTCGCGCGATGCTTATCTCGGCGCACAGCGCAATGGAACCATGTTCTGGTCATCGGATATTTATCCAACTTGGGATACGCTCAAGCGCCAAATTCCGACGGGCCTCGACTTTACCGCTTCCGGGATTGCTTACTGGACCCAGGACATCGGAGGGTGGCAATATTTGCCGGCCGAACATCACCCGGCCCATAACCCGCTTCTTGATCCTTCCGATGCGCGAGACAATGTAGGCGGTTACGACGACTACCCGGAACTCTACACCCGCTGGTTCGAGTACGGCGCTTTTCTACCGGTCTTCCGGGCCCACGGCAGCCGCAAGTACAACGAAGTTTGGTCCTATGGAAAACAGGCCGAACCGATTCTCGAGAAATATCTCAAGCTGCGCTACCAGCTGCTGCCTTATATTTACTCGCTCGGCTATAAAACCTATGAAACCGGCGCGCCGTACATGCGCGCGCTTTTTATGGATTTCCCCAGCGATCCAAAAGTCGCCGATCTCCAAGACGAGTATATGTTCGGTCCCGCGTTTCTGGTCGCACCGGTCACCGAGCAGGGCGCAACCAGTCGCACAGTTTATTTGCCGGCGGGGACGGATTGGTATAACTACTGGACGAACGAGCGTGTCCACGGTGGGCAGACGATCACGGTGGCCGCTCCTATCGATACGCTACCTCTGTTCGTTCGTTCCGGTTCGATCTTGCCACTCGGCGCGCCGATTGACAGCACCGACCAAGTTCAGATGATCGACAAGGTGCGCGTCTATCCGGGCGCGGATGCAGACTTTACGCTCTATCAAGATGACGGGAAGACCTATGCCTACGAAAAAGGAATCCGGAGCATTACGCATCTCCACTGGAATGAGAGCGCCCAAAAATTAAGCCACGAGGGAGCCCCGGCGTGGAAGAGTTCTGACGATCAGATTCTTGAAATCGAAAAACGTTAACCCGGCGAAATGGCGGGTGTGTATGCCGCTCGTCAGGCCATTCCGAGTGCTTTCGGGAATAGTGCAATAGATGTGGGTTTGGATTTTGCGGGCGTTCCTGCTAACTCATTGAAAGGTATGGTAGGCCCGTGCGGATTCGAACCGCAGACCTCTACCGTGTCAAATTCCGAAACCGTGAAAGATGGCGCGACATCGAAGGAGCCTGAGCGATAAGAATAGTCAATATTTATAAGGCTCCCACGCACGTCCCCCGCCTTTCACGTGTAACCGAGCGAGTTTGAGCGAGAGCGCCAAATATGGGTATGGATAGCAAGGTTACGACACAAACTACGACACAAAATTTGGCACTCAGTTTTCTGCTGCGCTTGATCGATCGATTTCTCAAGAGGAAGCCTTGCCGGAGCTGACGTGTTCCGGCTGAGTAGGCCGAAGGCACGCAGCGCACCAGTAGAGTCCAGTCCAGCGGGCCTCGCGCCTGCCCGGATCCTCAATCCACTACCTGTTAAAGGTCCAAATTCCAACCGTCGCAAGCAGGGAGTTTCTAATTTCAATTTTGAGACCCTCGTCTTCTGGGTTTTCGAGAACCGAACACACGGCATTGAATAGTTCGGCCGTGGGAACTAAACAATATCCGTTCGCGGACGCCCCGTTTAGGGCGTGTGTGGAGAATTGGTTTTGCCGTTCGGGAGAGTCTAGCGGCTTTAGTCTGAAACCGTTTCCGATAAGAACGCCCTTGTGTACACGGCCTTCTAGAATCTCTTCTTGGCAATAGCCAAGAAGCTGCCTGAATTTGTCGACATCTATAAAACCCTCCGAACCTTCCACCTCGCCTAGCGCTGTCTTCGTAGAGCGGGGCTCGTGAAGTTCCACATCCCATTCACCCTCATAAGTGTCTGGCTCGGGGACGTCGAAGCCGAACAAGCGAAAAGCCTTTCTAACCGCCGGCTCCAAGATTGATTTTCCCGCCGAAATGCGCATCGACAACTTGGGCAAATGCAGCACCTAGGCGCTCTCCCGTAATACCCTCCGCTACGGGAACGAAGCACAAACGCCCGCCCCCGACGGAGAATTCCAAGGCGACGGGCGATCCAAGGGAGTTGACCGCAAAAACAGTTCCTCCTGACTGAACTACGCTGGCATCGTCCGTTTCCAAATAAGCCTCGAAGTGCAAGTGCTGTTGAAGCACGCGAAGGTAACCGCTGACAGCGCCTTTTGCGGTCTGGACGAGTCGTATCTGCGAGCCAAGCCCAAGTTGCAGTTTGGCGCGTAAGAAGGTCACCTGCGGATGCCCAGCGGGATCGAAAAGAGTGTACGCTGGCGTCACCCCTGCTTGGCCGAAGTTAACGAGGGGTTCAGCTCTTAGAATGCAAATGACTATTCCGCCCTTGACCTGGACCAAGTCGCGTAGTTCTTTCCGGCGTCTATACAAGATATCTGGCATGAAAGCGTGATTGGCGAGGGCGACCGGATCCAATATGAATGCATCGTAGTCGCTGATAGACAGAGCCAGGCCAAAATCCGAAAGAGGACTGATCGAACTGTGGGTTCCAGACGTGCCATAGCTCAGGACGCGACGCTTCATGTGATGAGCACCCCTGCCTGTTCCGAATTCTACAATGGAATCGCGATCTTGAGCTTACGGCAGCCCTTATTGCGTGCGGTACGGTCTGGCA
>Ga0302326_10019745_pt1 | contig 13891 bp, 12 predicted proteins | sample Palsa_T0_3_FD_202264 | JGI IMG/M metagenome (GOLD analysis project Ga0302326, IMG submission 202264) | Peat permafrost microbial communities from Stordalen Mire near Abisko, Sweden - Palsa_T0_3 | ecosystem: Environmental > Terrestrial > Soil > Palsa > Peat permafrost | place: Sweden: Abisko... | reverse complement strand
CGACCCCGACGGTGCCCGGCGTCAAAGCCGTGATCCTGTCCGACGGCGACGCCGAGGCACCGGCCCAGGCGCCGCAAGCGGTGAAGGAGATGATCGCGGCGGGGAACCGGATCAACCACTTCGCGTATAGCTTCGGCGGCGGGCACGGCGATCCAGCCGAGACGATGAACCAAGCGAGCCCAAACCCAGCCGCGGTGCCCGGGGATGAGGAGAACGGCGCGCCCGGATACGACTGCTCCTCGGCGACCTCGTACGTGCTGTGGGGGGCAGGACTGGGGGAGACCCTGCTCCACGGGCAGGTTGAGGACTCTGCCGCGCTCGAGAGCGTCGGCGATCCTGGTCCGGGACGGTGGGTGACGATCTACGCCAACGCCGTGCACGCATACATCGAAGTCGCCGGTGCCTTTCTGGACACGGCAGCGGGTATCGGTAAGCCGCCAAACCCCCCGAGTACTGGACCACGCTGGACGCCGGTGGGCTCCGGCCCCGATGGCTTCATCGCCCGCCACCCACCCGGACTTTAGGGCCCCGCGACCCCGGGGGCCGCGCTACCAGCCCACGCGCTACCAGCCGCCGCGCGGGTCTGCGTTCCCGGCGCTGCGCTTCTTGGCGTCCATCCTCGCGTGCTTGCGCTTGTCCAGGCGCCACTGGATCAGGCTGAGGATGAGGATGATCGTCGGGAAGAAGATGATGACGAGGAACATCGAGTTGGTGATGACCACGTCGTTGGTCTCGCCGTACCAGCCCTCGCCGCCGTTGTTGGCAAGCGCTGCCGGCGCCGCGACGAGAAGCAGCGTGCTGAACGTGAGGGTGGCGGCGATGATCCGGGCGCGGCGCATTCGCGGCGAGATCTTACCGGACATCCCGGCCTTCGTCACGTGGCCGCCGAGGGCGCTGTCGCCGTCGCGGGCTCGTGCGCGCCGACTGCGTCAAGTGCCTTCAACAGCGCCAGGTTGTACTTCGCGCTGATGACCTCGAGGTGGTCGCAGGGGGTCTCGAACACCTGGGCCCCGAGAGCCGCGGCGAGGGTCCGCTGCTTGCGGGGCGCGACCAACCGGTCCTTCGTCGTGACGACGACGGCGGCCCGCGTCTGCAGCCCGTCGAGCCACGGACGGGAGTCGAAGCGACCGAGCTCGCGGCCGGCCTCGGCCAGGTCGCTCGCGGAGGCTCGCAGCAGCTCAGAAACAAGCCAGCTCCCGGCTTCTGTGTCTCCCAGCCCCTCCTGCCTGAGTGCCCGCCGCCACACCCGTCGGGGCGCCAGCGCGAGCAGAAGCCAGAGAGCGCCCATCGCCCGCCAGAACCGCCGCTCGCGCGGATCCTGCCAATCCTGCGCGGTGCCCGACAGCACGAGACCGGAGACGACGCCGGCGTGGTCGCGCGCGACGAGCTGGGCGATCGCGCCTCCCATCGAGTAGCCGACCACGGTGGCCGGAACGGCTCCGAGCAGCTCGAGAGCTGCCGCGGCGTCGTCGGCGCAGTCCGACAGCCTGAAGCGCGCGATCGACCGCAGTCCGCGGCCATGTCCGCGATGGTCGATCGCGAGCACCCGGTAGCCGGCCTCGATGAGGGCGTCGTAGGCGCCGAACCAGTTGATGTCGGCGCTTGCCATCCAACCGTGAAGGAGCATCACCGTAGGCCCGTCACCGCCGCTGTCGCGCAGGAACAGCTCGCCGCGCCCCGGCGCGAAGATGGTGCGCGCCGGAGGCAATCGGACGGGCGGTTCTGGCGGGGCGAGCGAACGTGAGAATCTCGACACGGCCACAGATGCTACGAGGGCGACGGTGGGGGGGCGGGCGCCCGGCAGCTCCACCTTCCTACCATGGGCCTCAATGGCCGTACTGATCGCATCCGACCTCGGCAAGGACATGGCCGGCGAGCCACTGCTTCGCGGCGTCTCGTTCAAGCTCGAGCGCCGCGACCGCATGACGCTGTCAGGCCGCAACGGCGCGGGCAAGACGACCCTCCTGCGGATGCTTGCGGGGCAGGCGTCGGTCGACCAGGGAGAGCTCGTGCTGGCAAAAGGCGCGAAGGTGGCCCTGCATGACCAGCGACCGCCGCGCGAACGGTCGCTGACGCTGCGCGACTACGTGCTCTCCGGAGCACAAGAGCTGGTCGCGATCGAGGAGGAGCTGGGGTCGCTCGAGCAGGCGATGGCGGCGGGTGCACACGACGAGGCGACGATGAATCGCTACGCGCAAGCCCAGGCGCGCCTAGAGCATGCGGGCGGGTACCGCTGGCGCGACCGCGCCCTGGCGACGCTTCACGGGTTGGGCTTCGCGGACGGCGACCTCGATCGGAGGCTCGACACGTTCTCTGGCGGCGAGCTGACGCGCGGGTCGCTCGCCCGCGTGCTCGCGGGCGACCCCGACCTGCTGCTGCTCGACGAACCGACGAACCATCTCGACATCGGGTCGCTCGAGTGGCTCGAGCAACATCTGACCTCCCTCGATGCGGCGATCGTCCTCGTCGCACACGATCGCTGGTTCCTCGAGGCCGTCGGCACCGCCGTGCTCGAGCTCGAAGCCGGCCGCGCTCGTTTCTTCGACGGGCCGTGGCACGCCTGGCGCAAGGAGAAGGCGGCACGTGAGCTCGCGCTCGGGCGCGCGATCGAGCGCCAGGAGGCGGAGATCGCCAGGCTCGAGCGATTCGTGACCCGGTTCCGCGCGGGCACACGGGCCCGGCAGGCCCAGTCCCGCGCGAAGAAGCTGTCGAAGATCGACCGCGTACAGCGTGGAACCGCCGACGGGTCGGCGCTCAACTTTGCGTTCAAGCCCCCGGAGCGCAGCGGCCGGGTCGTCTTCGAGCTCGAGGACGGCCGCATCGAAGCGGGCCACAAAACGCTGCTCGAGCACGCGGAGCTGTGGCTCGAACGCGGCGAGCACGTATCGCTCGTGGGGCCGAACGGGGCTGGCAAGACGACCCTGATCGACACGCTGGCCGGGCGCCGCGAGCTCCCCGCCGGCAAACTGCGCACTGGACACAACGTCAAGCTTGGCTATCTCTCCCAGCACGCCGACGAGCTCGAGACCGGCACCGCTCGTACCGTGCTCGAGGCAACGCAGCACCTCACCCGGCTGACCCCAAACCACGCGCGTGCACTGCTCGGGCACTTCCTGTTCTCCGGCGAGGAGGCGGAGAAGCCGCTTGACGGATTGTCCGGGGGCGAGCGCCGGCGCCTGTCACTGGCGATCCTCGTTCACTCCGGCGCGAACGTTCTGATCCTCGATGAGCCGACCAACCACCTCGATCTCGAAAGCCGCGAGGCCCTAGAGGAGGCGCTGAGCGCGTTCGAGGGCTCGCTACTGCTGGTCTCGCACGACCGGGCGCTACTCGACGCCGTCGGCAGCCGGACCGTAGCCGTCGAGGATCGAACGCTGCACAGCTACGTCGGCGGGTGGCCGGAGTACGTGCGGGTGCGCGCGGAGCGTGCGGCCGCGGACGCGGACGCCGAGCGCGTGCGCTCCCAACCTGCCGGACGGAGCAGCAGCGGCTCCGGTCGGGCGAAGGCGGGCGGAAACGGGTCCGAGACGGCGAAGCGGGGGGGTGGTTCCGCGCCGCGCGAGAAGCAGCGGCCGGAGTCCCGCGCCCAGCGCCAGCTCGAACGCGAGATCCAAACCGCCGAGGCAGCGCTCAAGCTGATCGAGGACGAGCTCACCGATCCGGCCGCGTGGTCGGACCCAAAGCGCAGCGCCGACTCGACCGCACGCCATCAGGCGGCCAAGCGGGAGATCGAGGGACTGTACGCGCGGTGGGAGCGAATCGCCGGGTAGTCAGCCGGCTTCTTTCTCCACCCGGCCTCGCCCCGCCTGCCCGCCTCGCCCGACCCACCCCGACCCGGCCTCGCCCCGCCTGCCCGCCTCGCCCGACCCACCCCGACCCGGCCTCGCCCCGCCTGCCCGCCGTCCTCGCGCGGCTCTACACTGAGGTGCCAGATGTCCCCGTCCGCTGACGCGTCCGTTCGGATCGCGCTGATCGATGACGACAGTGGCTTCTTCGCAGTGCTCGACCGACGGTTCGAGGTGCTCGGCTGGGATCGCCGCGTCCTCGGGTACGCGCCGGGGCCGGACCAGCTCGCGGCTCAGCGACTGCATGTCGTGATCGTGAATCCGGCGCTTACTGGGCTCGACTACCTCGAGCGGACTGCGATCGCGCTCCCCGGCCTGGCGTTGCTCGTGTGCACGGGCGCGTCGACACTCGCAGATCGCGTTCGCGGCTTGCGTGGCGGCGCCGACGACTGGCTGACGAAGCCCTGTCATCCCGAGGAGCTCGTCGCACGCGTGCAAGCCGTGCTCAGGCGACGTCGCCTTGCGGACCGCAGTACCGAGGAGTCGACGGTCGTCGCCGGAGGTCTGGCGATTCGGCCAGACCGCTTCCAGGCATTCGTCGGCGACCACAGCGCAGACCTGACCCGCAAGGAGTTCGAGCTCCTGCACCTGCTTGCGCAGGCCGAGGGCCGGGTGCTCGAGCGCGAGGAGATCTACCAGCGCGTCTGGGGTTACACGATGGTCCGCGGGGACCGCTCCGTGGACGTGTTCGTTCGCAAGCTGCGCCAGAAGCTCGAGCGCATCTCGCCCGAATGGAACTATCTGCACACGGCGTTCGGCGTCGGCTACCGCTTCGCGGCCGAGCGCCGCGAGGCGACCTCGGCGGGCGGGGCGGAGGCGGCGTCGCAGCCCTGGCCCGGCCCCACCGGCGTGCAGCCCGCTAAATTTGCCTACAACGCCGGGGCATAGCGAACTGCTACACCCCCGGAGCGCGACGGCCTGCGCGGTACGATCCGTCTGGAGCCGTGACGATGTTCAAGCCAATTCGCAATATTGCGATCGTTCTCGCCCTTGCCGCAGTGGTCGCCTTCGCGCCAGGCGGCGGCACCGGCAGCCAGGTCATCATCCAAGCGGTGTCGATCGCGTTCCTTGCCGTGATCGGGTGGTTCGCGTCGGTGATGTACCGGCAGCATCGCGTGGCGCTGTACTCACTCGGCGACACTCGCCGGGCGGGGCTGTATGCCGCGGTTGCTGTCGCAGTGCTGACGCTCAGCGCGACGGCGCGCCTGTTCGCCACCGGTGCCGGAGTGGTTCTTTGGTTCGTGCTGGTGGGCGGCGCTGCGTACGCGGTGATAGCGATCGTCTGGGCGGCGCGAAGCTACTGAGCTAGTCTGGCGCGCGGTGACCAGGGAGGACCGAGGCGTAATCGCCGACTGGGTGGTGCTGATCAGTGCGGTTCTGCTGTTCGGTTCGCTGTTCCTGAGTTGGAGTCGTCTGTCACCGAGCTACCTCACGATCGCCAACCAGCTGCAGACGCTCCAGGGCGTGCCGCGCGAGCCGACCGCTTGGCAGGTCTACTCGGCTGCGGACGTCCTGCTCGCGCTGCTCGCTGCCGCATTGATCGTCGTCGCGTTGGTCGGCAGCAAGCGCGGACAGATTGGCGCCATCCTGGCTGCCTTCTTCGCGCTGATCTTCACGATCCATGCCGTCAGCGCCCCGCCGACGAACGGCGCCGCCAACGCGTTCCAGCCAAGCCTCGATGTGCCGACATACGTAGCGCCGTCGCCGACCCCGGGGCCGGGGGAAACGCTCGCGGTCATCGCTCTGGTCGCGGCGGTCGCCGGTCTTGGGGTGTCGCTGGCGTCAGAATGAGTGGGGCGATCTAGGGCCTGCCAGAGCCCCGGGAGTTCGGCGCCAGCCGAACTCCCAATGGAGTTGGCGCCAGCCAACTCCACCGTATCCTGACTACGTATGTCAGTCGTTCCCGCCGATCGGCGCCTTTCGCTCCCGGACGAGCCCGGCGTTTATCTGTTCAGGGACGCCCGAGGCCGGGTGATCTACGTCGGCAAGGCGAAGTCGATCCGCAAGCGGGTCGCGTCGCATTTCTCGAATCCGAGCACGAAGGCGGGGAGCGAGCTGCTGCCGATGATCGACCAGATCGAGGCGCTCGTGGTCCACACGGAGACCGAAGCGCTGTTCGCGGAGCTGAACTTCATCAAGCAATACAAGCCGCGATTCAACGTCCGCCTTCGCGACGACAAGTCCTATCCGTACATCGCGATCTCGCTCGACGAGGAGTTTCCGCGCGTCTACTTCACGCGCGAGCGCCACCGTCGCGAGCGTGCCTACTTCGGCCCTTACAGCAACGCGAAGCGTGTACGGGAAACGCTGGACCTGCTCGGCAAGGTGTTCATGTTCAGGACCTGCGAAGGGCCCGAGCCGGGCCGGCGCAGCGGGTCGCCGTGCCTCGACTACTACATCAAGCGCTGTGAGGCCCCGTGTGTGGGCTACGTGTCGAAGGAGCAGTACCGGAGCGGTATCGACGGCGTGATCGACTTCCTGTCGGGACGCTACCGGTCGATCGAACGGACGCTCCAGGAGGCGATGCAGACCGCCGCGGCCGAGCAGCGATTCGAGGACGCCGCGCGCGAGCGCAACCGGCTGCGCGCGGTTCGCTCGCTGCTCGAGCGCCAGCGGGTCGCGAACGATTCGATCGGCACCCTCGACGCGATCGCCGTGGCGCTCGAGGGGACGGAGGCGAACGCGCAGGTCTTCCAGATCCGGGACGGCGTTCTCTCGGACCGCCAGAGCTTCTACCTCGACAACGAGGCGGAGGACGACGTTGCGGCGGTCGTGGAGGCATTCATCCTCCAGTACTACGCGAGCGCAATGATGATCCCGCCGCTGCTGGTCGTTCAGCCCGGAGTCGGCGACACCGAGGTGCTCGCCGATGCGCTAGCCGAGCGGCGCGGCACGGCCGTAGAGATCCGCGCCGTGCAGCGGGGCGACAAGCGACGGATCCTCGAGCTCGCCGAGCGCAACGCCCGACTCGCGCTAGACCAGGAGAAGCTGCGGTCCGAGCGCCGCCGTCAGCAGCGGGTTGAGGCCCTCGACGGGCTCCAGCGCGTTTTGGGGCTGGACACGATTCCGCTCCGAATCGAGTGCTTCGACATCTCGAACCTGATGGGAACCAACGTCGTGGCGTCGATGGTTGTGTTCGAAGGGGCGGCGCCGAAGAAGTCCGACTACCGGCGCTTCAAGGTGTTGGGCGGTGAGGATGGGATTCCCGACGACTTTGCGGCGATGGAGGAGGTGCTGTCGCGCCGCCTGGCCAGGTGGGAGCACCAGCGTGATGTCTCGCCCCACGACAAGGAGTACGACGCCAGCTTCGCGACACTTCCGAACCTGATTGTGATCGATGGTGGCCCCGGCCAGCTCTCCGCGGGTCTGCGCGCCCTCGGCCCCTTCCGCGAGCGTGGTGTGGCCGTGGTCGCGCTCGCGAAGCGAATCGAGGAACTGTTCATCCCGGGTCGCCCGGCGCCGATCGCGCTGGCGCACGACACACCGGAGCTCCAGCTGCTCCAGCGGGTCCGGGACGAGGCTCACCGGTTCGCGATCACCCATCACCGGATCCGCCGCGACCGCGCGATGAAGGCGTCGATCCTTGACGGACTGACAGGGGTCGGCCCGGCGCGCAAGCGCGCCCTCTTGCTCCATTTCGGCTCCCCCGACGCGATCCTCGCAGCTTCGCGCGAGGAGCTGGAGGCCGTCCCCGGGGTCCCGGGAAGGCTCGCACGCGAGCTCTATCGCGAGCTGCACAAGACCGGCGTCTGATCCAGGCTGGGCTCAGCGCAGCGTCAGCATCGTCGCGCTAGCGGCTGGGACCGTGAGCGTGTAGAGCCCCAGGAGCGATGAGATCGTCGTTGTCGCGGGACCCGCGAGCGCGCCGGTGTCGGTCTCGTCGCCGAAGCTCTGTCCGCCGAGCGACACGCCGTCGGTCGCGCCGATGCTAGGCGCGGTGAGCTGCTCCACCGTCGCCGAGCTGCTGTTGCCCGGCGCATTGAGCAGCACCGACTGCGCCGAGGAGCTGTCCTCGTTGATCAGGACGACTCGGATCGTCCCGTCCGGCGCGAGCGTCGCCCACACCTTGAGCGGGCCGTCCGGTACGCCGCTGACCGGGAGCAGGCGAGAGCCGGGCGGGGCGGCCTGCGCGAACATCAGCATGCCGTAGTACTCGGGGTGCACGTCAGCCTGCCAGCTGCCGTCGTGGCTGAAGGTGAACAGCTCGTAGCGGGCGCCGGGCAGCGTGTGGATGTTGACGCCGTCGACGCCGACATTGGCCATCTCGAACAGCGTGTCGAGCACCCATAGCGCTGACGCGAAGGTGTCGCTGACGCCGTGGGAGCCCGCGCACGCGACCGAGTTCATCTCATCGACGCGGAACTGCAAACCCTGCGCATGCGCCATCGCGACGTACGGGGCCAGGCCCTGGGCCAGGTCGGACTGCGAGTAGTCGCTCAACAGGTTGGAGATCGTCGGGTATGCGGGGGAGCCCTCGCTGACGTTGCAGCCGCGGAGGGGATAGCGGTGGAACGTCACGAGGCCGAGTCCCGGTTCGGCGGCGAGGAACTGGCTGAGACCCGCCGACATCCAAGGGAGGTTCGCGAAGGACGGCCCTGCGATCGTAGCCGGGGGAAAGGCGCTCCGCTCGTCCGAGAAGTCCTCGATGAAGTCGCCGATGTTGTACGACGGCGGGCGTCCGTACACAGCCTTGTCGGTCGAGGTGAAGTACCAGGGGAGGGCTCCGTAGAGGTCCGCTTCGTTGCCGATCTCGAAGGCTTCTAACGAGCTTCCGAGACCGGTGAGCAGCGCCCGCGCCTCGACCGCCGCGAGCGCGGGCTGGTTCAGCATCAGGTTGATTCCAACGATCAGCTTCGCGCCGAGAGTCTTCGCGAGCGCCGCCGTGGTGCGGACCCATCCCTGCGTCAGCGGGTAGTCGATGCCCCGCGGAGGCAGCACGCCAGGAACGGGCCACCAGGTCTCGTCGGTGCTGTCGCCGCCGATCCTCAGCACGGGAGCCTGTCCCGGTGTCAGGTTGCGGATCAGCTGAACGAGGACCGGGTTGATCGCGTTCGGATCGCTGCCCGTGTACTCGTGCACGGCATAGAACTCCATCGACAGGCCGACGAACCCGGACGGGATCGGCGCGGAGGTGGATGTGGCGCTGACGACCGGGCTCAGCAGCATGGAGTCGGCGCGCGCGTCGGCGCGAGCCGCCGCTGCCGACATCAGCAGCAACACGGCGACGAACGCGATCAGACGCCCCGGCCGAGACACGCCGCCATCCTCGCACAGCCCCGGCGGGCGGACGCCGATTCGACGGGTGTCCGGCAATGCGTCAAGCTTCCGTGTATGGAAGCGTCCAGGCGCGAGGCTGGGGATAGCCCGACGGAGGAGGAGAGCGACGGCGCGACTACGGCCCGTTTCGCCCTGACCGATCTCGTCATCATCACTGGCTTCTCGGGTGCCGGCAAGTCGACGGCGATGGCCGTGTTCGAGGACGAGGGCTACTTCTGTGTCGACAACCTGCCGTCCGAGATGATCCGCTCGCTGGCCGACCTGTTCCGGCACGGGGGGTCGAAGATCGAGCGGGCGGCCGTCGTGTCCGACGTACGGGCCAGGAGCTATTTCGACGGACTCGTGGAGATCCTGGACGAGCTCCGCGCCGCCGGCGTCAACCACCGGGTTCTGTTCCTCGAGGCCGACGAGCAGACGCTGCTGACGCGCTACCAGGAGACCCGCCGGCGTCACCCCCTGGCGGAGACCGGCAGCGTGGCGGACGGCATCGCCCGCGAGCTTGTACTGCTCGCGCCGCTGCGCAAGCGAGCGGACGTCGTGATCGATACCGGCGGGCTCAGCGCCGCGATGCTCCGGCGCAAGCTCGCCGACGAGGTACTGCCGACGCAGAAGACCGGCCGGCTCGCGATCACAGTCCAGAGCTTCGGCTTCAAGAACGGACCGGCTCGCGACCCCGATCTGCAGTTCGACGTGCGCTTCCTGCCGAATCCGCATTACGAGCCCGATCTGCGGGAGCTGACCGGCACCGACCGGCGGATCGTCGACTTCATCGATCGCGATGGCGCACTGACCGCGTTCTACGAACGCCTGCACCCGCTGCTCGACTATCTGCTGCCGCAATACCTCGCCGAAGGAAAGTCCCACCTCGTCGTCGCGGTCGGCTGCACCGGCGGCCGTCACCGCTCGGTGGCCGTCGCTGAGAACCTGGCAGCGCGCTACGGGGGCTCGAGCGAATACCGCGTCGAGGTATCGCATCGCGACGTCCACAGGTCCGATCGCAGATGATCGACCACATCGGGTTCGAAGTCTCGGACCTGGCTCGCTCAGCCAGGTTCTATGACGCTCTCGTGTTCGCGCTCGGTGCTCGCCGCATGTTCGAGAGCGAGCACGCCGTCGCCTACGGCATCAACGGCCCGCTGCTGTGGATCGTTGTGCGCGGACGTGCACCGGGGCCGGGCTACGGGCACATCGCGCTGCAGGCGAACGGGCGCGCGGCGGTTGACGCCGCGTATCGCGCGGGCCTCGAGCACGGCGGCTCCGACGACGGGCCACCCGGTCTCCGCCCGCAGTACGGACGCGGATGCTACGCCGCGTACCTGCGTGACCCCGACGAGCTGCGGGTTGAGGTTGTGAGCCACCGTTAGTCGCCCACGGTTCCGCGCTGCTTGTCGGTTTCGGCGACTAACGGTGGCTCATTGGGAGTTCGGTCGAGGGCTTGGGGCGCGTGCCGATGCCTGCGCCGAACTCCCGGGCGCTCTTTGGGTTCGTCGGCGGCGCTTCGGGCGCCGAACTGCGTCGTGGTGGCGGGTCGCTCCGCCTATGCCGCGGCGCGGGCTGCTTGGCGCTCTGGAGAGACCTTGACGACGTCCCAGACGAGCCCCATGCGCTCGAGCACGAGTATCACGTACGCGGACGGGTCGAACTGCCAGCGACGAAGGCCGTGGATCGCCGAGGTCGGAAAGGCGTGGTGATTGTTGTGCCACGCCTCGCCGAACGTGAACGGTGAGAGCCATGCGAGGTTGCGCGATTCGTCGTCGGTGGCGAACGGCCGGCGGCCGAACGTATGGCAGAGCGAGTTGATCGAATAAGTCACGTGGTGCACGACGAGCATGCGCACAAGGCCGCCCCACAGCAGGCAGGTGAGACCACTCTTGATCGTGTGGCCGATCGTCACACCGAGGCCGAAGGGAACGGCCAGCCCGATCACGGCCCACAGCAGAAAGGTCCGGTTGATCCATTCGATCACGGGATCGGCCAGCAGATCCGGGGCGTAGCGCTCTCGTGATCCGCGCTGTGTGTGGACGAACAGCCAGCCGACGTGGGCGTGGAAGAGCCCGGAAAGCTCTCCGCGCAGACCCGAGCCGTATCCAACGTGGGGGCTGTGCGGATCGCCATCGCGATCCGAGAACGCATGGTGCTTGCGGTGATCGGCCACCCACGAGATCACCGGTCCCTCGATGGCGGCGGAGCCGAGGGCCGCGAGGAAGCCGCGCAGGAAGGGCGAGGTCTTGAAGCTGCGATGGGTGAGCATGCGGTGAAAGCCGACCGTCACGCCGAGGCCCGTGCAGACGTAGACGATCACGAACACGATCACGTCACTCCAAGTGAGCGCCCGCTGCCAGGTCTGCCAGATCGCGATCCCCAGGCCGACGAAAGGGAGGACCGTGATCAACCCCGTGATCAGCCGGTGGAGCCACTCGTTCTGAACGGGCTCGATGTCCTCCACGGTAATTTCGTGAGCTTCCACGGGGGCGCCCATCCTATTCGCTTTTGTCGTTAAACACTGCCGTCGGTCAGGCCCATCACCGCCCGCCGGTGTCGGCGCATCGCAATTCCGAGCATCGGCGACTCGGCCTGCTCTAGTACCCTTCCGGCGCCTTGGGGTTTCGATTCGGGTTCTGTTGGTGCGGAGGGAAGGAAGGTTCATGCCGGTACGTGTCGGAATCAATGGGTTTGGAAGGATTGGGCGCAACGTGTTTCGGGCCGCGTACGAGCGCGGGGCGGAGCTCGAGTGGCTGGCCTTGAACGACCTCGTCGACCCGAGGACGATCGCCCATCTACTCAAGTACGACTCGATTCTCGGCCGCTTCCCGGGGGAGGTCGAGGCGACAGACACGGGTCTTCGGGTAGACGGAACCGACATCCGCGTCTTCGCCGAGAGGGATCCTGCGGTGCTGCCGTGGGGTGAGCTGGGGGTCGAAGTGGTGATCGAGTCGACCGGGCTGTTCACAGACCGTGAGAACGCCGCCAAGCATCTCGACGCCGGCGCGAAGAAGGTCGTGATCTCGGCGCCGGCCACGAACCCGGACGTGACCGTTGCGCTCGGCGTCAACTTCGACGAGGAGTACGACCGCGATCGGCACGATGTCATCTCGAACGCCTCGTGCACCACGAACTGTCTCGCTCCGGTCGCGAAGGTCCTGCACGACTCCATCGGGATCAGGCACGGGCTGATGACGACGATCCACGCGTACACCGCCGACCAGCGCCTCCAGGACATGCCTCACTCCGACCTGCGCCGTGCTCGGGCCGCCGCGCTGAACCTGATCCCGGCCTCAACCGGCGCTGCGAAGGCGATCGGCCTCGTGATCCCCTCGCTCAACGGCAAACTGCACGGGTTCGCCGTGCGGGCGCCCGTGCCGACCGGATCGCTCGTCGACCTTACCGTCGAGGTGAGCCGCGACACGACGGTCGAAGAGGTCAACTCGGCATTTCGCGCAGCGGCGCAGAGCGGTCCGCTCGAGGGCATCCTCGCCTACAACGAGGACCCGATCGTGTCGTCCGACATCGTCAAGAACCCCGCCTCGTCGATCTTCGACTCGACGCTCACCGCCGTCATGGAAGGAACGATGGTCAAGGCGGTGGCCTGGTACGACAACGAGTGGGGTTATTCGAACCGCGTCGTCGATCTGGTGCAAAGGCTGTTGTGAAGACACTCAGGGACCTGGGCGACGTCGATGGAAAGCGGGTCCTGGTCCGGGTCGACTTCAATGTTCCACTCGATCACGGTGCCGTCGGCGACGACACGAGGATCCGCGCGGCGTTGCCGACGATCGAGGAGCTGCGCCGCCGCGGCGCCCGGCTGGTGCTCGTCTCGCACCTCGGACGGCCCAAGGATCGCGACCCGGCGCTGTCCATGCGCCCGGTCGCGGATCGTCTCGCCGAGCTGACGGAGGCCGACGTGAAGCTGGCGCCGGCCGTGGTCGGCGCCGACGTGCGGGCGCTCACCGACGACCTTGCCCGTGGCGACATCCTCGTGCTCGAGAACGTTCGCTACGAGCCGGGCGAGACCCGCAACGACCCCGCGCTCGCCGATGCGCTCGCCGAGCTCGCGGACGCCTACGTGAACGACGCGTTCGGAACCGCGCACCGTGCACACGCCTCGACCGAGGGCGTGACGCACCGGATCTCGAACCATGTGGCGGGCCTGCTGCTCGAACGCGAGGTGACGACGCTGCGCAAGCTGCTGGACGAGCCCGAGCGTCCGCTCGTGACCGTGCTCGGCGGTGCCAAGGTGAGCGACAAGCTCGCCGTGATCGAGCGCTTTCTCGAGGTCGCCGACACGATCCTGATCGGCGGTGCGATGTGCTTCCCGTTTCTGGCTGCGGGTGGTCACTCGGTCGGGTCCTCGCTGTGCCTGGACGAGGACGTCGAGCTCGCGAAGAGCCTGCTTGCGTCGAGTCACAAGCACCACGCCTCCCTGGAGCTGCCGAGCGACCTCCTGCTCGCCGACCGGTTCGCCGTCGACGCTGAGACGCGACGACTCGACGGCGTCGATGTTCCTGATGGCTGGATGGGCGTCGACATCGGTCCGCGAACCTCGGCGGCGTACGCTGCCGAGATCGACCGGGCAGCCACCGTATTCTGGAACGGACCGATGGGAGCGTTTGAGTTCGAGCCCTTCGCCGCCGGCACCCGCGCAGTCGCCGACGCGATCGCCAATGCGCCCGGGACGACCGTCGTCGGCGGCGGCGACTCGGCGGCAGCGATGCACAGCTTCGGCTTGGCCGACCGCGTCACCCATCTCTCCACAGGCGGCGGCGCCGCTC
>Ga0302326_10019744_pt1 | contig 13892 bp, 16 predicted proteins | sample Palsa_T0_3_FD_202264 | JGI IMG/M metagenome (GOLD analysis project Ga0302326, IMG submission 202264) | Peat permafrost microbial communities from Stordalen Mire near Abisko, Sweden - Palsa_T0_3 | ecosystem: Environmental > Terrestrial > Soil > Palsa > Peat permafrost | place: Sweden: Abisko... | reverse complement strand
CCGATAATGAGTGAAACACCGCTGCATCCATGGCCACCTCGTGCGCCAAGCCGGAGCCCGTAATCCGGAGGAATATTCTTTGTCTGCATGATCTTACGGACTTCATCTGCCGCTTTGGGCGACAATTTGACCGGCTGAAGGCTATCGAACATATTTAAGGAGTCGGGATTGAACATTAAAATTACTTAAATTTCGAACATGTTTGGAACGAAATAAATTTTATGGAAGCCCTTATTGAGTTTGGAAAAATTCTGTTGCCTGCGGCGGTGATGCTGTATGCCATGTATTTAGTGGTGCGGTCGTTTATCACCAAGGAAATTGAAATGAAAAAACTGGAGGTGCGCACCCGCAGCATTGAAACTATTTTACCTGCCCGGCTTCAGGCCTATGAACGGATCACGTTGTTCCTGGAGCGCATATCGCCTCAGAACCTTTTGCTTCGCCTGAGTGACGCTACCTATTCTGCACGCGATTTTCAAAAACTATTGCTGGATGAAATCCGGAACGAATACAATCACAATGTGTCGCAGCAAGTGTATATGAGCGAAGACGTATGGAACATGGTAAGAAATGCCAAGGAAGACTTATCGGTGTTGATCAATGAAGCGGCGTCGTACATGACGACTGATTCAAAAAGTATTGATTTGTCAAAAAAAATATTTGAGATAGCGCTCGATAAAAAAGTTGACCCGATCGGGCATGCCCTCAGTGAAGTGAAGAAGGAAATTCAGCAAACTTTTTAGTCATGAAAACCGCCCTATTGGCCGGAGCTACAGGATTGATCGGAAGTCAATTGCTGGAATTGCTCATCAACAATGACCGGTATGGAAAAATAATTGCGATCAGCCGGAAGCCACTGGAACTCGCTCATCCCAAAGTTCAAAATGTCATTACCGACTTTTCGTCACTGGAACTGCATAAAGAGCAATTTCGGGCCAATGACATTTTTTGTTGCCTCGGAACAACGATGCGTCAGGCAAAAACAAGAGAGGCATTTCGCCAAGTGGATCTTGAGTATCCGGTGTCGTTAGCGAAAATCGGTTTTGAACTGGGAGCCCAATGTTATTTGATGGTCTCGGCTTTGGGTGCGAATAAGAATTCCTCTGTTTTTTATAATCGGGTAAAAGGAGAAACGGAGGAAATCGTTTTGAACATCGGATTTGAACGTGTTCATATTCTTCGCCCTTCTTTATTGTTAGGACCCCGTAAAGAACAGCGTACAGGAGAAAATACCGCAAAGCAAGCTTATCGTATTTTTGGTTTTCTGATTCCGAAAAAATATAAAGCCGTGGAATCTTCCGGTGTGGCGCGAGCGATGGTGCAATTTGCGGGAACCGGCACAAGAGGCAATTTCATCCATGAATCTGTGGAGTTGCAAAACTTCTGAGAGCATCAAGCTCCCGCGTCTAGGACTTCTCCTGATTTTGTTGTTTCAGGCCGGTCAGTCACCGGCGCAATCCACGGGTAGCCTATCTGGCAGGGTTACGGATTCAAAAACGAAGGAACCCATACCGTATGCAACTGCCTTTTTGGCGAATACGATGATCGGCACGGAGGCCCTGGTAGACGGTACTTTTTCCCTTCGCAATATACCCGTTGGAAAATATGACCTGACCGTTTCCAGCACAGGATACAAATTGGCTACCCTTCCGGTATCCATTCCCGACGGTGAAAAAACCTTCAGCGTTCAGCTTCACCAAGATGTTAAAATCCTGAAAGAGGTTGTTATTAAGCGCAAGCGATTGGACTATGCAAAACTGAAAGCGATGTTCACTCAATATTTTCTTGGCGAAACGGACAATGCGGGGAAGTGCACCATCGCCAACATGGATGATATAGATTTGGATTATGATGAGGAGGCCAAAGTGCTGACGGCCACTGCCGCCAAGCCCATTGAGATTGAAAACGATGCGCTGGGCTTCAAGGTGTTCTATTTTTTAAATGAATTCAAACTTGATTTGATCAAGCAAGTTGATTTGTTCGTCGGAGTTCCCAGGTTCGAAGCGCTGGTTCCCTCCACGAAAGCCCAGGCGCGTCGTTGGGTGGGAGAACGCGCGCGAGCCTATTACGGATCATTAACTCATTTTATGCGATCGCTGAAATTCAATTGCTTAAAGGAAGATGATTTTTACATCTACTTGGAACAGAAGAACAAATGGATTCCCATTAATGAGTCCTTTTTTTTGTCGTCAGGTCCGGACAGCCTTGTCCGTTTAAAGATTGTTTACCAGGCGAAACGCAAGAGTATAATTATAGCCGTCAAAATGTTTATTCCTACCAGACCTCCTACCTTAAGTTCAGGAAAAATGATTTGCTAATTCATGACAATGGGTATTATGAAAATTCTTTGAAGTTTTATCTGGAGGGATACCTTGCTTGGAGTGAGAAAATTGCAGAACTATTGCCCCTTGAATATCAACCTCCTTCTAAACATCAGTAATCATAAAATGATCTCCGTAATTCAACGTGTTACCCAGGCTTCCGTAAAAATCGACGGACAAATAAAATCACACATTGAAAAGGGTTTGCTGATCCTGGTCGGCATCGAAGAAGCCGATAGCGAAGAGGACATCGAGTGGCTATCGGCCAAGATTGTTAACCTGAGAATTTTCAATGATGCTTCCGGGGTGATGAATATTAGCGTAAAGGACGATGGCGGTGATATTCTTGTGGTGAGTCAGTTTACACTCCAAGCCAGTACCCGAAAAGGGAATCGCCCTTCCTACATCAAAGCTGCCAAGCCAGAGATTGCCATTCCGTTGTATGAGAAATTCGTTCACACGCTGGAACTCGATTTAGGCAAGCCTATTCGGACGGGAGAATTCGGCGCCGACATGAAAGTGACTTTGGTCAATGACGGACCCGTTACCATCCTTATCGATACAAAGAATAAATCGTAGCCTTGAACATCGTCGGGGGCGACACCCGGCGTTGGCTAATAAAGGCTAAACAATTATTTTTGCCCTGGCGATAATATGGATTCCATGTCTTAGTTTTGCGGGTAATCATAAATTGAGAATTATGTATCCGGCCTTACTTCATATTCATTCCTTCCTCCGCTACCTTGTTTTACTATTGCTGGTGATCGTCGTCGTGAAATCATTTGTGGGCTGGGTGGGTAAATTGCGGTTTTCCAACCTGGACAATAAATTCTCCCTCTGGCTCCTGATCGTCACCCATACACAACTTCTGATTGGTTTATTTCTGTATTTTGTAAGCCCTTTTGTCCAGTTCAATGGGAACACCATGAAAGATTTTACAACGCGGTATTGGACCGTCGAACACGGGTTCATGATGATCCTGGCCATCGCGTTGATTACGATAGGACGGATCACCTATAAGAAATTGCCCAACGACGCCGTAAAACATCAGCGACTTTTTCTGATGAATGGTGTAGCGTTGATCATTATCATTATAGCTATTGTTAGCGGTGGCCGGGGCCTGCTGGCATCTTCGTGGATGCGATAATTTTCTACTCAAAATAGGTACCTGAACAGGTTCGTGTTTTTATGTTCCTGAATCCTTGGTATTTTCGTTCTATGATAAAACAAATTCTGCTTCTTCCTGTCTTGAGTTGGATAATGACCGCTGGAAGTGCCCAGCAATTCAGCCCGCGTTATGAACTGGTCAAAATGGGCCCTGAAGTCAACACCAAAAGCTATCATGAAATATCTCCCGTGATCTCTACCGACGGAAAAAAACTTTATTTTGTCTCTACCAACCGACCGGACAACACATATGGCACGGACAATAGTCAGGATATTTGGGTTTCCAATCTGGATGACAAAGGTGTGTGGTCGCAGGCGAAAAGGCTTGGTACACCGTTAAACGGAAACCGTTACAATTGTGTATTTAATGTGCTGCCCGACGGCTCTTTGTTTGTGCGCGGCGGCAGAAGCAAGAATTCAAAGGGATTTTCCATCGTCAATCCGTCCGGAAATTGGACCGAATTGCGGATAAAAGATTTTGACAAAATGGACAAAGGCACTTTTAACGGGGCGACCATTTCGTCGGATGCGAAACATGTGATCATGTATTTTTCGGAATCCTCAGGAAGCGATCGGAGCGATTTATATATCAGCAACGTGCAGGCGGATGGCTCGTGGCCCCGACCGGTGAAGTTGGGGATAAGCACAAGTTCGGATGAATTCGGACCCTTTATCGGGCCTGATCAAAATTCTTTGTTTTTTGCCAGCGACCGGATCGCCCCGGGTCGAATCGGCGGGGTGGATATTTATAAGACAACCCGTCTTGATGACTCCTGGATGAATTGGTCTACGCCGGCTAATCTGGGAAAAGGAATCAATACCACGGGAGGAGATGCGTATTTCTCCACCGATGCACAAGGAAATGACTTTACCTGCCGGATGGGAAGCCTGATCGACGGGGGAAATTATGACATTTTTATTCTTAAGCCCCGGGATATCAAAATTATGGTAAGCGGGACGGTCCAGAACGCAAAAACGCAACGACCCGTGCAGACCAGTGTACAGGTCTCCTGGAAAGACCAGAAACCATTACCGTATAAAACCGATGCCAGCGGGAAATTCGAGACGCGTATCCCCGAACTGGATACCTACAAGATCACCGTGGGTGCGACGGGATTTTTTCCTTTCGAACAGAATTTCAAAATACCGAAGCTGAACAATGATACCACCCTGCGGATTGTCATCAATCTTTCTCCGCTAGCCAAACAGCTTGTTCTTTCCGGTACTATTTTGAATCGAAAAACCGAACAACCCATTACGGCAAAAGTGGACATTGTTTACAAACATACGACCAATTTTACCGTGCCGGCCGAAGGTGGAAAATACCAGCAGGAGATTCCTAGCCTGGGATGGTATGTTGTAACTGCTTCGGCGGAAGGCTTCTTAACGGCTACGGATAGCGCCAACGTTGCAAATGAGGATGTCTCACCCGTGACTAAGAATATTTTACTTTCGCCCATTGAGGTAGGGGCGACAGTCAGGCTAAATAATATTTATTTTGATTTTGACAAAACCACACTCGAACCTCAATCCTTTATTGAACTTAATAAAGTGGCGGACTTCTTAAAGCAAAATGCGCATGTTGAAATTGAAATTGCGGGTCATACCGACAGCAAAGGGACGAGTGAATACAATCTTAATCTTTCTCAGGGCCGGTCACAATCCGTTGTGAATTACCTGATGAGTCAGGGCATCCAGGCAAGCAGGCTCACGGCCCATGGCTACGGTGAAACAAAACCCATTGACACTAATGAAACCGAAGCGGGGAGGGCCAATAACCGCCGCGTGGAATTTACAGTTCTGAAGAAGTGAACCGGATTATAGCTTGATTCCCTGATCAGGACCGGTTAACGGATAAATAGTCTTTGATCATCGCGATGACTTCCGGGATAGACTGGGCTTGTAAAACCTTATAGTCCCCGATCTTTTTAAAAAACTGAACGGTAAGCTCATCTTGTTTGAGCAGGATTATTCGCCGGTCGTTCTTAATAGCCAGGGCGACTTCCGATGCGGTGCCCGGCGACATGCCGACTACAACGATCACGTCGCTGGTGAGGACGTTGATCAGGTTGCGTCCGCTGCCCATGCCCGTTACAATTTTGATGTCGGCATGCATGGAACTCCCTTTCGAATTTGCCGCAGAGAGAACGCCGAGGGTTGAACCTTTATTTTCAGAGGCCCCTTTTAACGCCGCATCCATGACACCAAAGGAACGACCTCCGGTGAGTGTAGCCCAGCCCTGCTCGGCAATTGCCCACCCGATTTCGTAGGCTGTTCTATTGTCATCCGGCGTGGCATTTTCGCCCGGGCCAATAACACCGATGATAAATTTAGAAGCCATGAAAACGAAATTAAGAGTTTGATTCGATGATTGCAAACGTATGTTTTGGATCTAAAACTCAGTTTGACAATCCTGGCAGCGATATATTTTTTTTCGGTGCGTAGATGCGGGTTCAAATAACAGAACCGACGACAGTAAAATCAAAAGACGGCCAAACCAGTTTTTATTGGTTTCTTCAAAAAGAATATGGGTGGATTTGCATCGAGGGCAACTAAGAAGATCACCTTTATGAGCAATTTGGTCCTCCGCAAGAACTTCTTTAACCCGCGTCAGATCTTTTTCAAAAATATGGAGTCGAACCCCAGGAAAAACTTCATTCCGGATTGGGTAGAGGTTAACAAAATTCTCATCCGTAAGGAAGCAGGGAATCCCATACGCATCTAATTTAAGCTTGGCCAGATTGGCTCTGATGACATTGTCAAACGCATCATAGACAATGATCTTTGCTTCAGGATCAACTATATCGGAGGTAACTTTCAAGGTTGCAATTTAGCAATTTAGGCTTTAACCATTAGCCTTTCCGGCGTGTGGGCTTAAATGCGGCCGCCAAGCCAGAAGCCAACGGCTAATACTGTTCGGGGAAAATTTAGATTAGGTTAAACCCTGAAAATTATTGAAGATCAATATTATTTCCAGAATTTTGAAAAGAGGAAGACATTGCGAACCTCTGTGTTTTCTCTGTGGCCTCAGTGATAAAGGTGTTCCGAAACTAAATATAAAGACTCATTTAATCATTGGTATGGCTGTCATAACCACCGAGATCACGGAATAATACACACAGAAACCACGGAGAATTCAGTTCTGAGACTTGATTAAAGTTTTACCCGGACACGAATGGCCAACGGCTAAAGGCAAACAGCCAATGGACAGCCCATATCAATCAATTAAATTTAAGTTTCTTTGTAACAACTCTCTTTGGCCACCGTCTAGCCTTTGAAAACAATGGATCTCGAAGCCTTTCAAACCAGGGTCTTGCCAGCGAAGAACAAGCTTTTCAGGTTCGCCAGCAGAATGTTGGGAAGTGAGGAAGAAGCCAAAGACGTTGTGCAGGATGTACTTATCAAAGTGTGGAACGGGCGGGAGCAGATGAATGAAGTGCAGAACTGGGAGGCTTGGTGCATGAGAATCACCAAAAACCTTTCGCTTGACCGCATTCGATCGAGACAACGCAAGGCGACTGACCCCATGGGGGAAGGATTCGATATCCGGAATGAAACATTGTCGCCCCATGAATTAGCCGAACTTAGTGAAAGTATGATACGAATAAGCCAAATGATTGCTGCTCTGCCCGAAAAGCAACGTCAGGTGATCCACCTTCGCGACATAGAAGGATATTCGTACAATGAGATTTGTGAAATTCTGGAGATGGACATGAATCAGGTAAAAGTGAATTTATTCCGCGCCAGGAATTTTGTGCGGGAAAAACTTGTGAAGATCAATGCGTATGGACTCTAAAACTATTGAGCAACTGTTGGAGAAGTACTGGAATTGCGAGACCTCGCTCGAGGAGGAGCAGCAGCTTCGGGAATACTTCGGCGGAGAAGAATTTCCTCCTCAATGGCGGGAGACCTCCGAGCTCTTTCGCTACTTCGAGCATCAAAAAAAAGAGTACGTAAAACACCCGACATTTGACGATGACGTAGTGAGAAGGATCCGCCAGGAGGAGCCTCGCGGCAAAATGGTCAGGCTGATTTACAACGTGGCGCGTATTGCGGCGGGCCTCCTCGTTGTAGCGGTGGCCACTTTTCTGGTGCGGCAGGAAATCCGGAAGTCCTACCCCAAGGAAGTCGCTGATACGTATAGTGATCCAAAACTGGCGTTTGAGGAAACAAAAAAGGCACTCCTGATGATTTCCAAGGGCTTCGGACGCGCGCAGAAGGAGACCAGGAAGATCAACATGTTCAACGAGGCGGAAAAGAAAATTGAGGGGAAAAAAGAAGAAAAAAAAGAGAGTGGTAACATCTAACGATTTATTCGTTTTAAAGAACGGATTAGAAAGAATTTAAAAAATTAAAACAACGAAATATGAAAAAGTTTTTGGTGGGAGCAGGAATGATGATCTTGTCGCTGGTAACCCAGGCGCAAGACAACGCGATCTCGAAGTTTTTTAACAAATATCAGAATGATGAATCCTTTACTCAGGTTACCATCAGCAGTAAGATGTTCGGATTATTTACGAACATTGACGCGGATAAGCCCGAGGATAAGGAAGTTCTGGATGCGATCAGCAAGGTCAAGGGTTTGAGAATCCTGGCCAAGCATGAAACCCGCGATTCCAGAGCATTGTATAAAGAAGCTATGTCGATCATCCCGGTCAAGGAGTACGAAGAACTCATGACCGTGCGCGACAAGGATAAAGACATGAAGTTCTTTGTGAAAGAGGCCGGAGGTAAGATCAGCGAATTGGTGATGATCATGGGCGGCAACGATGAGTTTATGGTGATGAGCATTTTTGGAGAGATCGACCTGAAGCAAATCTCTAAAATAGGAAAAAGTATGAATGTCGAAGGTCTCGAAAACCTTCAAAAACTCAAAGACCGGGATAATAGTAAGGACAATAAGAAGAATTAAGAATAAAGAGCGGGACCAACACCCAATTTGGTGTCCTGCTCTTTTTTTTTTGCTCACCGCATGCAGTTGATGAAATCAATCAAGTCATGAAAAAAAGACTAATCGCGTTTATTATTTTTTTATCCCCGTTCTCGATCCTTGCGCAAAGCAAAACCGTTGAAACCCTTCAAAAAAAGTTTGAGGACTCATTCACCCTGTTTTTTTACAAGAATACATTGCGGATGTTGAATCAAACCGACAACAGGCAATTTGATGAGATGGTTAAGAATATTGAGAAGATGAGATTTATGATGATCGATAAAACGAAGAAGCTTTTCGCAGCCGCCGACTATAAAAAATTAGTGGCGGCCTACAAGGCCGAAACGTATGAAGAGATTATGACAACCCGCTATAAGGGAAAAACGTTTGATGTCTATCTGAAGGACAAGAAGGGGTCGTCGGTTGGGACTGTCGTGTTGGTAAACGATTCAACCCGTTTGTACGTGCTGGATATTTTAGGGACCATTGACATCAGTAAAGCTGGAAGTTTGTTTTCGGCGTTGGATGAAAACTCCGAAATTGGTCAGAAGATCAAGTCTTTTTTGGGCAAAGACGACACTCATAAAGACCGGAGAAAAAAGAAGGAAATCAGGATCGAATAACGAAACGAAATTATACTCTTTTGGAAACTGTACTATCCACTCAAAAGCTCACCAAGAATTTTGGGAGACTTCGTGCCGTCAACCAGTTGGACCTGGAGGTAAAGCGGGGGCAAGTGTTTGGCATGCTCGGCCCCAATGGAAGCGGCAAAACGACGACCTTGGGAATGCTCATGGGTGTTGTTAATCCAAGTTCCGGAAGTTTTTCTTTATTTGGCCAAGCCGCCACAAACGAATTGCGAAAGAAAATCGGTGCCGTTCTGGAGCACCCTATTTTTTACCCATACCTCAGCGGACAGAAGAACCTCGAGTTAACGGCCATGATCAAAGGAGCTACCGCCGATCAAATCACCAAAGTCCTTCACGTCGTTGAATTAACAGACCGCCAGGAGGACAAGTACAGGACCTACTCGCTGGGGATGAAACAGCGACTGGCCATTGCCTCTGCCTTGTTGAGCGATCCGGTGGTCCTTATTCTCGATGAACCCACCAACGGTCTTGACCCCATGGGGATCGCCGAGATCCGACAGATCATAAAAAAAATAGCGGCCGATGGAAAAACCATCATCCTGGCCAGTCATTTGTTGGATGAAGTACAGAAAGTTTGTTCCCACTTTGCGATTTTGCGAAAAGGTAATCTTGTGCACTCGGGCCCTGTAGATGAGGTTGGTAAAGGAGAGGAAACGGTGGAAGTATTGGCATACCACGATGACCTTTCTGTTTTGTTGCAGGAGTTTTCGGGCACGCAATCTCTTGTAAAAGAGAATGTCAACTACGTGGTGAAAATGAAAGATGGATTTCACAGTCAGGATTTAAATCGTTTCCTGTTTGAGAAAGGGATTGTGGCCTCCCATCTCGTGACGCAGAAGAAGAGTCTGGAAAAACAATTTTTGGAAATACTCGCTGAGGAGGAAAGCAAAAAGCAAAAAGTGTAAAGCAACGGCGTTTGACAGGGATGGCAATAAAAATTAATTGGAATGTTACATCTTTTAAGAATAGACCTTAAAAAACTTACGAGTTACCGCACGTTTTGGGTAGTGTGCGGGTTATATTTTCTTACGCTCGCCTTTACCACGGCTAGCGGGATGGAATTTTTAAAGTGGTTGGCAAGCAAGGGAACCCAATTCGGCACAACACTTAATATCAACCGGATTCCCCTGTATCATTTTCCGGACGTATGGCAAAACCTGGTATTCATCAGCGGTTTTTTCAAGATTGTACTCGCCATTATGGTGGTGATTTCGATCACTAATGAATTCACTTACCGTACTATACGACAGAATATTATCGATGGCTTAAGCCGTTGGCAGTTTCTTCAATCTAAAATACTAACTAACCTGTTGTTGAGCTTGATGAGTGTTGTGATGGTTTTTATCATCGGGTTGGTCACCGGATTAATTTATTCTCCCGAAATTAACCTCGGGTATATCTTCACCGATCTCGAATTTTTCCCGGCTTACTTTTTAGAGGTGTTTGCTTTTCTTTCTTACGCTTTAATGCTCGGACTTTTAGTACAACGTTCCGGACTGACCATAATCATTCTGATGTTATCCCACATGATTGAAGCCATTATTAAGGTTAATATTCCCGACCGGGCGGAATTTCTTAAGGTTTTTTTCCCCATGGAGTCAATTTCAAATCTGGTGCCCATGCCTTTTGCACGTTATGCATTCCAGGAAATCCAGGACTACGTAAGCCTTGGCTCGGTCGCCATCGCCCTGGTCTGGATTTTCCTTTTCAATTACTTTGGATACCGGAAACTGCAGAAGTCGGATATTTAGCTTCTCCGCCGGAAAATTTTTTTGAGCTGATTTTTCCGGAAGGGCATAGCCAATAGCTGGTCAGGGCCTATGGGCCGTCAGACATTCGGTATGCTAAAAGCTAATGTTTAATGTTTAATGCTTAATGCTTAATGTTTAGTGAATAAAACATTAAAAATTAAAAATTAAACATTCCATCAACACACTACCGTTTCGCAAGGCTCGTTCTCTCGCTCCGTCTCCAGGGTAACGTGGTGAATGTTTTTGTGCTCCAGAAGGTGCCTCAATTCGTGCTTGATTTTCTGTTCCTGTTCCGGCGAAGTGTCTTCGGTCAAAACCAAATGAGCCGTAAGCGCATTTTCGGTTGTACTAATGGCCCAAATGTGGATGTGATGTATATCCTTGACCCCGGCCAGGTTGAGCGATGTGGCTTTTATGTCCTCCAGCCGGATATTCTCCGGCACGCCGTCCAGGGATAACCGAAGGCTGTCCTTGAGTAATCCCCAGGTACTGATCAGGATGGTAGCGGCAATGAGGATACCCAATACACTGTCCACCCAGAACCAATGCGTATAGAAAATAACACCCCCACCGATGACTATTGCTGCTGAAACGGCGGCATCGCTCAGCAAGTGGAGATAAGCGCTTTTCACATTGAGGTCCCGGTCTTTGTCGCGTAGAAACAACATTGCGGTAACGGAATTGACAAGTATTCCAATCCCGGCTACGATGGCAATACTTATGCCGGGTAAAGGTTCCGGGTGCAAGAGCCGTCGAATGGCTTCAAAGGTAATGCCACCCACAGAAACCAATAGTATCACCGCATTAAACAGAGCTACGAGAACAGAAGTTTTACGGTATCCGTACGTGAAGTGCTCGTTCGATTTCACTTTCAGGAGACGAAAGGCGAGAAGCGAAAGAGCCAGGGCACCGACATCGGCCAGATTATGCCCCGCATCGGAAATCAGCGAAAGCGAATGGATAAGGAATCCGACCCCTGCTTCGATGACGACAAAAATGAAATTAAGCAAAATACCGACGGTAAATGCGGTAGTCGGATTCGGGGGAGAATCGTGATGATCGTGGTCGTGTGCGTGACTCATTTCCGCTTCAAAGATACGGAGAGTACGTGATTTTTAATAAACGCCAAAAGAGATGTCGCCACGCCCAATTGTCTCGTTTGCTGATTGTCGCGTCTTATTCCGTCACCGCCTGACAAACCAGCGCTTTGAATTTTTCATTCAACTCCCCGTGCGTGGTAGGCCACATCTGTTCGTAGATCAGCCCGATAATTTTCTCTTTTGGATCCGCCCAATACGACGTGCTGAATGCCCCACCCCAGGAAAAAGTCCCGAGTGATGTGGGAGCGATATAATCATTTTTGACTGTTTCCAATGCGAAACCAAGTCCAAACTGATTGGGTAAGTCTTTTGTTTGGTTGGTCAGCATTAATTCGATCGTTTTCCGGCCCAACAGACGGGTGCCATTATAGATGCCGCCATTCAGAAACATCTGGAGAAACTTTGCATAATCTTCGATGCTTGAAGTGAGTCCGGCACCGCCCGAGTAGTACGTGCCGGAGGCATCCGGATAATCCGGGTTCAGGCCGTTGGCGGGGAGGATTTTTCGGAGCTGGCCGTCTTTCTCTTCATTGAGTGACGTTAGGCGGTTTTGTTTTTCCTTGGGTAAATAGAAATACGTGTCGTTCATTCCCAGGGGTATAAAGATTCTTTTTTTAAAGAACTCATCGAGACTCATTCCGGACACCACTTCAACCACATAACCAAGGACATCCGAATTCAGTCCATACGTCCATCGTTCGCCGGGCTGATTTTTTAAGGGCAAACTTCCCAGGGCCTTTATTTTTTCTGCTAAACGATCATTTGGGGTGCCGATGCCGCTTGGAATTTTTGCTTTTGCGTAAATGGCTCTGAATTCTTTACTGCCAATCACCGGATAGTCAATTCCCGATGTGTGCGCGAGTAATTGGCGGATGGTAATTTCGCTTTTAGCCGGTTCCGTCGTATAACTGCTGTCTTTATCATTGAAGGAAACAAGGACTTTTGGGTTTTTGAATTCCGGGACGTACTTGTAGAGGGGGTCATCCAACATGATTTTCCCTTCTTCATACAGCATCATGATCGCCGTGCTGGTGATGGCCTTCGTTTGCGACGCTATTCGGAAGAGATCATCTTTTCTAAGCGCATTTTGTTTTTCCGGATCATTGACTCCATAGGCTTTGTAAAAGACAATTTTCCCATGGCGTGCGATCAGCACAACAACACCGGGAAACCATTTTTTAGCCACGTAATCGTTCACCACGTTATCAATCCTCGCCAATCGTTCGGCCGACATGCCCACCTCTTCCGGTTTTCCCAAAGTTAAGGTTTGCCCGAAACAGAATGATAAATTTACAATGAACAGCAGACATGAAAGTAATTTTTTCATAGAAGGGATGGTTATTTTATTATGCTTTTGGCCCTTGGCGTTTAGCCTTTGGCCGATGTTAGCTTTCGGCTTTCCACTTTACAACCCCTTGATACTCATTCCTCCGTCCACGCTAATATTCTGACCCGTAATATAGCTTGATTTATCCATTGCCAGGAAGGCAGCAAGGCCGGCTACTTCTTCGGGTTGTCCGATGCGATTCATAGGGGTGCGCGCCAAAATTTTCCCAAGCCAGTCGGGTTGCGCCAGAACTTTTTCAGCCAGCGGAGTTTGGGTGTACCAGGGAGAGATGCTATTGACGCGGATATTAAAGGGCGCCCATTCGGCGGCCAGATTCCGGGTGAGCTGGATAATTGAGGATTTGGTCATCCCGTAGGGAGCACCGGATTGAATATCGAAACTCCCCGCCACGGAGGCCAGGTTAATGACACTGGCTGCGCCTGAATTTTTCAATAAAGGAAGCGCTTGTCGCGAAATTTCTATCAGGCTGAACAAATTCGTTTCAAAAATGTGGCGGTACTCTTCCTCGGTATATTCCGTGAATTTTTTGCGAATGTTTGTGCCTACATTGTTGACCAGCACATCCAGTTTTCCCCAGTTCTCGGTGGTTTTTTGAATAAGGAGATGACGGAAATCGGAATGGGTT
>Ga0302326_10019743_pt1 | contig 13892 bp, 8 predicted proteins | sample Palsa_T0_3_FD_202264 | JGI IMG/M metagenome (GOLD analysis project Ga0302326, IMG submission 202264) | Peat permafrost microbial communities from Stordalen Mire near Abisko, Sweden - Palsa_T0_3 | ecosystem: Environmental > Terrestrial > Soil > Palsa > Peat permafrost | place: Sweden: Abisko... | reverse complement strand
CAACATCCCTGAGCGGACGGCCGCGCAAAACGGAGTCCCACTGAATCGGGTTGGCTTCACCGGAGCGGCGGTAATCGAGTTCGGCGAGCCAACTAAGCAGAGGTAGCGAAAACGCCCCTCCCTGGTACGGGAGACATTGGAAGAAATCCGGAGGAGACGCCTCGGATATCATCGTGACAAGATTTGGGTGGGCAATTGTAGCCGTGAGCCATTGAGTCCACGCACCGTATGAAGCACCGATGGTTCCGAGTCTTCCGTTTGACCATGGTTGCGATGCCGCCCAGGTCAGGGTCTCAAATCCATCCTTGCCTTCCGCGAAAAACGGATAAAAGTCTCCCTGTGACTTGCCTCGGCCACGTACATCCTGGATTATGTAGACGTAGCCATGATCCGCAAAGTATTCGGCGCGAGCGGTGAAACGCGCGGTTTCCTTTAGGTAAGGAGTTCTAGTGATGATTACGGGGCGAGAACCTGCTGCCGTGGGCCGATAAACGTCAGCAGACAGGCGCACGCCGTCGGACATCGCCACAGAGACATCTCGGTCAATCGTTACATTCATGATTCGCAGCCAGCGAAAAACTTCGCGACACGACAATGGGCGTAATTCAGCAGCTACTCGCCCCAGATTTCTCGAAAAACGCGCAAGATATTCTCGCCGAGAATTTTCCGTATTTCCTCAGCGTCATATCCCCGTATCAGCAATTCTTGAGTAAGGTTGGGCAGGTGGGTTATTTCGCTCAGGCCATCAATTCGCGAGAAAGCAACCTCTTTGGTCATATTCCATTCCTTTACCGGGGTATGTTCGATGCCGGTGAGATCGGCGATGAAGTCAGTCCCGACCGCCACATGGTCGATTCCCGCGACCGCAACCAGGTGATCGATATGATCGACCACCCGCGAAACCGTCGGATTCGAGGGGTCGATTACCGCCGGATGGATGAAGATTCCGATCACTCCCCGCCGTTCGGCAATGGCCTTTACTTGTTCGTCGGTCAAGTTGCGAACGTGGTTGCAAATCGCCCGAGCGGAAGAATGGGAGGCGATCAGCGGTCTTTCGGCAATCTCCAAGAGCTTCCAGAAGCTTCCCTCCGACAGGTGGGAGACATCCACGACAATTTTCAGACTTTCCAGCTTACGAACAAGCTCGGCGCCAATCGGGGTCAGCCCGCCTGAACCCGAGCCCGAGTTCGCGCCGTCAGCAAACAGTGTCCGGCGATTCCAAGTTAGGGAAACCATCCGAAGCCCGCACCGAAACAGCACACCGAGGGCGTTAAACTCTGGATCGATGGCTTCCGTACCCTCCAGGGCGAGTACCGCTGCTATTTTCCCTGCCGCCAACGCTCGCTGAATATCCCGATAATCGCGGACCAGGGTGATTTCGTCCGGATTATCGTCAATTTCTTCGAGGAGGTGGTTGACGAGCGCCAGTTCACGCCGTAGGGCCATCTCCGGCAAGAAAGCGCTATCGATGAAAATTGGAAACACCTGAACCTTAATTCCAGCCTCGCGCAACCGTGGCAACCAAACGCGGCGCAACACCCCCTCCTCGCCGAGTTCGCGGCGGGCCAATACATCCATGGCTATGTCATGGTGAAGGTCCACGACGACGGACGAGTTGTGAAGTTCCAGGGCTCTGGCGGAAAGCTTCGGCATTGGCGGTTTCGCTCCCGGTCGGCGCGCGGTTATCGATCGGACGCTAGCGCAAATCCCAGGAATAAATAGCGTTTGAGAAAAACCGGTAATTGCTTATCCATTGAGCGCGAAATCCCAGATTCGTCCCGAATAGAACCAGACTTCCTTTGCCCACACGTTGATAAACGATTGCCGCATGCTCCCGGTTAAGGGAAACCGGATCGCGCTCCATATTCTCAGTCCATAGCTCGTAATCGGCATGCGTAAATGATGCGAGTGCTGTAGATTTCGCGCCGGTTTTGAACACCGGGCCCGAGAAGTCTTCCATTCGAGGCCACAACTGCTCGCAGAAATAGAATGACGGAATCTCGCGCTCGTGCCAGTTCCCTTCTTGATCTCGATAGCCGTCGTAGCCAAGCATTACCGGGTGGTTAGGAGCTTCCGAGTGCATGTAGATGCGCGCCTGGCCCAATCCATGGTCGGCGATCGTTACGTCCGCGAAGCCTCCCAGCTCCCGGCATGCCAGCGAGCCTCCGCCCGAGCTAATACCGATATATCGCCCACCCCTCCGCAAGAAAGAAACGATCTTGTTAATTCCCGTTTTTCCGAGCCCGACGGGCTTGCCGGGCACCTGCCACGGAGACTTATAGTTTTGGACGGTTACGTTCCATCCATTCAACATCTCGCTGCCCGATCCACCCGGAACGATCAGCACATCGCAATGATCCAGCGAACCGGAGTGAATATCTTGTTCGGAAAGCTGCGCGTACGAAAACCCTAGCGAATCCAGCGCCCAAAGCGTTTCGCCAGATGAAGTCCCGCATTTTTCGTTGGCGCCTTGTCCTACGTAGACAGCCAGCCTCGGAAGACTCAGCGAAGCCGATTTATTGGCGGGAAAGCGAGGCTCGCCAGTTATCGGAATTCCATTTTTTCGGCCGAATTCCTGAACGATTCCATGTGCGTCTCTGATGCAGAACGTTCCTGCTGGGAGGCCGCCGGATTTGAGTTTGGCCTCGGTGAGCAGCCATCGGACATCAGCTCCCACCTTTAGCGCATGGTTAACCAGCGGGATCGCCGATTCATGGTTTCTCACAACGACCACCGGCGCATATTCCTTCTTCCGCGGCGGCGCGGTCACGTACTCGCGTACGCTTGCTACCGCTCGCAACGGCGATTTCAGGAATCCGTTCTTTTGGGATGCCGGAAGGGACGCGAATTTGAGGCATTCCGCTCCCAGAGCTGGCGGAAGGGACAGTGCATTCCATGGTTCAACTTGGAGCATTGCCAATAGCAAACTACGATCCGGCTGACCCAGCGGAACTATGTAAGCAGGAAACGGCTTTTCCGCGCTGTAGACCTGAACGTCATGTTGCAACAAGAGCGAGGCCAGGAGTTCCGCCGATTGACCGTTGCGGGTTTTCGAGCTGCCACGCGGAATCACGAACGCGCGGTTTTCATCCGAATTTCCGAGTTGAATTTGGTCCTTCCAGTAGGCGTGTTGGGTTCTCAGTAGATCTCGGTATTCCGTGGCGGCCTTATGGAGAAATGTGAGCGACGCCAGCACCTTTTGTCGATTGCGGTCTTCCCAGGTTTGACTGCCGGGCGTGCGCGCACTTTCTGTAAACAAGCAAGGAATGCCGTGAAGATCGAGATGCAAATCACATCGGCCATCGAGCACCAGATTGCTCATAAAGCTGCCCTGGGGTTCGTACCATACATCAAAACCTTCGTCGCGCCACCTTTTCGCGATCGCACCGGAGTATTTGGCCACGACGTCCAGGATCGAGCCATCGAGATCTTTATGTCTGGGCTCTCGGAACGGGGGCGTCCAGCAGGTCTCGGTGCGTTGCGCACCCAGAATTCCCATGTCTTCGTGGGTATCCAGTGCCATGGTCGGGCGCCATTCGTTAATCACGCGATGGACAGCCTGGGTTTCCAGTTGGGAAAGACAGTAAGAATCGCGATTCATGATGAAGCCGTATCCATTGCCGACGCCCTCCCACCCCGGCGACATCGGATACTTCTCCCATTGGCCGATGGCCAGATCGCGGGCATCCGGATTGATCATGGGCATCACCAGGACCACCGAGTTTCGCAATATCGTTGCGGTTTCGGCGTCTTTGCTAGTCAGCAAGTGCTCGATGACCTGGCAAGCCGCCTCGACATGCGAAGCCTCAAAGCCGAATCCGCCGCAGTGGAGAAGCAAAGCCGGCTTCGTCTGCGAAGCGACCAAATCCAGATCCGGTTCGGTTATGGTTGGGCTGCCGAGCGATGGAAAATGCACCAGGGATTTCCACGCGTCCCTGGCGGTACGGCGAAACCCGGAGGCCTGCCGAAGATTTTCCGGATCACTGACGGCAACCACGAAGATATCCCGTCCGGCTTTCGATTGCCCGGCGCTGGAAATCTGAACCATTGGAGACTCAGACCATCGATTGACAAGTTCCACCAACCTTGAAAAGGAGATCAGGTCGGCGCTGCGGGGTTGCGTTTTTTCCGGCTTGACGCGGGGCCCTGCCGGCTTGGTGCCACCAAAGGATTGCATTTGGAACTCCTTTTCGCTCACGCGCACGATTCACGCAGCCGTCCCAGCGTCAGGGCCAGTCGTGCGCGACGAGAGTCTTGCCGCGATCAATTCTTCATAAGGCAGTAGCAGGGAGATCGAAGGTGGAAGGATTTTCATTTTCCCAGGATTCGATCGGTGTTTGAAAGCGAACCTCAGGGAAGACTGCCGATGGTTTGACCGTCATATGCCACAAACCTGACAAATCAGATGTCAGTTGCGGGTCAGCCAGGCAGCGCTCGACAAACTTCTCATCCTCTTCGGTTCGGGTTCGTGCCAGGGACCATAGCGTAAAGAATTTGAAGTACTCCAGAAGTCGTTCGTCCCTCCGGGTTCTATATTCATTGAGGGAGTCGTGGGAGAAATCATTTTCTTTGAAACAGCGGTCGAGCACGTCGGCTAGAATTTCGGCGGAGATAAAGGCCCAGGCGGTTCCCTGAGCGGCGAGCGGGTCGACGTCCAGGCCGGCGTCGCCGAGCAAGATGAGCCCATTACAAATTGGATCTCGGTAGGTGTTATCGAGATTCCCGCGCCCGACCACCCTGCCGATCGGTTCAGCAGTGTCGAGGATGTCGCGAATTGCCTTCACCGTGCGGAGTCTCGAGGTAAAGTTATTCTCGAGGTCGCTCACGAAGGCGCTGAACTCCCGGGAGTGAGGGGCGACCATCGCTTGCATTAATCCTTCACCGCTGGGACCGACGCAAAGAATCCCGGGATTTTCATCCCAGCAAAGAATAACCGGCTCCACGGGCTCGGCCGAGCGGAAGTACCGATAGTAATAAAAGCGGTGGCAGGGCCAGCGCTTGATAAAACCAGACTCGTTGCCAAAACTCGATTTTCGGCCGTCTGCGACCACGGTAATTCGAGCCCGAATTTCTTCCGTCTCGCCCGAACTGTTTTCTCCGACGAAGCCGGCAACCCGGCCATCTTCGCGAATCAGGTCCCGAACCATGAAGCCTTCTTTAAGTTCGCCACCGGCCTTGGCCGCTTGTTCGACGACAATGTTGTCGGTAATTAGACGGCGAAGCTGAAGGCCGGGAGTGGGTACGCCGTTGGTTCTGATTTCCCCGTGGGTCCTCCCCTGCGGGTAAACAAAGTCGACCCCACGAACCGGATCGGCACCAGCCTTTACAAAGAGGTCGAAGAGTCCGATTCGTTTCAGCGTATCCATGCAGCCGGCGGGAATGGTGTGAGTGCATGGCACTTTACTGCTGGGAAATGTGGCTTTGTCCACAGCGACCACCCGCAGCCCTTTGCGAGCAAGGAGCATACTGAGAGTACCGCCGGACAGCCGGCTGCCAATGATTGCTACGTCATAGTTAGTGGACATTCCATTCACCCTTTTGCTGGCACGGGGCCAAGGAGAAGCGGGCCGCCGCCCCTCTCAAAGCGACGGCCCTCTTCTTCCGGCACCTCATACAAAAGCGCTTCGCCTGGCGAGAAGAACGCGATTCAAATCTCTACGTATCAAATCAGAATGAAACTTTGAGTACCAATTGAACTTCGCGTTCGCTGTCCGGAAGCGTGTTCTGGATCAGTCCAAAGGTTTCCGGCGCAGCAATATTGTTGCCCGGTACTTCAAAGTTGGGATGGTTGAAGATATCAAAAAATTCGCCGCGGAATTCTGCCCTGAATCGTTCACCGATCGGAAACAGCCTCACAATGGAGAAGTCGGTATTGAACAATCCGGGAGCTCGAACAATGTTGCGGCCTTCGTCTCCGTATCCGTTGTCATTAGGACCACCGAGCGGTGCTAACTGCTGAAAGCAGGAAACGTTGAACCATTGGGCGACAGTATGCGGGCCCGAATTTGGATTACAGGTAACGTCCGGACGGTCGGCGTACTCTCCGGTGAGCGACGTATCGGAGCTATCGATCACCGTAATCGGTGCGCCTGTGTTGACCTGTAAGATTCCGGTGATAGCCCAATTGGCGAAAAGCTTGTGTTCAACTCCGGTCTTGTGGGCCGCGAACGGCAGATTCCAAAGCCCGCTGAAAGAGAACCGGTGACGGATGTCAAACGCTGAATTGCCCTTCTCAGCGGCCAGGTCGCGTCCATTCTGCGGAAATACCGGCTGTCCTTGGCCTTCCTCGAAAGTTTCGTCAATCGAGCCATAATCGATGGCATGGGAGTAGGTGTAGGCGGCACGGAAGGTCAGGCCATTGGTCATTCTTCGCTCGAAACTCAGCTGCAACCCGTTGTAGGAGGAATTCAGCGCGCCGTATTGATAGTTGATCACGCCCCAGGGTTGGTACGGTCGCCGCTGCTGCTCGTCCGAATATGACGCCGTAGGGGAATACTCTGGTTGATTCAAATCAATCGTTCCAACCAGCTTGCGAACCGCATTCCCGAAATATGCGACGGTGAGAGAATTACTGGATGCGATCTGCCGCTGCACCGAGAAGGTGTATTGCTGGGCGTATGCGGTGCGCAGATTCGGATCGGTCTCATTCAGCTGACTGCCCAAGGGTGGATTCAGGAGATTGGCATTGATATTTTCTGGCGCCCACGGACCGTCTGGGGTGAAACCGAACCCCGGATAGGGATTGGAAAGATTGGCGCCATACAGGTCGAGATAACCATAGCCTCCAGGCCCAGGACTCACGATGTTCTGAAAGCGTTCCGAATTGAAGTCTCCGGCGTCGTAGAATATCCCGTATCCAACCCGGATGCTGGTTTTGCCGTCGCCGAAGGGATCCCAGGCGATGCCGATCCGCGGAGCGAAGTTCTTCTTGCTGGTTACGATGGCTCGCGACGGCACCCCTTTGTCGCCCGGGAAGAGCAGCCCTAGCGGCATTTGGGGTTGAACCACAGACTGCGCCCCCGGTATAAAAACCGTGAATAAGTCGTGCTCTTCTAACCACGGCTGCATCAGTTCGTAGCGCAGCCCTAGTTCGAAGGACAGCTTGCGGGTTGCTTGCCAGTTGTCCTGCAGGTAGGCGTTGTACCGGTTCGAAGAGAAATCTCGCCGCGCATTTCCGCCCCCGGCAACCAGGAGACTCGAGTCGCCTAACAGAAAGTCGCTCAGGGCATTACCGGTGTAGGTTGGATCGAAGAAAAAGAATGGCTGATTGATCGGCGTGCTGAAGTTCAAGCGCGCCCGTATAAATTCAAAACCAGGGGTAATGGTGTGCTTGCCCTTGACGATCACCACGTTGTCCTGAAAGTTGTATACATTATTGAATCGGTTTACGTTGTCGAAGTCGGAGGTTCCAATAGTTGAGAATCCAGGAACTCCGATGTTTGGGAAGAACTCGGCTTGGTTAGGATCGAATTGAAAGCCGTAGTCCGAGGGCAGGCGCGTCGCCAAGTTCTGCCCAGCGATTAGGTGCGCCCGGTTATATGAACCCCGAAATTCGTTCAGGACATTTTGAGAGAAGGTATGGGTCTCCTCCAAAACGAAGTTTTGCATTTTGAAGTAGTCCCGAGCTGGAAATCCCGGCACACTGACAGGGCCCGTAAATGTTGGTTGAAAATCGACGTCTGACGTACCGTGCTGAAAAAAGTATCGTCCCCACAATCGGTCCTTGGTGCCAAAGGAGTGGTCCAACCGGATCGATGCCTGGTCCGCACTGTCGGGTAGCACAGGCTGGCTCACGAATCCGTTGACGCCGACGTTCGGAAGGGGCCAAAGACTTAACAGCTTTGCCGCGGCAGGGTCAAACCTTGATGTCGGTATTTGATTGCCTTGGAATGGAAGCCCAGTCGTTGGATCACAAATGGCTCCGGCGTCTGTACACGACACGGGGCTGGGATTGAACGACGAGAAATCCCCATTTCGTTCGGCAACGGAAGGGACAGTAGTCGCGGTGGTTTGGCCTTGGAGCTGACGAGTACCCTCGTAACTTGCGAAAAAGAAAGTGCTGTGTTTGCGTATTGGACCGCCGAAAATACCTCCGAATTCGTTCCTCTTGAACGGGCTTACGTCGGTTCCAAAATAGTTTCGCGCGTTCAGCGCATCGTTTCGGAAGTAATCCCAAGCTGTACCGTGAAAATCATCCGTTCCGTACTTCGTCACGATGTTCACTACCGAGCCGCCTGAACGTCCGTATTCCGCTGGATATAGGCCAGTGATCACCTTGACTTCTTGAATGGCTTCCACGGAAGGTATAACTGCAGCCACTCCCAGGAAGGGCTCGTTATCGTCGGAACCGTCCAAAAGAAAATTATTCGCATTGTTCCGCAGTCCGTTCACGTTTGGCGACGCCGCGATGCCACCAGGGATATTTCGAGGCGTTTCCGCCGAGACCAGACTTATTGGCGCGGTCACGCCCGCCTGGAGCTGTATCAGTTGCAGGAAGTTCCCGGAAATCAACGGCAAGGACGAGAGCCGAGTGGACAGTTCCGAATCGCCCAATTCCGGATTAGACGTGTTGACCTGGGCAGCCTGTCCCGTGACCGTCACGGTCTGCTGATTGGCGCCAATGGTGAGTGACACGTGCAGCTGAACCACCTGGCCGACTGTCAACTCGACGTGAGAATGCAGGTATTTCTCGAAACCTGGCGCCGTGACGGTGATTTCGTAGGAGCCCGCGGCCAGCAGCGGAAAAACGAATATCCCGAGGCTATCGGTTTTGGCCGAAGCGGTTTCCTGGGTGGCATTACTGCGTACCGTGACTTGCGCATTAGAGACCAGCCCGCCCGAATTGTCTTCCACGGTTCCCCGAATGGTTCCTGTCGTCTCCGTCGCTGAAAGGGGTACCGCGCAGATTGCCAGCAATATCAGCGCTATGCCCAAGCCCCGGAGAACACCCGGACGATGACGGTAGACTTTAGGTAAAACGCCGACCGGCTGCTTCCAGTCAATGGTCATCTTCGACCCCCCTTCGCCCGGTTTCTCGGAATTCTTGCGATTTAGAGCAGATCGGCTAATCTGGAGCACTGCGTTACCCTCCGGCCGGCCAGTCTCGAGCTCATCGCTACTGTCATATCTACAGAACAGATCTGGCTGATTATCATGTCAGCTGTCAGAGGGTCAAGACAATTGTTTGGATCAGGCCGATCAGACAGTTGACACTCGAAGCACGAGCGCCGTAGGATGGCACCTTGCAACGGTCAAGCTGACGGAGTCGCTGACGATTTCTGGCGGTGAAATCGAATTCGGTTCGCCGCACTTTCCCAACACAATGAAATTCCAAGTCAATCCCCATTCGAAATATTCACTCGTTGAGCAATTAAAGGAGCAAATCAAACTGGCTATATCGCTGGGGCGCATCGGGCCCGGATATGCGCTTCCCTCCATACGCGATGCCGAAAACGATTTGGGTATCGGGCGCGCGACGATTCATAAGGCTTACCGCGACTTGCAAGAGCTGGGCATCCTGACTCTGAACCCGCGCAAAGGAGTGGTGGTCGCCCAGAAGATCGTCTTACCGACGACGAACCATCGCGTGAAAAAGTGTGAGGTGCTTTCCGAGAGTGTTTTCCGCAAGGTCGAAGCGCTTGGGGTTCTGCAAAGCGCGTTTGCTGCGTTCTTGTATCAGCGGGCTGTGCAGCACGAACAGGATCACCCGCCCATTGCGTTTGTGAGCACCATCCGGACGGAGTCGGAACAATGTGCCGACCAAGTCAGTGCCGCGTGGTCCACCAAGGTGATCGCCTTCACCGTCGAAGGATTCAATAGCCTCACACGTTCGGATATCACTTTTTCGAGGGTTCTCACTCCTTTCTACGAGTTTGATCACGTCGCCCCCAAGGCTCACCGGTTACGGTTACAGATCGCACCTGTAGTCTTTAAGTACAGCGGCGCATTTGTACGAGATCTGGCTCTCGAGTTGGACCGGGGAAAGGCCGCGATTCTGTTAAATGCCGAAGATTTTGAACGCCATGGTGAACAGTTAATCGGAGATTTAAGAGAGAAGATTGGCGCAGAAAGGTCTAGAAGTTTGGTTTCGCTGCCGGTATCACGACGGACTGACATCGCAAAAATCGCAGCGAGTCGCCAATACCGTCACGTGTATATAGGAAATCGCATTTGGGATTCCGTGGACGCGAACATTCGAAACCTGCCCAACGTTTCGCATCCGGGCGTTGAGGTGGACGCAGAATCGTTGCAACAGGCAAAAGTAAAACTCGGCTTGCTGGTCTAAGTTTCAAAGTTTTACCACCGCATATATCCGCGGCGGATCTCCGGTTCGTCAAGGCCCTCAATGAGAATCAATGAATTCAGCCCCGATACCGCGACTCTACGAGAATTGGTGCGCTCCAATGTGCACCGCCTGAACGCTCTAATGGAACGGGAAGAGATCGATGCGATATTCGTCAACTCCGTGGATAACTGGCGTTATGTAACCGGGCTCCCGATTCATCACAGCGTGTCGTACGCCTTCGTCAATGGCGCGATTGTGAAACGCGGCGAAGAGCTGCCGCACCTCCTGCCTCTGGATTTTTTTGCGGCGGGAATTCGGCCCGCTGCCCCTTGGTATCCGATCGTAGGCGAGCTGCCGTTTCTCGGGAGTCCCGAGGCATGCCAGCCGACCGGCGCCGATAAATGGCCGCCGATCATCGCCGAAGCATTTCGCAAGTTGGGACTGGTGTCGGGCAAGATTGCAGTCGATCCGGCGGCGCCCTGGGTACTGACCGCAGCCTTGCATCAGCTTCTACCCAACGCTGTGCTCATCGATGCTTCCGCCGTCCTGACCGAGGCTCGAATGATCAAGAGTGCTTTCGAGGTTGATGCCATTCGAAAAGCCTGCAAGATCGCCGACTTGGCGATAGAAAATGCCATAGCGGCAATTCGAGAGGATATTACTGAGTCTGAATTGGCCGGGATCGTGGAGGAAACATTTCGCACGCAAGGGTCCGAGTTCGCCAGCATGAGCCCCTCGGTTTTTTCGGGGGACCACCCGCGGCTGGGTTACATCGCTTCTTCGGACCGGAGGGTAAAGGCCGGGGAGCTCGTCCGGTTCGACATAGGATGTGTCGTGGATGGTTATTGCTGCTGCATCGCCAGAACTGGAATCGTAGGGGAGCCCGATTCAGAAGGTCTGGACGCGTTCGCCGCGCTGCGTCAATCTCTACAGGCCGGAATCAACGCCGTCCGCCCCGGCATCACCAATACGCAAGTCCACGAGACGATGCACGATACCCTAAAAGCGGCTTCGAATGGCAAGTATGGACTCGACTCTTACGGAGGGCACGGAATTGGTCTTGGCCTCCACGAGCAGCCATTGATCGGTCGCGCCACCGCGGTTACTCAGGTGACGCTTGCGCCCGGTATGGTGTTCGCGCTGGAGCCGGCTATCCGCATTCCACTCAAAGGGTGGCTCGGACTGGAAGACGACGTCGCGGTGACAGCCAACGGCGTCGATCTTCTTAATCACGCGAAATTTGAGCTACTACCGGATCGACGCCTCCCCTAATCAAGCGGCCCCTATTCCTGACACCGCTGGTCATGCCATAAGTCGTGAATCGCCACCCACCGCCACAACCTTTTCGCGTGACGGTTGCGGATTGTGACTTAAATGACCAAGACCATGTCCCGCTACTGCGGCGGTGCGTTGAAAATGGCCTTCTGCGTTTCGAATTCGATCGGCACAGAGCCGTGATCGTGTACCACAACCCATTTTCCGCCTTTGCGCTCAAAGATGGCCGTGTCTCGAAATGCCATGTCGATGCTCTTCCCATCCTTGAATGTTCCGACCATGTGCACCAGCGCGCGCATCCAACCCATATCTCCTTCAGCCTCGATATGAACGTCGGTCCAATCGTAGACGCTGATTTTTTCGAAGCTGTCAAAGAATCCTTGCCAATCCTGGCGGAACGAATCCCAACCAACATAGCGGAGGGGCGGAACCACATCGAAGACCACTACATCTGGCGAATTCCAATAGTAGTTTGCCATTCCCGGCATACTCATGGTCAGCACGGAGTGCCGGAATCCGTCAACCTTCTGTTGAATCTGCGCAACAGCACTGGAGTTCGCGGCCGATGAGATGGAAATACTTCTCGGCTTGAGTTCCGCAGGCCGCATTCCTATCACAGTCACTAGAGCGATCAACAGGATTACACCGCCTAACCATTCTTTGCGCATCGTCTTTCCTCCGTGGCCTCGAGCCAGCTCGCCAAAATATGCGGGAGAGTATTCCTCGAACCCGAATGGGTCAAGAGAATTGTGAAATGTTCGCACCGAACAGCAGCCATTCAAGTGCTGCGACACATGCAACGGTAGATAGACATCCGGCTCAAAAAGAGTATATTGCCCCTCTCGCGGAACGGATCTAAAGCAAGATCGCGGCGAGTGTGCGGAAAGCAAAGAACAGAACTCAAACCCTTTGTGAGGAACGAGAGAAAGAACATCGTATGCTTCGATCACGATACGTTGTGATGGGAACGGGAGGTCCAGTCGGATTTTCCGAACTCACCCAGTTCTTGCACCCAGACGGCTCACGCACCTATCTAGTCCGTGAGCGTCTCGAGTTCTGGGGCCCGGTACTCGACCGTTTTGTGTTTGTGACTTTCGATCCAACTGGAAATTTCGATTCGGGGGCTTGGGTGGGTAGCTCCGAGTACTCAGCTGACTTTTGCTATCTCTTCAGCCACGACGGCAAAGCGATTCGAGGGAGTTGGGAAGGTTCGGTGCTAGGGACATCCTGGAATAGCGTGCCGTGCAGCGCCGATGCTCCGCTTTTGGGTTTCTGGGGGCCGCTCGAATCGCTGCTGCTATCGCGTTACGATGAGGGCGGTCCAAAGGTTCAAACACTGGATGCTGTCGACGTCGAGGACATGCATCACCGTCGGATGCAGGTGCAAGTGGAGCGCGTCGGCACCGACGCCATTCGCGTGCCCGCCGGACAATTCTCGACAACGAAATATCGTAGTGAACGATTCGGGTCAACCCATCACTGGATTGACGAAAACGGTACCCTGATTTGCTGGGCTTCTGAAGAAAATGAATACCGCTGGGAACTCGAATCTTATCCTGAACACAAACGAACGGTTGTCTCGCCTGGCTCGGCATTGGAGTTACTCGCCAAGGGCGTTTATAGAGTATCTTCGCCTTCGAACGGACCACATGGTGGCCTCCCGTGGTCTCTTGCTATGGACCCGACTGGGAGCATCCACGTTTTTGCCGAAGAGCATTTGAGTCGCAGGACCAGCCGTTTTCAAGCGGTGCTCGGTGCAGAGGGCCGCTGGAAGTACGTTTCAGAATCGTGCCATTGGAACATTGGCGAAGGAGCAGGCGCCGAGGAGACGCACTATTTTGAATCCTTTTTCTTCCGAAATAACGTCTACTTGCTCAGGTTGCGGCCGGGAGCCTTCCCTTCCTTGCAAAAACAATCCGCCATAGTGAGTTCTGCATTCCATTCCGTAAACTACCCCGTTGTCTCAACTTTCTGGCTACAGCATCTTTGCCTTAGCCCGGGTCAGGTTCATCACTTTCCCCGGCTGGTTCACATCGCCAACAGATATCGTGGGGCTTGCCTGGAAGTTCAACCTGCGACTGCCGAACGTCTCGTGCGGACCAATGGGTCCTCGTTCGACGGGGCAATGTCCCGCCTCAGCTGGAAATGGAAAATGGCGTCCTTCCGTTAATATAAACGGAGAGGACCCATGCGAAAGGAACGAACGCATTACAGTTCAGACGAGAAGGTTGCCATCCTGAGGCGCCACCTGTTGGATAAGGTGCCGGTTTCCGATCTCTGTGAGGAACTGGGCCTGCGGCCGACGGTGTTCTACCGCTGGCAGAAAGAGTTC
>Ga0302326_10019741_pt1 | contig 13893 bp, 14 predicted proteins | sample Palsa_T0_3_FD_202264 | JGI IMG/M metagenome (GOLD analysis project Ga0302326, IMG submission 202264) | Peat permafrost microbial communities from Stordalen Mire near Abisko, Sweden - Palsa_T0_3 | ecosystem: Environmental > Terrestrial > Soil > Palsa > Peat permafrost | place: Sweden: Abisko... | reverse complement strand
GCGATCCACTCCGACAGCCGGTGGAGGCTCTTTTCTGCCCGTGCTGGTGTCCCCTCGCTTTGTCGTACAGTAGAGAGCCTCTTCTCTCGACTTGCGCAGGGCGGCATCGACGATCAAAAATCTCTGATGTTGATGCGTGCTATTGTTTTGTTTGATTGTGCGTTGTTGCGCAACGATTAAGAGTCATGGGGTGTCTTCCATTTGTGCGCAAGGGAGGCCATTCATTCCATCTGTCTATCTCGGTTTCGAGACTCTCCCTGGTGAAGAAAAGTGAAGTAGATTCATGCTCTTCCCATGTTTACAGTATTTCCAGTGGCGACGTGGATCTATTTCAGGCCCAGGAGCTCTCGGTTCTCTCATGCGGGTTTCCCCGACTATGACCACCATTGGAACACCACCTTCTTCACTTCGTCTTCTCGTTCTGCATTCAACTAATTTCTCAAGCTGACCAAGACTGATCCAGATAATGGGCTCTCTCTGTGTGGCTGGCCAAGTCAGGCAGTCCCAGTGCTCTGCCTGCTTGATTGTTGGCATAAAGACCTCCAGACGTCTGTCCAGTGTCGCAGCGATGTTCTGATAAGCTTCATCGCCACTAGCCCCGCTATCCTCTCAAAAATTCGGCGTTGAAGTGACGAAGTCTCTCAAGGTGGTCATTATCTAGTCAGCTTGCTGTATACACATCTCACTGACATCCATGGCTCAAGTGAACATGAAGATGTCCTTAGCATGATTATATTCATCGTGACGATGCATTTTGAACATCTACGTGTCAAAGCTATGTACCCTGTTCCCGGAGTTGGCGTTATCAAGATGCAAGCCAAAGCCGTGATCCGTTGGAATAAGCTTCTTTTTGTTCCCCATCGGAGTTTCTGGCGCACCGACTGGGACCTGGACCTCTGAGACGAACCAAGCCATTTAACGCAATCTTACTTGCCGACGCCCCCACCCAATGACAATGTGGGGAAGCCTGATCAGCCATCCTGCACGATGGCTTCGAGAGGGCCGAGCTTCGAGAATGCACGATACCCACTAGCTATGGGGTTTCGAAATCACGATATGAATCCTAGTGATGATTGGGTGGAAATGGCATGGACCAGGAATACCGTCACGGCCTTCTGGATCATCTGAGAGCTTCTGACGGCGCATCTGCAGGTACCGATTAGGTAATGTCCCCAATTTGCCACCAAGAACTTTCTTGTTCTCAAGTCTGTGGGAATTTCGTAAGGGGGCTCTACTGGTAATTTTATAAGAGATTAAGTACATGCCTTTTTCACCTACATTTGCTTTCTTGTACCGCATTTGTTGCCTAATAAAATCTTTCCCTAGCTTTATTTGCACTATGGGACAAAGGATATTCGAGCAAAATTTTCTTCATCCAAGATAAGCCCACTCGATAAGGGCATGTGACGCCTAGCCGTGGGTGAGCGATCTTGACACAAAGACATTCCGAGGGTTCAACTTCCAGGTAAGATCAGCGTTTCCGGCCTGGTATATGTTCGAGGCTAGTCTTCCATGCCTCTTTTGGCTCCTTAAATACTGTAGCAAGAGCTGTTTGCAATAAGACATGAGGAATTGACTGAAGGGAACGTGCGATGGATTTGGGAAGATGAGGTCTCAATCCCGTCACGTGATGTTTTTTTTTTTTTTTCAGTGTCGAGATGAACTTTTAAAGTTTTACAAGCTGACTAAATAGAGCCTCATTTTGCAAGCCTTCATATTTGATTAAGGCCACAGGGAGTCATACAGACAGCTTTTCTCCACAATTTTCGCATTTGTTGTTCCAACTCCAATGTCATCCTTCCCCCATATCCAAAATCCGTCAACCCTCGGTAAGACTGGTACTCCCGATACTCACAGTAAAGCCGCCTCCCGCCGATATACTCTTTTCTACTTGGTTGTCAGAATAGCCTTCTCGCCTAGAAAGAACAGTTTCAGATGCTATTAGTACTCACGTTGAATTACAACTAGCCCATTGAAGATTGATCTGCTGCGTGAAGGCAACAGTCGCATCGTCGTCAGAGTTCACCAGTTCCGTTTGCGCTATTGGATGTTAGAGAAATGTGGTTGTTCACGTTGAGAATACCATTGGCCCCGCACGACGAATAGATGACACTTGCTGACTGAACTTTGTCGTCCTTCGTGTAGGTATCCCCTTGGAGCCACTGGTTACCGGTTATACTTTCCCTTGATTGAGCCTGTTGTGGGATTATGTCAGCGCTCGATTCCTGATGAACAACAAGGTATGTAAAAGGGACGAGATTATACGGTATGAGAAGCATCTTGGGAAAAGAAATACGTGGAGACACTGGAGATGAAGGTCCCTGTGACGCCATTATCAAGTCTAGCCCATCCGTGGTATGTTGCGTCAAGGACTGTGAAGTACAAGCCCCAGCATAGTTCAGGCTCAAATCGATCTGGGATTGCTTTGTCTTATCTGCTTGTGCAGCGGTAGGGCTAACGTAGGCTTGGAAGGAATCGAAACCAAAGGTCACAACCTAGAATACCACTGTCATCAGCCTCATGAATATTTCATCCACTCCACGTACGTTATGGTCAACTCTATGGGGACTTTCCGTCCACAAAAAAAATTTGAATTCGTAAAAGCACTGCTTGATGTATACGGTCTGAGTTTACCTCCCTATGATCAGAGATGTCGTGGAGAACGAACTCTGGGGATAATCATTTCCCGACGCAGTCGCACTAGCAATAGGGATATCGCCAGGTGGAACCCCTAGAATGCGCAGCCCAATGTTTTGCAATTGCTCCAGTTTTACTGGGAGATTGCCTTATATGACATAATATTTATCGACCCACAAGTATCGCAGGCCGAGCTCTCTGGTAACCATCATAGCATCTTCGATGACCTGTGCCGTTGTGACTAGAGGTATGTCTAAAGATGTTCCAATATCCTTGGAAGAAGAATGCCCCGGTCCCCACGTTTAGCTGAGCGCAAAGTATGGCGCTTCTGTGGCTACTAATGTAGTACCACTTTTCTCGTGTAGCAATCTATGGCCCTAAAACTTGGGATATTTTTCAAGGACGAACGTTCCTTGGGAGTACAGGCTTTCGGATGGTACAGTCTGCAAGACTCAATCCATGACCGGAGGACCATGTAGTCAATGAGATCAGGATGCAATTGATGTCCGAGAAATTTGCGTTCAACTTCATTATTCTTAGTGTCAACTAGATATAGATGACCTAGAGTTCCAGAGTGCCCAGTTAACCAGAATCCTACTCGACCATAGAAAAATAAGTGTGGCGGCTTAGGATCGACGGCAAATAAAATCCGTGATTTCTCTCCTCGGCAGTCCACGCTTTGCCGCCTCGTTGATCGTTAGTAGTCGATACAACATAAACTTCATATAGCCAAGGAACGATTCCCGTGGAAATTTTTAATAGCCGGGTGCGAATATAAGCCATGGTTTAGCAAAGAGTGCAGGTTGGAATCCTGAAGTCGTCTAGAAAATGACCAAGGTCGCAGAAATGGCCTTCAATTCGGCTAGCCCCTTTTACTATGTCCTCCTCAACGGACTCATTTTGAGTATCTGCAAAATCATCCCAGTCTCCCTCACTGGATAGAGAGGGCGGATTTCTGAGATCAATGACCGAACAGCTTTCGCACATTCGTTGGCCTTCAGCATTTAAGGGTTGTAGTATACCCAAGGTCTCAGAAAGTTTGATATCTCGAGGGTTTACATGTAAATGTGCTTCATCCAGGCCCATGAGAAAATGGAAGTTGGTGAGGCTCATGAAGTCCTCACCAGACGAGACCGTAACTTCGATTCGCTTGCCATCGGGCCCAGGGATGTACTCTATAGAAGCCATACTGCAACTTGTGTAACGACAATAAATTTGATTAGCCATTTCTTTGATTGTTCTGAGAAAACGGATGATCGAGGAAGCTTAAATATCGATGAAGATCCAGAATTTGTCAGCTACCCCCAACTTGGCAGTTAGCTTTATGCACGTAGCAGATCAGTGCTTTTTGCCTCGTATATGCGCGGATAATATTTCATGCTTCGTTCGGCTGAGCATATGTGGCATTAAAAGTTGTTAGCATCAGGCAACCAGGAAATTGGATGAGTAGGAGTGTGCAATAAACATGGGAATTGGAAAACTTAGCGGCGTCACTTAAGCCTCCTTTTCAGATTCGGGAGTGGCCTAGGTGACAGCGGCAAACAGAAATAGAAACAGAAAATCTTATGCGGAGTAGGTAAAGCTTTATCGGGTTGAAATATGAAGACGCAGAGCAACTGGACGCTTCCAGAGTATACTACTTCACTCAGGGATATCGTCACAATCAAAGCAAAGATAGAGTAGAGTATGCCACTGTCATTTGATGCATTCGCTAGGACTTTTTTGACACCCCCAATGCCAACCACGCAGATATCAACTTTTGCATTACCCCCTAAGAATTCGTAGGAAGAAGTGCCGGAAATGCAATATGACAATGTAAACAACGCTCCCAGTAGTCTATGCATGAGAGCCCCGGCTATCCAGCCAGCATGACACAAATGCAATGCCGCAACATACGCCGTCGATGCTGCAAAAGAAGCAAGGAGAAATTACATGTGCGAACTTTGAGGTTCCACAAAACGCAAGTGCGAGTGTAAAGGTACCAATGTTCGACACAGAGGGTCATTTAGGACTCGTCTGGGCGGCGGCCTCCTCGGGGACCTCCACCTCCACCTCGGCCTCGTCCACGGTAGCCATCGCCCCGGAATCCACCACGGCCACGCTGAAATCCATCGCCGCGGCCACGACCTCCACGGAAGTTTCCTCGTCCTCCACGACTTCGCTGGATTTCTTGGAAGCCATCATTTGCTGGAGCAGAAGTCTTCTATGAGAGAAGGAGTTAGCTCGACACAACGATATAGTATTTAAACTAAGATGGAACAATGAAGATCTTACCTCAACAGGACTATCTGGCTGCTCATCGGCCCAGCTCTGAATGTTGGATGGGGCAGCGGGGGTCGCGGTTACGCCAGTATCGGTCTCAGTAGCATCGCGAGGAACCTCAACCCACTCCTGAGAGGTGGACAGATCGTTGCTGTTGTCCCAGTTGGCCTCAGCAGCAGCGTTGGCAGCTCCGTCACCAAAGCCAGAATTTTGTGGAATTCCTTGGGTCTCGTAGGTTGACTCGTGACCATTCGTTAAGACAGCTGCAACCGGCTCATCGATCTCAGTAAGACCAGCGTTGGCAATTGTTGGATCAGTTTGGACCTGATGCTCGACTGCCTCAGCAGCAGGGACCTCGTGTACTTGCTCGATCTCGCCTTCGACAACAGGGACTACGGCGATCTGAGCGAGTGATGCAGCCTTGATGTCGGCATCTAGTAGAAATGTGAGACGCTAATACCATACAAATAATGGGGAGAGAAGATTTACAGGTGACGGTCAGAGCTTCGCTATTGACGGACGTGATAGTCTCGCTCGAACCTTGGATAAGGTTGAGCATGGCAGCCACAGCTGTAGCATCACCACCATAAACCTGAGCTAACAGACCCTCCAACGCCTTGCTTTCCTCGAGCTCTGCAGCCTCATCCTCACCTCTGCGAATAGCAGCCAGCTTAAGGAATTGCGATAGGAGAAGCAAGTTGTCCTTTTGCTCCTTCAACGCATTTGTCTCAGCCTCGGCTTTAGCTGCAGCTACTGCTTCCTCCAGGTCCTTGCTCGCCTTATCGGTCAAGGTCCTCTCAAACTCAGCCTTCTCAGTTTGTGATCGAGCCTTGAATTCTTGGTCGAATTTCTTGTATTGGGCGATTTGTTCCTCCAGTTGGGTCAGAGATGCTTGGAGTTGTGGCTTCTTAAGGATTTGGGCCTTTTGGTCGGCATTGATCTTGCGTGCAGCTACCAGCTCGTCAAGGGATTTGCCAGGGTTCTCGGCGAGGATGTTGTCGACTTTCGAGGCATTGCTCTATAAGTGGGTAGTCAGTACTAGAATGTTTTTATGCATCGATATGTAGACTTACGATCTTCTTGTTTACATTGCGGATGTTCCTGTTAAGTGTCAGTATCAATCGGTCTACCTACGGCCAACTTTCAGCTAAACTCAGGACTCCACTGACTTGTACAACTCCTTAATGTACGGGCTTTCATAAGCACCATCACCATTGTTGCTCTCTGTGGCGGCATTGGATGGAGTGACCTCCGCAACCGGGGGAGTAGCAGTCGAAGCTTCTGTGTCGGTGGAGGTATTCTTGGGCTTCTTCTTCTTGGAAGACTTGGAATCGGTCTTAACTGCTGGGTTCTGGGTGGCAGAGGCAGCCATTGTAAGGGTAAATCGGGACTTGGGGGGTGTCGGGGAAGTTGGATGCAGTTGTCGCGCCGTGGTTTTTCCTGAGTGGACGCGAAGGATATTTGTGTAGGAAATGTGGGTTTAGGGTGAAGAAATACTCGAGGCTCGGGTAACGAGTGGGAATTGGTCGATTTGAGAATTCGTGGGGTAGCTTAGGAAGTCTGGTGAAATTGTGAACAGTGAGTAAACTTCAAGGAAGTTTCCAGAGCTCTGAGCTGCCAAGGCGTCGGCTAAGCGAGTTTGCTCTGAAAGAAGTGTAGAGTCGCAATTCCCATGGGTTGATGCATCCGCTGTTTAAAAGGATGCGGTCAAATGTCTGCATTCATCGATTTTTACAGATAATTTATCTTGGTTCTTACGTTCGAGGCCATGGGGTGCTTCAAGAAGTAGTCAACCTCCTTTTCCTGTGTCACATTCTCTTGCCACTAGCCAGTGTGCAGCCCTGCAACCTCTATCAACCTCTGGATTTCTCCTATTGCTGCTGGCATTTGAGCCATATCCCACAGTGTTCCAATTCGACGTGCAAGGACGCGCCAAGCAAGCCTGCTTAGTTTGCTTATTCTCTCCAATGCCACCTGTACGTACGTTGTCTTCGTCGTCGATATCCAGACGTTCAACCCTTGAATTTTGCGAGTGACATCTGTACCAGAACACAAGTCAGCGTATTCCAGGAAATGGGTGCATCCAGTACTCGCCTCGGTGACTTTCTTGACACTCTTAGCACTAATTCCTCGTTCCCCGGCCTGCTTCGCGTTGATCGTAGCCTCCTTCATCAATCTAGAAGTCATCGTTAACAGTTTTCTTTAGACATGCATCCCTAAGAAATAGCATATCACGATGGAATCACGTACGTTTGTAGGAAGAGAGCGTAATCGAGGAAAATCTACATGGTCTGATTAGCTGCTGAGTGCGGGGACGCGTTTTCGAAGTCCTACCACGACATCGACGTTCTTGCTAAGATTTGTCTTTGAATGGGCTTTGATGATCTTCTTGACTGTCGCCCGAGGATAAAGCTTTTGCCCGGCGGCCATGGTGGGATATGTATCTTGAGATCTTGAGCAGTGCTTGTAAAAGGTGTCGGAATGGCGCGGCGACTGTTTTGTTTTCTTCATCAGCCTCGCGACCAGGGCCTCGGCAAGGCAGCCTATCATGATCAATATCAAGCCCACTAAAGAAGGGAGTTGCACTCCTTATTTGAGAGCTTCCTTTTTGTTTATCCTCTTGCTCATATTCGCAAAGTTCAGTTCACTTTCGGTCTTCGGAGTTAGTGTTTTTTATCTTTCTCTCAGAAGACCGCCAGCCTCCGCTTTTGTGCCTTTCAAATACACACGGTCAGCTGTCAGAGAGCCTTCATAGCGACCACCACATCATCCCGTCAATTGTCCATTGCCCCAACTCCAAGAGGCCAATTCGACCCAAAGTTGGTTCGGGAGCTCACTACGAATATTTTAAGTCAACAAGGTCAATTCAGGCCAAGATCTGTTCGCCAAGCTGCGTCTGATCTCCCCGTCACGCGAGAACAGTTCAGATTCGAGTCCACTCAGCACCGAGCCATGGCTGTTGATGCCTTCAGTGACAGGGACGTACTCCCAGATACTGTCAAACCAATCAATTATGACATATCCATCTATGACCTCGAACTTGGTGGTGCTTTCAGCTACCATGGGACCGTAAGAATTCTCTCAAAGGTGCTCAAGAGCTCAAAAGAGATCACTTTGAACTCTCATCAGCTCAAAATACATAGCGCACAGGTTCAATTGGAACATACCAAGACTCAGCAGGCGTTTGCGGTCTCGGAAATCTCATATGATGCCACTAGACAGCGGGTCACTTTGTTCTTCACGGAAGAGATCCCGGTCTCTGAGAAGGCTGTCATTGTCATCAAGTTCCAAGGGACAATTAATAATGATATGGCTGGGTTCTATCGATCGAAATACAAACCTACAGTAACTCCATCGCCGTCCGTCTCCACGGATGGAGAACATCACGTGATGTTCTCGACTCAGTTTGAGAGTTGCGATGCTCGCCGCGCATTTCCTTGTTTTGATGAACCCAATCTTAAGGCTACTTTCGACTTCGAGATTGAGCTGCCAGAAGACCTGGTTGCACTGAGCAATATGCCCGAAAAGGGTGCCAAGAAGGGCAAAAATGGCCTCAAGATCATCTCATTCGAGAGAACACCAGTTATGAGTACTTATTTATTGGCCTGGGCTGTTGGGGACTTCGAATGGATTGAAAATTTTACCAAACGAACCTATAGTGGCAAGCATCTACCAGTGCGAGTATACACCACCAAAGGTAGGTCCCCTTTCCCCATAGGCTTAAAGTACTAGCGTTGATCTTCGCAGGGTTGAAGAGCCAGGCTCAATACGCCCTTGACCATGCCCCTCAAATTATCGATTTATTCAGCGATCTCTTTCAAATTGAGTATCCGCTACCAAAGTGTGATCTGCTTGCAGTCCATGAATTTGTGAGTGCTTCTCCATCACTCTGTTTATAAGCGAGAGAATTACATCCCGCCTTACTCCGCACACTCTCCTTTTTAGTTTACACGAATCCTCCTACTGACTGTATAGGCCATCATAAGTCTCTCGATCATATTTAGAGTTATCCGTGCTAACCGGTGCTTTCTAGTCTCACGGAGCGTACGGTCCCTGTTTTCCACTCTTTTCTTGACTTGACTTTCTCCTGTATGTCTCGGCACTGACAAAATTCAGCATGGAAAATTGGGGTTTAATCACTGTAAGTAGACAATGAATAGAGATATATTTTCTCAGCTCCAAAATTGTTCCTTATTAGGCGTGCTTACTTGGAGATGCGTATAGTACAGAACGACGGCTCTCTTGTTCGATGAGGAAACTTCAGACGTGAAGTACAAGAATCGTGTAGCTTATGTCGTAGCCCACGAACTAGCTCATCAGTACGTAGAATCTTCTGTAACATTTCCCTTCATAAGCGACGCTGACTCTTGATGCTGCAGGTGGTTTGGTAATCTGTAAGCTCTCTGACCCCATGTTCATCACTTAACATTTAACCATTGCCAGTGTCACCATGGACTGGTGGAATGAATTATGGCTCAACGAAGGCTTTGCGACATGGGTTGGTTGGCTTGCCACCGATCACATACACCCTGAGTGGCACGTCTGGCCGCAGTTTGTCTCTGACGGGATGCAAACTGCATTCACATTGGACTCTCTTCGCAGCTCGCATCCAATCGAGGTCCCCGTCAAAGATGCTCTGGATGTGGACCAAATCTTCGATGACATTAGTTATCTCAAAGGAAGTTCTGTTATTCGAATGTTGGCAACTCATCTTGGACAGGAAACGTTTCTCGAGGGTGTAAGTAATTACCTCAAAGCTCATGCTTATGGCAACGCGAAGACTGTTGATCTCTGGTCTGCGCTCAGCCAAGCATCAGGGCAGGACGTTCTAGCTATTATGGATCCGTGGATCCGATCAATCGGCTTTCCTGTTTTAACAGTCAGCGAAGAGCCTGGTCAAATTGGCATAAAGCAAACACGCTATCTCTCCACTGGCGATGTTAAGCCGGAAGAGGATAGCACAACTTGGTGGGTTCCTTTGTGTTTCGAGGGCAAGAGCGGCACAAGGGAGGTTACCTCAATCGCCTTCTCGGAGAAAGAAGATGTCATTCGTGGGGTGGATGATTCGTTCTACAAGCTCAATAAGGACAACGCTGGCTTCTACCGAGTAAACTTGCCTCCTGCAAGACTGGCCAAGCTTGGATATCAGACCACTCGCCTCAGCATTTCTGATAAGATTGGTAAGCAATATACGAACCCCCCCTTAATTCTTGACTAATGTGGTTCAGGCTTGGTCGGCGATGCTGGTGCTTTGGCACTTTCTGGGGAAGCAGCTACACCTGGGCTGTTGGCCTTTGTTGAGGGTTTCCAGTCTGAGTCAAATTATCTGGTCTGGTCTCGGATTCTCGGCTCCCTCGGCACTGTGAAGTCAGGGTTCTCCGGTGATGTGGACATTACGGATGCACTGAAAAGATACACACTCAAGTTAATTACTCCTGCTGTCGAAAAGATTGGTTGGGAGTCATCCCCGAATGACGACTTCCTTACTTCCCAACTGCGTGCTGCCTTGATCCTCTCAGCGGGTTTAAATGGCCACCAAGGGTAAGTCCCTCTTAATTTGCCGCCCCTAGAGTGCCTAGTCTGTATGCTGCTGCATTCTAACGAGACCTAGGGTGATCGCCGAGGCCAAGTGCCGTTTCGATCGCTACATGTCAGGCGAGGACAAGTCTGCCGTCCACCAGAATCTTCGAACTGCAATCTTCAATATTGCAATCCATGAAGGTGGCAAGTCCGAATACACTGCTCTGAAGAAAGAATGGCAGACAACCGCTTCCGTCGACGGCAAGGAGATCTCCCTTAGAGCCCTTGGCCGCATTCGGGACTTGGACCTTCTCCAGGATTACCTTGAATTCCTCTTCACTGACGTCAAAACCCAAGATATGCACACTGGAGCATCAGCACTTGCTATTAATGCAAAGACTCGGTCGGGCTTCTGGAAATACATCCAAGAGAACTTTGACTCCATCAAGGAAAAACTAGATAAGAACATGGTTGTCTTTGATAGATTCATCAAGGTGAGCTTGAACAAGTTCAACGACAAAGAAACTGAGAAAGATATTGCAAAGTTCTTCGAGGGCAAAGATAATAGAGGGTACGACAGGACTTTGAATGTAGTAAGCGATATGATCCTTAGTCGTGCGGCATACAAGGACAGAGATCGAAAAGTCATTATGGAGTGGCTGACAGCACATGGCTACGCATAATGCGACACATTTACTGGGAAGGATGAACCCAAGTTTGCTACGCATCAATCATTGATTTAGCTAGACGGTGAGACAGCAATGTCAAAAGTAGCCGTGTGCAGCTGCCTCTTTCATCAACGTTGAATTCTTACCTGAGGAAGTTTTCCCGATCAATGTCAATCTCATTTCAATATATTATCTAAAACATAAATATTGGAAGGCAGGAAAACATATTCACAAGTTTCGTTCATATCATATTATGCTTAATGCTAATGCCATCTCCTATCTCATCACGCCGTCATATCATAGCTCCAAACGCCGATTTCATGCTCAAGGCAGATCCATTTCTCTCCCTTCACCAAACAGATAACCTGCCTCGAGACAATACGCTCCACCACCTGCCATACCTCTCTCGCTTCCCCAGCAAACTACACTGGCATCAAGAATCCCACTTAGGACTCCCTCCATCGCGCCCAAGACACCCCACCCAATGAAGCTTGCTACCAAGCCTACAACATACGCATATGCGCTTCCTCGGATCGTATCCGACTGTCCTGGCACGGTGATTTTCAACTGTCGAGCAGTGGCAACCCAGCCACCAAAGCCCAGCGCCATAGCCATGATGAATCTCGTTGCATGGAGTAGTAGCTTTGCTAGGCGATAAGGAAGTAGAGGGGCATTTTGCTTGTTCCGTGCGTTGAATGAGCGTGGTGTAAGAGTTGTGGTAGGCGCTTGTGGTGTAAGGAATGTCATTTGGCTGAGACCTCGAGCAGATGTATGCAGAGGTTGAGAATGAATAGCTGCATAGGTGAGGGTTAATGGGTTTGTAAGGGCCGCGATTGGTGTAGGGATGAACGAGTAGGCGAAAATGGCAACGACACCCATTAGACGCCGAGGGAGCAGGAGCAGTGGGAGGCGAATGAGGAGTGCTATCAGAGTTGATAAGCAGATGGTGCCGAAGAGGGTTGTGATTGCATGGCTGAATGCAGCTGCTACTATTTCTCTGGAAGTTGGTGAGGGCACAATATTCCGGTGGAAATACCACTGGGATACGGTTGCTGCAGTTGTCGATCTCTGGACCCCAGTGATCACTGAAAGTGTCCAGATGTACATCAGTACAAAGTAAACAGCCAACCACCAGCTTGTGGCGTCAATGATGAACTTTGTGAAGGATTGCGCGAAATGGCCACCAAGAAAGACTCTTGTGAACATGCCTAGCCACATCCAAGTCCAAACCACCACAGCTGCCAGAGTAACAAGACCCATTCCAAGAAGAGCTGGGTTGGCAGCCAAGATCCTCGAGGAAAATTCTAAAATGCCAATAGCTTTGTTCAAAGAATGGCGTCCTCTGTAGATTGTATACAGCCAGATGAGGGCAAAGAGTCCTGGAATGAATGATAACCATCTCATGAGTTTATCCTGCAGACTCGGTTCTCCCGAAGCACCTTTGTAACTCGATATGAAGGGGTAAAGCGAAAATGAGAACAGAATCACCGGCACTGCAAGCAGGATTAAGTGCACTAATGGTCGGACAAAAGATTTCAGCAGTGAGAGCCAAACGAGTGACACAATGATCGAGACAACTGTGTCAACAGCGAATAAGTGGAACGAGGCATGAAGAGTTGCGTAAATCGTGTCGCCAAGGTTCCTCGTTGGCGTCGATGTATGGAGGAAGATAAGGACGAATGTTGCAAATAATCCTCCGAGGAAAATTAGGTATAGGGATCCCCAAAATATGTCGTGCTTTGGTGCTTCTCCTAACGCAGTCGCAATTGTCGCTGGAACGGTTTCCACAGAGCTTGGAGGTCCCGGTACGCTAGCTCCTGTACCATGACCAGTCTCGACGTTTCCATCCCGTCCGTGTTTGGAATCCGCAGGTAACCTGATCGCCCCGGGCTTCGGCACAGATCTGAACGTTTGAAACGCGGGTGGACTATCATCTCCAGGCATTTCAATAGCCAAATCATCAGGAGGGCCATCGTCTTCGATCGTCGACTCCAGCCCAACATCGACCATCCGTTCCTTCCCCTTACTGCTTGCTTCACTCGTCCCTCGGTAGCTCTCCTCGTCCTTGAGAGTCTCCTCTCCTATCGGTTCGGTTGCTCGACCTCTTCCCCTTGTGCTTCGGCCGCCGCCATTCCAGCTACTCTTTATTCCCCGTCCTCTACCCCGATCTTCGAGAGCTCTCCCATCGTCGTCTTTGCTGTTTAATGAAGCATTGCTACCTTCCGGATCCGTTTCAGAGCTCTCTTCAAGTCTTATCGGGGCGAAGGTTCTTCGTGACTTTTGTAGGGCAAAATAATCTGCAGTTTCCCTCTCCCGTTCTTCCTCATCATCCTCTTCTCGGAAGTCATCTAAGGCACTGTGGAATAAGGGGGCATCCGGAGCTGCAGAGTACCGAGATGCAAGGTTGAAATTTGAGGCTGACTGATATGGGTTACCGTGCCGTGTAGCATAACCGCGAGACTGATTCCGTAAAGGCTGATTCGCTCGACGATATCTATCGTTGGGATTTCGAGGAGGAGCGTCGGCGTTATCAGGTTGAACGAAATTCGAGAAGCGGGACTGGGATTGGGCTAGAAACCGCGAAGCATCTATAGAGATAAGTGTTAGCCCGAATGTCTGGAAATAGGAAGCTTCTTCTCGAGGTCTACATACATTCCGAGAACATCTTCAAGTCTCAAGCGTTGTAGTGCAAGAGGGAGGAAGCAGAAGGCGAGCCTCGTGTCACGGCCGTGACCACCTGGAGTTGTTGTGCTCCGAGTTCTGTGGCGAATTTGGCCTTCTTGTTCCAAAGGAGATGTATGAATGT
>Ga0302326_10019739_pt1 | contig 13895 bp, 11 predicted proteins | sample Palsa_T0_3_FD_202264 | JGI IMG/M metagenome (GOLD analysis project Ga0302326, IMG submission 202264) | Peat permafrost microbial communities from Stordalen Mire near Abisko, Sweden - Palsa_T0_3 | ecosystem: Environmental > Terrestrial > Soil > Palsa > Peat permafrost | place: Sweden: Abisko... | reverse complement strand
GGCTCGCCGAGCAGCCCGGCGGCCAGGTCGGTGCGAAGCTGCTGCAGCGCCGGGCTGTACCGGAAGGAGTACCCGACCGTCGCCGCGACGCCGGCCCGGGCCTGCGCGCGGACCAGCTCGTCCGCCATCTCGGCGGTGTTGGCGATCGGCTTTTCGCAGAACACGGGCACCCCGGCGGCCAGGGCGGACAGCACGACCGACGGATGCACGTCGTCGGGCGCCGCGACGGTCAGCGCGTCGGCCAGGCCGGCCGCCAGCAGCCCGTCGGCTGAGTCGAACCAGTGCGGTATGCCGTGCGCGGCCGCGAAGGAGCGGCTGGCTGCGGCATCCTGGTCCGCGCAGGCGATCACCTCGACGCCCGGCAGCGCGCGCAGCGCCGGCAGGTGCGCCTGGGCCGCCCAGCCGCCGCAGCCCACGATCGCCACCCGGTACCCGGTCACCGGTCGTCCACCCGCCGCAGCCGGTCGGCCACGCCGTCGCCGACCAGGCTCATGAAGAAGCCGACCAGGACGATGGCCAGGCCGGGGAAGAACACCAGCCACGGGTCGGTGATGATGAAGTTGTTCCCCTCCGAGATCATGAGCCCCCACTCGGCCGTTGGCGGCCGCACCCCGAGGCCGAAGAACCCCAGCGACGCGCCGACCAGGATGTCCAGCATGAAGTCGCTCATCGAGAAAATGATCGCCGCCGACAGCACGTTCGGCAGCACGTGCCGGGCCAGGATGCGCAGCCTGGTGTAACCAAGGCCCGTGGCGGCCAGGACGAACGGGCGCTCCCGCACCGACAGCACCTCGCCGCGCACGATCCGCGCGTACGTCACCCAGCTGACCAGGGCGATAGCGATGTACAGGCTGCGCAGGCCGGGACCGAGCATGGCCACGATCGCGATCGCGAGCACGAAGAACGGGAACGCCATGACCACGTCGATGACGCGGCCGACGATGGTGTCCACCCAGCCGCCGAAGAAGCCGGATATGAGCCCGATCACGGTGCCGAGCACGAACGGGATGGCCACGCCGATCACGCCGATCTGCAGGTCGATGCGGGCGCCGTAGACCACCCGGGCGAAAATGTCCCGGCCGAGGTCGTCCGTACCGAACCAGTGCTGCGCACTCGGCCCCTGCAGTCCTGCGGTCGGGTCGATGACGGTCGGGCTGTACCGGCAGATCAGTGGCGCGAAGACCGCCGTCAGGACGATCAGCGCCATCCCGGCCAGCCCGATCCGCAGCGTCCAGGTCAGCGGGATCCGGCGGCTGCGCTGCCGCTGGATCGTCGCTGCCTGCTGGGCGACCGCCATCTAGGCCGCCTTCCGGGCCAGCGAGATCCGCGGGTCGACTACGCCGTAGAGCAGGTCCATGCCCAGGTTGGCCGCGATGACGAAGAAGGCGAAGAACAGCGTGGCGAGCTGGATGATGGAGTAGTCGCGGGTCGATATCGACGACACCAGCAGCGAGCCCAGGCCCGGCAGCCCGAAGACGTCCTCGACCACGATGACCGTGCCGATCAGCCAGCCGATGTTGACGTTCAGCACCGTCAGGCAAGGCAGGATGCTGTTCCGCAGGATGTAGGACCGGAACACGGTGCGCCGCGGCAGCCCGACCGCCCTCGCCGTGCTGACGAAGTCCGCCCTGAGCACCTCGATCAGCGAACTGCGCAGCGTGCGCAGCAGGATCGGGGTGATCGCCAGCCCGGCGGTCAGCGCGGGCAGGGTGAGGGAGTAGAGCCGGTCGGCCACGCCGGTCCCCGCGCCGCCCACCGGGAAGATCCGCACCCGCACGCCCAGCAGGAGGATGAGCAGGATGCCGAGCCAGAACGAGGGCACGCCGAGGGCCGTGGTGGCCGACAGCCTAATCCCGTGATCCACTGCTCCGCCGCGCCGCGCGGCCGCGATGCTGGCCAGCGGCACCGCGATGGCCAGCGCGATCACCGCCGAGTAGACCAGCAACTCCAGCGTGAGCGGTATCCGGCTGACCACCAGAGGCCAGACCGACTGCTCGTAGAAGATCGAAATGCCGAAGTTCGCGTGGAAGACGCCGTCCATGTAGTGCAGGTACTGCTGCCAGATGGGCAGGTTCAGCCCGAACTGCCGGTGGATCCGGGCGATCAAGGCGGGCGTAGCCCGGCTGCCCAGCATGGAGATGGCTGGGTCGCCAGGGATCAGCCGGACGAGCAGGAACGTTACGACGCTGACCCCGAACAGGATCGGGATGAGCTGGATCAGTCGCCTGCCAAAGTACCTAGCCATGGCCGGGATCGCTCCTCGTCAATCAGCGGGCGTGAGCGGTCGGTTTACTTGCCGATCCAGACGTTCTGCAGCTCGTAATCTCCCTGGCTGTTGGGCGTGAAGCCGTGGACGCTGGGCGTGGCCGAGTAGAGCCGCGGGATGTCCACCGTGTAGACGTACGGTCCCTGCAGGTTGTAGAGCTGCTGGATCTGCGTGTACAGGTCAGCGCGGGCGCCGGCCTTGAGTTGCTGGCGCGCCTTGGTCACCAGGCCGGCGATCTGCGGGTCATTGAAGTAGGTGTGCAGGGCGTCCTGCGGCAGGTAGACCAGCCCGGCACCCATCATCTCGTCCGGGTCAGGCGTGTCGTTCGTCCACTCCGAGACCCAGGCACTGTACTGGGCCGTGTTGTAGCGCTGCTGGGCGGTGGTCTGCTCGAGCGACGTCACGTTGAGCTTGATGCCGATCTTGGCCAGGTCGGCCGCCCAGATCTCCGTCTGGTCAAGCGACGCGGTATCGCCGCTGGCGATCATCACGTTGAGCGTGAAGCCATGCGGCACCGTGCTCTTGGCCAGCAGGGCCTTGGCCTTGGCCAGATTGAACGTGATGGGGTCGGTGTTGCCGTTGTAGTAGAAGGTCCCGCTCGGGATCACGGATTTCGCCGGCGAGGCCAGCCCGAAGTAGACGGTCTTGGCCACCGTGGCCCGATCCATCGCATAGGCCAGCGCAAGGCGGACGTTGGCCTCGTTCAGCGGGGGCACGTGCTCATTCAGCGTCACCCAGCCCACCGCGCTGCCCAGGACGCTCTCGATCTGGTCGCCGTGGGACTTGATGGCGGCCACCTGGTTCGGCGGCACGTTGTCGATCACCTCGGCGGATCCGGACTCCAGGTCTAGGACCCGCGAGTTGTCGTTGCTGACGTTGGTGAACTCGACCTTGTTGAGATACGGCTTGCCCTTCTGCCAGTAGTACTTGTTGCGCACGAGCGTCACGCTGTTGCCAGGTGACCAGTTCTGCAGCGCAAACGGCCCCGTGCCGAGCGGGTGATTGCCTTCCTGACTGCCCCATTTTTTGAAGTTGCTCTCCGAGTAGATGCTGGCCGCGAACGTGGAGAGGGCCGCCAGCAGCGGGGCAAAGGGTGTCGACATCTGCAGCTGCACGGTGGACGAGTTCAGCGCGGTAACGCCCTTCACGGGCGAGAACAGGAAGCCCCAGGAGCCCTGCTGGTTGATCGCCCGTTTCAGCGAGAACACCACGTCGTTGACGGTGAGCGGGGTGCCGTCGGAGAACTTGACGCCCGGGCGCAGGTGGAAATCGGCCGTCAGCCCGTTGGGCGCTACGGACCAGCTTGTCGCCAGCTCAGGCACGACGCTCTTGCCGTCCGGCGAGAGCGCGACCAGCCGGTCGTAGATCTGCATCTCCGTGAAGATCGACTCGTCATCCTGGGTGTTGTACGGGTCGAACGAGAAGATGTCGGCGTGCCGGGCGAACACCAGCGTGCCGCCGTGGACCGGCGTGCCAGCCGCGGAAGCCGCGTTGCTGCTGCCCGATGACCCCCCCGACGAGCAGGCGGCCACGAGGGCTGCGACAGCGAGGCTGGCCAGGACAACCGCTGAGCGACGGTACCGACCCTGCTGGGACTGGATCATCGTGGCTCCTCTCGGGCCGGCGGGCGGATTATCTTCACTCCGGCAGCCACCGGGTGCCACCAGGTGCCCAGCCGCACTCGCGGGGCCAAGCAGCTCGGAAAGCCTGACATCCGTCCTCCGCCGGTAGAATGCTGACATTCAACATGTGGATGTGATACATGTCAACGCATATGCTTACCCGGGAGTTGACGGGGAGCAAAGTTTTACCGAGCAGCGAAAGTTAACATTGCTGGCATCGACGCGACTCGCGGCGGAATCAGGAACCCCCTGCTAGGAGACAGCCATGCGCTCGCTAACCCCAGCCACCCGTCGTGGCCTGGCTGACGAGGCGACTGACCGCATCCGCGACGCCATCCTGAGCGGCGAGCTCTCGCCGGGCGAGAAGGTAGGGGAAGCCGAGCTGTCCCGGGTCCTCACCGTCAGCCGCGGGCCGGTCCGCGAGGCCCTGGTGCGGCTGGAGCAGGAGGGCCTGGTCGTCAGCGAATGGCACAAGGGCACGACGGTCGTGGACTTCACCAAGTCCGACATCCGGCAGCTCGCGACCCTGCGGCTCGCGCTCGAGCAAATGGCGGCGAGCGAAGCTAGCAGGGAAGCGACGCGGGAGGACTTCCGGCGCCTGCAGGACATCGTCGCCCAGATGCAGGCGGCCCGGCTGGTGGGCAACGATGACGCGCTAGTCCGCCTGGATGTCGAGTTTCACGACGCCATCTACCAGGCCGCCCACCACCCCCGGCTGTACGCCGCCTGGAGCACGATACGCTCCCAGGTCGCCCTGGCCCTGCTCCGCCGGCGGGCGCTGTCCGACGACTATGCGGGCATCGTCGTCGGGGAGCACAGCGAACTGGCGAAGGTCCTGGCGAGCAACGACCCGGCCCGGATGGTGGAGCTCATCACGTCGCATCTGGAGAGTGCGTACACGCGGCTGCTGGCCAACTTCGACTAGCCGCACAGCCTGGCTGGCCGGACTGAAACTGGGCGCCATCCCGTTGGCGTGCATCTTGTAAACATTAATCTTGTCTTTTTAGCTCTGAGCAAGTTTTTAGCTCGATGAGCAGCCTGCCGCAGCCATTAGATGCAACATGTGTTTCAAGGCCGGAGTGGCCTTATTTACATGAAACACCTATTACAAACAGTAGGTCAGGACAGCTTTTGCGGGACTCCCGACAGTCATCTACGGCAATTTTAGGCTTCTTGCATCTCGCGGGTGAAGCATATCCCAGGCATTGGGCATGTCAGCCATTCAGATGCAACATGTGTTTCAATCCAGGAGTATCCTTAACAACATATTACAAGCAGCACAGGACTCTTGACGGTCATTCTATCGGCATTTTAAGCTCCTTCCACCTCACGAGCCACCGCCCCTTGCCAGCAGGCAGGGGAACGGTCAAACCGAAAGAGCGGTCAACCGAAAGGTCGAAGCGGCATGGGTGGTTTCAATTACGGGGCTTTCCTTCTCCTGGGCGTCGATTCCCTGATCGCCTGCATCGTCACGGGACCGATGTTCATCAAACAGCGGCATCACGAGCACAGTGAACTCACGTCGCCGGACGAGCACAAGCACGCATCACGGTGGAAGTGGTGGGCGATCGGGGGTCTTGGCCTGTCAGCCCTGACAGTGCCGTACGGGCTTTCGTACGGAGCCGGAGATGGAATCGGGTACCTGATCGGCACTCTGTTCCACTTCTCCGTGTCAGACACGCTCAGTTCAGTGGTCGAGACGACGCTGCTGGTCGCGCTCGGCCTCTACTGGATCGGGATCTATTTCGCCGCGAGAAAGATGGAGGCATCGGAGCGGCTGCAAAAATGGTCTTGGCGGGGCATCTGGGTTCTGCCGGTGGCCCTGAGCATCGACAACCTGACCTTCGGTGCGGTTACCGGCGTGCCCGCGAACGCCTCGGTCTGGGCCTCGGCGGGCCTGCAGGCACTGGCGAGCGCCGGATTGGGCCTGATCGGCCTCGCGGTCGGAATCAGCCTCGCCGTCCTAATTCCGTCGCTGCGCACTCGGATGCACCGCACCTTTGGGGTCGTGGGCGTCGGCGTGATCGCCACGGCGGCTGTTCTTGCCTACACCGGCTGGTAAACGGATCGTGCGCGAGTTACCCCAGTCCGTGCCTGCGGACTGGGGTAACTCACATCAGCCGCATCGACGTCTCAGTCGTACTGCTGTGCAGATCTGCCCTCGAACATCTGCGTCTGCATCCCCTCTCCTTCGCTCCAGGCGCCTGCGGCGGGAGCTCGGCCACGATCCTGATGCCCTCCGCGGTGAACGCGTCGCCGGGGTCACCATGAACACCAGTGTGCCGGCGGCCTTCTGAGTAAACTGTCGCTGCGGTCAGCGCGTCATGTGGTGGGACCGGCCCGGTCGGCCGCGGCCTGGAGGAATCACGTGTCGGGACTGCTGACTGCCGCGATCGTTTTCGGGACGGTCTTCGCTGCGGAATTGCCGGACAACTCCGGGCTGGCCAGCTTGATGCTGGGTACCCGGTACCGGCCGAGCTGGGCGTTCGCCGGGGCGGCTGCGGCGTTCGCGGTCCACGTGGTGCTGGCGGTCACATGCGGCGGCCTCCTCGGCTTGCTGCCGCACAAGATCGTGCAGATAGCAGTGGCCGTGGTGTTCCTGGTCGGCGCTGTGCTGGTGTTGCGTGCAGACGACGACGACGATAGCGAAGCCCGGGTGAAGGCGGGCCGTGCCGGGTTCTGGGCTGTGGCGGGGACATCTTTCGGGGTGATCGCGCTGGCCGAACTGGGTGACCTGTCGGACATCGTGATCGCGGGCTTCGCGGCCAGGTATCACGACCCGGTGGCGGTCGGCATCGGGAGTGTGCTGGCGCTGTGGTCGGTGGCGGCGCTGGCCATCATGGGCGGGCGAGGACTGCTCAGGATCTTGCCGATGCGCTGGGTCAGCCGTCTGGCCGCGCTGTTGATGGTCGTCATGGCAGGTTTCACCCTGGCCGGGGCGCTGCAGTGATGCCTTGGTGAACTGAGCGGGGCGTGTGGTGCCAGTAACCCGGTCAGTGGTGCGCCGTGGTGAACTGGACAAGCTTTATCACCATGATGACGACCGCGAAGACAATGTAGCCACGCAGGGAGAGCAGGCCTATCTTGCGCGCCATGCTCATGACGGGTGGCTGGAGCGTGTCGATGGGAGGCGTGCGCCACGCGGTGCGGCGTTCCCGGAGGGTTTCCCTCCACTCGGAGCGGCTCATGCCGGGCGGGCACCTGTTGGCGTCGGGGTCGTCGATGAACGGCTCATTCCGCGAGGACCGATGCCGCACGAGCAGGACCGCGGCGGCAAGCCCGAGGACGGTGCAGACGGCAAGGCCATAGAAACACTGCTTCAGCGTGATGACGGGCCAGAAGGTAGTGACGAGCGGGGCCAGCGAGAAGGTGAGGATCACCCAGGCGATGATGCCGACGACCCAGTTGTGCCCTCTGCTGTTGGTCCATGGCCCAAGCACCGCTTTATCGTTGGCGAGCAGGATCAGGAAGACCAGGGCCGATGGCAGCAGGATGCCGTTGAGCGCCTCCACGCCGTTGATGACCACGTTCAGGTCGTTGCCCCACGCCAGCGTGATGACGGCGGAGAGCCCGATGCTTATCGCGTACAGGCCGTAGAACCACGGGGCCTGGTTCAGCTTCGAGTGCAGCGAGTGCCGCATCTTCGGGTACACGTCGCCGAGCGTGTAGGTAGTGGTCAGGGCCGTCAGGTTGGCACCGATCAGCGAGCCGTCGAGCGCGGCAAAGGCCAGCAGGTCGCCGACGCCGTGGCCGACGTAGTGCTGCAGTGCGGCGGCCGTGTCACTCAGGTCGTTGAAATTGCCGAAAGACTTGGTGTGCGCCAGGCCGAAGGCACAGGCGCACATGATCGCGAGCGCGCCGACCACCTCGACGGCCACGCCCACTCCCGTGTCCAGGCGCTCGTAGTTCACCCAGCGCGGGGTGATGCGCTTGTCCACCACGTTGGACTGCTGGAAAAAGAGCTGCCACGGCTCGACGGTGGTGCCCACCACGGCGACGACCAGCAGCAGCAGGGTCGCGTTCAGGCCGCCAGGCATGCTCGGAACCACGCCTGCGAAGGTCGTGGTCACGCTGGAGTGGACGAAGTACACCATCGGGAACGTTATGAAGTTCGCTATGACCAGGAAGATCAGGAACCGCTCCCAGTACCGGTAGGTCCCGCCTGCCATGACCGCGAAAAGCAGAATCGCCGACGAGACAACGGCCCAGAAGCTGGACATGCCGAAGAACGACAGCGACTGCTCGACGCCGATGAATTCAACGACGATGGTGACCGCGTTGATGACGAACAGATCGAAGACGGAGAAGGTTCCCCAGAATTTCCCGAACCTGGCGAAGATAAGCTTTCCGTGCCCTACTCCTGAGACCGCGCCGAGTCGTACCACCATTTCCTGGCAGATAAAGAGGATGGGGAATAGGAGAACGAGGCACCAGAGCAGCTTCATGCCGTAGTCCTGGCCCATCTGGGCATAGACTGAAACGCCACCCGCATCGTTCCCGCCACCCATGACGATAAGGCCGGGCCCGGCGATGATCAGCAGCAGCCTGAGTTTACGCCGCCACGATTTCGTCTTACCTGTCTCGCTCCGTTTAAGGGTGCCGAACGCGCCGACGATGTCGCCGACATGCTGTGGGTCAAGCACTGCAGGCTCATTGGATCCGGGCGCCATTCCATTCGTGGAGGTATCCGGGTTGTCGAGAGCCACTTCTCACCTTCCAGGCTGCGGGGCATGCCTGAGCGCGACCATTATCGATCACTTGCTCGCTGGTCAAGCTAGCATGATCCACTTGCCTGTGAATCCAAATTAGCCGACACTAACTGTCGATAGGTCCAGGTGAACTCTCCGGCATCCACCCGGCTAGCACCTGACCTGCTGGTTGTAATATGTGTTTCATTAATGACGGTCTTCTTACGTGAGACAGGTGTTGCATCTCCATGGACGCGGAGAGCTACTCGTCGGGCTGGCTGATGCTTTTGACTCAGCTTCCTAGCAAGCCGTCCAGCGTGCGGGTGGCGCTGTGGCGCCGGATGCGGGCCGTCGGCGCGACCGCACTGGTCAACGGGGCGTGGGCGCTACCGTGTTCGGCCCCTTACGCAGAGTTCTTCGAGCAGTCGCGTGAGAGCATCGTCGGACAGGGCGGGATCGGATGGGTGCTACGCGTCTCAGCCTCGTCGCAGGAAACGAATGAAGCGATCATACGGCTTTTCCGAGCCGACCGGGCCCGGGAGTACGACGAGTTCGCCGAGCGCTGCAACGCTTTCCTCAATGAAATTAACCGGGAGTCTAATGCGGGGAAGTACACGTTTGCCGAAATGGAGGAGAGCGAGCAAGATCTCGAGAAACTGGCGCGCTGGCTGGCGAAGATCCAAGCGCGGGACTTTTTTCCCGACGGGCGCAGGCCACAGTCAGCCGCTCTGCTGGCGCGCTGCCGGAGTACCCTGGAAGGCTTCTCGCAGGCGGTTTACACAGCCGAGGGAGTGCAGGACCCCGAAGAGGACGTGGCCCCGGGAATCGCCGAGACCGCCACGGAGCGTGCCGCGGCGCCCGAGCCCGAGGATCCCGACTGCGACGCGACTCCTGGCTAGGAGTTGTCGTCCACTATCCGCGTGGCGACGGCGAGCGCCGTGTTGATCGGGATCGCGTAGCCGATGATGTGCAGGCCGTTCCCCGAATCCCCGACATCGATGCCGATCACCTGGCCTTCCAGGTTCACCAGCGGGCCGCCGATCGCCGACGCCATATCAGCCTGCAGAGCCGACGCCATCAGCCCGCTCCGGATGGTGCCGCCGACCCTGACGGTTGTGTTCAGGGTGGCCAGGGTACCGACATCGAGGGTTATCCCGGCCTCCGTGCCCGTGGTGCCGACCGCGGTGTCGTCGACCTGGCCCCGCACATGATAGGAGTACATCCTCGAGGCTTCCGCGTTTTCGACGAGCGTGGCCGAGTTCCCGACCGCGACGGTCGAGAACGGCCTCCCATTACCGCCCTCCAGCTGGAGCAGCGCCAGGCCCGCCGCCGGGTCCGCGCCGATCACTTTGGCCTTGAAGGTCACGCGGGAGAAAACATACTCCGCCGTCAGATTCGCCGCACCCGCGGAGGGCTGGTAGGTGGTCAGCACCTTCCCCGACTCCGTGAGCACCAGGCCGATCCCGACCGAGGTCCCGCGCGACAGGACGTGGACCATGCCGGGAGCCGTCGTGTCGCGGATGTTCGCCTGGTTGTCCTGACCGACGCCGTCGTCGTCCTCGATGAACGCGCAGCTTGTCGGCACCCAGGCCTGGCACTTCGCTGGCTTGGGAATCCCCGCGAGAACCACATTGTCACCAAGCCCCATAAGCCTGCCGGCGCCGAAACCGACCCCCGCCGCGAGGATGACCGCCGCCGCGATCACGGAGATCCTGAAGCGCTTGTTCCGCCAGGCTTCCGGGACGGCCTGGCCGGACTTCGCGAAATCACTCGTGCTCACGTCGCCTTCCGGACGCGTGCGCTGCCCGCTTTCGTCTACGTCCTGAACACGCATCGGCTGGCTCCTTGGCACAAGGCTCACATCCCGGACGCCGTCTGCATGGAGGCGTTGAAGGTCGCCGCGACCACCACGCCCGCGCCGTTCCGGATGAGCGTGACGGGATTCGTCAGGCGGAAGTGCTGGCAGGCAAGGCTGGTGAAGGACCTGTTCAGCTCGTTCGCCATGAAGGTGAGCAGGTTGTCATCTACCGCCATCACCGGCGACAGGCCGGTGGCGAGCAGCGTCCGGTTGGCCGCCAGGAACGGCGTCTGGATGTCGACAAGGTTCTGGCAGTACATCTCCGGGTCGCTGGTCTTGTTGGTCTGGTTGCTGATCGGCGCCTGGCCCAGTTCCTCCCGGTACAGGCCGGTCTTCGCCGCGTCGAACTCGTCGCCGTTCATCACTACCTTGTCGCTCTCCGGCACCAGTGCCGCGATCTTCGGCTGATACGCGCCCGCCAGTATCTCGTCCAACGCCCCGGAACCGCTCGGCACGTGATTATTGGACAGCTCAGGCGCCTGGAACGATGTGCACCCGAGGAGCGGGTCGAGGAACAGGTCAAGCAGAGTGCTGTCACTGCGGTTGACCAGCAGCCTCACCCCCGCGATGCCCGCGTTCGACACGTTGCTCTGCGCCGTCTGGCCGGTGATGGGGTTGAGCACGTATTCGGTGGTCACGTTGTCGCCCTCGTCCAGGCTGGCCACCTCGAAGTTGCGCATGACCGGGCACACCTGGCCGGTGCCCATGTCGCCGCCTGACGGGATGATCTTGTCCGAGGTGCCCGGGGACGGCACCTTGAGCAGCCCCTCCCGCTCGTCGTTCTTCACCGCGTTGAAGAAGTTAATCCCGTTGCAGAACGCCGCCTGCCCGAAGATCGACCCCGCCTGGCCGTTGACGCAGTTGGCATACGCGAGCGTGGTCGGCGTCGCCCCCACCTGGAACAGTTGCTTGCCGTTGAACCCGAAGTCGATCGTCACCACCGCGTCCGCCGGGATCTTCGGCACCGAGGGCACCACGGCCGGCTTAGTGCCCTGCGTGACCACGAGCGGGTCATAGACCGACAGCGCCCCGGTAGCCGGGTCCAGGATCGTGGCCTGGACGAAGGCCCCCAGCTTCACCCCGTTGCTCATCTCGCACCCCGACTCCGCCGGTGTCATCCCGTCAGTGCCCGTGAGCTGATAAGGAGTAGCCAGCCCTCGCGCGCTCAGCGGGTTAGCCGGAACGACGATGTCACAGTTGGCATTGGTCTTCGGGGTCGCCGTTGGAGTAGTCGTCATCAACGCCGCAGCGTTAGCCGAGGGACTCGGGCTCACGTAAGTACCGAGAGGTACCTGCTGAAGACCTGAGTTGCTCGAGCCCGCCTGGAACGCAAGCACCCCGCCGATCACCAGGCCCAGCGCCACAGGCACGGCGAGCTGGCGCGCAATACGCGCCCTACCACTTCCTTGCATACGGCGTCGCCATGCGGACCGACGCCCGTTATGCACTCACTCCACCTCCATGTCCGCCGTTCCGCTCTCGGAGGTGTATGTTAGGCCAGCCAGGCGGCATGACGCGGAACATTTGGAAGATCTACTATCTGTTCGGCTCATACCTATTGCGGACTTCTAACGTCGCAGATGGAGCGCGTGATCGTAGGTTGATAGTGGAGTGATAGCCGCGAGATGCACCAGGCAACGTCCGGGATTCCTCCTCATGTGACCGAAAGTGATCATCCAATTACGCATCTACGCCGCCCGTTTTTTCGTACAGGTAACGGGTGGTGGTCCTGCTCGCCGGCCCGCAGGCCAGCCTGACAGGGCTACAGCAACCCCCAGACTCTCCAGAGCCGCCGCCGCGACACCGCGACACGCGGCGTGAATTTCTGGACACATCTAGTGACTGGGAAACGGCCGCCGGTGTCCAGTGGCGCGAACCCCGGCTGCACAACTTCTTACCACTTTATAACAAGCCTGCGCTCGCTTTTGCCCAGTGGTACAGTAACCGCCGGTGTACCATCAGGCCCTCGCCTCGCATAAGGACAAGGCCGGGTGGCCGGTTTTTTTCCGGAACACTGGACCTGCCCGGTCCGATCCGCCGTTTAATGGGTGTTACCTCCTCGTGATGCGAGGTCAACCCGCCATAGGCGCGGCGGTAACTCCAGGTAGTGAAGGGTCGGGAACATGTTCAAGCTGCTGGCCTTTACTCTGCCTTTGTGTCTTGACAACTTTGCTGTCTCATTTGCCGTTCTGGGGGAAATGCGCCTGACTCGTGCGCAGCGGATACGCGTCACCGCGCTGTTCATCGCGTTCGAGGCCGCAATGCCGCTGGCCGGAATGGCACTGGGGGCGCCGCTAGCTCACCTGACCGGCACCCCCCCGCACGTGTTCTTCGACCCTAACCAGTTCGGCAGCGCTGCCGAGGCCCACCAACTTCGCCAGGTCTACCGCACTCACCTGGCCGACACGGTCGACCTGACCTTCGTCGGCCGGTATATCCTCCCGATTGTCGTCCCGGTGGTCATCGGCGGCCTTGGCATCCTGATGCTGGACGAGGCCCGCAACGACGACGACGATGACGAGGCTGGCAAGGTGAGGGAGCTGTTGGCAGCGCGCGGCCTTTCAGTCATCGGGCTGGGCCTTGGCATCAGCGTGGATGAACTGATAGTGGGCTTCACGCTCGGCTACAGCAAGTTCCCAGCGTTTGACGTCATCACCGCCATTGTCATCCAGTCGTTCCTGGCCATCATTGTCGGCCAGATCCTCGGCCGGAAAGCACGCAATGGAAGCCTCCGGCTCAGCTCAGAACGCCTCACTACCGGCTCCAAGCTGATAGCGGGCGGCGCGCTCGTCGCGCTGTCGGCCGCCCTCCTGGTCGGCCCTCCGGTCGCCACTCACCTCCTTCCCCACTTCATTCACCATAGGGTCATCCCCCTAAATCAACCTCCGGCAGTCAGCACCAGCCAGCCGTGAGCCACCTCCGGAGATGATCTGATCATGGTGGCGCTGCTAGTCGTAGCGGTCGCGCTCGGGCTGAACAACTTCGGGGCAGCGATCGCCATCGGGGTCAGCGGTGTGGACCGGCGTACCGAGATCAAGGTGGCCACGGTCTTCGGCTTGTGCGACGTCGTGATGCCGGCCACTGGGATGCTCATCGGCACCGGTCTGGCCGGCCCGTTGGGGTCCGCCGCCCGGTGGGCCGGCGCCGGGATACTGTTCGTGACCGCGATCTGGGGACTCATCGAGGCACTGCGCGGCGGTGACGACACCCCACAGGCCTGGCACGGGTGGCGGTTGCTGGTCAGCGGCGCCGCACTAAGCCTGGACGACCTCGCGGTGGGACTCGCACTCGGAACGGTCCGCTACCCGATCGTCTTGGCAGTAACTCTGTTTGGGCTCATGAGCTTCGTTATGTCGATTATTGGACTGAAGCTGGGCGGGAAGCTAGGTACGGCGACCGGCGAACATGGCGAGGTCGTGGGCGCAATCGTGCTGATCGGCATCTCTGGCGCGATGGCGATG
>Ga0302326_10019738_pt1 | contig 13895 bp, 7 predicted proteins | sample Palsa_T0_3_FD_202264 | JGI IMG/M metagenome (GOLD analysis project Ga0302326, IMG submission 202264) | Peat permafrost microbial communities from Stordalen Mire near Abisko, Sweden - Palsa_T0_3 | ecosystem: Environmental > Terrestrial > Soil > Palsa > Peat permafrost | place: Sweden: Abisko... | reverse complement strand
TACAACTTCAACTCCGTGGGTTGCCGCGGCGTCGGCGAGATCGGCATCACTGGCGTCGCCGCCGCCATCGCCAACGCCGTCTTCCACGCCACCGGCCTCCGCTTCCGCAACCTACCGATCACCCCCGACAAATGGTAGACACCAGCAAAAAGGGACGGACTACTCTGTCTCCAAGAGTTTAAACCCGCCAACGCCGCGAATGCCCCTAGGTGGACAGAGCAGTCCGTCCCTTTTTGCGCTCTACGATGACCCCCCTACGCACTCCAAGGCTTCGCTTCCAGCACTCCCTTATACCCATTCTTCATCCGCTCTTCGATAATCGCCCAGACCTTCGGGTCGCATCCCTTCCACTCCGCCACTGCCCGATTGCCTAGGTATGGGAGGTCGGCCACACCCTGCTTGCTCGAAAAGAACCCACCCACTGTCAGACTTCGGAATTGCGTAAAGAACGCCACCCACGGAGAATCGTCTTTCGCCGCCTTCCCCGGATACGCGATCCGATCCAACAGCTGCTTCTGCTGGTCCGCCGTTGCCCCCACAAAGTTCTTTTGGAAAAGCCGGTTTGACTCATGATCCAGCCACATCAGCCCGCCGAAGATTTCAGCGCGCAGATCCATATTGCCGTCCTGCTCAGTACGGAACGCAATCCAATCGTCCATGAACTCCGGCACCCCCGCTTGTGAGGCGCTCACGCTGCGCTCATCGGCTGGAATGATCAAATCGCAAAGCACCTTCACCATCTCCCATTGATGATCGTCGAACGTCTGGCGCTTGTAGGGGCCTTTCGCCACAGCCGGTTCTTCCTGCCCCGTGTGCATGTGGGAATGCGCGCCCACTGCTGCCACGGCTGGCACCGCGCCCAGTATTTGGAAGATATCGCGCCGGCTGACGCCCGGAGTCTCAGGTTGATTGTTGTCTGCCACGGTAAGCTCCTCGAACTATACTTTCACATTCAGCTTCTTCACTTGATCGGCAATGTAGTCGGATGTCCGCCAACCCAGCGCCGTAATGCTCAGCGTCGGGTTCTTGTCGGCATTGCTCACGAAAGGAGCCGCGTCCGTAATGAACAGGTTCTTCACGTCCCAAGCCTGGCAATATTGGTTCAAGACAGAGGTCTTGGGGTCGGCGCCCATCTTCGTCGCGCCCACTTCGTGAATGATCTCGCCGCCCTTCGCAATGCCCCACTGATTTTCAGGCCGATCCTTTTTCGTTACCGTTCCGCCCATCGCCTCAATAATTTGCTGGAACGTTTCCTGCATATGTTTGGCTTGCAGAATCTCATCCTGGCTCCATTTGAAGTGGAAGCGCAGCACGGGAATACCCCACTGATCCACAACATGCGGATCGATCTCGCAGTAGCTATCTTCGTTCGGAATCATTTCACCCCGCCCGGAGAAGTGAACCTCGCACCCATACAGCTTGCGCAGCTTCTGCTTCATCTCCACGCCGTAGCCGCCACCGAGGAACTGCGTCGGATAGCCACCCAGCGCACCCTCGCCCGGCATTCCGCGGCCGCCTCCGATTTCAATGTGATAGCCGCGCGCGAACGGCATCTTATTCGCCGCTTGCTCTTTGTAGAGCCACCAGGGCATGTAGAGATGCATACCACCCACGCCATCCTCGTTTTGCGGCGGCAGATCTTGCAGGATCGGCAGGAATCCGGAAACGGCGGAGCCAACCGTGTCCATCACGTATTTACCAACCAGGCCCGTGGAGTTGGCAATGCCATTCGGAAAGAGGCTGCTCTTCGAATTCAACATCAGGCGCGCTGTCTCGCAGCAACTCGCCGCCAGCACCACAATCTTGCCGCGCACTTCCACTTCCGTGCGCGTCTTCTTGTCAACGTATGAAACGCCGGTAGCGTTACCATCCGGCCCCACCAGAACTTCACGAACCATCGCGCCGGTGCGCACTTCCAGATTGCCCGTTGTCAGCGCCGGTTTAATGTGAACACCCGGAGAATTAAAGTTGGCATTCGCGCTGCACGACCGGCCGCATTGCGCGCAATAGTGGCAAGCCGGACGTCCGTTCAACGGCCGCGTGAGGATAGCCAGGCGCGAAGGAATGCACGGAATGCGCAGCCTGTCGCAAGCCGATTTGATCAAACGCTCGTAACCGCGCGGCGCCGGCGCAGGCTGAAACTTCCCGTCCGGTGTATTTTCCAAACCTTCCTGCGAACCGAATACACCGATGAGTTCTTCGGCCTTATCGTAATAGGGCGCGAGGTCGTCGTAAGTTATGGGCCAATCGAAGCCTTTGCCATCGCGGCTGTACGGCTTGAAATCGTAAGGCCCCATGCGCAATGAGATGCGGCCGTAATGGTTCGTTCGTCCGCCCAACATGCGCGCGCGCCACCACATAAAGTCGCTGCCTGGCGCCGTCGTGTAAGGTTCGCCGGGCACCTGCCAACCGCCAAAGAGCGTCGCATCAAACGCCCCCCAAGGTTTGTACTTCGTTCCCGCGCCGCGATGAGCAACCTGGTACGGCCATTCGAACATCTTCGAATCTTTGCTGCAATCGAACCATTCACCGGCTTCCAGCATGCAGATCTTTGCGCCGGCCAGCGACAATACATGCGCGGCAACGCCGCCGCCGGCGCCTGAGCCGACAATCACGACATCATAGGTTTTGGGAGCGGCTTTTACTTGGGCCATGTCTTCTATATGTGTATCACTTGCCGCGGGAGCCGCTCGTTCCCGCGCCGTTTTAGAAGTTGTAGCGCAACGAGAGCTGCAAGTTCCGCGCTAAGCCCGTCTTGCTGGTGATCAAGCCGAACTGCGAAGAAGTCGGATTAAAGTTCGGCGCGCTCCAGTTCGGATGGTTGGGAAAATCGTATGCTTCGGCGCGGAATTCGAAATAGTTTTTCTCCTTGATCGTGAACCTCTTATACAGAGAAACGTTCCAATCCTGGAATCCAGGGCCGTAGATGCTGTCGCGAACGCCAGGTTGCAAATTGAAGGTGCCGGCCGGCGGCTTGCTGAAGATAGGTGTGCCATTCGGGTTTGTGATCGCGAAGTAGGTTGGGTAAATGCTGTTGTTGACAGTACCGGAACCAGCGGCGAAATTCCCGCGGATGTTCGGTAGGCCGTTTTCCACCCAGAATTGGCCTTCGCTGCCGCAACCGAAGCTGCCGAGATCGTTGGAACTAACGCCCGCATAGTCGGTGTTTGCTCCCACGCCGCACGGTGTGCCCGTTTGGAATTGCACGTCGCCGGCAATCTCCCAACCGCCCAGCAGCTTACCCGCTAGCGTGGTCTCATTCTTGAAGAACGGCAGATGGTAAAGGTAATTGATAATCGCAATCTGCCGGCTATCGTATTCCGAAGGCCCCCACAGGTTGCTGGTGTTATACGTGTCCTGCACAATATCGCGATAGTTGGAGCTGTTGTCCATACTCTTTGACAAAGTGTAAGTAACACCGAACATAAATCCGTTGGCATAGCGTCGGTTCCAGGAGAGCTGGAACGCTTTGTACATCGAGTTCACAACGCTCTCTTCTTCCTGAATGGCGGCGTAGCCTTTGAAGGGACGGAGCAAATTAACATTCACGCCAGGATTCGCCTGCAAGGTGCCGGCCTGCACTTGATTGATATCGTAAACGTCCCAGGCGTGATAGCCGCGGTGCGCAACATAGGCGACGGATAACACGGAATTCAGAGGAAGCTGGCGTTCCAATGTGAGATTCCAGTTCCAGGCCACCGGTTGCTTCAGGTTTGGATTCAGTGTGGTGACAGTGATGGAAGCGGCGGTTCCGCTGACCAATGAAGCGCCAGGATTATCAACCCTCACATTGTTGACGGTCACAAACGGTTGGAACGGAGAGTTGCCGCCGGGAAAGACGTTGTCAAGCAGCGGCATGGCCGTGGTGAATTCGCCGGCACCCGCGCGAACCACAGTCTTTTCGCCGAATTGATAGGCGATGCCCAGACGTGGTTGAAAGTCGTTCGTCGGCTTGATGTAGCTCTGCCGCAGGCTTGGATCGAAGAGACTTGAACACGAAGCGGTATCGCAAATATTCGAACTCGCCGCCAGCACACGGCCTTGCGCGGCGCTCGGGAACGCGCTCAACCCGGGGATTACGATTCCGTTATAGGGGTTGCCAGTGCCCAGAATCACATTCCCGGCCGCATTGAGGCTGACGGCCTGAGACGGATTGTAGAGAGCGCCGTCAAAATAATCGGCGTTACCCCACAATGGATGAAAGCCAAAGACGGTGGTCATACGAACGCCGTAATCTATGTGCAGTTTGGGATTCACCTTCCATGAATCCTGGGCGAATTCTTCATACATCGGCCTACGCCAAATGGTGAGCGCGCGCGGACCGATTTCCGTGTAGCTATCGGCGTATCCCATAGCCAGATTCGCAATGCTGACACCGGATGTGGCACCCGTGCCACCATCGGAGAAGGTGAAGTTGCCGTTCTGATTATTAGCGCCTCCGGGGACGGTGGCAACGTTGATCTGATCGCCATCGTTCTCGCCCACGTATTCAAAGTAAGCGCCGAACTTGAGCGTGTGATTGCCCAAAACTTTGGTCACGCTGTCGGAAGCCGTGAAGATAGGGCCCGAAGAATGTGACGGGTACGGACCGCCAGCCAAGCTGTAAAAATTGTCATTGAGGTTGACTGACGGAATCTTGTTAGGAATGTCTTTTCCGCCAAACAGATACGGGTAAGTGATGGGCGGGCTCAGGTCTTGCCTGTTAAAGCCGATTTCCGATTTGTCGACCGGAATGTAGACGTCGTCGAGACTATAAGTCGCGCGCGCTTCGTTGACCAGAGTCGGAGTGATCGTGTAAGTCCACGCCACGGTGTTGGTTTGGTTCGGGCGATTGAAATACTTGGCCGTTTCACCCGAACCCTGGTCGAACGGGTCGAACTCGTTGTATGCGAGGCCGGAGCGCCGCAACTCTATGTGGTTGCTGTTATTTGGAATAATATCGAGATTCCAAATGTCCTTGCGCTGATTGATGGGCTGAGCAGCTTGGGCGATCCAGTTATCGGTACCGCTCAGAAATCCACCGGTCGGCGCCGGATAGGCGTTTAGAATGGCGAGACCGTTGGGGCTCAGCGAACTAGCGGGAATGACATTGCCGGGAATGGGCGAACAGCTGGTATTGCCCACCTTGGCGCACGTTCCCGGGTAATACAGTTGGTGGACACCGCTGTACCAGGGATTCGGCGCAAGTAACTCGCTGAAATTGCCCTGCCGCATCAGAGTCGTGGGTACAGCCTCTTCTTGCGTTTGCGTATTACGTTCTCTGATCCAGTCCTGGGCGATAAAAAAGAATATTTTTTGGCGGAACTTATCGTACAAGCGCGGAATCGCGACCGGTCCGCCCACCGCATAGCCAAAGTTGTTGTAGCGGAACGGCGAAGCGAAGTCGGTGGATTTGCTCAGATTGCGCGACCAGGTATTGGCGTTCAGATCGGAGTTGCGGAAGTACTCATACGCACTGCCGTGAAAGTCGGTCGTCCCGCTTTTTGTCACCATGCGAATCTGGCCGCCGGCGGCGCGTCCGTATTCCGCTTGATAGTCGGCAGTGAGCACCTGAATTTCCTGGGTTGCGTCCACGTCTCCGACTCCGATCACCGCTCCGTTCGCCCGCGAGCGCATGGCCACGGCGCCGTCCACCGTGACGAGAGTGTCCTGTGATCGAGTCCCGTTAATATTGAACGGATTACCGCTCAGTCCAACGCCGTTAAAGTCTCCAAGAGTGGAACCACTGCGGACGCCGGCCAGGAATTGCGCCGCGTAGATTGGGCTACGGCCATTCAACTCCTGATCTTGAATCTGCTGGCCCGTGACTTCGGCCTGCACCGCGCCAGACTCGGTCTGCAGCACTTCAGCGCTGGCGGATACTTCAACTGTTTCAGTCGTCTGGCCTACTTGCAGGTTGCCATCTAACTCGATGGTTGAGTTTGCCTCGAGCTTATTCTGCTTACTTATGAACTGTTTAAAGCCCGGCGCTTCGGCAGTCATCGTATACAAACCGGGAAGCAGACTTGGGACGGTATAGTGTCCCGAACTATCGGTGGTCACGGCGTGTTCTTCGCCGGTCGCTTCACTCTTGACCACAACTTTAGCTGTAGGAACGACAGCACCGGACGGGTCTTTAACGAAACCGGTGATGGTTCCTACGTCGGATTGGCCGAATGCGGCCCAGCATCCGAAAAATAGCAAAACAAACGGAGTGCAAACGTGTGCGACTTTAGTTGTACTTTTCTTCCTCATAGAATTCCTCCCGCGCTGAGATAAACACACCCCTGTGTTTTTGAGACGTCTAAAATGAACGCCTCGATTAGTATATTGCGAGAAGGGATATCGTGCAATAACATTTCTGTTAAAAAAATACAAAGAAAGTCGACGAAGTTAGCTGGTGATGTTACGAGTCTGAGGGCGCTCTAACTTCATGCGTGCCGCAAGGCCACGAGCGGATATACGCTGGCGGCGCGTCGTGCGGGTATCCAGGCGGCAAGCAGCGCCACACAAGCCAGAATGCCGGTTACAGCAAGAAAAGTGGTCGGATCTGTCGGTGTGACTTCGAACAGGACTTCAGCAAAGAGATCCGTCGGGCGAGTTTACGCTTCCCAAGAGGTAGGGCGCGCTGCCGAGTGTATACTTGCCTGTAGACATTCCATGAGGGCAAGCATTGTAGATCTGCGGTATCACATGAAGGACGTCCTAGGCGTGCTCGACCGGGGCGAGACTGTGATCGTGCTGCACAGAGGAAAGGAGAAAGCCTGCTGAGGCCCATTTCATCACCGCTCGGCAGCAACGAAAAACGCGCCAAGACGATAGATCAGCCTCTGTTCGGCTTATGGAGCGACCGCAGCGACGTAGTCGATCCGGATCCTTACGTGCGAAAGCTCCGCCGGCGCAGGCCGTTGACACAAAAGAGATCGGGCCGCAAACAGCCTAAGTGATCTTTGGCACCGACGTTTTGATTTGGGCCGCGCGCGGAAATTTATCCGCTGCTCGGGTCGTAGATGCGGCCTCGATTCGGAATTATTCGGCGTGAGCCGGACGGCCTCGTTGTAATCCTGCAGCGCGGCATACCCTCCGAAAGCCTCCTGCTTTGCCCAACACCCACCGGTTTTTCAGCCCGGAACATATAGGACGCAAACAGATCAGCCATTTCTCCGCAAGCAAACTGTCGTGATACCAGGCGAGCCGGCAATCACCCGAATCGCGTCAGGATTGCGAACACCTTCATACACGCCATGCACGTAATCGCCGGCAAGGTGATCGTTCGAATAAATGATAGCCCGCGGTTCATAGCCGAGAGCCAGCAGCGGTGAAAAAGCTTCATGCGCCGTACCTAGGAACGCTGCCCGATAACCCCAACGGAAAAGCTCGCAAAGAGTCTCTTCCATATCTGAGCCCGTGTATTCCCAGGCATGCGGCTCGAAAACGATGGCCTCAGGCGGCGGAACCCCTAAAGTCCCGCATCGCAGCGAGCGGGCCAGAGACCGCAGCACCTCGACCTCCTGACCCTCAATGTCCATCCGCAGCAGGTCCACTCTCTGCCGAGCGAACCAAGGTACTCCGCGAAATCTTGAACCGGCACCGGGATAGTACCTGTATATCGCCGCGCAAGTCTGCTGATGGAAAGCCCACTGAGATTAGGGTGCTCAGCTTGAAAGAACGGCGCGATCCCAGTCGTGTCGGAAAGAGCTGAGCAATCGACCGTTACCATCTCGCCTAGCTCATTCAACTCGATGTTCTTTCTCAGAAACGGCACGCTCCGCGGATCAGGCTCAACGGCATAAACGCTCCCCTTCCCGCCAAGCAATTGTCCATACATCGCGACGTAGTATCCGATGTTAGCGCCTAGGTCGAGAATCACATCGCCAGACTGAACCACTCTCTGGAGAATGTACCGTTGATCAAGTTCGCGATACCCGATTCCCGCAAGCGCACGTCCCATTCCCAGGCTCAGCAAAGGCACATACAGGTGGTAGTCGAACACGCTGACGCGCAGCGACTCAGTTCGCAGGAAGCGCGAATGAATACATCGCCGCACGCGCTTCCCAAAGATATGCAGCGGCATCGGCAAAGGAATGGTCCAGCGCGGGCATGGATAAAAGTCGGAACTGTAAAGCTTCGGAATGTCCGTCCGTCTTGCTAAGCGATGAAACAACTCCGGAACGGAAGCTTCTGGCGGACACCTCGGAACAAGATGACTACGAATAGAAATCGTCATGTGAAGCGAGCGCAGAGCCAGCAAGGCTGGTGCTCAATCAACCCGGCCCTCAAGGAGCGTAGCACACACAGCCCTCTCTTCGAAGCTGCCGATCGCCGGTTACCAATCCCGCGCCCTCGCCGGATCTTTCCATAAAAGGACCTGACTCGCCCCGCAGCCGCGCGGGAAACGCTATATAATACAACCACGCCATCGATTCCTAAGGAGCGACCATTGCGTCACTGGGCAGAACGAACATCAGGCTTGATCTGGGCTATTCTCGGTGTGTTTGCCGGAAGCCTATTCGGAGCTGCCGGGACAGTGCCGAAATCCACCGCGCCCATCGTGGATACTGCCGGATTTGACGCGAACGTCAAGCCGATCCTCAAGAACACTTGTTCCGCTTGCCATAATGCAACCCTGACCTCGGGCGGTGTCAATCTCGTTCCGTATCTCGACGCAAGCACGCTTTTAGACGACCGCCCATCGTGGGAACGAATTCTGCAGAAGATCGAATCCGGAGAGATGCCGCCGAAAGGGATACCCAGGCCGCCACAGGCGAAGATGGCCGCCCTGGTGCAATACCTTCATAGCGAGTTCGATAAGGCCGACGCGGCCATCAAGCCAGATCCAGGCCGGGTAACGGCCAAGCGCCTCAACCGCAACGAATATCGCAACACCGTTCGCGATTTGCTGGCGGTAGAGTTTCGCGCCGAAAAGGATTTGCCGACCGACGATTCCGGTTACGGCTTCGACAACATTGGCGACATTTTGAGTGTCTCGCCGATTCTGATGGAGAAGTATCTCAGCGCGGCGGAAACGATCGCTTCGCGCGCCATGGGTGCCGATCCGCTGCCCAAGAAGCCCATTGAAGCCACTTGCGATCGCAAGAGCCGGACGCTCCGCCGCTTGGATTACAGCACGGTGGAGGCGAGTTATCGAGTGGATTTCGATGGCGAGTACAATGTACGTTTCGGATTTCCCGGCGAGCGCGCCGCCGATGCCAAGCCCGTGAAGATGGCATTCTATATGGACGGCCAACTTCTCAATACCATCGACGTGGAAACCAAGCCATCTAAATTGGTGTACTTCAACCCATTTTCAGACGGCGAGATGCGCGTGTATCTGCCCGAGGGCGATCACGTGTTTCGCGCCGCCTTTTTGAACGACGATTTTGTCAAAAGCTTTACCACCGACAAAGAAGCCTATAACGAAAAAAAGAACAAATATATAGGTTCCATCACTTTCGTCGGGCCGTTCCCGGCGAAAGTGGAAAAGGCCAGCCGCAAGAAGATTTTGATTTGCGATCCCGCCACCGGCCAACGCTGCGTCGAGCGCATTGTAACCAATTTGGCGCGGCATGCGTTTCGCCGCCCGGTGACAAAGACGGAAGTCGCCGGCTACCTGAAGTTTGTCGGCATGGCGAAAGCACACGGGCAATCCATCGAGCAAGGGATCCAGCTGGCGCTCGAGGCGATGTTAGTGTCGCCCGAGTTTCTGTTTCGCATGGAGCGCGACCCCGACCCAACCGACCCGGCGCGCGTGCATCGTGTCTCCGACATTGAGCTGGCCTCGCGGCTGAGTTACTTTTTGTGGAGTTCCATGCCCGACGATGAACTGCTGAATCTGGCCGAAGCGAATAGGCTGCATGAGCCGGCCGTCCTGGATGCGCAAGTGAAGCGCATGATGACCGACAAGAAGGCGGCGGCGTTTGCGGACAATTTCGAGGGTCAGTGGCTCGAGGTTCGGAATCTGGACTCGATTACACCCGATCCGGACAAATTTCCTGAGTGGACGCCGGAACTGAAGGAAGACTTGCGCACCGAGACGCGCATGTTCTTTCAGTACGTACTGAGTAACAACCGCCCCATCTCCGAAATGATTGATGCCAAGTACACATTCCTCAATGAGTCGCTAGCGAAGTTTTATGGGATTCCAGGCGTGAAGGGGCCTGACTTTCGCAAGGTGGATTTGACCACCGACCAGCGCGGCGGGATTCTCACGCAAGGCGCGGTTTTAGCGGTTTCCAGCTATCCCAACCGCACGTCCCCCACAATTCGGGGAAAGTATGTGTTGAGTAATGTTTTGGGAACGCCACCTCCGCCTCCGCCGCCGGATGTTCCGGCGCTGGATGTGTCGAAAGTAGGAAGCGATATCTCTTTAAGAAAGCAATTGGAGGCGCACCGGGCCAATCCGGTGTGTGCTTCCTGCCACAGCAAAATGGACGTGCTCGGCTTCGGCCTCGAGAACTACAACGCCATCGGAAAGTGGCGGACCATGGATGGAAAATTCCCGGTGGACGTCGGCGGCACCATGCCGAACGGGAAATCCTTCCAGACCGCTGCGGAGATGCGCGCGGTTTTGCAGGGAAGCATGCCGCAAGTGACCCGCTGCCTGACTGAGAAAGTGATGACCTACGCGCTCGGCCGCGGTTTGCAGCCCTATGACAATCGGACTGTCACGCAAATCAGCAAGGCCGTGGCGGCGGATGGTCTGCGCTTCCAAACGTTGATTTATGAAGTGGTGCGCAGCCTGCCCTTTCAATCAAGGCGCGGCGAACTTGTAACTACCACACACCAAGAGAACACCAACCCAAAACCGAGGGAGATAGCCAGTAAATGATCACGAAAAAAGTGTTACCGAGGCGCACGTTTCTGCGAGGGATGGGTTCGGCGGCCATCGCTCTTCCCTTCCTGGATGCCATGACTCCGGCGTTCGCGGCCAGCTCTATGCCGGGAGGCGCGCCCGTGCGGATGGCGTTCTTCTATGTCCCTAACGGCATGATCATGGACGCCTGGAATCCCAGCTATGAGGGCAAGTTTCAGGAGATGCCTCGGTCTCTCAAGCCGCTTGAGCCTTTCAAAGACGACATTCTGCAAATTGGCAACCTCACTCACAATACCGGCCGCGCGCTGCTCGATGGAGCGGGCGATCACGGCCGTTGCTGCGGGTCGTACCTGACGGGCGTGCAGGTGAAGAAGTCTCTTACGGAGATTAAGAGCAGCATCTCGTTCGATCAGATTGTGGCGAATGAAATCGGCAAGCAGACGCGCTTTCCCTCGCTGGAACTCGGCATGGAAGACGCCCGCCAGGCGGGAGATTGCGACAGTGGTTATTCCTGCGCCTATACGAATAACCTCGCATGGCGCGGTGAGTCGCAGCCGCTGCCTCCCATGCTCGATCCGCGGGCGCTGTTTGAGCGCATGTTTGGCACCGGTCAGCCCATGACGCCGGAAGAGCGTGCCCGCCAGTCGGTCTACCGGCGCAGCATTCTGGATTTCGTGACGGACCATACGCACAAGCTGGAGTCATCTCTCGGGCCCACCGACCGTCGTAAGTTGGATGAGTATTTATCGGCCATCCGGCAAGTAGAAGTGCAGATTGAGCGTGCCGAAAAGGATACCAAGCCGATCGAACCGGGAATGGATAAGCCATATGGCATTCCGGCCGATTTCAGCGAACACTTCAAGCTGATGTCGAATATGGTCGCCATTGCCTTCCAGGCCGATCAGACGCGGGTGGTGACGTTCCTCATGACGCGCGAAGGGAGTTCGCGCCCATATCGCGAATTGGAGATCCCGGATGGCCATCACCCACTGACACACCACCGCAACCTACCGGATCTGATGGAGAAGGTGCGGAAGATTAATGAGTATCATGTGCGGCAGTTTGCGAGCTTTGTAGAGAAGATGAAGAGCACGCAAGAAGGCGACCGCAGTTTACTCGATAACTGCATGATTGTGTATGGCGCCGGCCTCTCCGATGGCAATGCGCATTTGCACGAAGACCTGCCGACTCTCATTGCCGGGCGCGGTGGCAATACCATCAAGACCGGACGAAGGATGGTCGTGCGCAGAGAGACTCCCATGTGCAATCTCTTTCTGACCATGATGGACCGCATGGGAGTTCATATGGACAAATTCGGCGATTCCACGGGCCGTTTGCAAGGCCTGGATCTGGGTTAACGCCGTGCAGGAGTTTAGCAAGGGAAAGCCGCCGGCGGGCGTTTTCTTCGATACTGATTTTTCGGCCATCGACGCTGTGCTGGCCATGAGTATCCTCTATGGCCTCCAAGGGAAGAACGATTGTCGGGTAGCGATTGTGAGTATGAGCCGGCCGAATCTCGCGGTGGCTGGATTCGCCGATGCGGTCGAGCGCTTCTATAAAGGTCCGGCGGGAAATTTCTCCCAGGTTCCTCCCATTGGAATGCGGACGGAGGGACTGGCGGGGGACACTTCCCCTGCGTTCACGGTACCGTTTGAGAAGAAGAACGCCGATGGCTCGACGCTATACAAGAATCAAGTAAAGAGCGAGATTGACACCGGCGATCCTAACACGTTGTTCCGAAATTATCTGGAGGCGCAATACGATCTGAACGCTTTTTGGGTTTTGGGTGGACCGGCCACCAATCTAGCGTCGGCGTTGGCTTTCCCCGGCATGCCGGAGTTGATTGCCGCGAAGATCAAGTATCTGGTGGTTTCAGTCGGAGCCTTTCCCAATGGCCCGGCCGATGGGCGAATCAAGGGCGATATAACAGCAGCCAGGAGAGTGTTCGCGGAGTGGCCCACGCCCATTGTGGCTTGCGGGCGGGAGGTGGGCGCCGGGCTTCTCTTTCCAGGAGCAAGTATCGACAAGGAGTTTGCGGAACAAGTGCATGATAATCCTGTGGCGGATGCCTATCGCGCCTGCCACACGATGCCTTACGATGCCCCTTCCTGGGACATGGCGGCGGCGCTATACGCAGGCCGGCCGAAGGAAGGTTACTTCAAGCTTTCGGGCCCAGGCACGATTGTTGTACAGGATGATGGCCGCACCTCTTTCAGCGACTCAGATAAGGGCAAGCATCAATACCTGATTCTGGATCGGGAGCAGAAGGATCGCATTCTCAAAACTTACGTGGAGTTAGCCAGCGCCAAGCCGGTTCCTCCAAAACGCTTCCGCCCCGCCGACGATGCAGCCGATCCGCAACAAGAGCAGAAGAAACCGGCGGCGGACGCGGTAAAACCGCCTGACAACAAGTAAGGCTATGAATTCCAATTCCAGACACTGGACGCGTCGACGAGCCTCCATTCGCGTCAAATCGGCGTAAATGGCGTCAATGTCGTAGTTGAACCTGTCCTCGAGCCCGCGGATTTAATCCTTTCGCGCCCGAATGGCGCGTCGCCAGCGCCGGCGCGACGAAATAATTCGACAAAGTTCGCATTTTCCCCACAAGGAACCGCCGCGGAAACCGATATGACCTCGTAAGGCGAATCGGACGTGGACCCTCCAGAGGTTGCATCCACGCCGAGCGATCGCTTAACGAGATTAGTAAACACGCGCCAGACTCTACGTCGCCGGTAATTTCTCAAGTCGCGTCCCTGGAATGTTACGCCTTAGAATCGCCCTCCTACCGCCATGTCACACCTCCGCCCAAACACTCACTCAATATCCCGCAGCTTGACGATCGCCGCAATGATGGCCCTAACGGCTCTGCAACCTATACTGCAGGCCGCGTCCTCCTTGCCCACGGGAGGATCGTTCACCGCCGGCTCCGGCAATATCTCTACCGGGGGCAACACCCTAGTCATCAACCAGTCGACCCTGCGCGGCATCATCGATTGGAACAACTTCTCCATCGCGAAAAACGGCTCAGTCACTTTCAATAATGGTTCCGGCGCAACTCTCAACCGCGTCACCGGCGGCCTACCCTCGGCCATCCTCGGCCAGC
>Ga0302326_10019737_pt1 | contig 13895 bp, 7 predicted proteins | sample Palsa_T0_3_FD_202264 | JGI IMG/M metagenome (GOLD analysis project Ga0302326, IMG submission 202264) | Peat permafrost microbial communities from Stordalen Mire near Abisko, Sweden - Palsa_T0_3 | ecosystem: Environmental > Terrestrial > Soil > Palsa > Peat permafrost | place: Sweden: Abisko... | reverse complement strand
TGCTCGACATACTCCCGCCCACGATACAAGGACCTGACAGGCTTCGGCGCTGCGGTGAATTTTTCAACTCCGGCTACTTCGAGCAGGTTTCCAACGAATGGATCTCGGCGCATCTATTCGCAACCTTGAGGGAGATGGTTAAGCGAGGCGCTTACGCAGACCGCGACGAGGCCATGAAAAGGTTGAGTGGCATTTTTGACGACATAGCACATGTCTGCATGTATGCGCCCTACTGCGACGCGTTCGTGATGGATACGCCCATGGCCGAGCTCGTTCGGCAGCCTACCGTTGCTCTTGAGCATCGATATGGCGTTAGGGTATTCAGCCTTAGAAATTGGGACGAACTGTTCTCCTGGTTGGATCAGCTCGAGGCCGGGATGTCCGACGTGCATCGAGCCGCGCTTGCCGCGGTGTATCCATGATCGAATGACCGCTACCGCGGCCCGGGCGTCGGATTCAGCGGTTTGGGGGGTGCAGTACATACACGTTGGTGTAGCCGAGCAGAACTCTGTTTGGGCCCAACCATGATTTTCCGTCGATCGACTGAGATCCCGCGATTCGAGCAGCTAAAAGGTTGGCGCTCTCCTCACGCTTAGCCTCGGAGCGCAAGTGGTCGAGATAGTCGGCCCAGGCTTGCATCATCTTCTCTCGCTCCGGCAGGTACTGCGCGTAGTTGTAGACGGCCCGACTGCCCTTCCGCTCGCCGTGCGCAAGCTGCCGCTCGATGGCATCACCGTTCCAGCCAAGCTCGTTAAGCAGCGTGGATGCCATGGCTCGAAAGCCATGTGCCGTGATCTGATCTCTGTCGTATCCAAGACGACGCAATGCGGCGTTCAACGTGTTGTCACTCATAGGTCGATCTGACGAGCGCTCTCCCGGAAAAAGGAGGCGATTGCCTCCGGTCAACATCTTCAGTTCGCGAAGTATCGAAAGCGCCTGCCGTGAGAGCGGCACGATGTGCGGCAGTCGCGCCTTCATTCGGCCCGCCGGAATGCGCCACTCCCTTAGCGTCAAGTCGAACTCGTCCCACATGGCATGGCGCAGTTCGCCTGGCCTCACGAACAAGAGAGGTACTAAGCGCAAGGCAAATTTTGTAAGAAGTCGGCCGTCGTAGCCGTCAATCGCGCGCATGAGTGCACCGACCTCTCGCGGACTCCGGATGGAGGCGTAGTGCCTGCGTCTGCGCGGCGCGAGCGCGCGGTACAGATGTCGCGTGACATCGGTCTGGGCTCGGCTCGTCAAGATCGCGTAGCGAAGTACCTGGCCGCAGATTTGCAGAACCCTCCGCGCCGTCTCGTAGGTATTCTGGTGTTCCAAGCGACGCAAGCACCCAAGGATATCGACTGCGGTCACAAGGGTGATTGGCAACTTGCCGATCCAAGGAAACACGTAGCTTTCCAGGCGACTCAAAACGCGATCGCCGTGAGAATCAGTCCACCTCGCCGCCAGATGTTCGTGCCACTCGCGCGCGATCGCCTCAAAGGTCTCCTCCTTGCGCACCAGCTGCCGTTTGCCTTCTTGACGAAGCTCCGCTGGATCGAGACCTGACTCGAGCTGCCTGCGGATCTCGAGGCAGCGGCGCCGTGCGTCCTTCAGGCTTACCACCGGGAATATGCCTAGGGACAGTCGCTGGTCACGGCCGCTGATGTAGTACTTTATGCGCCACCACTTGCCACCCCTTGGCGTGACCTCAAGGTACAGGCCCGAGCCGTCGAAGAGTCGATACGTCTTCTCGCGAGGCTGCGCGTTGACGACGAGTGTTTGAGTCAGAGGCATGGCGTCTCCCGAAAGGGTTGTGGATAGCGCGTGAGGCTGCCGCCGCGCTTATCAAACTCTCGAGAGTTGCCCCGGCAGTTACCCCGACCGACTGCAAACCGTCAGGTGTCGGTCACTGCAATTGCAGAGAACGCGCAAGAAATTTCGGCGAAAGCGCGCGCAACTCACCGATTCGATTTCCGCGGAGACGAAGCGGTATATCGAGGAAAGAGCAGCAAAAGCAAGGTGTTAGGTAAGTGGTGGCCAGGGGCGGAATCGAACCACCGACACGCGGATTTTCAGTCCGCTGCTCTACCAACTGAGCTACCTGGCCGCCGGAAATGGAAGGGCGCGTATTAGACCGGCCGGCGAACGGATCGTCAAGCAACCGCTGGGTTCACTCATTGACTCTATGCGCGGGACGGGAACCGGAAAGCTCGTGCCCCCGCGACTGGTGCCGCTTGATGTCACTCAGGTCTTGCAGCAGCTGCCGATAAGGTTGCTCGCGCCGTTCATCCGGCGCGCAGTGCCGCCGACGGATGCCAGGTCGCAAATCCTTCCACGTGTGTGTCGAGTCGCCGCCAGTGGCCGCGCTCCCGAGTAATGCTCAAGCGACTTCCGAACATCCTCTGCGCTACCATGGCACCCAGCGCATGCTGCATCACGGAACCGCATACCTCGGCCGCAATGCTCACCATCTCGGTGATGGGCTTGGGCGCCAGCCACCTCATCTGGGGTCCCGACTCCATCTGGTTCCGATCGCCGCAGCGGCAGATTGAAGCACTGCGGCGCCGGGAGATTCCGCCGGCCCTGCAGAAAGTTCGTGGCTTTGCTGCACTCGGAAGCGCTGACGGTATAATCCAAAGTAACATTCTTGGACGCAACGCGGCACGACTCCACAACCTGCAATCAACGCGGACGAGTCAAAGCGACTTTCTCGACCAACACCGGTGTTCTTACCGTGAGCAAGGCTTCCAGCGCAGCAATCGCGCCTATGGCTACATCCAGGCCCTCTAGAGAGTGGATCCGCCGGATCGCTCTGCATTTCTTGACCTTTCTACACATGCAAGTCCTTTATCTCGGGAACATCGGGTAGGTAACTTCTGACATGGCCTGCGGCGGCCTCCGTACAGACGCGGCAACCTGGGCCAGACAGCATGCGCAGCCAATCGCGCTCCGTGCACTGCGAGCGGGCAGTTCACACGGCATGCGTGTAGCCGCAATTGGTCCGCTGACCGGACGTCGTCGTTGTAACTGGTGAGGGTGACGTGGCGGATAAAACGTCGCACGGCGAGCATCATTCCAGCGCTGCCGCGCTGAGATCCAACATCAGACACCGCCAGGTGATTGCCGCGCTGGCACTGGTCGGCGTACTGCTGATCATCTGGTTCATCGTGCATGAACTGACAAAGCCGAAGGCCAAGCCAGGCGCCGCTCCAGCGATTCCCGTACAGATCACCCCGGTCACCCAGGGCAACCTGGATGTTTACCTGGACAATATCGGCACCGTAACTCCCGTGTACACGGCCACCATCGTCAGCCGCGTGGCCGGTGAGATCACCGAGGTGCACTTCAAGGAAGGCCAGCTGGTAAAGAAGGACGACCTGCTGGCGATCATCGATCCGCGGCCGTACGTGGCGGCATTACTGCAGGCGCAGGGCCAACTGCAGCGCGACGTGGCTACCTTGAAGAACGCCCGCATCGATCTGGTGCGCTACCAGAACTCCTTTCAGGAACACGCCATTCCGCAGCAACAACTGGCCACACAAGAGGCGACGGTCGATGCCGACGAGGGAACAGTCAAGCTTGACCAGGGCAATTACGACGCGGCAAAAGTCAATGTCGCCTATACCCGCATCACCGCGCCGATCGACGGACGGGTCGGACTGCGCAATATTGACCCCGGTAACGTCGTTACCGCCAACGGGACCTCGGGGCTGTGCGTGATCACACAGCTGCAGCCGATCACGGTGATTTTCACCGTCGCGGAAGACTCCCTCGATGAGGTCGTGGCGCAGATGGCCACTGGTCGGCCGATGCCGGTACTGGCGCTCGATCGTACCAAACAGAACCAGCTTGCCAGCGGTGCGCTGCTGACCGTCGACAACCAGGTCAACACCACCACCGGCACGGTGCGGGCACGCGCCACTTTCCCGAATACGCACAACGAACTTTTTCCGAGTCAGTTCGTGAATACGCGGCTGCTGGCGAAGACCCTGACCCAGGCGAACCTGGTGCCGCAGGCCGCGATCCAACACAACGGCGATGTTGCGTTCGTATATGTGGTGCAGACCGACCAGACTGTTAAGTCCACCAACATCAAAATTCTGGCAACCGAGGGGGAGACTTCCGCCGTCAGTGGCGTCTCGCAGGGGCAGCAGCTGGTTACCGACGGCTTCGACAAGCTGCAGAACGGCTCGAAAGTCGTGGCTCGCAGCAGCGCGCCCGCGCAGACGAGCCCACCGCAACAATCCCCGCCCCAGCAGAACGTGCCGTCCACACAGGGCAAGCCTCCGGCAGGCGGCGGATGAATCCGTCACGGCCCTTCATCCTGCGACCGATTGCGACCTCGCTGCTGATGGCGGCGATCCTGCTGATCGGCATCATTGGGTTTCGACAGCTGCCGATCGCGGCGTTGCCGGAGGTGGATTACCCGACGATGCAGGTGCTCACCTTCTACCCCGGAGCAAGCGCCGATGTGGTGGCAACCGCCATTACCGCGCCGCTCGAGCGGCAGCTCGGTGAGGTCCCTGGACTTAGCCAGATGCTCTCAACCAGCTCCGATGGCGCCTCGGTCATCACGCTGCAGTTCAATCTGAGTCTCAACATCGACGTGGCCGAACAGGACGTGCAGGCCGCGATCAACGCTGCGCAAAATTACCTGCCGTCGCAACTGCCGATGCCGCCGGTATACAACAAGGTGAACCCGGCGGATGCCCCCATTCTGACGCTCGCGCTGACCTCCGACTCGATGCCTCTGCAGCAGGTCGAGGATTACACCGACACGCGCCTGGCGGAGAAGATCTCGCAGTTAGCCGGCGTCGGGGCGGTGACCATCAGCGGCGGTCAAAAGCCTGCCGTACGCGTGCAGGTCAATCCGACGCAGCTCGCCTCCTACGGGCTGAGCCTCGAGGACGTGCGCACGGCGCTCACCGCCACCAGCCTCAATGCGGCCAAGGGCAGTCTCGACGGCCCGGCGCAGAGCTTTCAGATCGGTGCCAACGATCAGATCACCACTGCGGCGGATTTCCGCGAAGTCGTCATCGCCTATCGCAACGGCGCGCCGGTCACGCTCAAGGACGTGGCGAACGTGATCGACGGCGTGGAGAACACCCAGTTGTCGGCGTGGATGAACCGGATCCCCGCCGTGATCGTAAACATTCAACGGCAACCAGGGGCCAACATCATCAGCGTGGTCGACAGCATCAAGGCGCTGCTGCCGAAGCTCAAGGCCACCATTCCGCCCATCATCAAGATCGCGGTATTGACCGACCGAACCACCACTGTGCGTGCCTCGGTGAAGGATGTGGAGTTCGAGCTGCTGCTGTGCATCGCACTCGTGGTGACGGTGATCTTCCTGTTCTTGCGTACCCTCGCAGCAACCGTCATCCCCGGCGTGGCCGTGCCACTGTCGCTGGTCGGCACGTTCGCAGCGATGTATGCCATGGGCTTCAGCCTCAACAACCTGACGCTGATGGCGCTCACCATCTCGACCGGTTTCGTGGTCGATGATGCGATCGTGATGATCGAGAACATCTCACGTTACGTCGAGCAGGGTGAAGCGCCGCTCGCTGCGGCCCTCAAGGGCGCCGAGCAGATTGGGTTCACGATCATGTCGCTGACGGTCTCGCTGATCGCAGTGCTGATTCCGCTGCTGTTCATGGGCGATATCACCGGCCGACTGTTCCGCGAGTTTGCCGTCACCTTGAGTGCGACCATCCTGATCTCGGCGTTCGTATCGCTCACGCTCACGCCGATGCTGAGCGCGATGCTCCTCCGCCACAAGGAGACATCCCAGCAGAGCCGCTTCTATCAGATCTCCGAGCGCTGGTTCCGCAACGTGATCGGCTTCTACGAACGCACTCTGGATTGGGTGCTGGAGCGGCGCACGCTGACTTTGCTGGTGGCACTTGGCACGCTGATCCTCACGTTCCTGCTGCTGTTCCTGGTGCCCAAGGGTTTCTTCCCGGTGCAGGACACCGGCGAGATTCAGGCGGTGTCCGAAGCCGGGCAAACCGTTTCCTTCGCCCAGATGTCGCAGCTGCAGCAGCAGCTCGATGCGCTGATTCTGCAGAACCCGGCGGTCGAGAGTCTGTCATCGTTCATCGGCGTGGACGGGACCAATACCACGCTCAACAGCGGTCGGATCCAGATCAATCTCAAGCCACTCAGTGATCGCAAATCCGCAACTGATGTCATTCGCGAGCTGCAGGATACGGCGCGACATATCGATGGCATCAGTCTCTATATGCAGCCCGTGCAGGACATCACGGTAGAAGACATCGTCAGTCGCACCGAATACCAGTTCAGCATTCAGGATCCCAACGCGGACGAGCTGTCCGGGTACGCCTCCGAATTCGTTGCTCGCCTGAGCAAGCTGCCCGAGCTGCAGGATGTGGCGAGCGATCTGCAGAACGGCGGCCGACAGGTGGCGCTGCAGATCGATCGTCCGAGCGCCTCGCGGCTCGGCCTCACGACGCAAAACATCGACGACACGCTCTATGACAGCCTCGGGCAACGGCAGGTATCCACGCTGTTCACGCAACTGAATCAGTACCACCTGATCATGGAAGTGCTGCCCGAGTTTCGGGTCAGCCCACAGAATCTGTCCGATATCTACATCAGCTCAACCAACGGTGCGGTACCGCTAAGCGCAATCACCAAGACTCATCAGACAACGGCTCCGATCCTGATCAGTCACATGGGCCAATTCCCCGCCACCACGGTCTCCTTCAATCTTGCTCCGGATGCCTCACTCGGCGCCGCGATCGCCGCGATCAGGCAGGTGCAAAAGCAGCTGCCGCAGCCGGCCGCCATGCTCAGCGCATTCCAGGGTACGGCGGCGGCCTTCACCAGCTCGCTGAGCAACGAAGGAGTGCTGGTGCTGTCGGCACTGGTGACGGTGTACATCGTGCTCGGTGTGCTCTATGAGAGCTACATCCATCCCCTCACGATCCTCTCGACCTTGCCGTCCGCCGGCGTCGGAGCGCTGCTGGCACTGCTGTTGTGTGGTGACGAGCTCACCGTGGTTGCGATCATCGGCATCGTGCTGTTGATCGGTATCGTGCAGAAAAACGCCATCATGATGATCGACTTCGCGCTCGAGGCGCAACGCAAGGAGCACAAGAGCGCGCTGGATGCCATCCACGAAGCCTGCCTGTTGCGCTTCCGGCCGATTCTCATGACCACGATGGCTGCCATGCTCGGCGCGATGCCGCTCGCTTTCGGGCATGGCGTGGGTTCCGAGCTGCGCCGCCCGCTAGGCATCACGATCGTCGGCGGACTGCTGTTCAGTCAGCTGCTCACCTTGTACACCACGCCGGTGATCTATCTGTTCTTCGACGAACTGGCAGCGCGTGTGGCGCGCTGGCGCGGCAGGGAGCCGCCTGAGACCGCAACGGCCGCGCGACCGCCGCCGCCCGCACCGCCCGGCCAGCCGCCGTTGCCGGCGCCGCAGTCATGAATTTCTCCGCGCCCTTCATCCATCGCCCTATTGCCACCTCGCTGCTGACGACGGCGATCGTGCTGGCGGGCGCCTCGGCCTTCAGGGTGCTGCCGGTATCGCCGCTGCCGCAGGTGGACTTTCCCACCGTGTCGGTGTCGGCATCGCTCCCCGGCGCAAGTCCGGAGATCATGGCCTCCTCCGTGGCGACGCCGCTCGAGCGGGAGTTCGGCCGCATCGCGGCCGTCACGGAAATGACCTCGCAGAGCACGCTCGGCCAGGTGAGCATCACGCTGCAGTTCGATCTCAGTCGCAACATCGATGCGGCCACGCGTGATGTCGAGTCGGCGATCAATGCGGCACGCAGCTACCTGCCGACCAACCTGCCGAGCAATCCCACTTATCGCAAGGTGAATCCGGCCGATGCGCCGATCATGATCCTCGCCCTCACCTCCGACAGTCTGCCCTCATCGGCACTCTACGACGCCGCATCCACCATCCTCGAGCAGAAGCTGTCGCAGATTCCAGGCGTCGGGCAAGTCGTCGTCGGCGGCAGCTCCGCCCCTGCGGTACGCATCAATGTGAACCCCACGCAGCTGAGCGGCTACGGCCTCAGTCTGGAGGCGGTACGCACGGCGGTCGCCGCCCAGACCGCCAACGAAGCCAAGGGGGGTTTCTCCGATGCGAATGGACGCTGGTCGGTGAGTGCCAACGATCAGCTGATGAAGGCGGCCGATTATCGCGATCTGATCGTCTCCTACAGCAACGGCCAGCCGGTGACGCTCGCCAAAGTCGCCAACGTACAGGACTCGGTGCAGACCGTGCATTCCATGGGGCTGGCCAACGGACGTCGGGCGGCTCTGCTGGTCATCTTCCGCCAGCCGGGTGCGAACATCATCACCACGGTGGATGCGATCAAGAAGGCAACGCCGCAGCTGCGCGCCAGCATCGACCCCAACATCATCATGACCGTGGGCCTTGATCAGACCCAGACCATCCGTGCCTCGGTGGCCGACATCGAGCGCACACTACTCATCTCGGTGGCACTGGTGGTACTGGTCGTGTTCCTGTTCCTGCGCGAGTGGCGCGCCACGCTGATCCCCCTGGTGGCGGTACCGACCTCGATCATCGGCACGCTGGCGGCGATGTACCTCATGGGCTACAGCGTCGACAACCTCTCGCTCATGGCGCTCACCATTTCGACCGGCTTCGTGGTCGACGATGCGATCGTGGTGCTCGAGAACATCACCCGCTATCGCGAGATGGGCGAGGCAGCCGAGGATGCGGCCATGAGCGGAGCGGCGCAGATCGGCTCCACGGTGCTCTCCATGAGCCTATCTCTCGTGGCCGTGTTCATTCCCATTCTGCTGATGGGCGGGATCATCGGGCGACTGTTCCGTGAATTCGCCGTGGTGCTCTCGGTAGCGATCCTGGTATCGCTGGCCGTGTCCCTGACGACCACTCCCATGATGTGCTCGGTGCTGCTGCGTGAGCAGGCCGAGCACGGCCGGCTGTATCAGGCCAGTGAGCGCGCCTTCGAGCGGATTTTGAAGGGCTACGAGAGCACACTCCACTGGGTGCTCGATCACTCGCTGCTGCTGCTGATCGTCGCCTTCATCACGCTGGCCCTCAACGTCTATCTTTATATCGTGATCTCCAAGGGCTTCTTTCCGCAGCAGGATACCGGGCGCCTCAGCGGCACCATCATCGCGGATCAGGCCACCTCCTTTCAGCAGATGCAGAGCAAGATCACGCGCCTGGCGGGAATCGCCAAACAGGATCCGGGCGTTGACACGGTGCTGATCTTCACCGGCGGCGGCGGCGGCACGACCACCAATACCGGGCGGGCGTTCATCTCCTTGAAGCCGCTTGCGCAACGCAAGGTGAGCGCCGACCAGATCATCAACCGCCTGCGTCCCAAGCTGTCGGTCGTGCCGGGCGCGACGCTGTACCTGCAGGCGGTTCAGGACGTCAGGATCGGCGGTCGGCAGAGCGCCGCCCAGTATCAGTACACCATTCAGAGCGACAATCTGCAGACGCTGAATCACTGGGGCGTAGTGCTGCTGCGCGCGTTCAAGAACATCCATCAGCTCACCGACATGAACAGCGATCAGCAGAACAACGGCCTTGAGTCCAATCTGGTGATCGACCGGGCCACCGCGGCACGCATGGGCATCTCCCCCGAGGACATCACCAATACGCTCTACGATGCCTTCGGCGAGCGCGAGATAGCCACCACCTATACGTCGCTGAACCAATACTACGTAGTGCTGGTGGTCGACCCGAGCTTCTGGCAGGACCCGACCGCGCTGCGCAACATCTACGTCGCCTCAAGCAGCGGTGGCATGGTGCCGCTGTCGGCCTTTACCCACTACGAGGCGACCACCGCGCCGCTCGCGGTCAATCATTCGAGCGTCTTTCCCTCGGTGACGTTCTCGTTCAATCTGGCGCCGGGCGTTGCCCTCGGCGATGCGGTCAAACTGATCAATGCGGCCGAGCAGAAGGCCGGCATGCCCTCGAGCATCACCAGCTCCTTCAGTGGCACCGCACAGGCGTTTACCGCCTCGCTGTCGACCGAGCCGCTGCTGATTGCCGCCGCGCTCATCGCCGTGTACGTGGTGCTCGGTATGCTCTACGAAAGCTACATCCATCCGATCACGATTCTGTCGACACTGCCGTCGGCCGGCGTCGGCGCACTGCTGGCGCTGCTGCTGACGCATACCGACCTGTCCGTCATCGCGCTCATCGGCATCATTCTGCTGATCGGCATCGTGAAAAAGAACGCCATCATGATGATCGACTTCGCCATCGAGGTGGAAAGGAAGGAGCACAAGAGTCCCAAGGAGGCGGTGTTTCAGGCGTGCCTGCTGCGATTCCGTCCCATCATGATGACGACCATGGCGGCACTCCTCGGCGGCGTACCGCTCGCCATCGGTACCGGCATGGGCTCGGAGCTGCGGCGCCCGCTCGGTATCGCGATTGTCGGTGGCCTGATCGTCAGTCAGGCGCTGACCCTGTACACGACGCCTGTGATCTACCTGTACATGGACCGGCTCAATAGCTGGATCTCACAGTTCGGCTTCGCTGCCTCGCCCAGCGCGGTCGGCGCGCAGTCAGCCGCGGCGCCGCCATGATGCACCGAGCCTGCGCCGCCACCGGCACGATCGTTGCGCTGCTGCCGCCGGCCGCAGCGCTCGTCGCCCTGCTGCTGAGCGGCTGCAACCTCGCGCCACACTACGCGACGCCGGCGACCGCTCCACCGGCCAGCTACAAGGAAGCCGTGCCCGGCGGTGATGCGAGCGCGCAGGGATGGAAGCTCGCCGAGCCGCGCGATGCCGTTCTGCGCAACGGCTGGTGGCGGATGTACCAGGACCCGCAGCTGAATGAGCTCGAGTCACAAGTGGCCATCTCGAACCAAAGCATCATCGCCGCCGCAGCCAACTATCGGGCGGCGCATGCGCTGGTGTTGGAAGCTCAGGCCCAGTTGTTTCCAACCTTCACGCTCGCGCCATCGGCGACCCGCGAGAAGTCGAGCGCCGCACTCGCGCAGATCGGAAGCGCTGGCGTGAGCGGTGCTAGCACGGCCACCAGCACCGCCGGCGGCGTCCCACAGAGTGCGGTTACCGCGCCACATAACATTTTCGCGCTGCCGCTCGAAGCCACTTACCAGCTCGACCTGTGGGGCAGTGTCCGCAATACTGTTGCCGCCAACCGCTTCTCCGCTCAGGCGAGCGCGGCGACGCTGGCAAACACCGTGCTGAGCACGCAGAGCACCCTGGCGGAGGACTATTTCCAGTTGCGGGTCGCCGATGAGCAGCGACGCATACTGGAGTCGACCGTGGCGGACGATCGCGAGAGTCTGCACCTGGTACGCACGCTGGTGGCGAGCGGGGTCGACTCGGAAGCTGACGTGGCCTCGGCGGAGAGCGCGCTCGAGTCCGCCCAGGCCTCGGCGACCGATGCCGGGGTCGCGCGGGCGCAGTACGAGCACGCGATCGCGGTGCTCATCGGAGTTTCGCCGGCTGCTTTCTCCATCCCCTATCAGCACCTGAGTCAACCCTTGCCGGTGATTCCGGTGGGTCTGCCCTCGGATCTGCTCGAGCGCCGCCCGGATATCGCCACCGCGGAGCGACAGGTGGCCGAGACCAATGCCCAGATCGGCGTGGCGCGCGCTGCGTTCTTTCCGGCACTCACCCTGAGCGCCTCCGGCGGCTACGAATCGACGGCGGTCAGCAACCTGTTCAATGCGCCGAACCGCTTCTGGTCGGTAGGTCCCAGCATCTCGCAGACCGTCTTTGACGCCGGTGCGCACCGCGCGGCGCTCATGCAGGCGCATGCCCTCAACGACAGCCAGGTTGCCACCTACCGGCAGACCGTGCTGAGCGCCTTTCAGTCTGTCGAGGACAATCTCGCCGCGCTGCGGATATACGCCGTGGAGCTGCGCCAGGCCCATCAGGCCACGATGGCGGCCAAGAAGGCTGTCGAACTGACGGTGGTGCTGTTTCGCAACGGCGTGGACAGCTACGTGAATCTCATTACGGTGCAGAACGCGTTCCTGGCGGCACGCGAAAACGAATTGCAGGTGCAGCTGCGCCAGCTCATCGCCAGTGTCACGCTCATCAACGCCCTCGGCGGCGGCTGGTCGACCGCGCAACGCGAGCAGGACGAGCGCACCGCCATGCGGCCGCCCGCAAGCAGTATCCCCGCGCCAGCCCCGCCGCAGAATTCGCACGGCAGTGCCAATCCGCCCGCGATTCCACTGGGCGAGATCACGCCCGATGAGATCATCAAACTGAATAACGACGTAATGGGACCTGATCCTGCCGACAGCCCACCCGCAACTGGAACGACTGCGCCCCCATCGCCAGAGGCGCCGCCGCAGGGCGGTCCGCCTGCCAAGTGACTGCTGAGAGCGGCTAGGCACCAAAGAGCCTCTCTGCGTCAAAGCCTATGCCTTGCGGGCAGCGCCAGGCTGCTCGGGCCGCATGCTGCGCCGCCGGCCCCTGGCAGGAGCTCAACGCCGCTGGTGAGAATCATCTCTGCCAAGGCCTGAGGCCTGAGCTGAAAACTCTGGAGCACCCCTGGCGCGCGCCAATTCTGGCGAGGCGTTGCTAGCCCATGTGAGATAGGGCCAGCCCTGTCGGGTGAAGCCTCCGCCGCCCTCCTCCCGATGCATTCAGCACAGCGCCGCGCGCCACGAGAATGTCCCTACGGCGCGGCCCGACGGGTCCTGCCGATGGAATCGGCACAATCTTTCCTGGGAGGATCCCATGCGTCAGTTCTATTCACTACTGGGCGCCCTGGCGCTCAGCGCGCTGATGAGCGGCTGTGCACGCAATGAGGCGGCACAGCTGCAGCCTGAGGCGCACGCGCAGGTAACCGTTGCTGCGGCCATCTCGCGCAAGGTTACGGAGTTCGATGAGTTCACCGGACGCTTCGAGGCGGTGGATCGGGTCGAGATCCGGCCGCGCGTGTCAGGCTACATCTCCTCGGTCAATTTCAGCGACGGCAGCGAGGTCCGGAAGGGGGATGTGCTGTTCGTCATCGACCCGCGCCCGTACGTAGCCGAGCGCGACAAGGCGCGGGCGCAGCTGTCGCAGGCACGCTCACAGCTGGCGCTCGCGAAATCCGAGCGCGATCGGGCGAGCAAGCTATTGACGCAACACGCCATCTCGCAGGAGGAGTTCGACACGCGTGCGGCCGGCGATGAGCAGGCGCAGGCGAATCTCGAGGCGGCGCAGGCCGCGCTCGACGCCGCCGCATTGAACGTCGAGTTCACGCGCGTGACCGCCCCGATCTCCGGGCGCATCAGCCGCGCGCTGGTGACGAGCGGCAACTTCGTGGCGAATGGCCAGACACTTCTCACCACGCTGGTCTCGCTCGACCCGATCTACGTGAGCTTCGACGGCGACGAGCAGGTGTACCTCAAGTCCACAAAGCTCGCACATCAGGGCACTCGCTCAAACTCGCCTGAGGCCCGCAACCCGGTACTGGTCGGACTTGCGGACGAGAACGGTTACCCGCACCGGGGCGCGATGGTATTCGTCGACAACGCGCTCGATCCGGCTACCGGGACCATCCGCAGTCGCGCACTGCTCGACAATCACGAGCGCCTGTTCACGCCCGGACTGTTCGCGCGCGTCAGGCTCGTGGGCAGCGGTGAGTACGATGCGGTGCTCATCAACGACAGCGCGGTGGGTACCGACCAGACCGTGCGCTACGTTCTGGTGGTGGGCGCGGGCAACAAGGTCGAATACCGGCCCGTGCAGCTGGGTCCGGTCATCGATGGACTGCGGGTGGTGCGCAGCGGCCTTGGTGCCGGTGAAGCGATCATCGTGAACGGCCTGCAGCGGGTGCGCCCCGGCGCCGAAGTTGCCCCGCAGCGCGTTGCCATGGGCGAGTCCAACGAGGCTGGCGGTAAAGCAGCCCTGCTCGCTCACAACCCCTCGAGCCATTGAGCCGCACGCCTCCATGAAGC
>Ga0302326_10019735_pt1 | contig 13896 bp, 13 predicted proteins | sample Palsa_T0_3_FD_202264 | JGI IMG/M metagenome (GOLD analysis project Ga0302326, IMG submission 202264) | Peat permafrost microbial communities from Stordalen Mire near Abisko, Sweden - Palsa_T0_3 | ecosystem: Environmental > Terrestrial > Soil > Palsa > Peat permafrost | place: Sweden: Abisko... | reverse complement strand
CAACGCGGTCCTGCACCTGCTGGCCATGGCCCACGCGGCCAAAGTGAAATTATCGCTGGACGACTTTACCAAAGTCGGCCGGCGCGTGCCGGTGCTGGCCGATTTGAAACCGAGCGGACGGCATCTCATGTCCGAATTGGTGGCCATTGGCGGAATTCAGCCGATGATGAAAATGTTGCTCGAGGCGGGCTTGTTGCACGGCGATTGCCTGACGGTCACCGGCAAAACGATGGCCGAAAATCTGGCCGAGGTCCAACCCTACCCGGCAGGACAGGAGATCATTCTCCCGCTGGACAAACCGGTCAAAAAGGACAGCCACCTGGTCATTCTTTACGGCAATCTCGCGCCGGAAGGGGCGGTGGCCAAGATCACCGGCAAGGAAGGCACGCGGTTTGAGGGGGTGGCGCGCGTGTTCAACTCGGAGGAACAGGCGCTGGAAAAAATACTTGACGGAACGATCAAGGCGGGGGACGTGGTGGTCATCCGTTTGGAAGGCCCCAAGGGCGGGCCGGGCATGCGTGAAATGCTGGCGCCGACCAGCGCCATCACGGGCAAGGGCCTGGGCAAGGACGTTGCGTTAATCACCGACGGACGATTTTCAGGCGGCACGCACGGATTCGTGGTGGGCCACATCACGCCGGAGGCTTACGTGGGCGGGACGCTGGCGCTGGTGAAGAATGGCGACAAAATTATAATTGACTCAGTAAAGCGCGAGTTGACGCTGGCCGTCGCCGCCAAGGAGTTGACAGCGCGGCGGCGGGGTTGGAAACCGATGAAACCTCGTTACACGAGGGGCGTGCTGGCCAAATATGCCAGCGCGGTGACTTCCGCTTCACTGGGCGCGGTGACGGATTTGAACATCCAGCCGTGAGCCAAGTTCTTATCTCCCCGACAAATAGGATTCCATCTGATCGATGGCGGCGTTTTGGGCGGAAATAATCCAATTGACCATGTCGCCAATGGAAACGAAACCGACCATGCGGTCGTCTTCCATCACGGGCAGATGGCGGGTGTGCTTATCGGTCATGATGCGCATGGCGTCCTCGACCGTATCATTGGGCGTGATCGTGGCGACACGCGCGGTAAAGACGTCCTGCACTTTCGTGCTGCGGGAGTTTTTGCCCTCCAATGCCACCTTGCGCGCGTAATCACGCTCTGAGAAGATGCCAAGGAGCTTGCCATCTTGGAGAACGGGCAGGGCGCCGATGTTCTTTTGCTCCAGGAGTTGAATCGCCTCAAACACAGTGGCTTGCGGCGAAATGGTCCACACGGTTGCGCCTTTGTGGTGCAGAATCGTGCCGATAGTTCCGCTTGTTGTTGTCATGCTGTTGCGAGAATGTAACCATTCGTCGGCGCGAAGCCAAGATAAATCTCCTAATATTTCCCTGAAATATTGCTCCGGCTAATTCGTCTTCTTCAACAGGCGAATTCACCCAGACTTTCAGGACGCACCAGAGGTCGCAGAGGAAAACCTTAGAGCGTGTTTTAAAAATCCGCTCTTAGTCCAATCCCAGTATCGGACCCAACTCGGCGAAGTCGTCAATAACATATTTTGCCATTTTCCCAACTTCCAGCAACTTGGGCCGGAAGGCCACGGCCAGGCCGACTTGGTCAAAAACAGGGATGTCGTTCTCGTGATCGCCGACGTGGCAGATTTCCTCCGGCGCGACGTTGAATTGGCGGCAGATGTCCGGCAACAAGAGGTGCTTTTCCCAGGGCGAAACTTCCTGATCAAAATTGCCGCTGAAAATGCCGTTTTCGACGTGCATGATGTTGCAATGGCAGAAGTCCAGTTCAGTTTCGACCGCCGCCTTTTTGCCGACCAGATCGAGACAGCCGGAGAGCAACCCCCGCACCAACCGGCCCCGGCTGGCTTTTAGGAACTCCCGCGCGCCGGGCGAATAGGGAATGCGCAAGTCGGCGGCATCCTCTTCGGCCCATTGGTTGCTCTTGCCGGGGGACTGGTAGTATTTGACACTGCGTTCATCCCAAGCCTCCTTGAGACCGTAAGCAAAAGCGACCGCGTCCCAACTGGAATGAAAGGCGCTGCCGATGTTGGTGTAGGCGAAAAGACAGCCGTCGCCGTCAATGCTCACCAATTTGATCTTGCGGTTCATGGGGAAGGATTGGCGGCGTTAGGTTTTTTCTCACATTGGTCAATGTAGAGCCGGGTGGCGGCAGGGAGGGCATTCCACATTGTCATCGCGAGAATCGTTCCCAAAACCGCGAAGGGCATCAGGAACACAGGCCACCAAAACCAACTTATGCCCGTCAGATTCCCAAGGGCGAACGATTGAATGCCGCTGCCCAGATAAACAAAGCCGTCGGCGATGCCCGAGCAGGTAGCAGTGGCTTTGCGGCCGCCAAAATCTGGCGCGGCCGTGCCCGCCATAAGGGAATGAACCCCGGTCACAAAAAGGGTGATCAGCACGGCGGCCCAGCCGACAATCCACGGCGCCTTATACAGGAAAATGGCCATCAGGCCGGCCAGCAAGAAGGTGGTCGCCGAGCAGATGGCCGCGGGCGGCCCGCGGCGCGATTGAAAGAATTTATCCGACAGCCCGCCGCCGACAACGCCGCTCAGGATTCCGAAAATGCAGAGCAACAATCCCCAGTGCTTGGTGAAAAACGCGGTTTCGGGTTGGTGGCTGCCCTTGGCGAATACCAGATACCAATTCATGATGCCGTTGCGCACCACGCCGACCGTGATGCCAATGGCTCCGATCGTCAGCATGAGCCGGCTCGCAAAGACTTTCTGGAGCAATTCCCCCGTGCTGAGTTCGATGTGCATCCGGCCGGAGGAAGCGTCGGCGGCGTCGAAGGGAGGGAAACCGGCTTCTTCCGGCGCGTCTTTGATGAGCCACCAATCCATGAAAGCCCAGAAAAGAAGAATAGCCGCCGGAACGTAAAACACGGCCCACAACGCGTCCACCGAGTCAGACTTCGAGGCGAAGAGGCTTTGGATAAGGCGATGAAACCATCCGATTTCGTTTCCGGGATGGGCCTTGGCCAGATCTGACAAAGCCTGCCCCCAATCAAATGCGAAATAAATGCCAAGGGAAATAAGGGTGCCAAAAAGCGCCCCAAAAACACCACGTTCGCGGACATGGAACCAGTACGCCTTGACTTTGATGATGGAGATGGCCCCGTAGCTTTGGAAATACATATTGACGCCATAAATGACCGAGAAGGGCAGGAGCATTTTAATATGCAGCCGGTGTGTCACCATGAGGTAGGTCAGAATGCCCAGGGCAATGTTCGCCGCGCTGGAGCCAATCGCGCCTATCAACATGCCCTTCTTGCCGCCGATTTTATCCACGAGCGGGCCGTTGATCAGAAAGGAAAATGCATAAACAAAAGCGCCCACGCCAAAGATGGTTCCAAACTCCTCATTGGTCATCTCGGTACCCAGAGCGGTCTTGGCCACGTTGAGATTGTAGCGCGCCATGTACATGAAGGAATACGTCATGCCCAAGGGAAACCAATTGATGAAGCGGCGCTGCATGAACCATCGGCTGTGGTGCAGCGGATTATTCAGGAAGTAGATGACGGTGATGGCCGCAATGCAAAGTATAACGAGTAAGGCAGCCATGTCGGTGGGGGTTGGAGGGATGGTTTACAAAGTGTTCAGCACGTTGATCAAGTGGCGGAGCCGGCCGTAGTCCTTCCGATTGAAGCCGAAGGCGATGCGCTGCAAATTCAAGGTCGCCACTTCGTCCTGTTCCTCGGGCATGGGTTCGATGGCGCGGATTTTCTCACCCGTGATGATGTCCTCAAAATCCTCGTTCAAGGCTTCGATGGCGGAGGGTGAGGGCGCGTTCTTGAGTCGGATGACCAGCTTGTCCGCCACTGACCGCATGGAGTGGTAATTGCGGTAAAACCTGGAAATATGCTTGACGGCATCATCGGCGCTTTCGGTGATGTAATAGAGATTGAGGTCCGGCGGGCTGATGAGGTTGGAACGTAGCAAGTGCTCGCGGATGTGTTTGTCCCACGTCCGCCAATAAGCCGAACCGGGAGGATTGATCAGGACCAACGGGCGCAGGCGCGTCTTGCCCGTTTGCATCAAGGTCAGCGCCTCGTAGCCTTCGTCCATCGTGCCGAATCCACCCGGAAACAAGGCGATGGCATCGGCGTGGCGCACGAACGTGAGCTTGCGGGTGAAGAAGTACTTGAAGGTGATGAGCTTTTTGTCGCCATGCATGATAGGGTTGGTGCCCTCTTCCCAAGGCAGCCGAATGCTGGCGCCAAAGCTGTTCTCCAAGCCCGCTCCTTCGTGCCCGGCGCGCATGATGCCGGGGCCGGCCCCCGTAATAATCATCCAGCCGGCGGCGGCCATCTTGCCTCCAAAGTCCGCCGCCTGCTTGTATTCCGGTTCCTCCAGCTTGGTGCGGGCCGAACCGAAAATGGTGACTTTGCGCTTCTCGGCGTAAGGTTTGAAGAGGCGAAAGGCGTAGCGCAATTCGCTCACGGCGGTGCGGATGACCCGCACGTCGCCGCGGTCCTCGACATCCGTCAGCAGCTTGAGGGCGTTGAGAATGACGTCCTCTACCAAGTCCTCATTGTGGCCGCCGCCTTTATAGACGATCAATTCCTTGATGCGGCGTTGCAGTTCAGGGTCAACGGGCGATTTAAGGCGTCGTTCCATCAATTTATTGTCAGACGCCGATGTCCTCGTTCCATAACTGCGGGTTTTTGGCAATGAAGTCGCGCATCAGTTGAATGCAGGCCGGGTCTTGCACGACATCGACGGCGACTCCGTTGGCGCGCAAATGCGCCTCGGCGCCCATGAAGGTCACATTCTCCCCGACCACCACCCGGGGAATGGCGTAAAGCAAAATGGCCCCGCTGCACATCGGGCAGGGCGAGAGCGTCGTGTAGATGGTGCAACGGCGATAGACCGAGGCGCGTTGCCGTCCGGCATTTTCCAGACAGTTCATTTCCCCGTGATGAATGACGCTGCCTTTTTGCACGCGCTGGTTGTGGCCGCGGCCGATGATCTGGCCGTCGCACACCAGCACGGAGCCGATGGGGATTCCACCCGCCGCCAACCCCGCTTTGGCTTCGTCCAACGCCGCTTGCAGAAATGCGTCCATGTTTTTTCGGGGTGCGCCGCCGGGCCGATAATTGCTCTGGCATAACGCCGCCCATGGCCCTAGAATGCCGCAACGCTGCCAAATTGGAAGCCAAACTTATTGGAAGAAACTATTATGCCGACACTCGCCACCACCGTTGACGGATTGAAATTACCCAATCCGTTTGTCATCGGCTCCGGTCCGCCGGGAACCAACTTGAACGTCATCGCCAAGGCCTTCAAGGAAGGCTGGGGCGCCGTCATCGCCAAAACGATCAGCCTGGATTCTTCCAAAGTCATCAACGTCACACCGCGCTACGCCAAGTTGATGGGGCAGGATGGCAGCGAGGTCGTCGGTTGGGAAAATATTGAATTGATCAGCGACCGGCCTTTCAAAATCTGGCTGGACGAATTCAAGAAGTGCAAGGACATGTTTCCCAGCGGCGTGTTGATCGCTTCCATCATGGAGGAATATCGCAAGGACGCCTGGGTGGAGATTGTCGAGCGTTGTCAGGAGGCGGGCGTGGATGGATTTGAATTAAACTTCTCCTGCCCGCATGGATTGCCGGAGCGCAAAATGGGTTCGGCCATGGGCCAGGATTGCGACATTTTGACGGAAGTCTGCGGCTGGGTCATGGCCGCATCGCGGAAACCGGTTTGGGCCAAGATGACGCCCAACATCACGCACATTGAAGAGCCGAGCCGCGCCGCGTTGAGCGCGGGATGCCAAGGCATAAGCGCCATCAACACCATTCGCTGCGTCATGGGCATCAACCTGGAAACATTGCGCCCCGAACCGAGTGTCGAGGGCTACAGCACCCCCGGCGGTTACTCCTGCAAGGCCGTCCGTCCGATCGCGCTGCGAATGGTTATGGAAATCGCGACCATGATGGCCAAGGAATTTCCCGGGCGTTCCCTTTCCGGCATTGGCGGAGTGGAGTCAGGCAGGGACGCCGCGCAATTTATCCTTGTTGGCGCCGACACGGTGCAAGTATGCACCGGCGTGATGAAATCCGGCTACGAATGCGTCCAGCCGATGCAGGAGGAACTGCTGGCCTTCATGGAGCAGCACAGATTCAACACGCTGTCCGATTTCAAAGGAAAGAGTCTGCCCTATTTCACCACCCATTTCGACCTGGTGCAGAAACAAGCCCAACGCAAGGCGGCACAGAAAGCAGCCATGCAAAAGAAGGTCGTCACTTCCGACGCCGAATGGAGCGGCGATTCATTTGTGCAACAATCAAACGCTCTTTCGCGTGAGTGAATGAAAACTAACAATGACTCTGGCGAAACCGACGAACGAGGGGAGTGGTTAAAGAAGTCGGAGGAGACCTTGACGAAAGCCTGGGACAACCCGGCCGATGACGTTTTTAATGAGCTTCTACATTGGCCATTTGACCAAGCTCCCAATGTGGCCGCACTTACTACCCGGCAGGTCATAGAAGACGGTCTGCCGGTATTGAGTGTCACTCACTATCTCGACGATGACTCTTGGGCTTTTGTCTGCGGCACCACTAAGAAAACAGAAGATGGCAGAGTTATTGGTACGGGCGAGGCGTTGCAGCGTGATGCGACATTGCGGACAATTGCTGATCTGCCGCCGGGCTGGACAGCTTTGAGAAAAGCAGTTGGCGGAACATGGCAGCGGTTCCAAAATGAGAAGGCCTAACCATTCTGTAGCACCTCCTGCGCCGTGCATCCAAGTCACGCCTTCGGGGGCAATGCCGGGAGGCGGGATTGGGCCTTCATGAAGGCGAAGGCGCGGCGTCGAATGCCTTCCGTGAACACCGCACGCGAGACGCCCGGCGCTTTTTGCAAAGCGTGTTCCAATAGCGCATCATAATCGGCCTGCAATCGCTGGCGATGACTAACGTCGCATTCGCCCAAGGCCAGATAAGCCTTTATCAGTGCTTCCAACTCTGGATTCATCCAGGGAACACTTTTTGCAGAAGATCCTCCGCTTGGGCATCGGTCAGCTGGTTGCCATGCCACATGGCCAAGTCGTCTTTGAGCATTTGCTGCGTGGCGGCGACCATGCCAGCTATCTCCCGATCCGGGAAGGCCGTCGAGCTGGTTGCTGACAAGAGAAGCTCGCCAAAGGCAATCAGCGTTTCCAAGGCCGCTTTGTGCCTGGACAGATCCTCAGTTTTGGGGTTCTCAATAAAATGTGTCCATGGGTACATTCGTAGCGGGCCAGCCATGTTCGCCCAATCCTCGGCGTCGGCGCTAAGTTCTTGGATAATCCGGGTGGTTGCGCGGTCGAAGAAGTTTGGCGGAGCGATTAGAGAATCGCCCTCAATGCTCGGCATGGTGGTTAAACTCATTGCCCTAGTTTAAACTGTTGAGCCTCGCGATGCAAGGCGACAAAAGTTAGCACGCGATTTTATCGGCCGACAGCCACGAGCACCGGATGATCTACTTCCCCGGCGGCGTATTCCAAGCAGGCTCGAATGCTTTGGCTTGAAGGTATAAGCGTGATTCGTGACAGTCCTGACTATTAATATTGTTCCTGAATTTGTGTCAAAAGTGAAGACTGACACCGGCACAATATGAGCCACCATGTACCCACGCCTTCGGGGACAATGCGGGGGGACGGGATTGGTGAACGGGTTCTTGATATTCGTAAATTTTTTGCGAATATCTCGAAGCGACATGCTTGCGATTCCGGATAGTCGAATTTCCAATTGCTTTTCGTGCTTTTTCGGCGTATTTTTTTTTGGTGAGCGCAGCCAAAGTCATTGACGAGATACGGCATTTGCCGCCGGGCGAACAGGCGGAGGTCATTCAATTTACCATCGAGTTGGCTCGGAGCCGGCAGCTTTCAGGAAAGGAATTGGGCGAATTGGCAGACAGGCTGTCCGAATCCGATGACCCTTTGGAAATCGCCCGCTTAAAGTCCGCCATGATACGCGGGTTTTACGGCGAATGAGCCATGCCAAAGGTCCGCCGCAAAGACTTACCGCGCCCGTTATTTGAGCATTTGCTGGAGCGTGTTGAGCAAAGAAAGATCTCTGGAACACAACTGGCCCAATTGCTCGATTGGCTTGATTTACAGCCGGACGTGCCGGAAGGCAAATGGTTCAAACGGTTTCCCGGCATGGTCGTGTGCGGGGAAGGCGAATTAGTGAGAACTTTTCTCGTGCCGGGCCAAATTCCAGTTGGCGAAGAACTTCATTAGCGGAAGTCGTTTCGTGCGTGGCGGGCGGCTTGGCCGTGCGTGCAGAACCTTTCTTTGTGCTTTCGCATCAATTTCTTTGCTCTTAAGATTCGAGTCGCAATGAACACATGCCCTGTTTTTATCGGTGGAGAATGGCGGACGTTGTCGGACGTTCCGACCACGCCCGTCCATAACCCCTCGACTGGCAACGTCATCGCCGAAGCGCCTTTGTGCGGCGCGCGGCACGTCGATGAGGCGGTCGAAGCGGCCGCCGCCGCCTTTCCCGCCTGGTGGGAAACGCCGCCGGTGGAGCGCGCGCGCATCCTGTTCCGTTTCAAGGCGCTGCTGGAAGACAACTTCGAGGAATTGATCCGCCTCAACACCCGCGAACATGGCAAGACCCTGGCCGAATCGCGCGGCGACGTCAAACGCGGCCTGGAGATGGTCGAGTTTGCCTGCGGCATTCCTTCGCTGCTGATGGGCGAAAGCATGGAGAACATCGCTCGCGGCATTGATTGCGACACCATTCGCCAGCCGCTGGGCGTCTGCGCCGGCATCACCCCGTTCAATTTCCCGGCCATGGTTCCGCTGTGGATGTATCCCGTCGCGCTGGCTTGCGGCAATACTTTCGTGCTCAAGCCGAGCGAGAAAGTTCCGTTGACAGCCAATCGCATCGTGCAACTTCTGGCCGAGGCCGGCCTGCCCAAGGGCGTCATCAACATCGTTCACGGTGGGCGCGATTGCGTCGATGCCCTCCTGATGCATCCCAAGATCAAAGCCATTTCGTTCGTGGGTTCTACGCCGGTGGCCCGGCACGTTTTTGAAGTCGGCACCCGCCATGGCAAGCGCGTCCAATCCAACGGAGGCGCAAAAAATTACGTCTTCATCATGCCCGACGCCGACGTGGAGAACTCCACCCGCGGCGTCATCGAAGCCGCCTATGGCTGCGCCGGGGAACGTTGCATGGCCGGGTCCACCGCCGTTATTATTGGTGACGCCTCCAAACACGTCCTGCCTTCGATTTTTGAGGCCGCGCGCTCCATCCAAGTCGGGCCGACGGATCGTGAAGACCAGCCGCAGATGGGGCCGGTTATCACGCGCCAGCATCGCGAGCGCGTGGAGCAGTTGATTGAAATCGGCGCCAGGGAAGGCGCGCGTGTCGCCGTCGATGGCCGCAGCGTCCGGGTGCCCGGCGAACCCAACGGCTTCTACATCGGCGCGACGGTTTTGGACGGCGTGCAAGGCGGCATGAGCGTGGCGCGGGAGGAAATCTTCGGTCCCGTGCTCAACGTCATGCGTTTTGAGGAATTGGATGCGGCCATTGAGCTGGCCAACCGTTCCCCTTATGGCAACGGGGCGTCCATCTTCACCCGGTCAGGCAAGGCGGCGCGCGAGTTCAAACATCGCATTAAGGCGGGGATGGTGGGCATCAACATTGGCGTCCCGGCCTCGATGGCTTGGTTTCCCTTCAATGGTTGGGACGAATCGTTTTTTGGCGATTTGCACATGCAAGGCAAGGAGGGCGTGCAGTTTTTCACCCAGCAAAAAGTCACCACGACCCGTTGGTTCAGCTACGGCGAAGGCGACATCTGGCACAAATAAGAATGACGGTGCGCGATCCAGATTCCCCAATGCGGCGCATGGCCATTGCCATTGGGGCCGCGGCAGCCATCATGGTGGCGGCGGGATTGGTTTATTATTTCCTGGCGTCCAAAGACACGAGCGCCAAATTCAACGGAGCCGCCATCGTCGCCGCCGCGCGGGACTATACCCGGGACATGCGGCTGCGCAAGCAACCGCTGCCCAACTCCGTCACGCTGGAGGAATTGGTCGCGTTGCATTATCTGAAACCCGAACAGGCTGAGCCTTTTCGTGGGTTGAAAGCAACAATTATGTTGAGCAGCGAGGAGCACGGACCGAAAGTGGTGGTGATGCGGGTCGTTATGCCGGACGGCGGGGAATTTAAGCTGATGAGTGACGGAAGCGTGCAGGAAGGGGCGCATTAGGCGTTCTTATCATGAATCCATGGCTTTCATTCCGCCCCAAATTGGCGGACACGCTCAAGAATTATACGCGGGCCGATTTCTCCGCCGACCTGGTCGCGGGAGTCACGGTGGGCATCGTCGCGCTGCCGCTGGCGATGGCCTTCGCGATAGCCTCCGGCGTCAAGCCGGAGGCGGGCATTTTCACGGCGGTCATCGCGGGCTTTGTGATCTCGGCCATGGGCGGTTCGCGCGTCGCCATCGGCGGACCGACTGGCGCGTTCATCGTTATACTTTACGGAATCAATGCCAAATATGGCGCGGACAATCTGGCCATCTGCACGATCATGGCGGGATTCATGTTGCTTGTCATGGGTGCGGCCCGACTGGGGACGGCCATCAAATTCATCCCCTACCCCGTCACGATGGGTTTTACCTCGGGCATTGCGGTGCTCATTTTCACGACGCAGATCAAGGACTTCTTTGGTCTTCATCTGGATAAGGTGCCGTCGGAATTCTTCAATAAGATGAAAGCGCTGGCGGAACAGGCCGGGACGGTCCAATGGGGTTCGACAGCGCTGGCGGCGGCTTCGCTGGCAATCATTCTTTTCTGGCCCAAGAACTGGCAGCGGCGCGTGCCCGGTTCCATCGTGGCGCTGGTGCTGGGCACGGCGGCGGTGGCTTTGCTGCAATTGCCAGTCGATACCATCGGCTCCCGCTTTGGGGGCATCCCGCGCGCATTGCCCAAGCCGATATTGCCGGCGATGTCCTGGGAGGTTGTGAGGCAATTGGTGCAACCGGCCACGACGATCGCGTTGCTGGCGGCCATTGAATCCCTGTTGTGCGCGGTCGTGGCCGACGGCTTGGTGGATGATCGGCACGACCCAAACCAGGAATTGATGGCGCAAGGCATCGCCAATATTCTAAGCCCGCTTTTCGGCGGCATCGCCGCCACTGGCGCGATTGCGCGCACGGCCACCAATGTCAAATGCGGCGGGCGCACGCCTGTGGCTGGCATCGTTCATGCCTTCACACTTCTCGTTATCATTCTGATGGCCGCGCCGCTGGCGAAATTCATCCCGCTGGCGACCTTAAGTGCGGTGCTGGTCTATGTCGCTCTCAATATGGGCGAATGGCACAACTTCGGCCGGCTGGCCAAGTGGCCTCTCAGCGACGCCGTCGTCTTCCTGGTTTCCTTTGGTTTGACAGTGGTGGTGGATTTGACGGTGGCGGTGGAGGTGGGCATGGTGCTGGCGGCCATCCTGTTCATCAAGCGCGTTTCCGAGACCACGCAAATCACCGCCGTGGATGAAACCACGGAGACGGATGGCCCCCGGCATTCTCTGATGGGCAAATCGGTCCCGGAAGGGGTGATGATTTACAGCATCTTTGGTTCGTTCTTTTTTGGCGCGGCGGACAAGCTGGAAACGGCGTTGAGCCGGCACAAACAGGAACCGGAAGTGTTGATCCTGCGGATGCGTAAAGTTCTGGCCATGGACGCCACCGGTCTCAACGCCCTGGAAGACCTGCATGATCGTTTGCGAAAACACGGCAAGCATCTCCTGCTCAGCGCCCCCCACGCCCAGCCGCTTTTTATGATGGGCAAAGCCGATTTTCTGGATCGCCTGGGCCTCGAGAATGTTTGCGCAGACATTGATCTGGCGCTGGCCCGCGCGCGGGAGATACTCGGTTTGCCGCCCGCCCCTCCTTCAGCCTAACCGATTTGCAACAAATCCAACCCAATGATGTCCGGGCTTCCATTTTGTAACGTTGACAGGAGCGAGTCCGGCGGCTGGCCGGACAATTGAATGCGGCAACTGGCCGCCAGCGCGCCGTCAAAGACAACATTCTGCACTTCCTCAATGTTCAATCCGGCGCGGCGGATGTGGTCCATGACAAACGCCAACACTCCCACGCGATCATGCAGCCGCACCACTAATTGCCACTTGGCCGGCGTGCGCTGGGCAATGTTGACGCAGTTCAACACCACCCCGGTTTTGATGAAGGTCTCGATGACCCGCACCGCTTCGTCCGCGATCGCATTTTGCGCCTGCGCGGTGGAGGCGCCAATATGATGCGTTCCGTACAAATTTGCCGCCTGGAGAATAGGATCGTTGAACGCGGCGACGCCTTCAGCGGGTTCAGGATCGAACACGTCCAGCCCGGCGCGGATGCGCTTGGACGCGACCGCCTCGCGCAACGCGGCCTGGTCCACCACTTCGCCGCGGGACGTGTTGATGAGAATGGCGCCCGGCTTCATGAGCCAGAGGCGGGAGGCATTGACCAATTTGCGCGTCTCCGCGTGCAAGGGCACGTGCAGCGTCACGATATCCGCCTCCCGAAAAATGTCGTCCATGCTTTCGATCCGATGCGCCCCCAATTCGGTGGCCTGTTCATCCGTGAGGGAGCGCGACCAGGCCAGGACGCGCAGACCAAAGGCGCGCGCCCGGCGGATGACCTCGCATCCGATGCGCCCAACGCCGATCACGCCCAGCGTCTTGCCGTAAATTCCGTCGGCGCGGGAGAATTCCTTTTTGTTCCATTGGCCGGCGCGAAGGGAGGCGACGCTTTCCGGGATGCGGCGGTCGATCGCGAGCAGCAGGGCGAAAACCAACTCGGCCACGGCGATGGAATTCTTGCCGGGACAATTGCTGACAAAGATGCCGAGGCTGCTGGCGGTCTTGACATCAATGGTATTGACTCCCGCGCCAGCCCGGAGCACCAGCGCCATGCGAGGCGCGGCGGTAAGGGTCGCGCCCGTGACCTGTTTGCCGCGAACGACAAGGATTTTGCAGGACGGCGCCAGCGAGGGCAGTTCCTCCGCCTTGGCGGACGGCAGGTAGTCCACTTCGCAGCCAATCGTTTTCAACCGATGAAGATGGGTTTCCGGGAAGGTGTCGGCGACCAGCGTTCTCATATTTTGTGGACAGAACTCTTACTTGGGCTTGGGGCGATTCTTATACTTGTCGTAAAGGCGGGTGTGGCGGCTTTCGAGGGACACTTCATGGCCCGCCACCCAAAGGTGGGAGACGTTGGCGCGCAAATCCATAATGTCCCCCGTGCAGGAAAACAGGGTGGCGGCCTTGCCGGGTTCGATGGCGCCCAGGCGGTCATCGACTCCCATGATTTGGGCCGGATAAAGAGTCATCGCCTTCAGAGCTTCGTCGGAGGGCAATCCGAACGCGACCGCTTGCGACGCGACGTAAGGCAGATTTCTAATTTGGGAGGCGGCATCCACCCCGTCTTGCAGACTCAACGCAACTTTGACGCCGGCCCGACGCAACAGTTCCGGCGCCTTGAAATGAATGTCATAGGATTCCGTTTCGGAGGGCAGGCCGTAAATCTGGCTGTAAATTACGGGCACGTTGTTGCTCGCCAGGAGACCGGCGACTTTCCAGGCGTCGCGTCCGCCCGCAATGACGATCTTGTAGTGATTGGTTTCGGCCCATTGCAGCGCGGCCTTGATCTGCCGCAGTTCATCGGCGTGAATGATAATGGGAAGTTGTCCCAGCAAATAGGGGCGCATGGCTTCCCACGGGGGATTCAACCCGGGGTCTGGCGCGCCATTGGTTTGCGCGGCGTCGCGCGCCTTGGCGTAGGCGCGGGCGTCGGCAAAAAAGTCGGCCAATTCCTTTATTTTCCGTTCCCGTTCCTTGGCCTGGTCCTCAACCGAACCGCCGGAA
>Ga0302326_10019732_pt1 | contig 13897 bp, 12 predicted proteins | sample Palsa_T0_3_FD_202264 | JGI IMG/M metagenome (GOLD analysis project Ga0302326, IMG submission 202264) | Peat permafrost microbial communities from Stordalen Mire near Abisko, Sweden - Palsa_T0_3 | ecosystem: Environmental > Terrestrial > Soil > Palsa > Peat permafrost | place: Sweden: Abisko... | reverse complement strand
GCAATCGCCCACACAGCGGTTCGAAGGTAAGGAATTCCGATGACATACACAGGCAGGTACGCGAGTCGAGCCCAGAAGTAGAGTTCCGCACCTAGAGCCGTGTGCGGCGTATTGTGCTTGGAAACAACGACGGCCAGCACGGCTGCCGCAAAGAATCCGAACGTCTCCAGGAAATTTGCGTTGGCGCGCGCCGCGCGCGCCGCGATAGGCGTCAGCGGTTTTGCTTCTCCGTCACGATTGCTTGCATTCCATCGCAGTCCGCGCTGCTGACTGCTGAGGACCGAGGCGACGATCACATAGGCAAGTCCGAGAAGGATACTGCAGCCCAGCATTTCAAGCTCTGTGGACATGTTGCGCTCCGGGTTGGATTAGATCGCCCATTGATTCCGCGTGCCACCCTAGCTTGAGGACGTTTGCAGTTCCAGAGCGAGACGCGTTGAGGTGCGCCTCACATACAGAGGATGCCCATACCGATCGTGGCGAATTTCATTTTCCACCGATATGTACCGACATGAGGCAAGTCCGTAGGTTTGCCTCTCTGCGGTCGCACAACAGCCATTGGGGTTTCAATACGCGGGACCGCGATGGGCTGCTCCGGATGAATCTAGCCATGCGCGCAGCTTCGTGCGGTATCCGGGTATACTCTGCGCGGGACGACATCAGATGCATCGCCGCAGCGCGCTTCGGCGGTTCGATCCACCACGTCGACCGGATCTCGATGCGTACATATTTGATTGCGGCATGTCGCGTCGCGAATCGTTCCGATCCCCGAAATTCTTATAGACGTTGGCCATCGCGAGTAGGTGAGCATGATCGAAAGCAGTGCAGATCCTTACCATGCGGCCATTGCCATTTTCGACTCGCGAAAGTGCCTGCCGTTGACGGTTGCTGCCAATCGCGAGGGACACGTTCGTGAGCGTTCGATCGGCGCCGCGCATCTGCTGTTGGCTATGCCAGGCTACCGTTACACTCGAGCCGAGCGGGCCACATGAACTTTTGGATCACCCTCGCCGCCTACGAGGCAGCATGGTTCATCACGGTGATCAGTGCCGGACGCGAGCGTACGTGGCCGGGGCTGTTGGCCAATGCGATATTCGCAGCCTGGCGGCTGCGCGTGTCGCTGCGACGCCCACTTGAGCTGCGGCTAATGGCTGTCGCACTCGGACTCGGCCTGTTGTTGGACGGCGGGTTAGCGGACAAACGCCTTTTGGTCTATGCCGCGGCGTGGCCCGCGGGCATTGCGCCGGCATGGATATTGGGATTGTGGCTCGCCTTCGCGCTCACCATCGAGCCGCTATTTGGTTACCTGCAGGGACGCCCTTGGCTCGCCGCTGCGTTCGGCGCGATCGGTGGACCGCTGGCATATCTCGGGGCTGCCCGTGGCTGGCAAGCTGTGCGTTTCACGCCACCGGCGTGGCATGCACTGCTTTGGCTTGCGATCGGCTGGGGAATTACGGTGCCGTTGCTGGTCGGCCTGGCAGGGTATTGGTCGCGCGGGACGACAAGCCCGTTGGCTCAGCGCGGTTTATAACGGGTTCCGATGCAGCTACGGATAGTTAAAGTGGGTTTCGACGTCTGTCCTTGATGGAATCCGGGTCATTCGCCACCTCCTTGGCTCGAGAAATCTGCTTAGAGGTGAACTGTCCGACGTGTGGGTTCGCGTTTTCTGCCCCGGGGGATTTTGCCCCACACCACCGTTAAGCTCGTCGTTGCCCGTTAATGCTCGTATTGAGCCGTTCCGGCGCGCACAACGCCCGCGGCAATATTAATCACCAACTTCCGGCGTCGGTTGCTGGGGCAACACGAGAGCGGCGCGCAATTATTATTCTCTAGCTCCGCCAGCCTCCTTTATCCGCCAGGAGAATGCGCGAACCCCGAGCGGCAAGATCGACGGTCTCTCTCTGTGAAGTGTACGTCAAGAAGAGCGTACGTCAAGAGGAGTTGACACTTTGCACGCTCAAGCAGATTCTTAAATGAAGTGCCCAAAACGCACTTGCGCGGCGGTAAGTAAACATCCGAGGACCCAAAAGCCGGCGGGCGCGCCCCATCGAACTGCCCCTTTCCTATGTGGCCTAGGACCGAACGATCGCCCGTAGATGAACTATTAGGAACCGCGAAGTTATGACGTTCCCGTTCTCCGCAATCGTCGGCCAGGAAGAAACGCGTCTCGCGCTCATGGTCGCCGCCGTCGATGAGGGGGTCGGAGGTGTCCTGCTATTTGGGGATCGAGGCACTGGAAAGTCAACCGCCGTGCGTGCGCTGGGGGCTTTACTGCCACCGATGCGCGCAGTAACCAACTGCCGCTTTGGGTGTAACCCGCGCGACCGCGCGACACACTGCGAGGAGTGCCGCGCGCGTCGCAAAAAGGGTGCACTCAGGAGTCATCTGGTGCCAGTCCCCGTGGTCGATCTGCCATTGGGTGCAACGGAAGACCGCGTCGTCGGCGCCCTCGATCTGGAGCGTGCGCTCGCCCATGGGAAGAAGGCGTTCGAGGGCGGCCTGCTGGCGCGGGCGAACCGTGGATTTTTGTATATCGACGAAGTCAATTTACTTGAGGACCATCTGGTCGATTTGCTACTCGATGTGGCGGCTTCTGGCGAAAACGTCGTCGAGCGTGACGGTCTCAGTGTCCGGCATCCCGCCCGATTCGTGCTGATCGGCAGCGGCAATCCAGAAGAGGGCGAGCTGCGACCACAACTGCTCGATCGTTTCGGTCTTTCGGTGGAGATCCGCACTCCCGAGGATCTGCCCACGCGGATCGAGGTGGTGCGCCGGCGTGATGAGTTCGAGCGCGAGCCTACGAAATTCGCCCGCAAGTGGCGCAAAGAGGACGAGCTCCTTCGTCGGCAGATCGAGGCTGCACGTTCACGCCTCGCCAATGTGCGCGTTCCCGAGACGGCGCTGCAGCGCGCCGCGCAGCTGTGCTTGCGCCTGGGAACCGACGGGCTGCGCGGCGAGCTTACGCTCATACGTGCTGCACGCGCGCTGACCGCGCTCGATGCCGCCGATGAAGTTTCTGACTCGCAGCTGCGGCGCATCGCGCCTGCGGCGCTGCGCCACCGGCTGCGCCGCAATCCCTTGGACGAGGCAGGCTCTAGCGCACGCGTGGCGCGGGCCGTCGCAGAGCTCTTCGACGCATGAACGCCGAAGCTGGCGCGCGCTCCGAGCGTTGGGCGAATGCTGCCGCGGCAACCGCCGTGTTTGCAACCGACCCGCTTGGGTGCGCAGGGGTTTCGCTGCGCGCGCTCTACGGACCGGTTCGTGAACGATGGCTTGCCCTGCTCGGCGCTTTGTTGCCTGCAACGGTGCGCATACACCGGATTCCGCTACACGTATCCGATGCGCGACTGCTCGGCGGACTTGATTTGGCTGCGACCCTGAGCACAGGCCGTCCGGTCGCGGAGCGCGGCATATTCGTCTCCGCAGACGGTGGCATCGTCGTTCTGGCGATGGCGGAGCGAATGACCAGCGCCTTCGCCGCTCGGCTTGCTGCGGTGTTGGACACTGGCGAAGTTGCGTTGGAACGGGACGGATTCGCTCGACGCTACGCCACGCGCTTTGGTGTGATTGCTCTCGATGAAGGGATGACTGACGACGAGCGACCGCCCGCTGCGGTCCTTGATCGGCTGGCATTGCACGTCGATCTGAATGGAATCGAGTCCTCGTCGCTGGATGACGGCGCGGTCCTGTTAGGCACAACAGCCTACCCCGCGCGTATCGCGGCAGCGCGCGATCGCCTGGGCAGCGTGCAGATTAAGCCCGCCATCGTTGCCGCTCTGTGCGAGGCGGCGAGCTCGCTTGGCATCGCATCGGTGCGGGCACCGCTACTTGCCTTGCGTGTCGCACGCGCCGCAGCCGCTATAGCCGGGCGCAACCATGTCGCTGACGAAGACGTGCAGCTTGCAGCGCGGCTCGTGTTTGCGTCGCGGGTGACAGTATTGCCGGCCGCGCAGGCACCAGCTGAGCCGGACGCAGCGGAGCGCGAGGAATCGAGCCGCGATCCGCCGCCCAGCGATCCCGCATCACGGGACAGCCCTCGAAACGAGGCCGAAAGTTCCAACGTCGATACGCTCGAAGATACGGTTGTTGCCGCGGCGCAGGCTGCGATCCCGCAGCACTTGCTCGCGATGCTGCAGTCATCCGCTCGCGGCAAGGTGCGCGCGCAACCATCCGGCCGGGCAGGACCCCGGCAGCTAAGTCCCGCGCACGGTCGGCCCGCGGGTATTCGCAAAGGATCCCCGGGCGGCGGTGCGCGCCTGAGTGTCATCGAAACGTTGCGGGCCGCGGCGCCTTGGCAAAGCGCTCGGCGTGCGGGCGCGATGCGCCTCGGCGCGCGCGCTCCGAGGCCGCCGCGAATCGACGTTCGCAAGGATGATTTTCGCATCTTCCGCCTCAAGCGCCGAACGCAGACGACCATAATCTTTCTCGTCGATGCGTCCGGCTCGGCGGCAATGCACCGTCTTTCGGAGGTCAAGGGGGCGGTGGAGCTGCTGCTCGCGGACTGCTATGTGCGACGGGATCGCGTGGCGCTGATTGCATTCCGCCGAAAGTCGGCGGAGCTGCTCCTGCCACCCACACGCTCACTCGTGCGTGCGAAGCGCAGTCTTGCGGCTCTTGCAGCCGGAGGCGGCACGCCGCTCGCATCCGCGCTCGATGCCGCGCGTGAGCTCGTGCATGCGGTGCGCCACAAGAGTGAGTCACCGATCCTCGTCATCATGAGTGACGGAAGCCCCAATGTAGCGCGCGATGGCAAGGGGGGACGCGAGCGGGCGCAGGCTGACGCGCTCAGTGCCGCGCGCTTGGTACGGCTTGAGGCGTGTGCGGTGCTGTTGCTGGACACCGCACCCCAGCCGCTTCCTCTGACGGCACGCCTCGCAGATGAAATGGGCGCTCGATATATCCCACTACCGCAAGTACGGGCTGCCGGGCTGTCCGAGTTGGTGCGCGAGAGCGCGTCCAATGATCCCCACGCGACCCGGCGAGCCGTGCATGGGTAGCTCTTCTGCCCAGCGATCGCGCACCTGCGAGGGGCCACACATTGAAGGGAGCCGCTTCGTAACCGCGGCCGGGATCAAGTGGCACTTGCAGCAATTCGGCAGTGGCCCGTGCATGCTCCTCGTGCACGGAACAGGCTTGGCCGGCCATTCTTGGCACGACGTCGCGCCCATTCTCGCGCATGACTTCACCGTCATCGCGCCGGACTTGCCGGGGCACGCGTGCACGTCCGCGCCGCCCGCGGCGCAGCTGTCGCTGCCCGCAATGGCGAACTCGCTCGGTGCGCTGTTGCAGGAGCTCGGTGCGCGACCGACGATCGTCGCCGGCCATTCGGCGGGTGCAGCCGTTCTGGTCCGTATGGTGCTCGACGGCGCCATTCGTCCGAAAGTCGTGGTGAGCATCAACGGTGCCTTGTTGCCGCTGCGCGGCGTGCCGCGTTGGCTATATTCGCCACTTGCGAAGCTACTGGCACACAGCGCGTTGGTCTCGCAACTTATCGCCCGGCGAGCGGCGGATCCTCACACAATTACGCGGCTCATTGATTCCACGGGTTCCAAATTAGATAGCAACGCCATTGAGTATTACCGGCAGCTCGCGCAACGGCCGGAGCATGTCGCGGCGGCTCTGGGCATGATGGCGAACTGGGACCTGCGCCCCCTGCAGCGGCAGCTGCCGCAGCTGAAAGTGCCGCTGTCGCTTTGGGCGGCGAGCCAGGATCGCACGATTGCGCCCTCAGAAGCTCTGCGGGTAAAGGCGCTATTGCCGTCAGCCGAGTTGATATCGCTCGGCGCACTCGGGCATCTGGCGCACGAAGAGCGGCCGGCCCAAATTGCAGAGCTGCTCGCGCGGACCGCGACGCGTTTCGGCGCCTTGGCCGGACTATGTTGACGAAATTCAAAACGCCAGTGGATGCGCCTGGCTCACGCCGGCCACACGCCATTGTCATAGGAAGCGGCTTCGGCGGCCTTGCTGCCGCGGTGCGCATGGGCGCGCGCGGTTATCGGGTCACGGTATTTGAACGCCTCGATGCGCCTGGCGGCCGCGCGTATGTATTTCGCCAGGATGGATTCACCTTCGACGGCGGCCCGACCATTATTACCGCACCGTTCTTGTTTGAGGAGCTGTGGCAGCTTTGTGGGCGCCGCCTTGAACAGGACGTCGAACTGCGGCCGTTAGCGCCGTTTTATACAATCCGCTTTGACGACGGAAGCGTCTTCAAATACGGCGGCGATCCTGCTGCGATGCGCGCCGAAGTCGCGAAGCTCGCCCCGCAGGACGTCCTTGGGTATGAGCGCTTCATGCGCATCAGCGAGTCCATCTATAAGGTGGGCTTCGAGCAGCTCGGCCATGTGCCCTTCAACTCGTGGAAAGACATGGCGCGGATCATTCCCAATGCCATGAAACTCGGCAGCTACCGCTCTGTGTACGGGCTCGTTGCACGTTACGTCAGTAACAGCAAATTGCGCATTGTCCTATCGTTTCATCCGCTACTCATCGGCGGAAACCCGTTCACGACCACTTCGATTTACGCCCTGATCGCGTGGCTCGAGCGACGCTGGGGAGTGCACTTTGTGATGGGCGGCACGGGCAAGCTCGTGCAGGGTCTCGTGAAGTTGATCGAAGGGCAGGGCGGCCGAGTATTATGCAACCGCGCGGTGGCCGCGATTACAGTGCGCAATCGCGCCGCGACCGGCGTGCGTCTTGCGAATGGCGAGGAGGTCGCAGCCGACGTCGTCGTCTCAAACGTCGACCCGGCCTCGACCTATCGCGATCTCCTGCCGGCACAGGTGCGCAATCGCTGGAGCGACCGGCGCATCGGCAAGGCAGGGTACTCGATGAGCCTGTTTGTCTGGTATTTTGGCACGCGGCGCCGTTACGGGAACGTGGGTCACCACACCCTCTTGCTCGGGCCGCGCTATCGAGGGCTGCTAACCGACATCTTCAAACATAAACGGCTCGCAGCGGATTTCAGTCTTTACTTGCATCGGCCCACGGCGACGGACTCTTCGCTCGCGCCGCCAGGCTGCGATGCGTTTTATGTACTGTCCCCAGTCCCGAATCTGCAGGGCAAGGTAGATTGGCTCACCGTGGCGGAACCCTACCGTCGCGCTATTGCCCAACGTCTGAGCGCGACGCTGCTGCCGGGGTTTGAGTCCCAAATCGTAACCTCGCGACTGCAGACGCCTCTTGACTTCCAAAATCGGCTTCAGTCTTTTCGCGGCGCCGCCTTCTCCATGGAACCCCTCCTTACGCAGAGCGCATGGTTCCGTCCGCACAATCGCAGCGAGGACATCGACCACCTCTACCTGGTCGGTGCCGGGACCCATCCCGGCGCTGGAGTGCCCGGCGTACTCTCATCTGCACGCATTCTTGATACGGTGATTCCCGATGCCTGCGCTGTGGTCTGACCCTCCCTTTGCAACGTCGGCCGACCATGCGGCCTGCCGCGCATTGATCCGTAACGGCTCTAAGTCATTCTTTGCCGCCTCGCTCCTATTGCCCTCGCAGATTCGCGAGGCGGCGCTGGCGTTGTACGCGTTCTGCCGGCTCGCAGACGACGCGGTCGACCTCGTGGGTCAAGCCGATTCGCTGGCGCAATTGCGTCAGCGCGTTGAACAGATCTACCGCGGTAGTCCGATGCCGATAGCTGCCGATCGTGCGTTTGCCGACGTCGCCAAACGCTTTGCGATTCCGCGCGCCATCCCCGACGCATTGCTTGACGGCTTCGAGTGGGACCTACAGGGTCGGCGCTTTGAGACGGCGGCGGAGCTCAACGGCTATGCGGCCCGAGTGGCAGGTACCGTAGGCGCGATGATGGCGTGCCTCATGGATGCGCGCGCGCCGGATTTGGCAGCGCGCGCCTGTGATTTGGGTGTGGCGATGCAATTGACAAATATTGCGCGCGATGTGGGGGAGGATGCGCGTGCTGGGCGGCTGTATCTGCCATTGCAGTGGCTTCGAGAAGTCGGCGTCGATCCGGATGCTTGGCTGCGCCAGCCCCGGTTCACAGATGCGATCGCGTGCGTAATTCAGCGCCTACTGCGATCCGCTGAGGCGCTCTACGAGCGCGCTGGTAGCGGCATCGCGCGCCTGCCGCACAACTGCCGTCCAGGAATCTTCGCTGCCAGATTCTTGTATGCCGAAATCGGTCACGAGCTTGAGCGACGGGGTCTGGACTCGATTTCACGTCGCACTGCGGTGCCGGTCTTTCGCAAAGCCTCAGTCCTGGCGCGCGCTCTGCTTGCTTGCGGTTCGCGGCGGGAGATTTACGCGGCACCCCCGCTTGAAGAGACCCGCTTCCTGGTGGAGGCCATCGTCGCGTCGACGTCGACCCGCAGGAGCTCCTCGGCGCCGATCACGGAGCGTGCGCAAGCGCAGAGCTTCGATGAGCGAATCGGGTGGCTCGTTGATCTGTTCGAGCGCTTGGAGCGGCGCGAACGTGTGGGCGCGCCACGCGGTTCATAACCCGAGACGGGCTTGCAGATGCGTGCCGGGAATCTCGGATTGATCGAATACTGTCTGATCGTTGGACTGGTGCTCGCGATCGCTTTGGTAGATCTATTTTACCTAAGCCGCTCGTGGCGCATGCGAAAGGGCAAGAGCGCCCGTACCCAGCCGGAGCGAAACCGCTCGAGCAACAAGCTTTCGTGAACGGCTCTTACGGGCTCGCCGAGCCAGCGCGTGGCGATGAGCGAGCGGGCATAGAAAGGCGCATCCTCGAGAGTTGCCAGCACACGTGCGGTCGTATCGTCGCAGCGTGCGGTCCGGGCTACGCGCCAAAGAGTGCGCGGCAGGCGGACGGGCGACGGCGGCTCGAACGCCTGCATTTCACCCTGCGATGAGAAACGCAGCGCGAGTGTGCGTGCGCCGCTGTGGCGCGGCACTATCTCATAGATGACGGCGGCTCCTTCGCGCAGGTCTGCCCGCGACCATGTCCATGTGTCGAAGGATTCATCGAGCGGAGCACATCCGGTGTTCGTATCAAGGTAAGCACTGCCCGACCAGCGCAATCGCGGCTCTTCGAGTTCGACTTCGAGCCTCGCGCGGGGCGCGAGGGGCTGCCAGGTGTGCAGTCCGCCAGGATCTAGAGCGACGACCGAGGGACTCAGGAATTCGGGGTGCAGCGTTACGGTGCCGCGAATGGGCCATGGAACGGGCGCAGCGCGCTCATCGATGCGTACCCTGAGCGCGCCATTGTTCCACGACAGGTCATTGCGGCCCATGAGCAGCGCATCGCGTGCGGTTTGCACCGCCTCCGGACAGTACTCCGTAAAGGACCAGCGTTGCCGTCCACTCCCATAGAGCGCAACGTTCAGTGCGCAATAATCCTGAGCAACACCGCAGTTGAGCCGGCGCGCACGAAAGTAGCGCGGCGAGAACACGCTGCCGATGAATGCGATCAACGTCAGGGCGTGGCGCCCGTCATCACTCAGCGCATCGACGTACCACCACAGATAGCCACGCTGCGCGACCTGCTGATCAAATCGAGGTCGGCCATCAGGCAATGTGCGGCCAGGCGCCCCGAGAGCGTTGCCATCGGTAAGCCGGGCCCCGGATGCACACTGCCGCCCGCCAGATAGAGTCCGGGTAACTCCGTACGCGCACTCGGCCGGCGGAACGAGGCCTGCCAGCCGTGCGTTGCCGCTCCGTAGAGCGCGCCGCCCGTCCCCGGATATAGGCGATTGAAGTCCGCCGGCGTCGTCACCCGAGTGGTCGCGGTCGTGCGGCATATTGTTAGGCCGCAGCGCTCCAGCTGTTTGAATGTCCGCTCCGCGCATTGCTCGGTCTCCCCGGGATTACCATCATGAAGGTCGCCATCGGCGGGTGCATTGATCAGGCAGAACAGGCGCTGAGACTCGGCTGAGGGCGCGCCAGCTTCGTCATGGCGGTCTTGCGCGCACACATACACCGTCGGTTCCGTGGGCAACGCCCGCTGTCTGAAGATCTGCGCGAACTCCGCCTCGTAGTCGCGCGAGAAGAAGACGTTGTGGCGCACTAGCTCAAAGCCGCGTGTCGGTGTGCAGAGATTCCAGGTGACGGCCGACAGCGACCGGCGCTCTCGCGGGACCGCATTTGCTGCCGGCGCAATGCTCGCACCCAGTAGGCCGGCGCCGATCGCAGACGCGTCGGCATTGACGACCACCGCAGTGGCGGCGACGTGTTCGCCTGTGCTGAGGGTGACGCCCGAAACGCGTCCTGCAGCGGTCGTTACGTCGCGCACACGCGACCCAAAGCGCAAGGTTGCACCGCAGGCGCTCGCCACCTTGGCCAGCGCGACCGCAATCTGGGGCATGCCTCCTGAGACGGCCCAGACACCCTCCTGTTCAACGTGTGCAATGAGCATCATCGTGGCCGGCGCGGCAAACGGTGACGAACCGCAGTATGTCGAGTACCGGGCGAACAGCTGCCGTACTCTTGGATCACGAAAATAGTGTCCGAGCGCGTTCCAGAGGGTCTCAAAGGGGCGAATGCGCAGCAGATCGCCAAAGCCCTGCCAGCCCATTCGCCCGACGAGTGTCGCCATGCTGGGGCGTTGCGCGCGCATGAAGGGCGCTTCGAGGGTTCGATAGATGTGCTGCGCGCGCCGGGCGAATTCTTCAAAACGCCGCGCTTCGGCTGCACCGGCGAAGGCTCCGATCGCATCCCGGGTGCGCTCACGGTCCGCGAAAAGATCAAGCCGTTCGCACTCGCTCCATGCATGCCGCGCCAGGATGTGCAGCCGATCGAGCCTGACGTGCCGCTCCAGAGCGTCCCCCGCCGCAGCAAACAATTCATCGAACACCCAACGCATGGTGAGTACGGTCGGGCCCGCATCGATGCGGGCGCCGGCGACCTCAATTTCTCGCAATTTGCCGCCCGGAGCGTCGGCGCGTTCGAGGACCACGACTTCAATTCCATTTGCGGCAAGGTCCACGGCCGCCGCGAGGCCGCCGACACCCGCGCCGACAATAGCGACGCGCGGCGCGCGCGCAAGACGGGCCTGCGGCGTTGCGAGGGCGACTCTTGCGGACCGTTGACTCACAATGCTCATGTGTCTATATTACATTACACCAGATAGTGACAAGAAAAGTGGACACCGGGCGAGGAGACTCACGTTGGATGTCACGAAGCGCATCGAGACCGAGCTCTCCGCTGTACTGGGCCGGACGGAACTTCACTCGGGGCCGCCCGGCCTGGCAACGGCGATGCGGCACGCGGTATTCCCCGGGGGCGCGCGTGTCAGACCGCGCCTGTGCATCGCCGTAGCACTGGCGTGCGGCGAAGAGGAGCCCCTCCTCACCGACGCTGCCGCCGCGTCAATTGAGCTTCTGCATTGCGCCTCGCTCGTGCACGACGATCTGCCGTGCTTCGACAATGCCGATGTCCGCCGCGGGCGCGCTTCGGTTCACAAGGCTTTCGGCGAACGGCTAGCGGTGTTGGCGGGCGACGGGTTGATCGTACTGGCGTTTCAGACGCTCGCTCGCATTGGCGAGCGCGCACCGCATCGCCTTGGACCACTGTTGGGGATTATCAGCCGCTCCGTAGGCACTCCATTCGGCGTAGTTGCCGGGCAAGCCTGGGAATGCGAGTCACGCATCTGTCTTGCGGACTACCAGCGCGCCAAGACGGGCGCATTGTTCGCCGCGGCGACCATGGCGGGTGCGGTGGCTGCAGGACGCGATGCCGCTCCGTGGCAGAGGCTCGGAGAGCTGCTGGGCGAGGCTTATCAAGTCGCGGATGACATCCGCGACGTCGCGGCAGAGCCCGAGGAGCTTGGCAAAGCGGTCGGTAAAGACGCGGCCCTTGGCCGACCCAATGCAGTTGCACAGCTCGGTATGGAAATGGCGATTGGGCGCCTCGACTTCCTGATCGCAGAAGCGATCGCCCAGATTCCCCCGTGCGCCGGCGCGGCAATGATGGGTGCTCTGATCGCCGCCGAAGCCAAGCGCCTGATGCCGAAGAAACTTGCACGCCGGGCGGCGTGATCCTGCGTGCGTTGGAGCGACGCCGGGTGCGGCGCGCGCGCCGTTAATTTCCTTCGCCCGTAGCGTTACATCACTGCAGCAGCGGTGGCTCACCAGCCGCGGGTTTCAGCGCTGGGCGCTGAGCTTCCCGCTGACGGGCTGGATTGCCCGTCGACGCGCCCGCCTCCTGTTTGATCTGTGCGCGGGGTTTGTGTACTCGCAGGTGTTGCTCGCCTGCGTGCGGCTCAAGGTCTTCGACAAATTGCGCGCCGGCCCGCGCAGCGTTTACGAGCTTGCAGCCGAGCTGAATCTGTCGCCGGACGCGACATTGACACTCGTGCGCGCCGCCGCGGCGCTCGGTCTTCTGAAGGCGCGACGCGGCGCGCACTACTATGGCCTCGGCATCCACGGGGCGGCGCTCGTCGGTAATCCCGCGCTCATGCCCATGATCGAGCATCACACGCTCTTTTACCGCGACCTCGAGGATCCGGTGGCCCTGCTGCGCGGCGAGTGCGGCGCCACAAACCTAAGCGAGTTTTGGGCCTACGCCAGCGCACGGCGGCCGGCTGCGATCAGTGAAGAGCGCGCGCGCCGCTACACCGCCCTCATGTCCGCTTCGCAAGCACTGATCGCCGATCTCATTCTCGACGCCTATCCGCTGCGGGGCCACCACTGTCTGCTCGACGTGGGCGGGGGAGACGGCACATTTGCGGTCGCTGCCGCCGCTCGCGCGCCGAATTTGCAGATCTTGCTGTTCGATCTTCCCGCGGTTGCGGCGCGCGCTCGCGAGCGCTTTGCACTCGGGGCTCTGGCGTACCGGGCCTCTGCCATCGGCGGGGATTTCCAGGATGATCCGCTTCCCGAGGGGGCGGACATCATTTCGCTGATCAGAGTGCTTCACGATCACGGCGACGAGGCGGTGCTACGCATTTTGCGAGCGGCGCGCCAGGCGCTGCCGCCGCGGGGCACGCTCATTGTTGCTGAGCCGCTGTCAGGTACTTCAGTCGGGGCGAGGACGGCGGACGCCTACTTCGGACTGTACCTGCTCGGGATGGGCAGCGGCCGCGCGCGCAGCCTGGCCGCGCTCTCGCAGCTGTTGCAGGCGGCTGGTTTCGCCGCGCCGCAGCTTCTGCCGACACAGCTTCCGGCGCAGCTTTGCGTCGTCGTCGCGAAGGCCGGCAGCCCATAAAGTGTTCCGTATACTTGACACTTTATTGTGTACTAGTACACTTACATCTCGATAAGCCTAATAACATGCGAAGCCTTTGATGGACACGGTCGCAGTGGTGCTCGAAGGTCCCGAACGGCTAGCTTTGAGCCGCTTGGAGCTCGTCCCTCCCGGGGAAGAGGACGTCGTTGTCGACGTCGAGTGGAGCGGCATCAGTACCGGCACCGAGCGCCTGATTTACTCCGGACGCATGCCCGCATTTCCTGGCATGGGATATCCGCTGGTGCCTGGCTATGAATCAGTCGGCCGCATCACCGCGGCCGGAGCGCGCGCCGGTTTGCGCGTCGGCGAACGGGTGTTCGTTCCCGGCGCGCGCTGCTTCGGCAATGTCCGCGGTCTCTTCGGCGGGGCCGCATCGCAGCTCATCGTGCCCGGATCGCGAGCGACGCCTATTGGCGAGGAGCTCGGCGAGCAGGGGGTGCTGTTGGCGCTTGCCGCGACTGCATTCCATGCACTGGCCGCGCCGGACGCCGTCGCCCCCGACCTTATCGTCGGACACGGGGTGCTCGGGCGGCTTCTTGCGAGGCTCGCGATAATCCGAAACGTCGAGCCGCCCGTTGTGTGGGAACGCAATCCGGCACGGGCGCTGGCCCCGGGAGCAGCCTATCGCGTCATCGATCCCGCTGATGATCCTCGCCACGACTACCGCGCGATTTACGATGTCAGCGGGGACTCGACGATTCTCGACTCGCTGATAGGACGACTCACACGCGGCGGGCAAATCGCACTC
>Ga0302326_10019731_pt1 | contig 13898 bp, 10 predicted proteins | sample Palsa_T0_3_FD_202264 | JGI IMG/M metagenome (GOLD analysis project Ga0302326, IMG submission 202264) | Peat permafrost microbial communities from Stordalen Mire near Abisko, Sweden - Palsa_T0_3 | ecosystem: Environmental > Terrestrial > Soil > Palsa > Peat permafrost | place: Sweden: Abisko... | reverse complement strand
CCGGGGTCGGAATCTGCTGGTGGCGGGAGATCCGAAGACTGGATAGTCCTGGGTAACGGGGCTGCTGTGCGAACAATTGATCCTGTACGGATATAGTCTCTGCATCATAGACCCGGAAGGCGATTACACTTCGCTCGAAGCTCTTCCGGGAGTGGTCGTCTTCGGTGGCGCCTATCCACTGCCGCGCCCTCGGGAATTCCTGCATGCATTGCGTCACGCCGACGTTAGCATCGTGGTGGACTTATCGCATACTTCCCATCAAGAGCAGCTGGAGTACATGCACACCGTGCTGCCGGCCCTCGCGACACTTAGGCGCCATACCGGGTTGCCGCACCGCATCGTCGTGGATGAAGCCCATTATTTCTTGGACGATCCAAATGCTCCGACATTGTTGGACGCCGATGCCGGCGGGTACACTCTGGTTACTTATCGAGCGTCAACGTTACGCTCCGAGTTGCTGGCTACGTGCCAGGCCATCATCGTGACCCGCGAATCCGATCCCCACGAGGTTCACGCGCTGCATGCGATGTGCCGCTCTTGCGAAGGTTCCAAAAGCGAAAGCGAATGGGCAAGTCTGTTGGAGAATCTCGTTCTCGGCGAAGCTACAGCATTGCCGATCACCGAAGAAGCAGGTGGCGACGTGCGCCGCATCCGCCTCGCGCCACGGCTGACACCACATGTCCGGCACCTGGCGAAGTACGTCGATTTACCGGTTTCGGAGGGGCGTGGCTTCGTTTTCTGGAGCAACGGTTTACGCACCGGACAACGAGCCCGGACGCTTCGAGAGTTCGTCTCCATCATCGAGCAAACGCCCACCACCGCGCTCGATGGTCACCTGCGCCGTCGCGATTTTTCAAATTGGATCGCAGGGGTCTTTGGCGACTATCCTCTGGCTAAGACCGTGCGGCGGATTGAAGACGACTACCTAGCCGGAGGCAAGCTCGAAATCGCCTCTCGTCTGACACAGGCTGTACGGGCGCGTTATGAGCTGGCTGATCCCCGGAAGCCTTACTAGCGCAGGTTGTATTTCGCCATCTTGTAGCGCAGGCGGTCCCGGCTGATGCGCAGCAGCCGCGCAGCTTCCGATTGATTGCCGCCGGCGCGCTCCAATGCATCTGCTAACAATCCTTTTTCGTGATCGTCGAAAGACACTTCGGCGTGATTCGGCTCGGGTTCCTGCGTGCTCGCCGTCGCCTTTACAACGGTACGGTCGTTACGGAGCGATGCCGGAAGATCTTCTACATCGATCATGTCGCTGATGGCCATCATGCACGCGTGCCCCAGCGCGTTTTCAAGTTCGCGAATGTTGCCGGGCCAAGAATGCCGCGCCAGTACAATCTGGGCTCGCCGCGTCAGCCCGCGAATATCCTTGTGGAATTGAGTGGCAAAGCGGTCCAGAAGAAACTTCTCCAACAGTGGAAGATCCTCGCGCCGGTCCGCAAGCGCCGGAGTTTGCAGTTCGACCATGGCCAGGCGATAGTACAGGTCCTCGCGAAATTGCTTCTGTGCAATCAAATCTTGGACGTTGCGGTTGGTGGCGGCGATAACGCGCACGTCCACCTTTCGCGGTGTGACCGAACCCACTCGCGTCACTTCTTGATTCTGTAAGGCCCTGAGCAGCTTGGCCTGCGTGCTCAGCGGCATGTCGCCGATCTCGTCCAAAAACAGCGTGCCGCCGTGCGCGTACTCCATCAGGCCCGTCTTGTCCGTGTTGGCGCCGGTGAATGCGCCTTTTACGTATCCGAACAGCTCGCTCTCAAACAGCGTTTCCACCACCGCCGAGCAATTGCACGTGACAAAGCGGCCCGTTTTGGCCGGGCTTAAATTGTGCAGCGCCTTCGCCACCAGATCTTTTCCGGTTCCGGTGGGCCCAGTGATAAGGGCGGACCGATAGTGCGGCGCAACGCGGCGAATGCGCGCAAATAGGTCCCACATCAGGGGGCTGCGGCCGATCATCCCCTCGAAGCGCGAAGCTTCCATCAGCTCGTCGTCCAGCGCCAGCGCGCGCTGCCGCTGGCGAGCATCGGCCAGCAGCTTTTCCACCCGGCTACGTAGCGCGGGGATCGAGATGGGCTTATTCAAGTAATCGCTAGCGCCTTTTTGGATCGCTTCTACCGCCGTTTCTGTTGTGTAGTGCGCCGTCATCAGGATTACATCGATGGTAGGATCAAACTCCACGATGCGTTCCAGAACCTCCAGGCCGCTCAATTTTGGCATCACCAAATCCAGCAGCACGATCTGTGGATGCTCCTGAAAAATAAGGTCCAGCCCGTCTTCTGGGTCGGTGGCCGTGAAAATGGCCAGGCCCTCTTGTTGCAAAGCCTCGCTCACCAGTTCCAGGCTTGCGGGGGTATCATCAATCGCCACCAACTTTATCGAAGGAAGCATAACGGGCTTGGGTATCACCATGTTAGCCGACGGAACCCAGTAGTGGAAAGAAAACTGCACGGATAATGTAAGAGGAACTGTGCTGGAAGCAATCATCAAGGCGTCGCCGCTGGCGGTTATCGCTGTCGATTCGGAAGGCCGCATCGTCCTTTGGAATGAAAGCGCCGAGCGGATTTTCGGCTGGAATGAACGGGAAGTTTTGGGGAGAGCTCTGCCGATTCTTCCTCCCGATGCGGAGGAATTATCGCAGGACAACGTGGCGCGTCAAGGTCCCCAGCACGGCATTGAATCCGTGCGAATCAGGAAGGATGGAGCCCGCGTTCCCGTTAGCATCTGGACTGCGGCCATCTCGAGCAACGGCGGCCGGCTTACCTTGCTCGCGGATCTCACCGAACTGCGCGAAGCCGAACGCCTGCGGGCGGATCTGTTCGAGAGTGAACGCGCCGCGCGCGAGCGTGCCGTGGCGGGCCAGCGTTTCGCGCTGCTGCTAGAGGCCGCTCCCGATGCGATTCTCGAAGTAGACCCTGAAGGCCGAATTGTTCTGGCGAATACGGAAACCGAGAGGTTATTTCAACGCTCGCGCGATGAACTCGTCGGGCTGCCGGTAGAGGTCTTGCTTCCCGAGCGATTTCGCGGTGGGCACTTCGCGCATCGCGCCGATTATGCAGCTCATCCGGTGCGTCGGCCGATGGGCGCTGGTCTGGATTTATACGCGGTGCGAAAGGACGGCACCGAATTCGCGGTCGATATCAATCTCAGCCCGCTGACTGAGGGACCCGAAGAAGGCCACGTCATGTGCGTGCTGCGCGACGTTAGCCAGCGCCGCGGTGCCGAAGAAAAAATCCGGGTGCTAAATCAGAGCTTGGAGCGCCACTCATCCGAGCTTGCCTCCGCGAATCAGGAGCTCTCTTCCAGGAACCTGGAAGTAGAACGGGCCAATCGCTTGAAGAGTGAATTCCTGGCCAGCATGAGCCACGAGTTGCGCACTCCGTTAAACACCATCCTCGGATTCTCGGAGCTGCTGTCGGAGCAAAACGCCGGCCCGCTGAACGAAAAACAGAAGCGCTTCCTGGGGCACATCCAGCATGATGCCACCCATCTGCTGGCCTTGATTAATGACGTTCTCGATCTCTCGAAGATCGAGGCGGGCCGCCTGGAGCTGCGTTTGGAGCAGTTCCCCATGGCGGTTGCGGCCGCGGAAGTGCTAACCAGTATCCGGCCGCTAGCCGCTACCAAAGGAATCAGTCTGGATAGCATTCTCGACACGCAGTTGGTGCTCGAGGCCGATCGCCTGCGTTTCAAGGAAATCCTCTACAACCTGCTCAGCAATGCGATCAAATTTACGCCTTCCGGCGGCCGGGTCTGGATCGAATCGTCCAGGGCCGATGGATCGGTCTGCATACTGGTTGGCGACACCGGAATCGGGATTGAGCCGAAGGACCAGCAAGAGATCTTTGAAAGCTTCCGCCAAGTCAGCGCCACAACCAAGGGCGTGCGCGAGGGCACTGGCTTAGGACTTGCGATCACCAAACGGTTGGTGGAGCATCATGGCGGAAAAATCTGGGTAGAGAGCGAGCCCGCGAAGGGTAGCCGTTTCTTTTTCACGCTGCCGCTCAACGAACCCGACAGGGCGCCAGCCGCCGACACCTCCGGGGATCTTTTCTCGCCGCTGCTTTTGGTGGCCAGCCACTTAGCTTCCTGGCGCGACGAGATCCTGCAGCAACTGCAGCGCGAGGGGTTCCGAGTGGAGGCGGTCGCCTCCGGCGCGGACGCGTTTCATAAGGCCAAGGATCTTCGTCCGGATCTCGTGTTGCTCGACATGGAGATCCTTGGAAAGAGCGGGTGGGAGACGCTGCATGAACTGAAAAACTCGTCCGATACGGGCACAATTCCGGTGATCATAGCCTCCGCGGCGGACGAGGGCAAAATGGGTGCTGCTCTTGGCGCGGCGGCGTCCCTCACCAAGCCTCTCAGCGGCGAGGCGTTGATCCAGGCTGTGCGCCGCGTGTTGCAGCCGGAGGGGACATTGCGAGTCCTGATTGTGGATGACGATCCGGAGACCCGCGAACTTCTGGCGGATACTCTTTTGGACGAGCGGCATACTCCGGTCACCGCATCGGGCGCAGGGGAGGCGCTGCGCATCCTGGCTACATCCCGGGTGGACGTGGTGGTGCTCGATCTGTTGCTTCCGGGCCGCAACGGTTTTGAAGTTTTAGGCGACATCCGTTTGGACCCCAGATTGACCCATGTGCCCGTACTCGTAATTACAGTGATGGACCTGAGCGTGAGGGAGCGCGAAGTGCTGGCCGCTCAAGGTGCCCGGGTGATAGCCAAGGGAGCGGGGTGGCGCCAGGAGATCCTGCGGCAACTTCGTCGACTGCACCTTCCGGCCACCCGGAAACGGGTGCTGGTGGCAGACGATAACCCGGCCGGCCGCGAGCTGGTTCGGGAGGGGCTGACCGGCCTAGCAAGTTCAATCATCGAGGCGTCCGATGGCCGCGAGGCGCTGGAGAAAATTCGCGAGACCCGGCCCGACCTGGTACTACTCGACATACAGATGCCCGAGATGGATGGATACGCGGTTTTGCGAGAAATCCGAAAGGATCCGGATCTCCGGGGTCTGCGCGTCGTCGCGCTCACCGCCTTTGCAATGCAAGGCGACCGGGAGCGGGCGCTTGAAGCCGGCTTCGACGACTACCTTACCAAGCCGGTTACCGTGGCAAAGCTCAAGGCGCAACTAGAGACCCAAGCCTGAGTGAGATTCCGCAGCCCGGTTGGGTTAAGCGGCGCTTCACCGCCCTGGAATCACTCTTTTTCCTCCCAGAGTGTTGGCGGACAATTGGTGCCTGAGTTGCACTGATGAACAGCGCTATGAATGAGAAAATGCTCAGTATCCTGTTCGGCGGTTTATTCATTGGCAGCGGGTGGCTCATTTGGGGCGCCGGGCCCAAAGATCCGGAACTGATCGAGTCCATTCAAGGAGCAAACCTCTACAAGGCCTACTGCGCTTCCTGTCACGGCGAGAATGCCAAGGGCAATGGAGCGATGGCAGCGTGGCTCAAAGTCCCGCCTGCCGATCTCACTCGGATCGCGGCCCGCAATGGTGGAACGTTTCCGCTCGCGCGGGTGGACCGCATCATTTCCGGCGAAGAGGCTTTGGCCAGCGGGCACGGGACGCGGGCCATGCCGGTTTGGGGTCCCGTCTTTTCTCAAGTGACTCGCGATCAGGATCTAGGCCGCGTGCGAATCGATAATCTGGCGCGCTATCTGCGCGATATTCAGGCCAAATAGTTGACCGATGACCAAGGAGGGCTGGCATATGTTGCAAGACAAATCACTGCGGGAAGACGTGATCCGTGAATTGGATTGGGAGCCTATGGCCCCTTCGACGGATATCGGTGTAGGCGTCAAGGACGGCATCGTAACGCTGAGCGGGGTAGTGGAGAGCCATGGGGCCAAGCGTGCCGTGGAGCGGGCCGTTGGACGGGTAAGCGGAGTCCGGGCGGTGAGCAGCCAGTTGGAGGTGAAACCGATAGGCCCCGCGGAACGTTCAGATACCGACATCGCCTGGGCGGCCGCCAACGCGCTTGCATGGAATCGCCTGGTTCCGCAAGAACGCATCTCCGTGACCGTCACGCACGGCTGGATTCTGCTGGAAGGCACGGTGGAACGAAGTTTTCAGAAAGCGGCTGCCGAGGATGCAGTTGCCGGCTTAGCGGGTGTGGCGGGCGTCACTAACCTGGTCGCTGTGCAACGCGCGCTTGCTGCGCCAGAGCTGAAGCAGGAGATTGAAACCGCGCTCGAGGGTTGCGCAGATTTGGACCACAGCCGAGTAGTGGTCGAGGTTGAAGGTGATTGCGCGCGCTTGTGGGGCTGCGTTGGTTCGTCAGCTCAGCGCGAAGCAGCGGAGCGATCGGCGTGGTCTGCGCCCGGACTGCGCGAAGTTTCCAATCATCTCACTATCGAGTCTCGCGCCAGTGGCGCCTAACAGCAGCGTGTCTAGACCGGCTCCTTCACCGTTGGCGGCTCGGTAGGTTGATGCGCGGATCGGCAGATTTACCCGGGTTTACCTTTAGGATGGGCGCGAGAACCGAAAGTCGACCGTCTATGCCGGAAGGCGCGGTCAGACCCAAAATGTGCACGATCAGCGGGTAAATGTGGATGTTCTGAAACTCGTCCACAATGAGGCCGGCCTTCAGATCGGGACCCGCGGCGAAGAAAATGCCACGCATTTCGGGCATCCTTGCGACATCGTATCCGTGCATCCCTTTAGGAGAAGTCTGTCCGGGTTTGGAAGCCAAGTGCAGGACCACTGGCGCGGTTGCCAGGGCTACCAGGTCGCCAATGCGCTGGTTGCCCGCGTAGTGGAGACGCTCGGGAATCTCGCTGCGGCGGTAGACTTCGAAACGCGGATCTTTTCCCTTAAGCTCCAGGTAGAGTTGATCGATTCGATTGGAGTCGCTCGAATAAAACTTGAAGTCGGTGCTGTTGGGCGCAATCTCAACGCCATCGAGATTCGCCAGCTTTGACATATCGATATCGGCCGAGACGGCAGCCATGCCGTGGTCCGACACAACAAAAATGTCGATGGGAAGATTCAGGGCGTGGATGCCTTCGAAAAGCTTGCCGAGCTGAGCATCCACAGCGTGGATCGCATCACGTGTTTCCAGCGCATCCGGGCCGAATTGGTGGCCTTCATGATCGACATCTGAAAAGTACAGCGTGATGAAGTGCGGCCGCTCGGACTTCGGGAGTTTTAGCCAGTCGATTACCTGATCGACACGCCGCTCGTTCGGAATTTTGCCGTCATATTTATAGAAGAACGCGGGGCGAACATGCTGAATTTCCGCGTCACTGCCGGGCCAGAAGAACGAGGCAGCACGCATCCCTTGCTGCTCCGCCAGAACCCACAGCGGAGTTCCGCCCCACCAACTGCCTTCGGTGGTTGACGCGGAGTCACTGGACTTGAACCCGGCGTGCCTTTCCGGATCCCAAAAGGCATTATCCACGATGCCGTGATGGGCGGGATCGAGGCCGGTAACAATTGTGTAGTGATTCGGAAAAGTAGTGGTTGGAAACGAAGGGATTAGCGCTTTCGCAGTGACACCGCTTTGTCCGAGGGCCAACAGATTAGTGGCGTGATCGCGCGCGGCGTAGTCGTAGCGGAACCCGTCGAGTGAGATCAGCAGGACGTAGGGTTTCTCCTGATGCGCGGGCGCATTCAGCGCATGTGCGGGCTGGGCCGAGCTTCGGACCAACCCAAGGAACAGGGCGATGAAAAGCGCGAACCCACGTATTAAAAGCACGGATAGATTATACAAGGCCCATGGAAACGCGCCCGCAGCCAATCAGTTTCTTAAGGGCCGTCCATAAACACAATTGATGGATGCGACACTTGCGAAGCCGGGGCCGGTCCTGGACAATGGAAGGTCGGCATCGTCGACTATGACAAAATACAAACTCGAATACATTTGGCTGGACGGCAAACAGCCCGTCCCTGGCCTGCGCGGTAAAACCCTAATGAAAGCATTCGAGCAGCCGCCCACCCTGGCTGACCTGCCGAATTGGGGCTTTGACGGGAGTTCTACGATGCAGGCCGAGGGCAAAAGCTCCGACTGCGTTTTAAAACCCGTGGCTTTATATCCGGATGCCAGCCGCAAGGATGCTTATATCGTTTTGAGCGAAGTACTGCACCCAGACGGCACGCCGCATTCCACCAACGCTCGCGCCACGATCGAGAACGACCCTGACTTGTGGATCGGTTTTGAGCAGGAGTACTTCCTGTTTCAAGATGGGCGCCCTCTGGGCTTCCCGAAAGACGGCTACCCCAGCACTCCGCAAGGCCCATACTATTGCGGGGTCGGCTACAAATACATGGGCAAACTGGCCCGTCAAATCGTGGAAGAACATTTGGACCTGTGTCTGGCCGCTGGAATCAATCACGAAGGCATCAACGCTGAAGTCGCGAAAGGCCAGTGGGAATTCCAGATTTTCGCCAAAGGCTCCGCCAAGGCCGCCGACGACACCTGGACCGCCCGCTATTTGATGATGCGTCTCTGTGAGAAGTACGAAGTAGACGTCGAATTGCATTGCAAACCAATCAAGGGCGACTGGAATGGGTCCGGCATGCATTGCAACTTCTCGACTAAGTACCTGCGCGAAGTGGGCGGCAAGGAATACTTTGAAGCTCTCATGGGTGCGTTCAAAGAGAACATCGCGGCGCACATCGCTGTATACGGCCCGGATAACCACCTGCGGTTGACAGGTCTGCACGAAACGCAAGCCATCGACAAATTCAGCTACGGCCTTTCCGATCGCGGCGCTTCCATCCGCATGCCTGTGAACTTCATCAGGAACGGTTATAAGGGCTATCTGGAAGACCGCCGGCCGAACTCGGAAGGCGATCCGTACCAGATCGTTTCGCGCATTCTGAAGACCATCAATAGCGTCCCGAAGCCTTGACCCAAGAATCAAGGCGAAAACTCCCGAGCCGCCGACACAGTTACAATAGAAATTCCAGCCCTCAACCGCAGGGACTTTTGTGCCGATGGATAAATGGAGCGACGAACCTTGAGACTGGCGGAACTCTTGGGCTTCACGGCCCGGCAAGCACCTGCGCTGCCGCGTGGCGTGACACGGACGGCGAGGAAAACTATTGCGTTGTGCCATAGCCTGCTGTCCGAGCGCGGCGAGGTTTCAGGAACTCGTCTGGCGGCGGAGGCTTTGGACGCTTACCAATCCCTGGATGCCCGGGGACGCCTCACGTTTTTCGAGTTGCTGTTCAGGGAGTTCTCACCGGATCCGGAGGAGGTAGGCCGGGCGGGCGACGCTTATCGCCAGGATCCATCGCCGGAGAATCTGGCTCGCTTGCAGAAAGTAGTGGAACCGCCCCGTCAGGAACTGTTCCGCCGCTTAAACCTGGCGCCGGACGGCACTCGAATCCTGGTGGATATGCGGCGCGCGGTGCTGCAGGAAGCGGACCGGAATTCGAGGCTGAAACCGATCTCGGCGGATCTGGCGCACCTGTTTACCTCCTGGTTTAATCGCGGCTTTCTGGTATTGCGGCGGATCGATTGGCGGACGTCGGCGGTGATTCTAGAGAAGCTGATTCAGTATGAGGCGGTGCATCAGATTCACGGCTGGCACGATCTGCGGAGACGCCTGGAGACGGACCGCCGCTGCTATGCTTTTTTCCATCCAGCATTGCCGGACGAGCCGATCATTTTCATCGAAGTGGCGCTCACCCGCGATCTAAGCGACAAGGTGCAGCTGCTGCTGGATCCAGATTCACCGGTATTGGACACCACAGCAGCGGAATGGGCCATTTTTTATTCCATCACCAATTGCCAGGAGGGACTGCGCGGCGTGCCGTTTGGCAGCTTCCTGATCAAGCAGGTGGTGGAGGACGTGACCAAATATTTCCCACGCATCCGGAAATTCGCTACAGTCTCGCCGGTGCCGGGCTTCCGCCGGTGGCTGGTGGAGAAAGCGGCTGAGCTCAGCCAGTTGCCGAAGTTCGCGCCGCTAGCGAGCGTTCTGGCGAAAATTGACCAACCGGGGTGGATTGAGGACCAGGCCCAGCATCCGGAGTTGGTGCGGCATCTGGCGCCGCTTTGCGCTTACTATCTGCTGCGCGCCAAACACGGCCATGAGCCGCTGGATTCGGTGGCGAGGTTTCATCTCAAGAACGGCGCCCGCTTGGAGCGCGTCAATTGGCTGGGAGATACCTCCGCGGCGGGGCTGCAACGTTCGGTTGGGTTCTCGGCCAATTATGTCTACCGGCTGCCGGACGTCGAGCGCAATCACGAGTTGTACGTGCGCGAGCACAAGGTCCGGGCGTCCCGCGAGATTGAAGCGCTGGCTAAGCGGTTTGTCCCGCCCGCGCGTTTTTGAGAGACACGGGAGCGCCGCGGCCTATTTGGCGAGGCGAACGATTTCCAGCGTTTCCAGCATGCGAACGGACCGCGCACCTTCCTTGTCGTTGGGACAAACGAGCCTAAACGGGCCTTGCTTGTCGGGCAAAGGTTTACCGTCCCGTTTGTCAGCCACCAGAATCGATTCGTTGCCGAATTGCGAATCCACTTCGCCCAACGTGAAGGCCACTTGGTAGCCATCCTGCGCTTTGGCGAGCACGTAGCTGGCTAGAGCTTTTCCACGCAGTTGCTTGCCCAGCGGTGCACCGGCCTTCTGTAGGAGTTGCAGCAGCGTGACACCCTCATAGACGATCTTGGTCCCATCCGGAGCGGGCACGGTGGCGGTCTCGCGAGGCATTTTTGCGAGATCTTCCGACGTCAGCGACAAGGGCGCTGGTATGTCGCCTTGCACCGCCAAAACGGCCGTCGGAGGAGCCTGAGCTAAGACGTGAAGCGAGACAAGAGCGGTCGCGAGGATGGAAGCCAGCAGGAAGCGTGTGTACTTCATAAGTGTCAATGGGCCTTGTATCCGTAGCGCGCCAACACGGCACGGCCTGCGTCGCCCAGGACGAAGCGGGTAAACTTCTCGGCATCGCCGATATGCTGCGACCGCGCCACAATTCCCAATTTTTGCACGATCGGCTGGTGCAGGGCTTCGTCCACTTGAATCACCTTGCCCGATTCCTTCAACACCAGCGAATAGGCAGTGAACACGGCGTCGGCATTCTTTGACGTGCCGTACTGTTTTGCCATGCTGATGTTGTCAGCATAGACAATCCTCGAGTTCACCGCGTCGAAGATCCCCGCATGCTGTAGCGTTTCCACGGCAGCCGCGCCATACGGCGCGAGCTTCGGGTTGGCGAGAGCGATCACGCGCACTTCTGAGCTCTTCAAGTCGTCTAGCTTGCTCACATGGGCCGGGCTGCTGGGTGGAATCCACAGAGCGAGGACGCCGATCGCATAGACGGCGGTGCTGCCGGGAGCGAGAAGACCCGCGTGGTCGAGTTTGTCGACGTGTTCGGCGTCCGCGGACAGGAAAACATCGAACGGTGCCGAGTTTTCGATCTGGGTGGCCAATTGGGCAGTGGATCCGAGGCTAAAGACCGGATGTATTTTGGTTTGAGCTTCAAATTCGGAGCCGAGCGATTGAGCCACCTCGGTCAGGTTGGCGGCGGCGGCGACGGTGATTTCAGGCTTCCCAGAGTCCGGCGCCGAGGTGCCGGGCTGGGATCCGAGGGCACACAGGGCGACGATGATTAGCGGAACTGTGAACCGGGTTCTCATCGAGCACCGACCGACGTTACTGTAACACGACTCCGTCGTTTATGAAAGGCTGAAATGGAGCTTTTCGTATGTTATGGTACGAAGACAATGTCCTTTATGAAAGACAAACAGGGAACTATCACAACTTTCTTGCTGCCCGCAGTGATGTTGTTCGGAGTGTTTTCGCCCGCGCATGCGCAGACCGCCGGCTTCGGAGCGCTGACCGGAACTCTTACCGATTCCAGTGGAGCTGTGGTGCCTTTGGCCAGCATCGTGGTCAAGAGCGACGAGACGGGCGACCAACGATCGGCAATCACGAACGGCGACGGCATTTACTTCACCCCTTTCCTTCAGCCCGGCGATTATGAGCTGACCGCCAGTAAGACTGGGTTCGCAACCGTGGTCCGGAAGGGGCTCACACTGCACGTGGGCCAGACGTTGACCATCGATTTCCAGCTGCCGTTGCAAGCCGCCAAAGAAACGGTGACTGTGACGGGCCAAACACCGATCGTCGACGTCGAAAAAACAGAAGTATCGCAGGTAGTCAGCGAAAATCTGGTGGAGAATCTACCGCTGGTAGGCCGGCAATGGCAGAATTTCGTGCTGCTGACCCCGGGAGTGAGTCCGGATGGTGGATCGGTGTCGTTTAGGGGCATTTCCAGCCTTTACAACAACAACATGGTGGATGGGGCTAACAACAATCAAGCCTTTTTCTCCACGCCGCGCGGCGGATCGACGGCGCCTTACGTTTACAGCCTGGATTCAATCCAGGAATTTCAGGTGGGTACCAGCAACTACAGCGCGGAGTTTGGCCAGGCAGCCGGAGGAATCGTGAACGCGATCACAAAATCCGGGGGTAACGCTGTTCATGGCGATCTGTTCTATTATTTGCGGTACCCATCCCTTAACGCGCTGGATCCGGTTTCGAAGGCCGCCGGCATCACCACGCAACCGGTGCATCAGCAACAGCAATTTGGCGGGAGCGTGGGCGGAGCGTTAATCAAAGACAAGCTCTTCTACTTCTTTACGTACGATGGATCGCGAAAAGTATTTCCGATCAGCTTCACCAGCACCGCCAAGTTTCCTCTACCCTGCCCTACGCCAATCACGGCCGCGCAATGCAGCGCCGCGAACGGCTACCTGGAGGGGCTGACCGGCTCCTTTCCGCGAGAAGCGGTTCAGGATCTGGCTTTCGGTAAACTCGACTATCACTTGAACCAATCCAATCGACTGACCGCGAGCTTCGATTTCGACGATTTTCATTCGCCGGATAGCTTTCTACAAGCGTCCTTGGTCAACAACTCGGTGAGCGCTAATGGCCCCGCAGTGACGCACGACCGGTTCCTGGTGACCAATTGGGATTCCACTCTGCGGCCCAATATGGTGAACAATCTGCGATTTCAATGGGGCGTCGACGACGAGGTGCAAGGCGTCAACTCGGCCGGGCCGGGCGTTACGATCGCTGGCGTAATGGCGTATGGTCCGCCTCCGCCTCTGCCGAGGCCCTCATTCCCGGATGAGCATCGCTGGCAGATAGCCGACACGCTATCGATCGTGAAAGGCCGCCACGCGATCAAGTTTGGCGTGGACGTGAATCTGGTCCATGACGTTCTTATCAATCTGTTCCAAGGCGAAGGCGTGTACAGCTACACGGGGGCTCCCGCGGTGGCCTTTGCCAATTGGGTGGCGGATGTTTACGACGTGAATCTGGGTGACGGGAAAACCGGCAAGCACTATACCAGCTTTACGCAGGCCACCGATCCGATTACGCACGTCGGCAAAGATGACTTTTGGGATAAGAACTATGCCGGCTTTGTGGAAGATACCTGGCGGGTTCTTCCCAATCTGACGCTGAACCTGGGCGCGCGATACGAAATCCAAGATGTACCGTCCTCGCCTCATCCCAACACGAATACGCCGCTGCTGGCTGCGCTGACAACTCATATCAATACCGACTCAAACAACTTTGGTCCGCGCATCGGACTCGCGTGGCAGCCGGCCCAGAAGACCGTGGTGCGCTTGGGTTATGGGATGTTCTATGGCAACACCACCGACAGCACCTTCTACGCGCTACGCGTGGAGAACGGAATTTACCAACAGCAGTACAATTGCCCGCCAGCCTCGGCATGCGCGCCGACATTTCCGAATTTGATTTTTACGCCACCCGGCGCCACGCCTACGGCGCCATTCCCCGGAGCGGTGACGCCGCAAGTAGTCAACACCAATCCGCCGCTTGGGGCCCTGGCCACGCATGGTTTGGCGAACGACTTCGTGAATCCGCTGGTGCATGAGGGCGAGTTGACCATCGAGCGGCAACTATCCGGCGGCTTCAGC
>Ga0302326_10019729_pt1 | contig 13899 bp, 12 predicted proteins | sample Palsa_T0_3_FD_202264 | JGI IMG/M metagenome (GOLD analysis project Ga0302326, IMG submission 202264) | Peat permafrost microbial communities from Stordalen Mire near Abisko, Sweden - Palsa_T0_3 | ecosystem: Environmental > Terrestrial > Soil > Palsa > Peat permafrost | place: Sweden: Abisko... | reverse complement strand
TTCGATCAGACGCGCAGGCGATTCATTGATGAAATCTTTGTGACCAATCCCTGCGAGCGTAGGATCGTGCACGAAGTGTTGGAACAGGCACGCATACATGGCGTGGATCTGCGCGTAATTCCTGATATGTACGAAGGCCAGACCTTGGCCGATCCCATCGAATATATCGGGCAATTTCCGACCATACCGTTGCACCATGGCTATTTGCCTGAGATAAGCCTGGTCATCAAGCGCGCATTGGATATTGTGATTTCCAGCCTGGTGTTGCTGATTTTGGCCCCGGTGCTCGTTGCCGTCGCGATCGCTATCAAATTAGACTCGTCCGGCCCAGTCTTCTATCTTTCGGAGCGCATCGGCAAAAAGGGCTACGTCTTCCGTTGCATCAAGTTCCGCACCATGATCGCGGATGCTGACAAACGGCGCTCCGGCCTGATGCACCTGAATGAACGCGATGGTGTGCTTTTCAAAATTTCCAACGACCCGCGGACTACCCAACTTGGCCGCTTTCTGCGCAAGTACTCGTTGGACGAATTACCTCAGTTGTTCAACGTTCTGTCGGGCGACATGAGTTTGGTTGGACCGCGGCCACCACTTGCAAGTGAAGTGGAGGTATATAAGCTGAGCCACCTGCGACGACTTGATGTGACTCCCGGTATCACCGGCCTCTGGCAGGTCGAAGCGCGGCGGGATCCTTCGTTCGATAGTTATATTTCGATCGATGTCGCCTACATCGAGAACTGGAGCTTGCTCCTGGATCTTAAGATCATCGCCCGGACCGTGGGTGTGGTGTTGGCCGGAACTGGTTGCTAGCCCCGGTTACGGTCACCTAACGCTGTGAATGACTTGAAAGAAATCGTCCTCTGAAATCCAGACCGGGCCACCAGACTAAAGGTCGAACTGGACTGGTCTCACTTCTTTGGGAACCAGTTTAAGAATCGATCTTCTATGAATGGAGAGTTGAGTCATGCGAGTCATAACTTTGTCACGCAGGACATTCACCGAGGAGTTCAAATTGGCAGCTGTGCACCGCCTGCAAGCCGGGATTCCGATAAGGGAGCTGTCCGGGGAACTGGAGGTGAGCCGGAACATGTTGTACCGGTGGGCGCGTGAGTTCCGCAAGGCTCCGGGAGAAGCGTTTCCGGGCAACGGTCAGCCTCACTGGCCGGGAGGTCGGGTTGCGGACTTGGAGCGCAAGATCGGTCAACAGGCCCTGGAGATTGATTACTTAAAAAAGTGCTTGCAGCGCATCGACGACAAGCGGACGCACCGATTCAGGAGAGATCAACGGTCTCCAGAAACGTCCGTGAGGAGCCAGCATCAGCCGAAGACTGACGCCGAACGGAACGCTTAACGGATTGTCCCCCCACTGCGCGATGAGCCTCCAAGGACCACTGCACGGGGACTTGACCCTTCACCCAAGATAAAACGCAACTGCAGACACATCTGTCGAGGACGGGAGGAAGACAATTTCGGAATCGCTAACCACCGAAGCGGTCGTAGAAAAGCAGGCCAGAGTGGAAGGGCCTGCCCGGAATGCCCTCGAATCGGTTGCGGCTCGAGCCACGTTCTGGACAGTGATGGATTACGGATGCTCGATGGGGATCCGGGTAATCAATAGCGCCATTCTGACTCGTCTCCTGATGCCGGAGGCTTTCGGCCTAATGGCGTTGGTAGTGACTCTCATCGTCGGGGTCGGCCTAATGTCCGATATAGGCCTGGGTCCAAATGTGATTCAGAGCCGCCGCGGGGACGATCCCGTACTGCTCAACACGGTCTGGACCTTACAGGTTATACGCGGCGCGGGCATCTTCGTCATTTCTCTCATTTTGGCGCCAGTGATGACCCTGATCTACCATGAGCCGAGGCTCATGGCCCTGCTGCCCGCGCTGGGCTTTATCGTTATCATCGGCTCCTTCAACAGCACGAATCTGCTTTCGATGTCGCGGCACTTGGGCGTACGGAGATTGTTCCTACTCGATATCACTGCACAAATTTTCGGGCTTCTCATTACGGTCTGTTGCGCACTGATACATCCGTCGGTTTGGGCGCTGGTCATAGGATCGACCTTCTACTCTATGTACCGGCTCGTTCTGAGTTTCTATCGTCCACTCATACCAGGTATTCGGAATTCTTTCCGGTGGGACCGGGACAGCGTCCATAGCCTGGTTCACTTCGGCAAATGGATTCTGCTGTCCACCGCCTTTTGCTTCTTCGCGTCACAAGCGGATCGATTGATTCTGGGAAGACTGGTCTCTTTCAGCATGCTAGGGGTGTATAGCATCGCATACACGGTTTCGGATATTCCTCGGGCCGTGATCAATGCTTTTACACAAAAGGTCGGGTATCCCTTTATTGCCAAAATGGTGCAGCTCCCAATATATGAATTCCGACAAATCTTCTTATGGTACCGCTTTCGTGCTCTATTGGCGGGTGCTGGGATGCTCTGCCTGATGGTCTACTTAGGCGGGTTTCTGGTAACGAAAGTCTACGATCGCCGGTATCACGCCGCCTCCTGGATGGTCCCGCTCCTTGCCCTTGGCCTATGGCACACGCTGCTGTACGCGACGACTATGCCCGCACTGCTGTCTCTCGGCAAGTCAAGCTACCAGGCAATTGGCAATGCGTGCTACTGCATCGCGGTTATCGTCACTATTCCTGTCGCTTTCCATTACTTCGGGATGATTGGTGCCGTAGCCGCAGTGGCCGCGGGTGATCTACCAATGTATTTTGTGCTGGTGGTAGGAGCAAGCCGCGAGGAGGTTTCTACATGGCGGCAGGACCTGTTGGCAACGGCAGTGTTCCTTATTTTTCTTGCCACGGGTTTCACGCTTCGCACCTTCTTCGCCGGTTGAAGCGTCGCAATCTGTAACAGGTAAGAGCGTACAACTCTCTAAGCAGTGGTTGTCTCCAGAACTCGTCCGGCACAATCTCACAAACGGCCTGTTCGCTTCCTGCCCTGAATAACAAAAAGGCGTTATGCCCTTGACTCTGCCGTTGTCAATATGGCACAGGTGCCCGGCAAAGTTTGTCTCGGTAACCCCGAAGAACCGCATCGGGGAGCTGAGCGAGCGCCCAAGACTTATTGCTAGGAAACAGTGGTACTCAAAGTGAAAGGAGGAAACCAGGCCATGACTTTGCTATTCATACCAGCGTTGTTCTCGTTGGCAGTCATCTCATATGTCTGGATTCGCGATGCCGTCGAAGGAAACTAGACCCATACGTAAATTATCTCGAGATCGTTGCCTGACACCATCCCGGCATCTATACATGGTGTTGTCGCCGCGCTCACTTGTTTATGCCAGGCATGCTCTCGAATCCCTCTTTCGCAATTCGTCGGAATCGGTTCACCTTCGCCTCATCACCGACTCGGTGCGGGACGAGGAGGAGCTGTCAATGGCAATAGCGTCACTCAACACGAACGGACACCGGTGGGAAGTCTACTCGGAGCAGGACCTGACGGATCGCGAGGCAGAACTATTCACCAGGCACGAAAATCTTCGGACCTTCCGGCACGGTCATCCATGTTGGCGCAAAATCACGGATCCGCTACTGCTGAGCGAGCCCGACGCAGAACTGATATTGCTCGATCCGGATCTTTACTTTCCGAACCGTTTTCAATTCGAGCAGACACCCGATAGCGGTTTGCTTCTAATGTGGCAGCGGCCGAATTGTCTCTTTCCACCAAGCGTTGTCAGAACTGCAATTGCTGGTCAAATTCGCCTGGCTCACCACGTAGATATTGGGGTCGCGCACTGGCGTGCATCTGCAGACCTGGATTGGCTTGACTGGTTGGTGGGCAGGTTAGGCGGGGCAGCTCTGCCACGCATGATGCATGTGGAGGCAATCGTGTGGGCGGCTCTTGCTATGCGGGTAGGCGGTGGACACCTCGATCCCGCTTACTGGAAATGCTGGCGCAGATTGCCTTCCAGGCGCGTCCTGACGAAACTCGGCTGGAGCGGTTTACGCATTTTGCGATCGGAGCCATGGTCCAGCCTGAAATGCTTTCATGCCGGCGGCGAGGCTAAGTGGTGGTTGGATGCGGCGCGGCAAGAAGGTTTGTTGGAAGGTGGAGCCGAGCTTCGATCTCCAGGCTGCATCGTTCCATATGTCGAACTCAGGCCCGAAGAATTTGTGCGCGAGCGTGCGTTCAAGCAGGTACTAAAGGTAATGGGATACTACCAAATTTTCCGTTCTACCTAAGCCAATATGCAGATCTGTATTGTAGCGGAGCACGCTTCCACACACTTCGGCGGTGAGGCCTTTCTTCCGCTGCGCTATTTTAGCCTGCTGCGCTCCCGCGGAATCGATACGTGGCTGGTCGTCCACTCCAGAACACGACGCGAGCTCGAGGAACTTTTTCCGCGGGACCTCGACCGGATCTTTTTTGTTCCTGACCTGTGGATTCACAGGTTGGTATTCACTATCAGTCGAGGTCTTCCCAGGCGCCTTTCTGAAGCTACGTTTGGGCTTATCAATCAGCTGATCACCCAATTCTATCAGCGCTCGATCGTGCGCAACCTGATCCGCACGCAACCGATCGATGTGATTCATCAGCCTATTCCAATTTCCCCGCGCTTCCCGTCGGCGCTGTTCTCCATGGGCATACCGGTGGTGATTGGGCCTCTAAACGGCGGAATGGATTTTCCTGAGGCCTTTCGCAGCAACGATTCGCCCATCAGCCGGGCGGCAGTCGCTTTTCTCAAAATGTTTACCAACGCAGGTAACAATCTGCTGCCTGGCAAGAAACATGCCGCCGTGTTGCTGGTAGCCAATGAACGTACGCGGAATGCGCTGCCGAAAGGAGTTCGCGGCAGAGTGCTCGAGATGAATGAGAACGGAGTCGATACCAGTGCATTCCACGGCGGCGAACCTGACAATCTGGCTCGCACGAATCCTCTCTTTGTCTTTGTTGGACGGTTGGTTGATTGGAAGGCGCTGGATATTGCGATTCGAGCCCTGGCCGACGTTCCGGGCGCTGACCTCGAGGTCATTGGCGATGGGCCAATGCTGGAGACTTGGAAGACATTGGCTCGGGAGGTGGGCGTCGCAGAACGCGTTCGCTTTCTTGGCCCCCAGACCCAGCCGCAATACGCCGCTCGCCTTCGAGAATCGGTCGGCCTCGTTCTCCCGAGCTTGCATGAGAGCGGGGGCGCCGTCGTCTTGGAAGCAATGGCCACAGCCAAGCCGGTAATCGCTACACGCTGGGGCGGTCCTCTGGATTATCTGGACTCTTCGTGCGGGATCCTGGTGGCGCCTCACAGTTATGAGGCCCTGGTAACCGGTTTTGCCCAGGCTATGCAGAAGCTGATTGATCACCCAGACCTGGCGAAAGCGATGGGCACAGCTGGACGTGAGCGTGCGGTTCGCGATTTTGACTGGCAGCGGAGGATCGACGCGATGGTCAGTATTTACGACGTCCTTGTCAAAAAGCCGGTATTGGTCCAGAGCTGAACTGGACTGCGGTGTCCGCCGCTGCACGAACACGCATTTCTGCTATGGCATCGAGTATTAACAATTCAACGCGGCACGCCGGATCTCTTGAAACGGCTCTTTATCCGTCATCCCAGGCCGGCTTCGTTTCCCACGTTCAGCCGTCACCCGATCCGGTTCCTAAGAGCCAGCTGGTCTACCTTCTGAGCATCTACCCGGCGGTCTCGCACACGTTCTTCCTGAATGAAGTGCGGGAGTTGAGAAGGCAAGGCTTCGACGTCGAAGTCGCCTCCATCAATCAGCCGGACATTCAGCCCTCGTCTATGCACGAAGCAGAAGCTGAAGAAATGGCAGGGACGTTCTATGTCAAGTCATCGGGAGCCGCATGGGCACTATGGATTGCGGCAAAGACATTGTTGCGCAGGCCGGCCGTCTTTATTCGCGGCCTCTCAGCTGGCCTGCGACTAGGACGCGGAAATCTCTCTGCAATTGTCTATGGACTTTTCTATTTTGCAGAAGCCCTGATCCTTGGAGATTGGATGCATTCACGAGGCCGCCGCCACCTGCACATTCACTTCTGCGGACCCGTGGCAACTGTGGGCATGCTGGCCTCCATAGCGTGGCGCTTGCCCTACTCGCTCACTGTGCATGGGCCGGACGAATTCTATGATGTTGACAAGTTCTATCTTCGGCAGAAAGTGGAGAACGCCAAATTCGTTGTTTGCATCAGCGACTTTTGCCGAAGTCAGCTTATGCGCCTGGTGGATCCCATTCATTGGGACAAGATGCATGTTGTGCGGCAAGGCATCGACCCAAACGTATTCCGGTCGACAAGACGAGAGCAGGAGCCAGGTAAAGTGTTGGAGGTGCTTTGTGTCGGCAGGTTAGTCTCCTCAAAGGGACAAATTATCCTGTTGCGTGCCTGTGACCTGTTACTTGCCCGAGGCTATTCCTTCCGGGTGCACCTTGTGGGCGTAGGGCCTGAGCTCAGACAGCTACAGGAATTCGCAGTGCAGAACAAGATCCCGGTTATTTTTGAGGGAGCAAGGAGCAATACCGAAATCCGGCTGATGCTTGAGCGCGCGGACGTCTTCGCCCTCGCCACCTTCGCTGAGGGCTTACCTGTGGCGTTGATGGAGGCGATGGCGATGGAGGTTCCCTGCGTGAGTACCTTTATAGCCGGCATTCCAGAGTTGATTCGCGATAGCCTGGATGGATTGCTTGTGCCTGCGTCTTCGGCTGAGGCCCTGGCTTCCGCCCTACAGAGGCTTCTGGATGATCCACTTTTCCGGCGCAATCTGGGCAGCGCAGGCAGCAGGCGCGTACGGGAACATTACAACCTGCCTCAGAACGTACGTTTCCTCGCGAGCAAGTTTCGAGATCTTGTTGGCGAAAGCCGCTAGAAATCATTTACTGATGGAAAGTCCGGCCTCACTCCCTTTCGATCTCTCCGTCGTGATTGTGTCGTTCAATACGCGCGATATGCTGCGCGAGTGTCTGCGCTCTGTCTATCGTGCCACGGGGTCATTGCGGGTTCAAGTGATCGTTGTGGACAACGCTTCAATCGACGGCTCTCCGGCTATGGTCGCGGACGAATTCCCGGATGCCATGGTAATCCGAAGCGAAGTCAACCTAGGCTTTGGACGGGCAAACAATCTAGGATTTCAGTCAGTTCGGGGACGTTATGCGGTGTTGCTCAACTCCGATGCCTTCCTCACGCCGGGATCTCTTGAATTGTCCGTGGCACATATCGAGGCAAATCCGCGGATAGGAATCGGTGGCGGACGCTTAGTCGGGTCCGACGGCTCGTTGCAACCGTCAGCGCGGATGTTCCCAACGGTACTCAACGATCTAATTGTTCTTTCCGGACTCGCCGCGCGGTTCCCCCATTCGAGATTCTTTGGACGATTTGACAGGACCTGGGCAGATGCACACGAAGCTGCGGAAGTTGATTGGGTTCCAGGCGCATATTCGATCATTCGCAGAGAGGTCCTCGCCGAGGTGGGATACTTCGATCCGCGATTCTTCCTCTATTACGAAGAGGTGGATCTGTGTCGGCGCATGAAGCAGAGAGGGTATTCGGTGTGGTATTGGCCAGACGTCAGGATCGTCCACATCGGAGGAGAGTCGTCCCGCCAGGTGCCGTCGCTCGAGAGGTCCAGAACAGGCGCGCAACTCACCCTTTGGCGCATGAGAAGCATGCTGCTCTACTACCGCAAACATCATGGTACCGCGGCGCGCTTCGCCATGCTTATGGAGCTTCTGTGGTGCTGGCTCCAGTGGCAGAGGAGACGGCTGAGCCGAGATCCGGAACGCCACGCCAGAGCCCGGGCTGATCGCCTCTTAGTATCGCTAATGGGACGGGCTTGGCGCGACACAAGAGGTGGCCGACTCTCTCCGGCTCAGCCTTGGTGAATCGGCGATCCGCAGAGTGACAATCGCCTCCACAACTTGAACAATCATGCGCCGAAAGCTCAAGGTACTATTCTCGTTTTTACTTTCCGCTGTCTTCCGAATAACTACCGGGCTGCGTCGAAATCTCCGGCGAATCCAGAGCCACGCGCTACTTTCGTCCCGCCTGACAACACCGCTGGATGTTTCGATTGTTGTGATGGGGCCACCCGAGGTGCATGGCACGGGTAAGGTTCGCTTCGGCTGTGACGCTCTGATTTATCCAGGGCTATACCTGGAGACAGATGAAGTTGGATCGATTGAGATCGGCGATAGAGTCGTTCTTTCGCGCGGTGTGCACATTGTGGCCCGCGCAGGAATAACCATTGGCCATGGCACGATGATTGGCGAGTACTCAAGTATTCGGGATGCAAATCACGCTCACGTACCTGGCGTGAAGATCCGGGAAGCGGGCCATGAGTCACGCCCAATCTGGATCGGGGCCGAGGTGTGGATTGGCCGCGGAGTAACAGTTCTCGGGGGAGTCACAATTGGCAATGGAGCAACCGTTGGCGCCAACGCCGTGGTCACGCACGATGTCCTACCGGGAGCAACCGTCGCCGGCGTACCCGCCCGGGAAATAAGCCGTCCCGCTGAGTTAATCCGGAACTGAAACATATCGCACCGCGAGTTGAGAGCGGCACGAATGGGGAAACCACGGGTACCCGCAAACGCTTTGCGGCAAGGACACTGATGCTTGATGTGAGTCCACATGTCGAGAACGTCTACGTAGACAGCGAGATACCGATACGCATCGCGGTGCCATATCTGCTTGTTGTAGGACAACAATTGCCGCTATTCCGGGACGAGTCAGGACAGTTATTCGCAGATGAACTCTGGCAGAAGGACCTCTCAATGCACCTGGACTATCTCGATCATCTGATGATTGCGTCGCCCTGCCTGAAACAGGTTCCTCCCCCCAATACCAAGCCACTGTCTATCGATAAATCAACTGTTGAGCTGATCGACTTACCGCAACAGAAAAGCTTCTTACATTTTTTGGCAGTCATGCCATTGATTGTGTTCCGACTCTGCAAAGCAGTTTCCAGAGCGGGAATTGTCCATAGCGCAATCGCCGGATGGCCGATCCCAATGGGATGGCTGGTGACCCCACTCATCCTCATATTCCGAAAGCCACTCGTGATCGTCGTCGAATCAGCAACATGGCGTTTACAGGATGGCACTCGAGTAGGATGGAAGAGAAGATTAAGGGCGCTTGTTCAGGAGTATATGGGTCGATGGGTTCTCCGAAAGGCAGCCCTTGTGATTTGTACTCAAGATGAATATCGACGCAGTTTGTTGGGGCCGAAACGGGCACATGGATTTGTTATTCCTGCGTCATGGATTGATAAAAAGGACATCCTTCCCAAAGAGGCAGCGGAGGAGCATTGGCGGACGAAACTCTCCGTTTCCGATCCGCGCCTGAGAATTTTGTTTGTAGGACGTCTGGCTCACGACAAGGGCATCCTCATCCTTTTGGAAGCAATGCGGCAGTTAGATATTGATTCGCTTCCAATATCGTTAGGCGTCGTGGGCGACGGTGTTCTCAAACGCCAGTGCGAGAGTATCGCGTCGACGCTAACCGGTACGACGAAAGTGAGCTTACTGGGAACCGTCGCGTACGGTGCACCTCTATTCGAGATGATTCGCGGATATGATGCGGTTGTGGTTCCGAGCATCGGTGATGAGCAACCGAGGATAGTATTCGACGCGTATTCTCAGGCCGTACCGATACTGGCAAGTGATACACCTGGCCTTCGTTCCTGCGTGAAGAGCGGAGAACTAGGTCTGTTCGCAGCACCTAACGATGTGTCTGGTCTGGCTGACCTACTTAGGTATGCGGCCGGGCACCGTTCGGAACTAGGACGGCTAGGCCTGCAGTCGTTGACATATGCTCATCGCATGACGCATCAAGAGATGCATCGGCAACGTGCAACCCTGTTGCAAGCCATGATGGACAAACGGAAAGAAGGTTAGGTTCGCGTACTAAGCGAGCTATCGGTAGCCATACAGCCGAGGCGGAACAAATTCAAGAGGTTGCGCAGACTGGCGCATGCTGATGTTGGTTGTTACGCTGTTGATGCCCCATCCGAAATCCCTTCTCGTTCCCTCGCGTGTGACCTTGCTGGATTCTTGAAATGACACGACCTTTGCGGCTCAAAATTGAAGGCTGGACAATCACCGCACTTCTGTTTGTCTTCTTATTGGGGGCGAGCGTTACGTCGATCATGCACCGGAGTGAAGTGGATCCAGTTTTCGACACACAAAAGATCGCCAGGTCCTTGGAAATCATCCGCACCAGCACGCCTGCGAGCCACAAGATCCTGAAGGTTCTCTTTTATGGCCAGTCGATTACGCGGAGCGGATGGGATGAAGCTGTCATCGAGCACTGGCATCGACGCTATCCAAATACTGATTTCGTGGTTCAAAACCGGGCGCTTGGCGGATTCGCATCCCCGCAGTTACTGCGCACCACGGAGCAAGATATCGCAGCCTTCTACCCGGATCTGATTGTATTCCACGTGTACGGTGATCATCGCGCGTATGAACAGATAATCCGTCTCTTCAGGTCTCAAACCGCCGCCGATGTCATCGTACAGACAGATCACGGCGAGCAGCTTCCCGACGCTTCCTGTCCGGAAGGCCTTCGGTTGACACTCCACCGGCCGCCCGGGTGTAGCGGCCTGTTTTGGTTACGACAGCGAAATTGGTATGACGAAATGTCGTACCACATTATTCCCCGCCTGGCGAAGAGATACGGCTTGGCCATGGAGCCGCAGCGGGCCTGGTGGCGTGATTATCTTCTGCAGACTCAACTCCGTCCCGAGGCCTTGCTGATCGATGATATTCATCCCAATGAGAAGGGGAAAGAACTCATCGCAGCGTTCTTCGACCGGTACTTTGACAACTTGGTGGACGCTTGGAACGGGCAGCAAGAGCACAATGTGGTTTCCATACCAGCGGGCTCACTTGAAGATACCGGCGGGCAGGAGACCTTCAGCTTTGAAGGAAGCCGCGTTGAACTCATCGCCACCAGACGCATTGCCGTGTGGCCGACAATAACGGTCGACGGCCGCGCTCCGAAGGATATGGACGGTTGCTACCTGGCCACGCGCGCGAGCTCGATTGGAACGGTGCCCGATTGGCCGGCCGTGCGACGCATCGTTCTGACTCATGATCACATCGCGGAAGATTGGACGGCGGTCATGACGCAAATATCTCCGGATCAGAAGTCCTTTGCATTTACCATTGAGGCATCACAGACCGGAAACGAAGGATCCGGGGACTCCTCCGATGACTTCGTGTCCAGATCCGGGATTCTGAGCATTGAAGCGCAGGACTGGATGCTCGCGCGCGCCTATAACTTGAAACACATTCCGTTGCAAACACCTTTTCATGTGCATTGGTCAGTGGTGAATATTTGTGACGGCGCGGCGGAAGAAATCGACCGCGGCGATGGCACGAAGCAATACAGTTACGTATTGGCCGCTGGTCTCACGAATGAGCGGCATTCGCTGACTATCACTCCTACTGCTGACGATTTAGGAAGTATTAGCGAGTTTCGCGCATACCAGCCCCCCTTGCATGAAGATTGATCACGAAAGACCCTATGACCGCGGATCTTGTTGACACTCATCGTTACTGTGCTTAGGATCGACGCAAAGCCCGAGGGGAAGCCAACAATGCTTCGAGCAGTAGGTGAAGCGCGCCTGATCGCGATCATGCGCGACACCTTTGACGACGACGAATTAGTGTACCGTGACGATCTGACGGCCGACGACGTAATCGGCTGGGACAGCCTGAGTCACGTCCCTTTTCTGGCTACTGTCGAAAAGTCATTTGGATTCCGCTTCACAAGCGCAGAGATCGATAGTCTTAAAAACATTGGGGAGTTGCTGGACGTCATCCTCCGACGCGCCACGATATGAGCCATCTATTTGCATTACCCTGGTTGCTTCCGACGCCGCCCGATTTTAGGGCCAGGGCGAAGGCCTTGGCACGCTCGAGTACGCCCGATGAGACGGAGGCGAGAAGGCTTGCCTCCTACGCGATGGATTTCAGCGACTTGGAGATGCTGGGCAAGGCAGTTCGTGCACAGGTGAACTCTTGGGGTGCGAAATCAGGATTTACGCCTTTCAAAATAGGCATTGTTTCGTCACATACGATGGACTACGTTGCGGCTGCGCTGCCAGGAACCGGGTTGCGCCACGGTGTTTTGATTGATGTGGTACTGGCAGACTATGGACAAGCGGCTCAGCAGTTACTCGAGCCTGCATCGGAATTCGCGTCGCGCAACCTCGACGGGGTGCTGATCTCATTGGACTATCGCGCACTAGGATTTGCCGATCTTCGGCTCAACGCGCGAGAGGCTGCCGAGACAGTTTCGGCCGCGGTCGATTATGTATCTTCACTGGCCGACGGAGTGCGAAACACCATTAGAGCGACCTGCATTCTGCAGACAATCGTTCCGCCCTCCCACGCGATCTTTGGCGGTCTGGATGCGCGCATTCCGGGTTCGCCGCGGGCAATGACCGAGCGATTTAATGCCCGTTTGCTTCAGGAGGTTGCGCGAGGGAAGGACCTTGTTGTAGATGCCGCCTTTCTAGCTTGCCAGGTTGGCCTGCACGCCTGGAACGATGCACGTGGATGGCACAAGGCCAAGTTGCCGGCTTCATTGGATGCGGTGCCGCTCTATGCCGATCACATCGGCAGGCTTCTTGGGGCCGCGCGCGGCAAAGCTCGCAAGTGCCTGGTGATGGACCTTGATAACACGCTGTGGGGCGGAGTGATCGGCGACGATGGGCTGGAGGGCCTTGTGCTCGGCCAGAACAGCGTGGTTGGCGAAGCACACGTCGCACTGCAACGCTTCATCCTGGACCTTCGCCGACGCGGGGTCGTGCTCGCCGTTTGTTCCAAGAATGAAGATGCGACAGCGCGCCTTCCATTCCGCGAACATACTGAAATGGTCTTGGAAGAGAATCAGATCGCGGTTTTCATGGCGAACTGGTCCGACAAAGCGAGCAATCTGCGCGAGATTGCCGCAACCCTCAACATCGGCATCGATTCATTGGTTCTTCTCGACGACAATGCCCGTGAGCGCGAACAGGTGAGGCAGGTGCTTCCCGAGGTCGCGGTTCCGGAGTTGACGGAAGATCCCGCCGATTACATCACCCTGCTGGCCGATGCCGGTTACTTCGAAGCCGTAGGGCTTTCCGAAGAGGACATGGCGCGAGCGGATTTCTACCAGGCCAACTCCGAGCGCATCTCTCTACAGAAAGTTGGGAATCTGGAGGAATATCTCCGCTCGCTGCAAATGGTGGCGACCATTTCATCCTTCGACGCCATCGGACGCGTTCGCATCGTTCAGCTGATCAATAAATCGAACCAATTCAACCTCACGACACGGCGCTATTCCGAAGGCGAAGTCGAAGCCTTCGAAAACAATCCGTTCAAATTCTGCCTTCGGGTGCGTCTGGCAGATCGTTTCGGCGATAACGGCATGATTTCGGTCGTCATTTTTGATATTGGCTCTGACGAGTGGAGCTGCGATACCTGGCTGATGAGCTGTCGAGTGCTGGGTCGACGCATCGAGGAGCTTGTGCTTGCTACGGTAGCATCAGCTGCGTCGAACGCCGGAGCCAAGCGTCTTGTGGGTACATACATTCCGACGGAGAAGAATGCCCTTGTGGCCGAACACTTTGCGAAGCTCGGTTTTGCCAAACTATCGGAGCTTGCCGATGGCGCCTCTACATGGGCCCTCGACCTCGAGACATATAGGTCACCAGAGCTTCCCATACGAGTGGTCTACGCCAACGAGTTAAGCCCCGCAGCAGTTAGCCATGCGTGAACTTGAGCTCCGCCTTCGACGGCGAGGGCAGTTTGGAGGGTACACCCATTTCCTTTAATTCCATCATCTTTGTCATGGCTTTCCTGCCTGCAGTGGTCGTCGGCTACTACTTTCTGGCCTTGACGCCGTTGCACAGGCTTCGGCTCCCCTTCCTTATCGTGATGAGCCTG
>Ga0302326_10019728_pt1 | contig 13899 bp, 12 predicted proteins | sample Palsa_T0_3_FD_202264 | JGI IMG/M metagenome (GOLD analysis project Ga0302326, IMG submission 202264) | Peat permafrost microbial communities from Stordalen Mire near Abisko, Sweden - Palsa_T0_3 | ecosystem: Environmental > Terrestrial > Soil > Palsa > Peat permafrost | place: Sweden: Abisko... | reverse complement strand
CTATGACTTGGGTTGCTGGGGTTGACGGCTGCAAAGGCGGCTGGTTCGTGGTTCTACGGAATATTCAGACTCGCGCGCTAAGCCATCATGTAGTCAACGAAGTTTCCGAGCTAATGGGCTTGGCTGAAAACCCACAAGTTATTGCGATAGATATCCCCATCGGGTTACTGGACAAAGCTGAACACGGCGGACGCGCTTGCGATCGCGCAGCCCGGAAACTTTTGGGGCAGCCGAGAGGTGCCTCTGTATTTTCTCCTCCGGTACGCGGCTGTCTGTCTTGCACGGATTATCTGAGTGCCAAAAACGCGAGCCGCGAAAGCTCAGGCGCGGGGATCAGTCTGTCTCGGCAGGCCTTCGCACTGATTCCGAAGATTCGTGAGGTAGACGAATGGATAAAGCCAAATATGCAGGAACGAATTCGGGAAATTCACCCCGAGCTTTCGTTCCGCGCTCTAAATAAGGAATGCCCGATGCGCCAAGGCAAGAAAAAACGCGCTGGGCTGGAGGAAAGAGAGGGTCTCCTTGTAAACGAGGGATTTGGCGGTTTGATTGAGCAGACAAAACCCATCCCACACAAACGTGTTGCACCGGATGATGTGCTCGATGCGTGTGCGGCATGTTGGAGTGCCGGGCGAATCCTAAAGAAAGAGGTCGTTTGTATTCCGAATTCTCCTCCAATTGATAGTCGTGGGCTTCGCATGGAGATGTGGTACTAAGGCAAGCGTTTTATGAGTGACACGGGACTGCGGCAAATCGGAGAAGTTCTGGCGCTCGATTGGCCGCGCGAGCAAAAGGCGACGCGGATCGCGGAGTTGATTCGCGCCAGCCGGGGCTTTCATTGGGTGGGCGTCTACGCGGTGCAAGGGGAGGAAATCGCGGGCATTGGTTGGACTGGGGCCCAAGCGCCGGCGTTCCCTTGTTTTCCCGCGACCCAGGGGCTGTGCAGCGCGGCGCTGGCTTTGCGCACACCGGTAGTCGTGGGCGACGTGCGGCGCGATCCGCGCTACCTCACTACGTTCGGCAGCACGGTTTCGGAAGCCATCGTGCCGGTGATTCGTGGCGATGCAGTTCTCGGTTTGATTGACGTGGAAAGCGATCGCCTCAACGCGTTCATCCCGCCCGACATCGATTTCCTGAAGCAGTGCGCGGCGCTGATAGGTCCGCTCTTCGATTAGCGCAAAACCGCGTGCGCAACACTGGATGAAAAATGCACCGTCGCACGACTGCACGCTCTTCACGACGCAAGGCCATCGCGAAGAAGCCGCGAGACCTGCTGGCATTGCTCGAGGGGGGCGACCGGCGTTCCATCGGGCGAGCCGACGAAGCCGCCAAACTGGCTGAAATCGATCCGCGGCTGTTCAAGCAGTTGATTCAAGGACTCTGGACCCCGGACGCCGTCGTGAGAATGCGCGCGGCGGATGCAGCGGAGAAGGCTTCGCGTCGCATTCCAGAGTTGTTGCGGCCGTTCAAGACCGAGCTCTTAGGATTGCTGGCTGAAACCACACAGCAGGAGCTGCGCTGGCATTTGGCGCAGATGGTGCCGCGGTTTCCGTTAACGGCGGCGGAACGCCGATCCGCTGTCACGTCGTTTCAAGAGTATTTGTCCGATACGAGCTCGATCGTGCGCATATTTGCCATGCAGGCATTGGCCGATTTTGCGGAGACGGACGAAAAACTACGGGTAGAAGTTGTGGATTTAATCCGCGTCCTGTCGAGGACGGGAACACCGGCCATGCGCGCCCGTGGGCGGAAGCTGTTGGCACATCTTGAACGTCTGTCCGTAGATGCCAGCAGCAGGTCAATTTCCGGGCAGCCGACGATACGTCCACATGGCCGCACGCGACGATGCTAGCCGGGTTACGGTCCCGTATTTTCCCCTACTCGCGCCAACGAGTGCACTGCGTGGCTAGGGTGTGGATATTAATTCGCTGAAACGGTTCAGATCAATATTTCCGCCGCTTACCACCGCGACCACTTTCCCTCGCCCGCATTTTCCCGTGAGCGCGGCAGCAACGGCGCACGCACCCGCGCCTTCCGCAATCACGTGATTGCCCTGGGCCACGAGCTTCATCGCTCGCCGAGTTTCTTCCAGCGAAACAACCACCGAGCCCGCGAGAACATGATTCGCGAGCGCCCACATCCGAGGAAAAACGCTCTTGCCTCCGCAACCATCCACCCAGCTTGCTTTCCAGTCCGGAAAGTCCTGCGCCGAGCCCATCGCGAACGAGCGGCGACGCCGTTTCCGGCTCCGCCGCAAAAATTTTTACCGTGGGTTTACGCGCCTGCATCACGCTGGCTATGCCGCAGGAAAGTCCGCCACCGCCGAACGCGGCGACAATCGCGTCCACATCCGGCAGGTCTTCCAGAATTTCCAGGCCACATGTCGCGTTGCCCGCGATGAATTCGTCGTCTTCAAATGGATGAACGAAGGCGCCGGTTATCGCCGGGTGGCGGCGCTCCCCCAGTGCCTTCCAGCACTCATCAAACGAGGCTTTGACGATTTCCGCGCCAAGCCGCCGAATCGCTTCGAGCTTCGTCGCCGGCGCCGTGTCCATCACCAGCACTCTGCACGGCACGCCCGCCTTGATCGCGGCGAGCGCCACTCCCTGCGCCGCGTTGCCGGCGCTGACGGTCCAAACGCCGCGTTCTCGTTCGCCGGCAGGCAGCAGGCGCACGGCGTTGTACGCGCCGCGAATTTTGAACGAACCGATCGGCTGGAGGTTTTCCAGCTTGAGATAAATCTCCGCCGGGGCACGGTCACAATCCAGGCGAACGAGGGGCGTGCGCACTGCAGCTTCATAGACATGCCTGCGCGCGTCCTCGATCAGCTCGAAGGGAATGTTCCTGCGATTCGCGCCGGCAATGCTGGTGGACACAGCATCAGATGACGTCATTGGCCGGAATCCTCCACGCCGCTCTCAGGCCGCCGTTGTAGAGCGGAACTATCCAAGTGGCCCCGCGACTCGACAATGTATAGCGCCGGACGAGATCTTGCAACAGAGCAGGCTCAAGCTGACCCACCGCCGGAAATTCTGACTCCTGGCGCGAAGTTACTGGCTGGTTGGCGGAGCGAGATAGTAGCCGGGGCGCGTGCGGATTTTCACGTCCTTCTTGTCCACCGTGACTTTGATTTCGTGGTAGCCGAAAGGCTCGTCGCCGGGCGGTCTGTAGCTGATGACGTATTGGCCGTGCAGCTCGCCTCCAACGCTGTCGAGCGCCTTCTCGATGGACTTGTCCCGCATGGTGCTGACGTTGGAGCCGCCGGTGGCAGTGGCGGCGATCTCGAGGGGCTTCTTGCGAATTTCGCTGCCGGCGTGCATCACGGCCCAGACGGCGAGGGCCATCAGGTCCATGTTGCCGTAACGCTGCGCCTCGGTGCCGGGCGTTTGGGGGACTCCCGGCATCGGCGGGAGTCCGAACGTGCCTGGCGGCGTGATTTCCGGCGGGCCTTCGGTATCGAGCTTGGCGCGAAACTCGGCAGCGGTGGTGGAAAGCCCGACAGTGTAAATGGTCACGTTGGCGAGCTGCGCTTCGCGCAGGACCTGGCCTAGCTTGCTTTCGCTTCCGTGATCCGCTGATTCCGCCATCACCACGATGACGCGGCGCCGGTTGGCCGGCTGGTCTTCCAGCATTCCCACGGCGCGAGCGAGGGCGTCATTCAATTGCGCGCCGGAAGTTCCTTCGCGAAGGTGTTCAATGGCGTCCTGTACGCGGTCGGGATTTTCGGCGAAAGTCTGCAGCACAGAGACGCCGTCGTCATATCCCAGGACGGCGGCTTCGCCTGTCTCTCCCATCACGACCTGCGAAAAAATGATGCCGGTACGGCGCAATTGCGGCAGCATCGGCTCGATGCGCGAGCTGGTTTCCACCACCAGCACTACGGAGAGCGGCTGCCCGCCGAGATCGAAGTGCTCGATTTTTTGCTCGACGCCGTTATCGAAGATGTGAAAGCTGCTCTGCGGAAGGTTCATAATCATTTCGCCGCGCGGGTCCAACACGGTGACTGGAGCGCTTACGAGTTCGACGCGTACGCGAAGCGTTGACGGTTGCTGAGGCTTGCGCGGCGAGGGCTGGCCGGAACTGTTTGAGTCGGGCGCCTTCTCCGAGGGCGCGTTCAAAGGGAGAGCAATAGGCCCGGCGGGCGCTTGCGCGTGCAACGGCGCGGCAGCCAGCATCAGCAAAAGACCGCTTTGCATCACTTCGAGAAATAGCCGCCGATTCATCGTTACAGTCTAGACGATTGGACGCGTGGCCGTGGAGCGTTGGTTGCCGCGGGAAAACCGTTCGAAGATGACTGGTTCTGGTCGCGCAGCCTCTCTTACAATGGTTGATTGCTCGAGGTGTTTGGGTCATGGCGAAGGACAAAAAAGGGAACATACTGCCGCTGGCTTATTACGACCGGGTATTCATGGGGACGCCTCCGGCGCGGCCCTTGCGCATCCTGGCGGAATATTTCGATCCGCTATCCCATTTGCACCGGGCGGGCGTCGGCGACACGATCGTGATTTTCGGCTCGGCGCGCATTCTGCCGCATGAGAAGGCCAGCCGGCGAGTCGCACGCATTCGGAAGCGGATGCGCCGCCACGCCACGTCCAAGCAGCGCCTGGAATTGCGCCAGGCAAAGAGCATGCTGGCGATGTCGCGCTACTACGAGGACGCGCGGGAATTGTCACGGCGGATCACGGCCTGGGCCATGAGCTTCGGCACGCATCCGCGGCGTTTCGTGGTGTGCTCCGGCGGGGGACCGGGCATCATGGAGGCCGCGAATCGCGGCGCGGCGGAAGCCGGAGGAGTGAACATAGGTCTGAATATTGAGTTGCCGCACGAGCAATTTCCCAATCCCTACATCACGCCAAATTTGAGCTTTAATTTCCACTATTTCTTCATGCGCAAGCTATGGTTCGCGCAGGTGGCGCGGGCGCTGATCGTTTTCCCCGGCGGTTTCGGCACCATGGATGAGCTGTGGGAAATGCTGACGCTGCTGCAGACAAAGAAGCTGACCCAGGATCACCTGATCTTGATTTATGGGCGTGAGTACTGGAACAAGGTCCTGAATTTCAAGGAAATGGTGCGCACAGGAACCGTGACCGAGGAGGAATACAATTTCCTGCAGTTTGCTGATTCAGTTGATGAGGCCTTCGAGTGCATCGCGCGCGGCCTTGAGAAGCATCACATGAAACTGGACAACGACTGGCTGGGAATTTTGGGGCCCGAGAAAACGGCGGGGCCAGGATGACGGCGCTACAAATTCAAAAGCTGGAACAAAAAGGGCTGGCCTCGTGGCCAGCCCAAATAATCCAAGCGAGTTATGTATGAAGCGGCTTAGTTGAGCGAAGGCATCAAGTCGGGCTCAAAAACCTCGCGGAAGCGACGCTTTTCGTCCTGGTGGTGAAGCAAAACCACCGGGACAACCCGAAACGAACGCCGGCAGCCTCGGCAGGTGCAAACCTCGCCCTGCAAGTCTTGGACGAAGCCGTCCGTGAAATGATACGCCGCGCGCGGACGGCGTGCCGACTTTGTTCCGGGCACCTCGCAAAACGGACAGACAAATTCCAGCTTATCCTCGAGTGGGTCCCGGTCCAGGGCAGCCCTGCCGGTAAAGCGAACACCAATAGTTTCCTTTTCCATTTTACGCATATCAACCTGCCTTTTTTGTCTTTCCACACGGTTCAGATGCATAAATTCGCCGGAGCGATGCATCTGAAATCACCAGATTCTGCAAGTGACCGAAACGCGAGGCCCGCAAAGTTTATCCGAGGCGCGGGTCAAAATCAAGTGTAATTCCTGAAGTTTTGCGACTTAAAGTCCCTCATTAAATAATTGATAGTATAGGACTTATCATTCAGTTTAGGCCCGACAGGGGCAGCGGCGGGTAATGTTGTGGAAAAAGCTGCGCCCAGACCTTAAAGTAACCGCTCGCCGGAGTTTTGTGAAAATACCTCCCGGGTCGTGTCCCGCAGGCGGACCACGTCGCTCCAGGAGTTGCTTGAGGGCCATAGCAATGGCCCAAGAGTAACTCGAATTCGGCCCGGGCGCGGGAGCAGGGTTTCATCCCGGAAAATCTCACGTGCGCCCTTGATGACCACCGGGCAGATGGGCCGCCCTGTTTCGACTGCCGCCTTGAACGCGCCAAGTTGGAAGGGGCGTACGCCCGGCGCGGCGGTGAAGGTGCCTTCCGGGTAGATGATAACGGAGCGTTTTTCCCGAAGCGCGCCTTCTATGAGCTGAGACTGCGAAACGCGCGCGCGCGCGTCGTTGCGGTCGAAGGCAAAATGACCCACGCGGTGCACAATCGTGCGAATGAAGGGCATGGAGAATACTTCGCCCTTGGCCACAAAGCGCGCTTCCGGAGGCAGAATCGCGGCCAGCAGAATAATGTCAACATAACTGGAATGATTGGGCGCGAAGATCCATGGGCCGGAGCGGCGCCACTCTTTGAGCAACTCCGCGTTGACCATTTCCACGCGCAGGAAGCAGCCTCGAACGGCGATGCGGGAGAATCTCCGGTTCATGCGGGCGGCGCGTTCCTTGCCGGAGGTGAAAACGAATGCGATCCGCAATCCCACGAAGCAAAGTGCGACCACCAACGTGGCATAGATTCCGTAGGCGATTTCAGCGCCGCGCCGCGCGGCATTGCGGATGGTTTTGAAGAGTCCGGGCAATGCGCCTCGCACTGCCAGTTTTCCCGCCTGTTTCCAGACCGGCGGAGATTTTTGTCCGAGCTTTCCGGATTGATAGAGACGGCAAGTCTCCCTCCGCCGGAGCTTTCCGCTGGAGGTTTTCGGGATGGCGCCGGGGGCCAGGAGTTCCACAGCATCCGGCGGCATTCCCAACGCAGCGCTCACGCGGCTCACAATGTCGGCACGGACTCTTTCCTTGTCGGCTCCCGGGCGCAGTTCCGCCGCGACAACCAGACGTTCAGTGCCGCGGCGCTCGTCGGGAGCGCCGAAGGCGGCTACGCATCCGGTGCGCACGCCGTCCACGCGGCCCGCGATTTCTTCAATTTCATGCGGCGAGAGATTGCGGCCGCCTTTAATGATCAAATCCTTGGCGCGGCCGGTGATATAGAACTCGCCGTCGGCTTGATAGGCCAGGTCTCCTGAATCGAGCCAGCCGTCTTCGCCAATCAGCGCGCGCGTGGCCTCGGGATTGCGATAGTAACCCTGCGTGCAGGCCGGACCACGGAAGGCCAGCCTTCCCTCGGTTCGCTCAGCCGCGCGATGTCCATCCGCAGCGACAATGCGAACCTCGACTCCCGGCAGCGGCTTGCCGACGGAGACGAAGCGAATGACCGCCGCGTCTTCGACCTGGCCAGCGAGTTCACCAGGCGCAATGCCGAGTGGTTCAGCAGGAATTGCGCGTCCATCGTGCTCGAAGGGCCCGCGCGCGATGCGATCCACTTTGGTTCCCGCACCAAAAGGCGCCGAACAGACGCCGAGCGTGGCCTCTGCAAGGCCGTACACGGGAATCAGCGCGTCTCGCTGAAATCCATAAGGCTCGAAGCGCGCGACAAATCGCTCGACGGTTTCGAGGCGAACAGGCTCCGCGCCGTTTAACGCCGCGCGCCAGCAGCTCAGATCCAATCCCGCCAGGTCTTTTTCCGGAATCTTGCACACGCAAAGCTCATACGCAAAATTCGGCGCGGGACTCAACGTGCCGCGATGGCGGTGGATGGCCTGGAGCCAGCGAGCCGGCTGCGCCAAAAACGCCAACGGCGACATCACGGCCACCGGAATGCCGAAAAACAGTGGTACAAGCCACGCGCCAATCAGTCCCATGTCGTGGTAAAGCGGAAGCCACGACACGGCAACATCGCCGGCGCCGATTTTCCCTGCGTCACCCGTGGCGCGAATATTCGCGAGCAGATTCGCGTGCGTCAGCATCACGCCCTTGGGCGAGCCCGTGGAACCGGATGTGTATTGAATGAACGCCAGCTCTTCGGGCTTTGCGTGATGCGGGACGAACAACGTAGGGCGGCCATCGGTGGATTTGGCCAGGACGGCGAAACCATCCTTCACAACCTTTAACGCAATCAGCACGGCGCCCAGCGTGGGGACCCCGCGATGCAACAGCCTGGCTACGCGCTCACCTTCCGGGAACGTGAGCAGAAACCGCGCCTCGGCGTTTTGCAGGATGGCCGTTTGGCGCGTGGCGTATTCCTCGATACGGTCCGCACGGAAGGGGGGGTAAAGAGGCACGGGCACGCCGCCGGCAAGCAAAATTCCCAAAAAGCTCCAGAAGAATTCCGCGCCCGTGGGCAGCATGATCGCCACCGTGCCGCCTGGTTCAAGTCCGGCCTTTTGCAAGGCCGCTCCGACGGCGTAGGCTCCCCGCAGGAGTTCGCCGTAGGTGATCGCGCGGGCGGGCGCATCGCCTTCGTATAGGAAGATGTGCTCCTGATCCGGTTGCAGGCGCGCCCGATAAAGCAGCGCATCGGTTAATGTGCGGATGCTATCCGGCATCGCGGTGGCAGGCCCATGAACGATAGCCTGAGCCGAAATGCTCGCGACGCCAGTTGGGGCAGCGGCCGTCATGTCTAGCGCAAGCGCCGCGTCAAGCAAGTCTCCCGCTGTTTGCGTGTCGGTGAGAGTCTGGTCCGGCAGGTGAATATCCAGCGCGGCGTCAATTCGGAGCATCAGCTCGACGCGCTCGAGGCTGCCCAGGCTCAAGTCCCGTTCCAAATGTGCTGACCAGCCCCGCTGCTCAAAGAGCGCAACGATTTGTGGGTTGCCCATCTCCTGAAGGAACTGCCGGATGACTGAATGCATGCGTTCCGTAGCCTGAACACGCTCGAGTTTGGCTGCGGATTGCGCCACGTTGCGTCTGGGAGGCTCGCCGCGAGATTGCAGCGGCCCATTTTTCCTTGCGGCGCGAGACTATCACGCTGGGGCGCGACCGTTCAACCGGCCAGCATGGGGTTGGTACCACTGATGGTGCGGAGATATTACTTCCGATCTATGGACAGGTTCCTTGCGCATCGCCAGAATGCAGGAAGGATCGAGGCAGGCACACATGCTGAACTGCATGCGGGCGAACTTCGGTTCGGCACCACCACCCATGCGACGGCGGCCGGCCCCCAATCGGCCGCCCTTTTTTTTGCTAATTTCCCATTCCTTCTTTCTGAGCTGCCGGCTGTTTTGTGTTGGAACACGCCGGCTACAACGCAACCAGACGCAGACGTTATGCGCGTTCGCGTTAGCGAGGCCGCAACGATGGGCGGTAGGTGCTGAGCGGGCGCGGGCGCATACGCAGGCGGGAACCGAGAGGCGGGGGCACGTTGTGCAGCGGCTCGCCACAGTTGCTGCAAAACTCCGGCCGCGTGTCGCGCGTCCGCAGCCAATGGCCGCGCGCGGGACATCCGGTGTTCAGGCACTGCACGGTCCAACCCGGTAGATATTGCATTCAGTTCTCCCCCGTGCCCGGCGCAGAATGCGCGACGAAGCATCGTTCGCGCTGGATTCTCTCGCAAAGCTATGGTGGCGTCAAGAGCAATCCATACTATATATGGTGCTGTGGTTGCCGAAACGAAAACGGGGGGCGGATATCGCCGCGTTAATGAACCTGATATCTACGGTAGTTTAATTCGCGACGGGCGCAGACAACTCTTGCGACAGTTCCTGTTCAAGCCTGGCGACTTCATTTTCCGCCGCGGTCACTTCCTGCTGTATTTCTTCGACTTGGTGGCTGTCGTCACGAAGCTTTTCTTCCCCGCCCCGGTCGATTGGTCGGTTGGGGTTGCTGTCGAATTGGCGCTGGTCCAGAGCAAATTCCCGCTGGGCCAGGTTCACGTCAATCCGCAGGCTGGCCAGCCTTTGCTTTGCGTCCTCCAACTTTCGCTTTGCTTGATCCGATTGGGCGGCTGAAGTTGGACGTGCAATGGGGATGGCTTCAGTGGCCGGGACGGGCTCCTCGTTTTCGGTAACTTCGCTTTCTGGAGGCGGCGAGGCGTCTGCAAATTGTTCGGGTGGCTGTCCTACCACGCTGATTCCGCCTGCGCCCGGCAAATTGTCATTCGTCCAGATCATGTCTGTCCGCGGCTGGTTCTTGTGCAGAGCATGCTGCTGGCGCGCCACGTCGGCCAAGGACGGAGTTGTGTGCGACGCGGGCGCTGAGGTGGGAATCTGTTGCTGAGCTGCCTGCCCTGCCGTCGTGCCGACGGTTAGCAGACATCCCAGCGCGCCGAACAGCACGCTTTGCAAATGTGCTTTCATGGATCGCGAGTACCATCGTATCGTGGCCGGCGTGTCTGCGGAGGCGAGGCGTCCTGGTTGCCGCTAAACAGTCATCCCCGGCAAGTCGTACATGTCTCCCGGAGTTCCCTCGCGCAATCCTGGCGGCTCTTTCCGGCTACGCGGTATATTGTGATGGTGAAAATCCCGGAGGCCATGTTCCGGTGGATACAGGCGTGGTGAAGCGCAGCCGGACTTTTGGCACACGGCAGTCGACTGCGCGGACGCGACGACCATTAGGGGCATATGGCGGGGCACTCGGCGTCGTGTGGGTGGTCCTCTTCAGCGTTTTCTTGGCACAATCAGCCGCTGCGCGCAATCAGCCTGTGGCATTGTTCGCGCCGCCAGCGCAATCTGTTTCCGCCTTGACGACCACCACGGCCGAAACCACGACCAATCTAGCTCCTTCGCGCGTCACGGCCTACACTCTGCCGCCGGATCTCTACGCTAAAGCGCGGCACTTAGGCCGCCTGGAAGTTTTATTCTATTGCTTGGAGAGCGTTTACGGTGTCCTGGTGCTGCTTCTGGTTCTGCGGCTACGCGTGGCCGTGCGTTTCCGCGACTGGGCTGAACGCGCCACGCGATTCCGTGTGTTGCAGGCAGCCATCTTCACGCCGCTGCTGCTTGGAACGCTAGCCATATTCCAATTCCCCATTCGTATTTACTGGCATTGGCTTGATCTCGCCTATGGCCTTTCGATACAGCGCTGGAGCTCTTGGGCTTGGGACTTGCTGAAAGGAGAAATCGTCAACTGGGTGATCGCCAGTGTTGCCGTGTGGATTCTCTACGCGATTTTGCGGCGCAGCCCGCGGCGTTGGTGGTTATATTTCTGGCTCGCGCTGATCCCGCTTACGGTGGCGATGGTCTTTCTCCAGCCGCTGGTGGTGGACCCGCTCTTTCACCACTTCGAACCTTTGGCGCGGAATGATCCGGTTCTGGTCAGCGAACTGGAAAGCGTATCGCGGCGTGCCGGCGTTCACATTCCTCCCGACCGCATGTTTCTGATGCGCGCCAGCGACAAGGAGACTGTGCTCAACGCCTACGTCACCGGCTTTGGCGGCTCGAAGCGCGTTGTGGTGTATGACACCACGCTCGCTCGCATGAATTCGCCCCAAATCGCGATGGTCTTCGGCCACGAAATGGGCCATTACGTTCTCAATCACATTCGCCAAGGGCTGTTTTTCGCCGCCGCGCTGGGTTTTTTCATTCTCTATTTCTGCTATCGCGTGCTGAATTGGATTTTTGCAGGGACCTCCGGCCGCTGGGGGATTCGCGTCGCGGACGACTGGGCTTCGCTGCCGGTGCTGCTGCTTTTTCTCTCGGTCATCGGAATTTTCATCACGCCGCTGGCGAGCGCCTTCAGCCGTCACATCGAACATGAGGCCGATATTTATGGTCTGGAAATCACGCACGGCCTCACGCTGGATTCCGCGCAGGTCGCCGCGCAATCATTTCAGGTTTTGGGCCAAGTGGATTTGGAGGATCCCGCGCCCAGCCGCTTCGCGCGCCTCTGGCTTTATGATCATCCTTGGATTGGGGACCGCATCGCTTTCGCGCTCCATTACGATCCCTGGGATCACGGCGAACAGCCGCGCTATGTCCACGGCGTAGCGTCGGCGCAAGCGTTGCCCGCCAATATTTCCTCGCCGCCGGCACCCTGATGGCCCGCATCGAAATTCAAGAGGAGATAGCCGCGCCCGCGAATGAAGTCGCGGCATTTTTCGTTCCGCAGCGCATGCCGTATTGGTATGGCGTGGAAATTCGGGCGCAATTTGAAATTTCCGACGGCTGCGCCGATTTTCGCGCGGGTCAGAAAGTGCGCATCAGCGGGCAAGTGGGAAGCCGCGAAGTCTCGCTGACCGCCGTGATCACTCGCTTTGAATTCCGACACGCCCTCGAATGGCGCTTTCAGGATTCCGCCGGAGTTCGGGGAGTGCAATCGTGGGAGTTGTTCGCTGTACGCGAGACGCCGGAATTGCGCGGCGGTGACTTGGCAGCCGATACGGATACGCGCACAACAGATGGTCATTGTGCTGCGTCCACTCGCGTGGTCATGCGCGACGAATACGAAATGCCGGGACGGCTGGGCCGTCTGCTGGACCGTGTGTTTACGTGCCACGCCGTCGCCCGCCGCGACCGCGACGCCCTCGCCCGCCTCTCCCGTCTTTCGTCTCACCGGTAAATTTCTTTAGGGAGTGACTTGGTTCACTGCTCACTATATTCTGCGGAACTAGGACTTGCCGTTCGGAGTGGAGACATATTAGCTGCTTCTGATTGCAAATGTCACGACCAGAATTAGGCCAGCGATAAAGAACAAATTGGCGAGGAGTCCCAAGATCTTCGCTGGACGTGCGTGCAATTTTATTCGCCTCCGTGCATCCGTCAGTGCCTTTTCAACCTGCTTGCTTTCCATTTTCCTCAATGAGGTCGAAGCCGCCTGATTGAGCTCGAGTTTTACGTCACATCAGTTGTGAAGGACGCACGCAATTATGCAAGAACACAGTAGTAGCCATGCCCATATGAGGGTCGTTCTGTGATTTATGGGGCCGGGGTTTCTCTGTAAATAGCCAAGATACGTGAGGCTAGCGGCGATAATACCGCCCGACAGCAGTGTGAGGTGGTCGTAAAACGCCCGAAACGAATCATGCGATTTTGATACCCCTGCCTTGAACTCTGCGACCGCTTCGCGGCGCTGATCCATAGCTTTGTCTATAAACGCGCGCGGATCTCCCGGAATCGCCGCCATATGCACCCCCTACCGATTTCCGATAACAATATGATCCCTAGAACCAAAGTTCTGGCGTCAGCTAATTCATCCGGTCGCGCGGGTGGCGATTTCTTGGCGCAGTGCATTGAGGAAATCGCCGGTGGGTTGCGGGCCGAGGTCGCCTTTAGTCCGATGGCGGACGGAGACGGTACCGGCTTCGGCTTCTTTTCCGCCGATGACGAGCATATAGGGAATCTTCTGCATCTGCGCGTCGCGAATTTTGGCTTGGAGCTTTTCGTTGCGCTCGTCGAGATGGACACGGATGCCCGCATCCGAGAGCTGCTGCGTTACCTTCCGCGCGTAGTCTATGAATTTTTCGCTCAACGGAAGCACGGAAGCCTGCACCGGCGCGAGCCATGCGGGAAATGCTCCGGCGTAATGCTCGACGAGGATGCCGAAAAATCGCTCGACTGAGCCGAGCAGCGCGCGATGGACCATCAGCGGCTCGTGACGCGCGCCGTCTTCGCCCACGTATTCCAGGCCGAAGCGCGGCGGCAAATTGAAATCGAACTGCACGGTGGTGAGCTGCCACGAACGCCCGATGGCGTCAATGAGCTTCACGTCAATTTTCGGGCCGTAAAACGCGGCTTCGCCCAGGACGCGCTTGAAGGGAATGTTCATGCGCTCGAGCGTGGTGGCCAGCGCGTCGGTGGAGCGCTTCCAATCTTCGGGTTTTCCTGGGTAATTTTCCGGATGCAGCGCGTCCCAGTCGGAAAGCTCGACTTCGTAGCGGTCGAAGCCGAACGTGCGCATCACCGCGAAGGCGAAATCCACGCAGCCTTGCACTTCGCTTTCCATCTGTTCCGGCATGCAGAAAATATGCGAATCGTCCTGCGTGAACCCGCGAACGCGCAGCAGGCCATGGAGCACGCCGGAGCGCTCATAACGATAGACGGTGCCGAG
>Ga0302326_10019727_pt1 | contig 13900 bp, 12 predicted proteins | sample Palsa_T0_3_FD_202264 | JGI IMG/M metagenome (GOLD analysis project Ga0302326, IMG submission 202264) | Peat permafrost microbial communities from Stordalen Mire near Abisko, Sweden - Palsa_T0_3 | ecosystem: Environmental > Terrestrial > Soil > Palsa > Peat permafrost | place: Sweden: Abisko... | reverse complement strand
CTGGTGGCGTAAGGGTTCAACGACGCAATGTTCCAAGTGGAAGGATCGGTCGACGGGAAGATTGAAGCAAGATTCAGCGCGCTTACGCCGGAGGAGAACGAAAGGACTGTGCCGCGTGTGTTTTGCCCGAAGTTGCCCGAATACGGTGTGTGTAGATAGTCAATGCCCACCTTGAAGCTGTGGGATCCCTTGAGCCAGAACAGATCGTCGCGATACTGCTGCGTGCTCTGACCTAACTGTTGAGGATAGTTGTAAGGCGCGCCTACCGTTATGGTGGGGAGCCGATACTCTTGACTCGTGATCAGCGGCAGGTTCTGCCAGTCGAAGTGATTGAGGCCCGCTTTCACTTCGTTCACAATGGCGGGAGAAACGGTCCAGGTCCAGGTGCCTAATACGGCGTAACTGGTGCGCGTCGAATCGGTCGCGCGGGTGGGTGAAGAGCTTCCCGTAACATTATTGAAAGGCTCGGCCCAGGTGTAACCGGTGGCTCGCACTGAGATGCGGTGATTGGCAGACATTAGCCAATCCGAATGCAGCAGATAACTGTTGGTGCGGAGTTCGTTGTTGAACGTGTAGGAGAGGCCGCCGAAGCCGGTGGGAACGTCGAAGATCGTATTGGGCTGCCGCTCGCCTTCATAAGCGAAGAAGAAGAATAGTTTGTCCTTCAGAATGGGCCCGCCAACGGTTCCGCCGAACTGTTGATCGGAGAACGGAAGAAGCTTGTGGGCAACGGGGTCGCTACCGTTAAAATCGCTATTGCGGAAGTAACCGTAGAGCGTGCCGTGGTATTTGTTAGTCCCGGATTTGGTCTGTACGTTGACCTGGATTCGGGAAGACCGTCCCAGGGTTGCGTCGAACCGGTTGGTGATGATCTGGAACTGATCGATGGCGTCCTGGCTGTATTGCGGTTCTCCGAAACTGTCGCCGGCTGAATTCTGCGTCACCTGCTGACCGTCCACATTGATCTGCAGCTTGCCACCGTCCGAGGCGCCGAGAGGCGAGTTTGTTACATCGTTGCTCGTGATGCCCGGCACCATCATCGCGAGTTGGAGATAGTTGCGTCCGTTGAGCGGTAAGCGGCTGACTTCGGCCGGGCTCACGTCGCCTGAGATCGTGGACGTGCTGGTATCGACGGCAGCGGATGCCGCTTCCACGGCAACAGTCGATGTGGAGCTCGCCAGTTGCAGGCGGACATCGACGGTCGCCACCTGGCCGACTAGCAGATCGAGCGTTCGTTCTGCTGGAGCAAAGCCTGGAGCCTGAAAACGCAGCACGTACTTCGCCGCGCGCACGCCGGGTATTTGATAGAGGCCTTGAGCGTTGGTAACCGTCTGAATCTTAGTTCCGTCGTCGGACGTCGCGATGACCGCAGCGTTAGCCAATACGGCGTTCGATGGGTCGCTCAGATGCCCGGTGATACTAGTCTGCTGGGCGAATGCGAAGGCGGCTGTAAGAATGAAAACGAATAGAAGTCTTTTCGTCATTATGGGGCAGTCCTCTCCTGATTCCGAAAACGGGACCCGCTCGCCAGGGAGGATGCAATGCCGGCGGACGATGCCGGTCAATGACTAAGGGACATTGTGCGCGCCCCGTCTGAAAATGTCAATAAGATGAATGCCGTCTTGCGACAATCGAAAGGCCGTGAAAATCGCAACCTATAACGTAAATTCCGTACGCCGCCGATTGCCGCTTGTGCTGGCCTGGCTTGAGAAGCACCAACCCGACGTGATGTGCCTGCAGGAGACGAAGGTACACGATGCGGACTTCCCCATCGCTGCGTTTGAAGAGGCCGGATATCATGCCTTCATTCGCGGCCAGAAGGCTTATAACGGGGTCGCTACGTTGACGCGCAAACAGCCGGAGGAAGTGATCCAGGGGCTCTCGGGCGGAAGCTACGACGAAGATTGCCGGATTATTCAAGTGGTTGTCGACGGGGTGCGGATCGTGAATACCTATGCGCCGCAAGGCAGCGCAGTCGGCTCCGATAAGTATGCCTATAAGCTGGCGTGGTTCGCGCTGATGCGCAGGTATTTCGACGCGAAACTGAAGCCGGTCGACAAGATCGTTTGGCTCGGGGATCTCAACGTGGCGCCGGAGCCGATGGATGTTTACCATCCCGATAAGCGTGTTAATGACCCCGACTTTCATATCGACGCGCGGAATGCTTACAAGCAGACGGTCGCGTGGGGGTTTGTCGACATCTTCCGGCAGTTGCATCCGGAACGCGTGCAATACACGTATTGGGACTACTTCCGCGACGCATTGAAGCATAACTTCGGGTGGCGCATCGATCATATTCTGGCTACGCCTTCACTCGCGGCGCTGTGTACATCAGCGGATGTGGATATGGAACCGCGGCAGGGCAAGGACGCGTCGGACCATACAGTGGTTTGTGCGGAATTCAGTTGATCGCTATGCGCCAGGTGCTACGCGATGGAAGGTGGCTTCAGTGGAAGCGTAGCCTGGAAAATTGGGCGACAACATTGTGCCTTTCGGACGAGGGATGAGCTTGCCGTTGCTGACCCAGAGCGAGCCTCGTTCCTCCAGGTGAGCAGTCAGCCTGTTTCTCCATGCCCTTAGTTGGGACTCGTAACCTGTGACGCCCGCGAGGTCAGAAAGCTCATTAGGATCCTTCTCAAGGTTAAAGAGCTGTTCCTCGCCATCGAGCGCGTGGTAGATGTACTTCCACTTCCCGTCGGTCAAACCGTTCCAGTGAACGGTGGGACTGTAAACAATATTGTGTTCGAGATCGATTTGTTTCCGCCAGCCATCGCCTTTGGTTCGGACCAGATCGAGCAGGCTGCGGCCCTCGACGCTTTCCGGAATCGTGATCCCGGCAGTTTGGAGAACAGTGGGCAGGATGTCGCGCAACTCTACAGGGCTATCGACCACTTGGCCGGGCTTTCCGATCCCCATTCCCGACGGAGGACGCATGAGCATGGGGATGTGCGCCGACTGTTCGTAGCCATAGGCCTTCCGCCACAGGTTCTGATCGCCGAGCATATCGCCGTGGTCAGAGATAAAGAGGATCAGGGTTTCATCCAGTAACTTGCGCTTATCGAGCACTTCAAGGATTCGGCCGATCTGTTCGTCGACGAAGCTGACGCTTCCGTAATAGCCCTGGCGTGAACGGCGGATTTCATCCTGTGGAAGTTTGCCGTGCCACAGGTCGTCTGAAGGGCCGCTTCGGGGTTCATATCGCTTGGCCCAATTTCCCACCTTCGCCTCGGGAAGATCTGCGCCTTCGTACATTTTGAAAAAGCGCTCGGGCGCGTCATATGGGCTGTGAGGGCGAATGAACGAGACCTTGAGGAAGAATGGCTGCGAGCGTTCGTAGCCTTTCAAGAATTGGACCGCGGTCTCGCCCGTCCAGTGCGTCGCGTGCATTTCCTCGGGGTAGACGAACGGGATGCCGCGATGATCGTTCCAGCTTAGGCCGGTCGCGTGGGGATTTTTGTCGGGAAGATGAGTCCAGAACCAGGATTCGTAATCGCAGCGTTCCTCCCAAGCAGCTTCGGCACTAGCTGGCTGCTTGGCGAACCAATACGAGCAATGCTCGTCGCAGAGAAGCTGGTGATACCCATGAGCGTTGCGCATGGGGAAATAGTGGTTCTTGCCGATGGACGTGGTGTAGTAGCCTGCCGCCGCCATGGCCTTGGCTTTTTCCACGGGATAGGCCTCAGTTGCCATGTGCGAGTAGCCGAGCAATCCGTGCTTCCATGGGCTCAATCCAGTAAGCAGAGCGCTACGGGCAGGTGTGCAAGTCGGCGTGGACGAATATGCGGATTGGAAGCGAATGCCATCTCTGGCGATGCGGTCCAGATTTGGAGTGCGAATGACCGGATTTCCGGACGCGCCCAGGCAATCGACCCGAAATTGGTCCGCCATGAGAAGAAGAACATTGGGGCGGTCGCGTTTGACGGTGTTCACCTGGAACCCCGAGGCTGTCTGTGCAACGGCTGCCGCACCCAATCCGACAAAGCTTCGCCTGTTCATAGGCACACATCTCTTTTACCACTAGCCGGCCGAGACGGCGGCAAAGAGCAACCGAGTCCAGCAGGCTAGTTCATGGTCCGGTCCGAACAGACGGCCCGCCAGTTTGCCGTGGCCGATGTGCGGCGCGGGCGGACGCGGAGTGGATTCCGCGATCCAGGCTTCGCACTTATCGATCTCGTCGTGGAGAAGTTCGATGCGGTCGATGTCGGCATCTTCATCCTCCTCGGCCTCACCGAGACTCATTTCTATCGCAGCGAGAAGATCTTCAAGGCATTCGGTAGTAGGGACGGGTTGGAAGAACGAATTTTCAGCATTCTCGATGATTTCGGCTTGAGCGGGCTTGAGACGAATATTCCGGTCCATGCAGGTCATGGCGTATTCGCCCTTCTCGTGCACGCAGTTGATCAGACGCAGCAGATCCTTGGAGCTCACGGCGCGGCCGTAGGCGTCGGAAAAGTCGCGCGCAACTCGGACGACAAGTCCGGGGAAGAAGAAGCGTACGGGTAGATCAGGCAACGTTGGAGGCTCCTCATCCATGTAAGGCGGATTTTCGGGGTCCTCTTGTTCATCTTCTTCGTCTTCTTCGTCAGAAATTTCTTCGGGGAGGTCACCGGGAAGTGGAGGGAGAGGATGTTCAGCGATATGCTGCTCCCATTGATCCTTGGTCATGGTTTGGTCGGCGACGGCCTGGGAGACGGTCAGCCCACTTGGCTGGCCTCGGGCGACGGCTTCCGCCGCCTTTAGTATCAGTTCCCGGCGCGCCGGCGCCGCGGACACGACGGCTGCCTGGCGCAGGATTTCAGCACCCACCGGCCGCGTAGCCGCATCGGAAACATTAACCAACGTTTCGAAGGTAAGCAGAATCCCTTCTATGGCTTCGTCGGGGAGAGCTGGGAGCATCCCGGCGAGGGATTCTAATGTTCCTCTGTTTTCCACGGGTGCAGTTTAGCGCGGATCGAGCATTTCCCAGGTGAGTTGGCGCAGGTCGTCGATCAGGATGTCGGGTTCATAGATGGACAACTCGTCCCGGCTGCTGATGCCGGTGGCGACAGAGATGGAGCGGATTCCATTTGCTTTGGCAGCGAGAATGTCGCTTGGGGCGTCGCCAATCAGGGTAATCGGGGTTTGTTTCGTGATCGCACCTTGCTTGCGAGCTTGGGAGATGGCGATCTTCGCGAGACCGGCGCGCGTCTTGGCCATTTCGGAGAATGCGCCGAACTGGAAGTAATGTTTGAGGCCGGCGCACTCAAGTTTTTTCCAGCCGATTTTAGTGAGGTTGCCGGTGACCAGCGCCATCGTGGCCTTGCGTCGGGTGAGCCGATGGAGCAGACTGCGCACGCCGGGGCAGGTCTTGCGGCGAATATCGGGGCAGGTGCGCAGATAGATGCGTTCGGCATGGTCGTGGATGGCGGGAAGCGACTTGGCAATCTCGCGCTTCGAGACGCCGGCGCGCGCGAGCATTTGGGTGAGGATGTCCTGATCGAGCATGCCGTGAACGGGGATTCCGTCGGTGGTCGTACTGAGGCCGGTGACCTTGCGCACGCCGTAGATTAGAGCTTCGCGGTGCTGCGGACCGGCGCGCCGCACGAGGGTTCCATCGATATCGAAAAGTATAAGCAATCAGTACAATTATGATGGTGAACGAAAACAAATTTAGAGTGGGTTTGGTGCAGATGTCGTGCACCACCGACACTGCGGAAAATCTGGATCGCGCGGTGGAGAAGATCCGGGAGGCGGCGGCAAAGGGCGCGCAGATTGTGTGCCTGCAGGAGTTGTTCCGGTCGCAGTATTTTTGCCGGGTAGAAGATGCGAATTTGTTCGACCTGGCGGAGGCAATTCCGGGTCCGTCAACGAACGCGCTGGAACCGCTGGCGAAGGATTTGGGCGTGGTGATTGTCGCGTCGTTGTTCGAGCGGCGTGCGGCCGGTTTGTATCACAACACGGCGGCGGTGATCGACGGGGCGAGTGGACTGCTGGGCATCTATCGCAAGATGCACATCCCGGACGATCCGCTGTTTTACGAGAAATATTATTTCACTCCGGGCGATCTGGGCTTTCGTATGTTCGATACGCAATTCGGGCGCATCGCGGTGCTGGTTTGTTGGGACCAGTGGTATCCGGAAGCCGCGCGGATCGCGGCGCTTGGCGGGGCGAATATTCTGTTCTATCCGACGGCGATCGGCTGGCATCCTTCCGAGAAGGCTGAGTTCGGCGAAGCACAGTACGACGCTTGGCGCACGATTCAACGGTCCCACGCGATTGCGAACGGCGTGTATGTGGCGGCGGTGAACCGGGTCGGTTACGAGGGAACGCCGGAGAGCGGTCTGGAATTCTGGGGAGGATCATTCGTCGCGGATCCGTTCGGGCGCGTGCTCTCGGTGGCCTCACATGACAAGGAAGAGATTCTGGTTGTGGAGTGCGATCCCCGAAAGATGGATGAGACGCGGCGGAATTGGCCGTTTTTGCGCGACCGGCGAATCGATGCTTATGGCCCCATTCTGAACCGGATGTTGATCTGATGGCCGGCAACACCCCGCGTTCGAGCGGGTTTTACATGCCCGCTGAGTGGGAGCCGCACGAGGCTACCTGGATTGCTTGGCCGCACAATCGGGAAGATTGGCCCGGACGATTCACTCCGATTCCCTGGGTGTATGCGGAAATCGTGAAGCGGCTTTCCGCGGTGGAGCGGGTGCGCATCCTGGTGCAGGACGGCACATCGGAGCGGCGGGCTCGCCGGATGCTGGCAAAAGTGGGCGCGCACTTGCCAGCCGTAGAGTTCTACCAATATCCGACCAACCGGGTCTGGACCCGAGATTATGCACCATGCTTTCTCAAGAAGGGCTCTGAGCGGGCACTGGTCAATTGGAAATTCAATGGCTGGGCGAAGTATTCGAACCATGAACTCGATAATGCGATTCCTCTGAAGATTGCCGATTACTTTGGATTTCAAAGCTGGTCGCCGAATGTGGTGATGGAGGGCGGCGCGATCGATGTGAACGGCAGCGGGCTGTTGCTGGCGACGGAGGAGTGTTTGCTGAGCCCGGTGCAGGCGCGGAATCCGCATCTGACACGGGAGCAAATAGAAGAGGCGCTCGCGGACTACCTGGGAATTGACCGCGTGCTTTGGTTGAAAAACGGGATCGTGGGGGACGATACCCACGGGCATATCGACGATCTGGCTCGCTTCGTCGATCCCAATACAGTGGTGATTGCTTCTGAGGATAATCCCGCTGACGAAAACTACGGCATTCTTTGTGAGAATGAAGCGCTGCTGGCGCGCTATCCGGTGAGAAGCGTCCGTTTGCCTATGCCGCAGCCGCTGTACTTCAACGGTCAGAGGTTGCCGGCCAGTTACGCGAATTTCTATATCGCGAACAAGATCGTGCTGGCGCCTACGTTCAACGATCCGAACGACCGGTTGGCTCTAAACATACTTGCCGAACTGTTCGAAAGCCGCGAGGTAATCGGGATCAACTGCACGGAACTGGTTTGGGGACTGGGCACGTTGCACTGCATGACGCAGCAGCAGCCGGCTTAGTTCTTGCTTGCCGGGGGAATGACGCCGTTCATGCGGGCGTAAACCACCATCTGCCCGTAGTGGTCCATGCTGTGCCAGGCGAAGACGGAGCCTAGATAGGCACGCGTTGTCTTGCCCGATCCGAAAGGTGACTGCACTTCTTCAAAAGCGTTGTCGTTATTGATGGCCGCAACGGCTTTGTGCGCATATACCAGCGACGCTTTCAGATAAGCAACAATCTCATCCTTCGATTTCAGGTTCTTCGGGTTCGGAGCGTCGGGCTTCTCGCCAAGAATGGCCCCGGCGACTTCGTAATTCGTCTCGGCGATGTGCTTTGCTTGCTCGCCGAACGTGCGAACGCCCTTAAACTCTCCGGCGGTAGGCGCAAAGCCGAACTTATCGGCAGGCATCGCTTCGGCCAGCGCAGTCACTTCAGATTCCACCATCTTGACTTGACCGTCGAAAATCTTAACCATGGGCGACTGCGCCAGGAGCGCGGGCGTCGCAAGCAACAACAGAGTTGAAAAAAGGCGCATAACTGAAGTCTAGACGCGCGTTACCTTTATTGGTAAGTCGTGGTCTAAGAAAATTATGGTTTGGAACGAGTTCACGTATGCGTGGCGGGCGCTGGCGAAGAGTCCTTTGTTTACCGTGACGGCCGTTTTGACGATCGCACTCGGAATCGGCGCCAGCACGGCGATCTTCAGCGTCACGAATGCGGTGCTCTTGCGGCCATTGCCTTACAGGGACCCCGCGCAACTGGTGATTGCCTGCGGCGACATGCGGAAGCGCAATGTGAAGGACTTTCCGTTCTCTCAGCCCGACTTCATCGATCTGAGGAACGATGCCAAAAATTCGTTTGAGGACGTTGCCGGCGTGTTTACGTTCGTCGGCGGCCAACCGGCGGCCGATGGAACTATTGAGCCAGTGCGCTCAGCAATTGTGACTACAAACTTCTTCCAGATGATGGGTGGCAGGATTCGCGCCGGTCGCGATTTCGGGAACACGGATGGATTGCCGCAACCGGCAGCGCCAGTGGGAGCGGGTAATGGTCCGGCTCCGGCGAGGCTTCCTGGCATCGCGATCCTGAGCTACGACTATTGGCAGCGCAGGTTCGGTGGAAGCACTGCAATATTCGGGCAGACGACGCTTGCGGGTACGGAAATTGTAGGCGTGCTCGAACCGGGGTTCGAGTTGCTATTCCCGGCTTCCGCCAACGTGGAGCGCGCGCCGGAGATGTGGTTTGCGAATCGGCTGAAATACGACGTCACGCAAAGAAATAACGTGTCGATCCACATCGTTGGACGGCTGAAGCCCGGCGCGTCACTTGACAGGGCGCAGGCAGAAGCCGATCTGGTATCGGCGGAAATCAACAAGGGCAATGCGGTGAAAAACGGAGCGGGCTTCCACATCCGCCTGGAGCCGTTGCAGAAGTATCTGGTGGAAGAGGTAAAGCCCGCAATTCTGGCGCTGATGGGCGCGGTGATCTTTCTGCTGCTGATCGCCAGCGCGAATGTCGCGAATCTTCTGCTCGTGCGCGCGTCATTGCGTGAACGCGAACTGGCTGTGAGAACGGCGTTAGGAGGAAGCGCGTGGCGTCTGGTACGGCAGATGCTGGTGGAGGCGCTGCTGTTGGCGACCATGGGAACGGCAGTAGGAATCGGCCTGGCCTATGCGGGCATTCACGAATTGCTGGCGATTGCTCCCGCGAATCTTCCAAGGCTAAATTCGATTGCGATCGATCCGGCGGTGCTTGCCTTCTCAGCGCTGGCTGGCTTGGGTGCGGCCGCAATTTTCGGGGTTATACCGGCGGTGCGGGCGTCGCGTCCCGATGTGATTCAGGCGTTGCGGGCCAGCGGTAGAACGGCTGGATTGAGTGGGAGCGGCGTTCTCCGCAACGGGGTGGTGATCGCGGAAGTGGCGCTCTCTTTTGTGCTGTTGATCGGCTCCGGATTGATGTTCCGTAGTTTTCTGGAGTTGCAGAATATCAAAACCGGATACGATCCCAACGGCCTCTTAACATTCCAGATCACGGGGCCGAGAGGACAGACGCCTCAAGAGCGGTTGGCTTTTATGCGCAGCATTCATACGAAGTTGAGTGCGGTGCCGGGAATGCAGGCCGTCACATCGTCGTTTCCGTTCCCGCTGACGGGCAACTACACGCCGATTCGGTGGGGGAAAGCGGAAGCGCTGTCGGACAATGGGAAATTTCAGGCCACGGACTGGCAAGTGGTGGAGCCCGGGTATTTCTCAGCCATGCGCGCGACTATGGCCGAAGGGAGAGAATTCACCGACGCGGACAACGTGGCCGGCCGCTCGGTTGTGGTGATCGACCAGATGCTGGCGCGGAAGGCCTTCGGAGACAATTCCGCCGTGGGCCAGCGCATCCTGACGCGGATCAATACTCCGGAACCGATTTGGGTCGAGATCATCGGGGTGGTGGCGCATCAGAGAAACGCGGCGCTCGCTGAGGCCGGACGGGAGGAAATCTTCTTCCCCGATGCGGTGCTCGGCTTCGGGAGCGTTGGGACCTGGGCGGTAAGGACTTCGGGGAACCCAGGCGCGGCGGTGAGCGCCGTGCGCGAGGCAGTGAAATCGGTGAATCCGCGTTTTTCTGTCAACCAGGTCCAGACCATGGATTCGATCTTGTTCAAGGCGCAGGCGGGGACTCGCTTTTCCATGCTGCTCATTGGTGTTTTCGCGACAGTAGCGGCTCTGTTGGCGGGTGTGGGGCTGTATGGCGTGTTGGCTACTGTGGTGCGGCAGAGGACCGCGGAGATTGGAGTCCGGATGGCGATGGGCGCGGCTCCTGGCAGTATTTTCAAGCTGATGGTGGGACATGGAATGCGCCTGAGTGCCTTGGGCATCCTGCTGGGTCTGTTCGCGGCGGTTGCGGTAACGCGGATTATGACCAGCATGGTGGTGGGAATCGGAGTTACGGATCCGATTACTTATGCGGGGATTGTCGTTGTGTTTTTGGCGATTACTGCGATTTCGTGCTGGATTCCGGCGCAGCGGGCGGCGGGGCTTGATCCGAATGTGGCTCTGCGCGATGAATGAAGGAGCGGCATAGACGCCGCTAGGAAGTATATTGGTGGCATGAGGGTCAAGACTTCTGTCACACTTCCGAGCGCTCTTCTTTTGGAAATCGAACGAATCGAATCGAATCGATCGGCTTTCCTGGAAAAAGCGGCCTTGGCCTACCTGGCAAACGGAGCCAAGAGCCTGCGTGACGCCCGTGATGCTGCAATCCTTGAGAAGAATGCCGAAAGGCTTAATCTGGAAGCCAATGATGTCTTGGAGTATCAGAACATTCCGGATCGGCCTCGAAGAAAAAAATAGATGGAGCGGGGAGATTTGTACCTCGTACAGAAGCGGAGGCCGACATCGACTGATCCGCGCAGCCAGCGCGTCTTCGTGGTCGTAAGCCGACAGGTCCTCATCGATTCTAAGTTCTCAACGTCAATATGTGCTCCCGTGTATTCCAAACACGACGGGCTCAGCACACAGGTTTCCGTAGGAGTCAGTGAGGGATTGAAGCATGAGAGCAGCATTCACTGCGACGAGTTGCTCAGTCTTCCGAAATCCAGGCTGACTCAATTCGTAGGCCGTTTGAATCAACAAAAGCGAATGGAACTGGATCGTGCTCTGATCACGGCACTCGGTCTAGATTTCCTTTAGTTGGTGGGCGGCTGCCACTACGGTCTGCGTACGCGATCTAGTTCCATGAATTCCTGAACGAAGGCGTCCTTGGAGTGTTCGAGTTCGCTGGGGGGGCCGAAGAAAATTACCTTGCCTTCAGAGAGAAAAACTACTTTGTCGGCTACTCGGTTCATCAGATCGATATCATGCGTCACGACGACCGACGTCAGCTTTAGCTGGCTCTTGAGGCGAAGCATTAGTTCGACCAGGTGGTCGGACATGATGGGATCCACCATCGTTGTCGGCTCATCGTAAAGGATGCATTGGGGCTGCGAGGCGATGGCGCGCGCGATGGCTACCGCGCGGCGGTAGCCGGTGGACAGGTCGGCCGGGTAGGCGTCGCGGGCGCCTTGGATTCCGACCAGATGGAGCAGGCCGTCGACTACATCCTCTTTGTTCTGCTCATCGTAATCGGCTCGGAGTTCGAGCGAGAACAATACATTTTCGGCTACGGTCAGCGAATCGAAGAGCGCGCCGGATTGAAAAACCATCGTGACCTTCTTACGGACGCGCGCCATTTCCTGCTCGGTAAAATTCGTAACGTCTTCGTGAGCAACAATCACCTGGCCTTGGTCCGGCTTGAGGAATCCCATGATGTGGCCCAGAGTTACGGATTTGCCGACGCCGCTACGCCCGATGATCGCCACCGTCTGTCCGCCATCGACGTAAAAATTGGCATCGACTAAAACGGGCTTATCGAACGTCTTGTAGATGTGCCGGAATTCGAGATAGTGGGGAAATTCGCCCTGAGCAGAGTTAGTGGGTCCGGCCATTCAAGTATCGATTCCAGTCTTCAGGGGTATTTATATTTTGAAACACAACAGGGTCGGGCGTTTGCCAGTTCTGCACGTTGAGGGTCGCGATGACTTCGGTCACTTTCCTGATTCCGGCGTCCAGCGCGGCGGAAAAAACTGTCACGCACCGGCGACGGTAGATGGCGCTGAGGGGCTGCAGACGCCGATCGGGGCCTGCTGGAACCAGGCAATCGGCCGCATCGGGAAGCGCGAGAGCACGAGCACACAGGCTATCCAGAAAATCGGGGCGCAGGGAACCCATGTCGCAGGCGACGATCAGGTTCCATTCGAAGGCGGAATCGAGGAGTGCGGCTTCCATTCCGGCGAGGGGCCCGTTGCCGGGCCGCAGATCGGGGATCACACGAAACCCGAGTCCCGAGTATTTCTGAGGATCGCCGATCAGAGTGGCATTACCGGTGGCATCACGAACCAAACCAGCAGCCTGTTGTGCGAGAGCGACGCCATCGATTTGCAAGAGAGCTTTATCCGTCCCCATTCGCGTACTGTTCCCGCCCGCCAGGACGTAACCGGCTACGCTCATGCGGAGATGATAGCATTGAAGTTTGTGCCTAACCCTCGATTGAATAGCTTGGCATTTCTGACAGCCCTCCCGATCCTGCTCTGCGCGGGGCTGTACGGTGAAGAAGCCGGAAGCAATCGCACGACGCTGGTCGTGAAGACGGACAACCGGACGGGGCGTTTGGTTCGCAGTGTGGTGGTAACGCCGAAAGTCATCAATCCGGAAATACCGAATCAGCCGGAACCGGTTCAGGCCGAAAATAACGTCGCTTCGGCGGGTAGTTCGCTGGACGAGATGATCGACGCAATCGCGGCTAAGCATGAAGTAGAAGGTCCGCTTGTGCATTCGGTCATCAAGGCGGAAAGCAATTACAACCCCGCTGCGGTTTCACCCAAGGGAGCGCAGGGGCTGATGCAGTTGATCCCCGCAACGGCGCGCCGGTTCGGGGTCGAGAACACATTCAATCCGCAACAGAATATCGAAGGCGGCGTGAAGTATCTCAAGTTCCTGATGGAGCTTTATCACAACGATTACGTGAAGGTAATTGCGGCATATAACGCAGGTGAGGCGGCCGTGACAAAGTACGGCGGCATTCCCCCGTATGCGGAAACGCGCAACTATGTCTATCAGGTCGGCAAGAATTTACAGACGGCGCGGAAGGTTGCGGAAGCGAAGAATGCGGCGCCCAAAGTAGAAGAAACCAAGCCGGCGCCGGCGGACCCGAACCAACCTCATTCCATTCAGGCAGTCATTGGACCGGATGGAAAGCTATACTATAAAACACAGTAGCGTATGCGGCAGCGGCAGATCTTCGGCGCTCTCATTCTGACCGCCGCGCTCTCCGGACAAACTGCAACTCAACCTTTGCAGGTAACCGCAATCCGTTTCTGGTCGCTGGCAGACGTCACGCGAGTCGCGATCGAGACCAACGGAGACTTTCAATATAAGTCCGATCGAATACCAAATCCGGACCGGCTTTTCTTCGATCTACACGGAGCGCGTCCCAAGCTAGGTGGGAAGGGCGTCACAACGAAACAGGTCGGCGACAAGCTGCTGAAGCGAGTGCGTATCGCGGAGAATGTTCCCGGCGTGACGCGAGTGGTGCTCGACCTCGAAGATAACGTGGAGTACACGGCTTCGCAATTGGGAAATCCTGACCGGTTGATGATTGAGCTCCGGCGCGCGAAGCCGGCGGCAGCGGTGAGTGAAACGGCGCCGGTAACACCTCCTCCCGCCGTTACTTCGGGCCCAGCCGACACAGCAACCGATACCTCGGCACTACTCAAGCCGAAAGTGATGGACGCCCCACCACCGGCCCTTCCCAAGGCGCAGGACCCTAAGACTGGCGACCTCAAGCTGGCCAAAATCACT
>Ga0302326_10019723_pt1 | contig 13902 bp, 13 predicted proteins | sample Palsa_T0_3_FD_202264 | JGI IMG/M metagenome (GOLD analysis project Ga0302326, IMG submission 202264) | Peat permafrost microbial communities from Stordalen Mire near Abisko, Sweden - Palsa_T0_3 | ecosystem: Environmental > Terrestrial > Soil > Palsa > Peat permafrost | place: Sweden: Abisko... | reverse complement strand
CACCCGCCGCAGCGGCCAGGCCTGGGCTGCGGTCAGCCGTGCTGACGATTCGCCGGTCAAGGCGTCGACCAACAGCTCGCCGAAGTCCCTTGGTGTTCCATTCTTCTCGGCGCGACGCAGCGTCCGCCGCAACTGGCGAAGTGACACCGGGTCGACGCGCCCGATTGGACCGGTCATCAGCGTCAACGCTTGCTCGCCGTCCAGGCCATCGGTGGTGGCGGCCAGCACCGTCAGCAACGCATGCGCCGCAGGCTGGGCGATCAGCGAACCCGTCATCGCCGACGGCGCCACCGGAACACCGGCCCGGGCCAGCGCGTGCGGCAACCCGGCGGCGGCCCGCGGGACCGACCTGACGATGACGGCCATCTGCGACCACGGCACGCCATCGACAAGGTGTGCGCGCCGCAGGCAGTCAGCGATCAGCGCGGTCTCGGCGTCAGCAGACGCGGCCAGCGTCGCGGTCACCGAGCCGCAATCGCCTCCCGTGCCATCGATTTCGCACCCGTCGGCAAGCCTGCCGGCGATGCCCGAGACGGCGCGTGCGACCGCCGGCGCGCAGCGGTGCGACTTCGTCAACGTCACCGATGGTGTATCGCCGCCCAAGAGCGCCGCAGGCTCAGCGCCACGGAATCCGAACACGGCCTGGGTCGGGTCCCCGGCGAGCAGCGTCAGGTCTGCCCCAGCGGCCAGCACCCGAACCAGCAGTGCCGCCTGCGGGTCCAGTTGCTGCGCATCGTCAACCAGCAACATACCGATCCGTCCACGTTGATCGGCGAGCAGTTCGGGATCAGCCGCGAGCGCCTCAAGCGCGGCCCCGACCAACTCGGCGGCGCCGACCGCCGGCGTCGTTGCCTGCGGAGCCGCCGTCCCGACGGCCGCGCGCAGCAGCATCACCTGCTCGTAGTTGCGCGCGAACCGGCCTGCGGCCACCCATTCCCGGCGATTCGACAACCGACCCACCCGCTCCAGGTGCTGGGGCTCGATGCCCCGTTCAGCGCAACGTGTCAACAGTTCGCGTAACTCGGCGGCGAACCCCGCGGTGCCCAGGGCGGCGCGCAACTCGGCGGGCCACATGCCTGCCCCGTCGGCGATCTCGCCGGCCAGCAGGTCGGCGATGATCGCATCCTGCTCGGCGCTGGTGACCAGCCTCGGCGGCGGACCGCCGGCACGCTGAGCAGCCAGCCGCAACACCGCGAACGCGTAGCTGTGCACGCTGCGCACCAACGGTTCACGAATCACCGCACGGCACGGACCGGCCTGTTGCGAGCCGAGCAACGTCGTCGTCAACGCGCTACGTGCCTGCGCCCCGATCCGGCCCGAACCCGTCAGCAGCAGCACCGATTCCGGATCGGCACCCGCTCCGATCCGGGCTGCCGCCGCGTCGATCAACAGCGAACTCTTGCCGGTGCCTGGTCCGCCCAGCACCCGCACGACCCCGCGTAGATCGGGATCGAGCACGGCGCCGGCCTCCGGGGCCCAGTGGAAAGACATATCGGCATATCACCACGGGGGTCCGACAAGTCGGCCCGGCCGCTGATGGGTCACAGCCGAACTGGCACCATCGACACGTGACCCGCCTGCATGTGCACCGCTACGGCCCGCCCGGTCCGGTGCGACTGCTCGCCCTGCACGGACTCACCGGGCACGGCAAGCGCTGGGAGCCGTTGGCGACGCGGTATCTGCCCGAGATCGCCGTTGCCGCACCGGATCTGATCGGGCATGGCAGATCATCGTGGGACGCGCCATGGACCATCGAGGCGAATGTCGCTGCGCTCGCTGAGTTGCTCGAGCAGCACGCCGACAGCCCGGTTGTCATCGTCGCGCATTCGTTCGGGAGCGCACTGGCCACGCATCTGGCCGCCGTGCGTCCTGACCGGATCGCCGCGCTGGTCCTGCTCGATCCGGCCATGGGATTGGACGGCGGGTGGACGCGTGAGATAGCCGACGCGATGCTGGGCTCCCCCGACTACACCGATCCCGACGAAGCCCGCGCCGCCAAAACCAACGGCTCGTGGGCCGCCGTGGACCCGGCCGTAGTCGACGACGAACTCGCCGAACACCTCGTCGTGCTGCCGGGCGGGCGCTACGGCTGGCGAATCAGCTTGCCCGCGATGATCTCTTATTGGAGTGAGTTGGCCCGCGAAATCGTGTTGCCGCCCAAGGGAATCGCGACGACGGTGGTGCGTGCGGCGTGGACCTCGCCGCCATATGTGACCGATGCGCTGACCAGTCGTCTACGCGAGCGGTTGGGGGCCGATTTCCGGCTGGCGACCTTCGAGTGCGATCACATGGTGGCAGAGACCAAGCCGGCCGAAGTTGCCGCGCTGATCCGTGAGCGGATGGTCTGAGCGTGGCTCCGGTGACCGACGACCAAGTCGAGCGGGTGCGCGCCCTGGTCGCGTCGATTCCGTCCGGCCGGGTGTCGACCTACGGCGATATCGCTGCTGTCGCAGGGCTTTCCAGTCCACGCATCGTCGGATACATCATGCGCATCGATTCGCTGGACCTGCCCTGGCATCGGGTCATCACCGCATCGGGGCGGCCCGCAAAGCATCTCGTCACCCGGCAGTTGGAACTACTTCGGGCAGAGGGGATTCTGGCCGACGACGGCAGGATCCCGCTCGAGGAGCTTCGCTACCAGTTTCCGGACTAGAGAATCAGCCGCACCAGCGCGGCCGTGCGGGCCAGACCCGGGAAAGCCGCCGCCGTCGAACGTGGGTGCAGCGCATGAACGGCAAGCCGGAACATCAATGCGCGCAACAACATCTGCGGCCATTCCGGCAGCGCATTCCAGCGGTCGATGAGACCTTCGTCGGCCTCACCCCAGGACAGCGCGTCGACCACGACCACCCCGGCCGCCCACGAGGCGGGCCGCCAGTACGGCGTGATGTCGGTGATCCCAGGCGCGGCGGCACCCGCGAAAAGCACTGTGCCGTAAAGGTCTCCGTCGACCAGTTGACTGGGACTCTTCGTCGGCCGCCGCAACCCGGCGAGCTGGTTGATCAGCTCGACCGACCGCTGACCGTCGGCTGTGGGCGACGCCGTGCGGGCCGCCGCCGGCACCGACTGCAATGGCCGTTCCTCCCACGCGGCGCGGTCGGCGGCGATGAAGACGTCGACGTCGGCCCACGGCGCGGTGGGACCCTGGGTGAGGAATCGTGGCCGTTCCAGCTTGCCGGTCGCCTCGTGCAGTCGCACCGCGGCCGACACCACCTCATCGTGACGAGGTTCGGGTTGGCCGGCCACGAAAGTGTCTGCTCGCCAACCGGAGACCACGTAGCGACCGTCGGTCGAGCGGACCGGGCGGGCCAACCGCACCCCGTCGACGAACAGCGTCTCGCGCACCCGGGCCGACCAGGCGGCGCGAGCGTTCTCGGCGACCATCGACAACACCACTTCGCCGCACCGCCAACCGCCCTCCCAGGCGGCACCCAACGGTATGGGATCTACACCACTCAAACCGAACGCCGACAGCACATGCTCCGGCGGCGGCTCGACAGTCACACGGGTAGCCTAATCGGGCTCAGCGAACTCTCTGGACCCGACACGTACACCCGCTATTCGGCAGCGGATCAGTACATCACCATGTCGGGCTGCATCTGCTCCGCCCAAGCCACGATGCCGCCCTGCAGGTGCACCGCGTCGGCAAACCCGGCCTCGCGGACCGCGACCAACGCCTCCGCCGAGCGCGCGCCGGTCTTGCAGTACAGCACCGGCGTGCGGTCTCGGGGCAGCTTCGCCAGACCCTCGGCGGAGCTGAGCAGCGACGTCGGGATCAGCTGGGCGCCGTCGATGTGGTTGATGTCCCACTCCACCGGTTCACGCACGTCGATCAGGGCGACCTTCTGGCCTGAGTCCAGCAATTGACGCAGCTCACGCGGCGTGATCGCGTCCGCGTCGGACCCCTTTTCGGCTGCCACGCCGCAGAAATCCTCGTAGTCGACCAACTCGGCGACCGTCGGCGTGGCCGGGTCTTTCCGAATGGCGACGGTGCGATAGCTCATCTGCAGCGCGTCATACATCAGCAACCGGCCCAGCAGCGACTCACCGATGCCGGTGATCAGCTTGATCGCCTCGGTACCCATCACCGACGCGATCGACGCGCACAGCACGCCCAGCACACCGCCTTCGGCGCAGGACGGCACCAGGCCCGGCGGCGGCGCGTCCGGGTAAAGATCTCGATAGTTCAGGCCGCGGCCGCCGGGGGCGTCTTCCCAGAACACCGACGCCTGACCTTCGAAGCGGTAGATCGACCCCCATACGTAGGGCTTGCGCGCGAGCACGGCGGCGTCGTTCACCAGATAGCGGGCGGCGAAGTTGTCGGTGCCGTCGACGATCAGGTCGTACTGCTCGAAGAGGCCGACGGCGTTGTGTCGGTCGAGCCGTACTTCGTGCAGCCGGACGTCGACCAGCGGATTGATCTCGACAATCGAGTCGCGCGCGGATTGCGCTTTGGACCGGCCGACGTCGGAGACGCCGTGAATGATCTGGCGCTGCAGATTCGACTCGTCGACGACATCGTCGTCGACGATTCCGATCGTGCCGACGCCCGCTGCGGCCAGATACAGCAGTGTCGGTGCGCCGAGTCCGCCCGCGCCGATGACCAGTACCCGCGCGTTCTTGAGCCGCTTCTGCCCGTCGGCACCGAGGTCGGGGATGACGAGATGCCGGCTGTAGCGGGCGATCTCGTCGCGCGTCAGCGCCGCGGCCGGTTCGACAAGCGGCGGCAACGATTTCGACACGGAATCAGCCTACGACGCGGGCGTCGTCGCCGGGCTAGGCAGCATTGCCCGGCTCCTTCCCAGAACGCGGCGCGTTCTGCGTCGTCGCCGGGCTAGGCGATCGGGTACGGCCAGGGGTTGAACCGGCAGGTCTTGCCGTCGGGTTTGACCCATTCCGGGTCGAACTTCGCGTCGTCGTCGTCGGACGTGGAGAAGGTCTGCTGCATCATGATCGGCGCCAGGCCGCCCTGAATGTCGCAGGCTTCATGCCGCAGATACCCGATGGCGTGGCCTACCTCGTGGTTGACCAGGTACTGCCGATAAGAACCCACGTCGCCCTGGAAAGACAGCGCGCCGCGCACCCAGCGCGCCTCGTTGATGAAGACCCGCGGCTGAACCTCGGAACCATAGGACGGGTTGTAGCAGGAGGTCTCGAGCGGGAATTCGTACCCGCAGCCCTCCCGAACAGTCATCGGCGAGCTCAGTGAGACGCGGATGTCGGGCTTGCCCTTGTCGTTGGCGTCCATCCTGACGAACGCGAACTGCGCGTCGTGGACCCAACTCTTGGGGTTGGCCAGCGTCTGGTCGACCATCGCGGCGAACGCGTCGTTACCGCCGAACGCGGTGGGGTCCATGCCGTTTTCCACCTCGACGGTGTACTTGAAGACCTTGGCGGTGCCCTGACCGACCTGCGGCGCGCTACCCGGGACGACCTGCCACGACTTGTTGCCCGCTTCGGTGAAAGGCCCGCCGTTCGGTAGCATTCCGGTCGGCAGGCTGGCGTCGAACTGCGTGAGACCGCGCGGCGGGGCATCGATGATCACCGTGCCCACCGCGCCGATCTTCGGCGACTGCACCGGCCGCCCTGACACCGGCGCGGACGCGCTTGTGCCGGTGACTGTCTGATAGATCACTACCCCGGTGACGGCAACTAATATCGGCAGCGCGTAGGCCCGCCAGCCATAGGTGGACACGAACCGTCCCAGCCAACTCTGTTTGCGCCAGCGACTGGTGTCCCGATTCGACCGCACCCGACCCGCACCGCCCCACGCCAGCGGATCCCGCTGAGCACGCAGCGGCTCCCGCCAGTCCTCGCGGAGGACCGGCGTCCGGTTGCCCCCGCGCCGGTCCGGGTCGAAGGTCACTTTCACAGAATGGCACAACAGCCGCTAGCTGGGACTCTCGGCGCGCCAGACGGCAATCGCGCGCAGTCGAGATGCCGACATTCGAAGCGTGGGTCACGATTGAGAATGCGAGTCGGTAGTAGTGTCGTTCCGATCGACCGCGTATCGCTGATACCGGCGTGAAGACATTCAGATAGAGGACTTGATGAGCGACCTTGCCAGCGCCAGCGGACGGAGTGGGCCCAAGCCCCGCACCTCTGCCCGGCGCGGCAACCGACTGCCTCGGGACGAGCGTCGTGGCCAACTGCTCATCGCAGCCAGCGATATCTTCGTCGACCGTGGCTATCACTCCGCGGGCATGGACGAGATCGCAGAACGCGCGGGCGTCAGCAAACCCGTTCTCTACCAACACTTTTCAAGCAAGTTGGAGTTGTACCTCGCGGTCCTGCAGCGGCACGTGGACAATCTGGTGTCTGGTGTACGTCAGGCCCTGCGGACCACCACCGATAACCGGCAACGGTTGCGCTCCGCTGTGCAAGCCTTTTTCGAGTTCATCGAGCACGACAGCCAGGGTTATCGGCTGATCTTCGAGAACGACAACGTCACAGAACCTCAGGTCGCGGCGCAGGTACGGGTGGCGACCGAGTCGTGCATCGACGCGGTGTTCGACTTGATCAGCGCCGATTCCGGCCTGGACCCGCACCGCGCCAGAATGGTTGCGGTGTCGCTGGTTGCACTCAGCGTCGACTGCGCGAGGTATTGGCTGGATGCCGACCGGCCGATCACCAAAGAAGACGCTATCGACGGGACCGTGATGTTCGCCTGGGGCGGACTGTCACACGTGCCGCTCACCCGTTCTTAGCGGCGTGGGCTCCGATTCCGAAACCGACCCGGCGCGCGTCGGCGACACCGATTTCGACGTAAGCGATCTTGGCTGAGTTCACCACGAACCGGCGGCCCTTGTCGTCGGTCAGGGCCAGCACACCGGAGTCCTTGCCCAGCGCGTTGTTGACGAGTTCCTCGACCTCGCTGGGCGTCTGCGTGCTGGTGAAGACCAACTCGCGCGGGCTGTCCGTGATACCGATCTTGACCTCCACGTCGGCCCCTTCACAGTCGCTGATTAATCGTGCTCCGACATGCAGGCTAGTGGACGCCCCTTGGCCGCGCTCAAAGCCGGTCGGCAGCAACGATTCGCGAGACCGTGCTACGGCTGGTCACCGTTGGCAAATCGTGACCTGACACGCCTGCGCGCTCGTCGCCCACTCCGTGTCACATCGATAACATTTGCACCATCAGTACCATGAGATACCTGGGTGGCGACCTCCAGGACCACCCCGATGACGCCGTCGACGACATTTACGCCGACGGTGATGACCTGTTCGGGCCCGTCGATCAGCGCTGGCGCCCGATCGCGGCCATCGCCGGCATCATTTTCGTGCTCGCTGTCATCGCCAGCGTGGTGATCGTCAACGGCGGCGACAGCGCCTCGACCTCGGCCACCGTCGTGGTGCCGCCGAGTCGCAGCATGACCGCCGCACCGCGAACGACCCCGCCGCGCGAGACCGTCACCACCGTCGCGCCGCCGACACAGCAGCCCAGCCCGACGGCCACCAGCACCACACCGGCCGTCCCGCCACCGGTCGCCGTCCCGCCGCCGGACGTCTCGGCGCGCACGTTTACCTATCGGGTGACCGGAACCAAGGGGCTGTTGGACATCGTCACCATCGTCTACACCGATGCGCAGGGCGCGCCGCAAACCGACTTCAACGCGTCACTGCCGTGGTCGCGGACCGTGGTGATGAATCCCGGGACCGAGCTTCGGTCCGTCGTGGCGACGAGCTTGACCGGTCACCTCAACTGCTCGATCGCCGACAGCGTGGGCCAACCGATCTCCATGTCGACCAGCAGCGCGATGATCGCCACCTGCGCCCGCTAGACCCGCTAGGCCAGGCCCAGCTCCCGCACCCGTTCGTCGTGGGTGCGCTGCAAACGATCGAAAAACCCCGCGAGCTGGGTCAGGCCGTCGGTCTTCGAGATCACCAGATCGACCAGCTCGTCGTGTTCGGCCAACACATATTGGGCCTGCGTGATCGCTTCGCCGAGCAGCCGGCGCGACCACAGCGCCAGCCGGCTGCGTTGCCTGGCGCTCTTGGTCACCGCAGCGCGTACCTCGGCGACGACGAACTGGGAGTGTCCGGTCTGCGACATCACCGCGCGCACCACGTCGGCGACATCGTCGGGCAACACGTCGGCGATCTCCAAATAGAAGTCGGCCGCCAATGCGTCCCCGATAAACGTCTTGACCAGCGCCTCCAGCCAGGTGCTCGGCGTGGTCAGCCGGTGGTAGCCGTCGAGCGCTGAGGCGTACTTCGAAATCGTCGGCACGACGTCGACGCCGCGGCGTTCCAAGGCGTCGTGCAGCAATTCGTAGTGCGCCATCTCGGCGGCGGCCATGCTGGCCATCGAGATCCGCCCGCGCAGATCCGGCGCCATCTTCGCTTCTTCGGTGAGCCGGTAGAACGCCACGACCTCGCCGTACGCGAGCAACGCGAACAACTCGTTGACGCCGGGATGGTCGGCGGGCAGCCGGGACGAAGGCGGATCGGCCAGCTGGTCGCCCGGCGAAAGCGAAGTCATGGCGACCACTCTAGGTTGGATGGGCGGCGACCCGCTGCGCGCGACAAAACCGCGCTAGCGATCGCCGACAGGTCGGATCGGCGGCGACCCGCTGCGCACGAGAAATGCCGCCAACTCGGGTCCTGACACTTCACCAGCTATGATTGGCCCAGGCACTGGCGGTAGATCCATATCGCTGCTGCCCGAGCAATGTGCGTGCACGCAGTTGGCCCGCCTCCGTAAGTGCAGGGCCTCGCGAATCGGCAACGTATTCGATCAGTCAACTGGTGCGCGCGTGACCGCAACGATTGACCAATCGAATACAACCCGAAAGGCGTACGTGCTTCGCGCATGACCCCACTTATCACACCCTCACGAGCCGCAGCCGAATCCACCTTTGCCGATCTCGGCGTCCGCGACGAAATAGTCCGAGCACTCAGCGAAAAGGGGATCGAGCATCCCTTCGCCATCCAAGAACTCACCCTGCCGCTGGCGCTCACCGGCGACGACCTGATCGGCCAAGCCCGCACCGGGATGGGCAAGACCTTCGCCTTTGGGGTGCCGCTGCTGCAGCGCATCACCACCTCAGGCGCAGATCGCCCGCTCGACGGAACCCCACGGGCGCTGATCGTCGTGCCCACCCGCGAACTGTGCCTCCAGGTCTTCGGTGACCTGTCCACGGCCGCGAAATACCTAAGCGCCGACGAAGGCCGACCGCTGTCAGTGGTGTCCATCTACGGCGGCCGGCCCTACGAGCCGCAGATCGAGTCGCTGCGCGCCGGCGCCGACGTCGTAGTCGGCACGCCTGGCCGCCTGCTCGACCTGGCCCAGCAGGGGCACCTACAGCTCGGCGGCCTGTCGGTACTGGTCCTGGACGAGGCCGACGAAATGCTCGACCTGGGCTTCCTGCCCGACATCGAGCGGATTCTGCGTCAGATCCCCGACGTGCGGCAGTCGATGCTGTTCTCGGCGACGATGCCGGATCCGATCATCACGCTGGCCCGCACGTTCATGAACCAGCCGACCCACATCCGGGCCGAGGCACCGCACTCGTCCGCCGTCCACGACTCGACAAAGCAGTACGTCTATCGTGCACACGCCCTGGACAAGGTCGAACTGGTCACCCGGATCCTGCAGGCGCGCGGACGCGGCGCCACCATGATCTTCACCCGCACCAAGCGGACCGCCCAGAAAGTCGCCGACGAGCTGGCCGAACGCGGTTTCGCTGTCGGCGCCGTACACGGCGACCTGGGCCAGATCGCGCGCGAGAAAGCCCTCAAGGCATTCCGCAGTGGTGGCATCGACGTGCTGGTCGCCACCGATGTGGCAGCCCGCGGCATCGACATCGACGACATCACCCACGTCATCAACTACCAGATCCCGGAGGACGAGCAGGCCTACGTGCACCGCATCGGTCGCACCGGTCGCGCCGGGAAGACCGGTATCGCAGTCACTCTCGTCGACTGGGATGAGCTGGCCCGGTGGACGATGATCGATAAGGCGCTGGGCCTGGGCTGCCCGGATCCGTCCGAGACGTACTCCAACTCGCCGCACCTGTACGTCGAACTGGACATCCCAACCGATTCGCAAGGCTCGGTCGGGACCGCGCGCAAGGCACCCGCCAAGCGGGCCGCCCCGGCGACGCGCAACGGCGACGAGCCCGCCCCGCAGCGCAACAGCAACCGACAGCGGCGCCGCACCCGCGGCGGCAATTCGGCGACCGGCCATGCCGCAACCGGCACCAACGGCCAAACCGAAGCCGAAGCGCCTGCCCCCGACGCACCGTCGGGCGACGGCGCACGCCCCGCCCGACGCCGCCGTCGTCGCCCCCGCAAGTCAGCGGGCGCAACCGCCACTGCCAACTGATCCGACATCTCGCCGGATGGTCAAACCGGAACGCCGGACCAGGGCTGACGTGTTGGCTGCGGCCGCGATCGTGGTCGCGGTCGCCGCAGTAGCGGCACTGATCTGGTGGACCAGCGACGCCAGAGCCACCATCAGCCATCCCGCGACAGGGCCGGCGCCCAGTCCGAGGCTGGCCCGCGAGGTACCGACGTCGCTCAAGCAGCTCTGGACGGCCCCGAACATGCCGACCGACCAGCCGGTCGTCGTCGCCGGAACCGTCGTCACCGCCGACCAGCACGCTGTCCAGGGGCGTGATCCGGTCACCGGCCAGGTGCGGTGGAGCTACTCGCGCCGCAGCGACCTGTGCGGGGTCGCCGGCGTCTACCGCTTCGCGGTCGCGGTCTACCGCGACGACCGCGGCTGCGGTCAGGTCAGCACGCTCGAAGGACCCACCGGTACCCGTGGACCCGCCCGAAGCAGCTACGCCGACCCGCGGGTCAACCTGTCTTCCGACGGCACCACGGTCTTCTCAGCCGGCGACACCCGGCTGGAACTGTGGCGCTCCGACATGGTCCGGATGCTTTCCTACGGAGAGATCGATGCCCGGGTCAAGCCCACCTCGAAGGGGCCGCACACCGGATGCCGATTGACGTCGGCGGCTGCCAGTTCCTCCGCGGTGTCGGTGCTCGAGGCGTGCGGCAGGCAAGCGGATCTGCGGCTTGCGCTGCTGCGGCCGGGCAAAGAGGAGGACGAGCCCGAGCAACACGACATCGCGGAGCCGGGGATCAGCGAGGGCTCCGGCGCCCGAGTAGTGGCGGTAGCGGAGACCCGTACAGCGCTCTACCTGCCCGTGCCGCAGCCGCGCGTCGACATCGTCGATGAGACCGGTGCGACCATCGCAAGCACGCTGCTGCCCAAGCCGCCGTCGGCGTCGAGCGTGGTGTCGCGCCCCGGAAACCTGATCACGTGGTGGACCGGCGACACGGTGATGGTCTTCGATGCCGCAAACCTGACCTATCGCTACTCCATCAGCCCTGCTGGGCAGTCAGCTCCGGTGGGACCGGCGGCGATGATGGCAAGTAAGTTGCTCATCCCGGTGAACGACGGTGTCGCCATCTGCGATCCGACCACCGGGGTCGACGACGGCTTCCTGCCGGTGAGCAGACAGCCGGGAGGCCCACCGGTGATACCCACTGTCTCGGGTTCTCAGCTACTCGAACAGCGCGGCAACACCCTCGTAGCGTTGGGCTAGCCGCCGAACGCTCAGGCGTCGATGGCGAACGTCGGCAGCGCCTTGCCCGACTTCCAGTGCTTGAGCAGCGCCGTGGCTAACTCCTGATAGGCCGACGCACCCTTGTTCTTGCGCGCGGCCAACACCGACGAGCCGGACGCGCTTGCTTCGGCGAACCGCACCGTGCGCGGGATGGGCGGGGCCAGCACCGGCAGGTCGTAGCGGTCGGCGACGTCGAGCAGCACGTCGCGGGTGTGAGTGGTGCGCGGGTCATAGAGCGTCGGCAGTGCGCCCAGCAGCTTCAGCTTCGGATTGGTGATCTGCTGAACGTCGGTGACGGTCCGCAGGAACTGGCCGACGCCGCGGTGTGCCAGCGTCTCGCACTGCAGCGGCACAATGACCTCGCCGGCGGCGGTGAGCCCGTTCAGCGTCAGCACACCCAGCGACGGTGGGCAGTCGATGATGACAACGTCGAAGGTGTCGCCGAGCTTGTCGAGTGCGCGTTTGAGCGCGTACTCCCGGCCGGCCCGCATCAGCAGCATCGCCTCGGCCCCGGCCAGGTCGATGTTCGCCGGCAGCAACGTCATGCCTTCCGCGGTCTCGGTCAGGGCGGCTGAGGGCTCCACCTCACCGAGCAGCACCTCGTGCACCGACACCGCCAGCTTGTCGGGGTCCTGCCCCAGCGAGAACGTCAGGCAGCCCTGCGGGTCGAGGTCGACGAGCAGGACCCGCCTTCCGGCGTCGACCATCGCCGCGCCCAGCGACGCCACCGTCGTCGTCTTGGCCACCCCGCCCTTCTGGTTGGCCACGGCCAACACCCGAGTCGTCATGAAGCGGCGTTCCTCCTTATTGCCGGCGGGTGATCAATGCCCATCCTGGCACCAAACCCCTGGTGCCCGCGCGCGGATGGCCCTGCATGTCAGGCACAATCGATCAGCATGGGCGTCGAGGACCACCGACTGGTGTTATTGCGGCACGGCGAGACCGAATGGTCGAAGTCCGGCCAGCACACCGGCAGCACCGATCTCGACCTTACCGATCACGGGCGCGCGGAAGCCGCCGAAGCCGGACCCGCACTCGCCGACCTGCACCTCGATAAGCCGTTCGTGATCAGCAGCCCGCGCCGGCGCGCCGTGGAGACCGCCGAACTCGCCGGACTGACCGTCGACGAGAAATCCGAGCTGCTCGCTGAATGGGATTACGGCGCCTATGAGGGCGTGACGACCGCGGAGATTCATAAAACTGTGCCGGACTGGTCGATTTGGACGCACGGCGCACCAGACGGCGAAAGCGTTGCGCAGGTAGCCGACCGGGCGGACCGCGCCATTGCGCTGGCCTTGGAGTACCTGGGTTCGCGCGACGTGGTGTTCGTGGGGCACGGCCACTTTTCTCGCGCCCTGATCACCCGCTGGGTGCAATTGCCGCTGGTGAATGGCAGCCGATTCGGCATGACCGCGGCGTCTATGGCGGTCTGCGGCTTCGAACACGGGATCCGCCAGCTCGGTGCGCTGGGCTATCCGAATCCGAATGACGGCTGAGCCGCCGTTCGTGCTGTGTGGGCCGGCCGGCGTACTGATCGCCGACGGCACGCAGGCGTGCTTCGACACTGTGGCCGAAGCACAATCGGCATTACGCTCTGGCGCAGCATCAATAGTGTTAGGCGCGTTAGCTTTCGACGTTGACGGGCCCGCCGCGTTGATGGCACCGCGCTCCGTGCAACGGCCCGTCGAGTTACCTTCATGGCCGACCGGACCGCTCCCGGCAGTGCGCGTGGCCGGTGCCATTCCGGCGCCGGAGGAGCACCGCGACCGGGTTCGGCGCGCCTGCAAACAACTCACCGCTGCGGGCAGCCCCCTGCGGAAGGTAGTGCTGGCCCGTGCGCTAATGCTGGCCGCCGATGCGCCACTGGATGCCCGGATCATCTTGCGGCGGTTGGCCGTCGACGACCCGGCGGCCTACGGCTATCTGGTCGACCTGTCTGCAGCGGGCGGCCGATACTCGGGCATGGCGCTGGTGGGCGCCAGCCCGGAGTTGCTGGTAGCACGCGACGGTGACCGGCTCACCTGCCAACCCTTTGCCGGTTCGGCGCCGCGGGCCGCCGACCCCGAGCGCGATGCCGCCGCCGGCGCCGCACTCGCCGACTCCGCCAAGGACCGTCACGAGCACCAACTCGTCATCGACACCATGACCGAGGCGTTGCGCCCGCTGTGCAGCGAGTTGACGTTTCCGCCCACACCCAAGCTGAGTCGGACCACCGCACTGTGGCACCTCAACACACCGATCACCGGCCGGTTACGCGACACGTCCACCACTGCAATCGATTTGACGCTTGCCCTGCATCCAACGCCGGCGGTCGGCGGAGTCC